>Ga0182024_10000687_pt1 | contig 88088 bp, 79 predicted proteins | sample P32metaG_FD_120480 | JGI IMG/M metagenome (GOLD analysis project Ga0182024, IMG submission 120480) | Permafrost microbial communities from Stordalen Mire, Sweden - P3-2 metaG (Illumina Assembly) | ecosystem: Environmental > Terrestrial > Soil > Wetlands > Permafrost | place: Sweden: Stordalen... | reverse complement strand
TCGCCGCCTCAATCGCAGCTACGAACGGCGCACAGAAGTCGCCGAGGCCATGGTCTATCTGGCCATGTGCCGCCTGATGCTCTCGCGATGGCTCAAACATTAGTTTTTAAACAGGCTCTCAGACAATTTGTGCAAGTCAGTATGGTGGCCGCGCCGGATCAACTTGCGCCCCCGCCGCCCGACAATATGGCGAAGGACGAGCCGGATAATCCGGTGTAAGTGGATATATGCCGCCCACGTTTTCCGTTGCCCGATGCAAGCAACTCGCTTAAAACAGGGTGTTATGAACACAAAATCTGTCATCGCCAAAGTTACATTCAACGCCCCCGACTGGTATCGCACTCGACGCGGGTTTAGAAATGCCCGCAGAGCGTTTCAGTCACTCCGATCAATATGGTCCGGCTTGGCCGAAAATTCACACCATCGACATGCGACGTAACTTTACAAATAACACAGGTCAAACTGCCCTAAAAGGAGTAATCTCACGATCATTACAACCGGAATCCAACCATGAGAATTGAACCAGAAACAACGACGCAACTCAGGAAGCTCCTAGATGAGCACACCGATTGGGGCCAGCGGATTGAACAGTTCGTGGCAGATTACGGGCAATTGAAACCGGCCCAGGTGCCGTCATTGCCAGAAGAAAACCTCAGGAAATTGTGGTGGGCGGTCTCATTCGCAGAAACCGGTTCGTTCGGATTGTCGAAACCAACCGGCAACCAGTTGCGAGGGCTGCGTACAATGACCACCTTGTTAGCCGACCGCTCCAAATCGCTGGGTGTTAGATTTCTTGGGGCACGTAAAGTGTGCGACAAATCTTTCGCCAAGACGCAGCTTCCAGTTATTTTGCGAACGCTGTTGATTTTGGAGGGAGGATTGTTCGGGACGATAGTCACAAAAAATTCCACGAACCTTTTGCTCAAGTGGGCAGGCAAACCAGAACTCAATTATGGTGAGCCAGCTTCCATCACGCTGGCATTGGAGAATATAAGAGCATTGATCGAGGAATGGGCTCCAAGGGTTGATGCAACAAAGCTTGGAGAACGCGCCCGCATTCCGTGGCACCTTTGTGAAATAATCGAACTAGATTCGCCAGGCAATCAGGGACAGAAGGGTTCCGAATCCGGCGGCCAAAACAAGGGCTGGAGATTCGCGAAATGGATGGGGCCTCTTGTTGATGCATTACGCGCTTTAGGAGGATCAGGAACACCGAAGGCCGTTAATCAGAAAATACAGGAGCTACTTAAAGTCCCTGATTCTGTCCTCGCCGAAAAGATGGGGGGATCGGGCCAGTCACGGTTCTACAACGAAGTGGCCTGGGCGCGTCAGTTTTTGGTTTGGGAGGGCCTCGTCGAAAGTCCAGTACGCGGAACATGGGCGCTCACAGCAGAGGGGCAAAAAACTTTCCTCGACGAGCAGCACGCACAAGGGATCGCAAAAAAGTGGGCTGAACGGCACAAGCAGACGGCAGAAGCTCGGCCAGACGCCGACATGTCAGAATCCTTGGTGGAGACTAGCTTGTGCGAATTAATTTACCGGAACCTGCTCGTGTCTGAGAAGCCCGGCACCAGCAAGTTCATGGATTTCGTGCGCGACAAACGGCAGATGGCAATCTTGTTCGAGAACTTCGTCCGCACGTTCTATCGTGTCCACACTGACTATCAGGTCAAGCGCGAGGACATCTACTGGCGCTGGATCGCCGCCGACCAGGTTGCGGCAGGGTTACTGCCCAAAATGCAAACCGACATCAGCCTAGTGGTCCTGCCAATGGTCGTTTTGCCAACCAGATAGAGAATGTGCCATTCGAAATGTTCGTCCCAGCGTTGGAGCCTCGGATGGAATAATTTGGTAACTCGTTTGGTTCGGGGATCAATGCCTGTCAGATTCGGACCTTTGTGCAGATTGCAATCAATGCAGGCGAGGGCCAAATTATCGAAGGCGTCTGCGCCTCCGTGCATTTTTGGGATAATGTGTTCGACATGGAGCGCGGCCAACGGTGAATCGTCCTAGTGCAGTTGGCAATACTCGCAACGATGGCCGGCGCGCTCCCGGACGCGGACTCGGGTCGCGGCGTTCATTCCTTATGAATGAGATTTTTTCAACTGCCGTGCCTGCCGCTGCAGAATGGCGACGAATTTATTCGCCCGCGCATAACCCGTGTACTCTGCTCTTTCCCTTTCGGTGAGTTGACCTTCGGTCGATTTGCCGGCCAGTTCTTCGATGCGCGCCCGAAGCTTGGGCGCGGCGCGGAAGTTGAGAACTTTCTCCATCTTCTCCGGCAGAACAATTCTCAGCACGGGACGAACCCCCCGATCAAACGCATCAATTTCAGGCGTTGCTTCCATTCCTCAACCCTACCACACGGATTGGTAATTTGGCAAAGACAGAATCAGCTAAGAATTACTCGATCATCGAGGTAGCGATTGAAAAGACAGGCGGAAGGTTGTCGGCCAGGAGTGTCCAGGTGTCGCCTTCGTCGCGAGAGGCGAAGACTTTTCCGGTGTTTGTTCCGAAATAAATTCCGGCCGGGTCCTGGGCGTCGGCGGCCATGCCTTCGCGATAGATGCCGGCGAAAACATTTTCCTGCGGCAATCCGTTGCCCAGGGCTTCCCAGGATTTCCCGGCGTCGCGGCTGCGGAAGACGCGCAGTTTGTTTTCCGGCGGACATCGAAATTCCGCGCCCTTTAACGGGATGACATAAATTGTTTTCGGGTCGCACGGATGCAGGGCCAGTGGAAAACCGAAATCGGAGGGCAGCCCGGCGCTGATTTCCTCCCAGCTCACACCCAAGTCCGCGCTGCGATAGACGCCGCAGTGATTTTGTTGGAAAAGCAGCGGCGGCTGGCCCTGCGCCATTAACAGTTTATGCACGCATTGGCCGTACTCGGGCAGTTTTTCAGGCAGGAATTCGGCGCGTGTCCCCTTGTTGGCAGTTTGCCAGGTCGCGCCGTTGTCGCTGGTGCGGAAGACGCCGACCGCAGATATGCCGACAAACATTCTCCCCGGCTGCGCGTGATCGATCACAATGGAATGCAAGCAAAGTCCGCCCGCGCCCGGATGCCAATGGGGCCGGGTGGGATGGGTTGTCAAACTGGTCATTTCCGACCAGGTCACGCCGTTGTCATCGCTGCGGAAAAGCGCGGCGGGCGCGACGCCCGCAAACAAGACGCCGGGTTCGCCGGTCCTCCCCGGCTCGATATGCCAGATGCGCTCGAGTTTTTGGCCGGAGTTATCCGGGAATTTTGGGCTTTGTTTTGCGGCGGTCCAACTCTGGCCAAAATCCGGCGAAGCAACCACCTCGCAACCAAACCAGGAATCGTTGGCCGTCGCAAAAATGCCGCCAGTGCGCTTGTCGTGGACGGCGTGGTTGATCTCGCGTCCCGCCTGGAAGGGACCGGACATTTTCCAGCGCTTGCGGTCCGCGCTGTCAAAAAGGAAAAGGCCTTTTTTTGTTCCTACTAAAAGCAAAGTTTTCATAACGTCGCCCAAGTCCAGATGATCATGCGATTTTTATTCCGGCGGCGTCAAATTCCTTTTTGGCGGATTCCAAAAGGTCGGATTTCACGATTGCCGCTGCGTCAACATCCGCGCACCAGATATTGAGCGTGAGCGTCGTGCCAGCGCCGGAAAACGCGGTGACGTTGCAGCCATCGACAGAAATTGTTTTGGGATGCGCCTTCGCCAAGTCGATCAGTATCTTGCGGGCCGGGGCGACATCGGCATTGGCCGCGACGGTAATGGTCACAGTGCCAGCAGCTCCCTTTCGCGTGGAAGAAAGATTGATAATGATCTGGCTGGCCATGGTGTTGTTGGGAACAACCAGACGCCGATTATCCGCGGTGCGCAGCACGGTGGTGCCGAGATTAATGCTTTCCACCACGCCGATTTCCACGCCTTTGGGCCCGCTGATTTCCAGATGATCGCCGAGTTTGAACGGGCGATAGAGCACCAGGGAGATTCCAGAGATCAAGTTGCCCAGCGTGCTTTGCGCCGCCAACCCCACCACCACGGACAAGACGCCCATGCTGGTCAACCAGGCGGTGCCCAATTTCTGCAACGCCGGAACCACATGGGAGTAAACGAGAAATGCAAAAATATACACTACGATGTTGGCCATTTTCCCCAAAAATCGAATGCCCGTGGGATCGGCGCCCGCGCGCTCTGCCCTGTCCAAATAACGGTGAATGGCCAGGCGCATCGCGCGCCCCACCAACGAGGCCACCAGGAGGACGGCCACGCCGATAATGGCGGCGCCCAGCCACGTCTCCGGATCTAAAAGATTGCGCAAGTCCCAAAACGGCAATTCGGGTTTGGCCGCTGCTAGGAGTGGCGTCATACTCACATTTTACCGTGGCGCACCATGGCGATGAGCAGCCAAAAACCCATCATGCCCGCCACCATGTAGCCGACCACGCCCGGCACGGACATGTCATGCCACATCGGCGGCACTTTCGCATGCACAATGACCGAAGAAGCAATGATCAGCGACGACAGGACCAGAGCGAAAGCCAGGCGGTTCACGATGCGCTCCAGGGTGTTCATCAGCGGCTTCAAGCCATGGTGATGCACCTGGAGCAGCGACCGGCCCTCCTTGATCAGCGCCATAATCCGGCGAATCTCCAGCGGCAATTCGCGCACAAACGTCGCCGCCTCACTGCCGAATTCCTGCCAGTCCCGCAGGAGACGGCGCGGCCCCAACTGGGTCAGGCGCACTTGCTTCATGAAGGGACGCGCCTGACCGATGATGTCATGGCCGGGATCCAGCCGGCAGACCAGATTTTCCATCAGGCTCAATGCCTTGAGCACGGTTGATAAATCGGCCGGCAGGGTCAGACCGTGCTTGCGCGTCAGGTGAAACAAATGCTGCACCAGCTTCCCGAAGACCAGGTCGCCGACCGGGCGGTAAAAATGCTGGTGCATGAATTCCGCCACATCGGCCTCAAAGCCCGGACGAAATGGATCCAGTTCCGCGTGGGCCAGCTTGAGCAGCGCGGACGCGGTGGCGCCTTCGTTGCGTTGCGCGATGCTGATGACAAATCGGGAAAATATCTCCCGCGTCCGCAGATCCAAAAATCCCATCATGCCAAAATCCAAAAAACAAATCACGTTCCCCGGCAAAATGTGGATGTTTCCCGGATGCGGATCGGCATGGAAGAATCCATGCACAAAAATTTGCTTCATCACCAGGTCCGTGATGCGCGTGGCAATCTCCTGCCGGTCCAATGCTGCGGCCTCCAGCAAATCCAGCCGCGATGCCTTGATCGCGTCGATGTATTCCATGGTCAGCACACGCCGCGTGGAACTCTCGGAAAAAACTTTGGGCACGTAAATCGTGGCCTCGCCCTCAAATTGATGCGCGAACCGTTCGATGTGCGCCGCCTCCGCTGTAAAGTCCAGTTCCTGCTCCATTTGCTTGGTAAATTCCGCCACGAGAGCCTTCGGTTGATAGACCTTCGAGGCCTCGACGTGGTTCTCCAGCAACGCCGCCAGTTGCGCCATGATTTCCAGATCTTCCCGCACAACGCGCTCGATACCCGGCCGCTGCACTTTGATGACACATTTTTCGCCGTTGACACGGATGGCCCGATGCACCTGCGCCATCGACGCGGAACCGATGGGCTCCTCTTCGATCGACATGAAAAAGTCGGGGGCCGGGCGGCGCAGTTCTGTGTTCAACACCGCCAACACCCGGGTAAATGGAACGGGCGGCACTTCATCGTGCAGCTTGGCGAGTTCAACGATAAACGGCGGCGGCAGCAGAAGAGTGCGCGTGGAAAGAAGCTGGCCCAATTTGACGAACGTCGGACCGAGTTCTTCAAAGGCACGCCGCAGCCGTTCGGGCGGCGACATCAGGGAAATCTCCTGTTGCTCCTGGCGCATTTTGCGGAAGGGCAGCCGCAAGGGACTCGGCAGTGGGAGACGTTCGGCCAGGTCTCCATAGCCGTATTTAAGAAACACTCCGATGATGGTGCGAAAGCGAGGGAGATGTTCCACCGCCCGCCCGAACCTTGTAAAGCGACCTAAAAACACACGGATTAATGTGTCTTGGTTTTGGCGGTCTTGACGGACTTTGCACCCTTGGCCACGTTATGCCTGGCAACCTTCGCGGCGTGCTTCACAGCCCTGGCCACTTTGGAATCCCTGACCACCTTCGCGGTGTGTTTTACAGTTCTCGCCACTTTGGAATGCTTGACAACTTTCGCGGCGTGTTTCGCAGCGGTGGCAACCTTGGTGTGTTTGGCCCGAGGCCGAGGTTTCGGAGGCGGCGGTGTCGCGTGGGACACATGATCACTGAAATGCTTCGCCGCCTTGGTGGTCGAGTCTTTCAAATCACCCAGGGCTTTTTGCACCGCAGTCCTGATTTCGCCCAAGGCGGTGCCGCCCGCCCCCTTGAGGTCCTTGAATCTGGCTTTGACATGTTCCAGATGTTTGTCCGCCTGGGCCAATTCTTCATAGCCCACGATCCTGGTCTGGGCGGCGACCCGCCTGGCCCGTGCCTTGAGCAAATCCAGTTTGGCTTTGTGCTCGTGAATCTGTGCTTCCAATTTTTGCCGATACGCGTCTAATAAGTTCATAAATTATTCCCTTCCGCTGTATAATAGCACGTCAGCCGCGCTGTTCAATTCCTGATTCGGGCCATTTTTTCTTTTTTCTGGCGTAGCTGCGCCGAAAGCAGTATTAACTTGATAAGCATGAAAATGGTCCAATTGACCATTCCGCGACCCTTTCGAAAGCATCCTCAACGACAGGCACGCCGCCCTGTATTATTTTTTCACGGCTTGCGGCCAGACGCTCACTTCGATCAACTCGTCGAGCAACTCCCGCCTGCGGTCTGGAGGAGTCCTGACCCGCGCCAAGGAATCGGCTTTTAGAATCTGCCCGGAGCTTAGCGTAGTCGCCATAGCAAAAGCTTAAACACTTCTGCGATTCTCTCATAGAGGCGCCAGACGCGACGCTTACGTTCTTAAGATGCTGGTTTTTTGCGGAAAATGAAGGCCCATTTCAAATGGCCGCGTTCCCTGTCCTCTATTACGTAGTTTTCCCGCAGCCATTGCCCAATCTTTTCTCCGGGCTGGCCGGGATCTCCGAACCGGGGGATTCCACCATCGCGCCGGTCGCCCCAAATCACTATCACGTAATCGGGCCGCACCCGGCCCAGGGTTTTAATATACTCCTCTTCATTGCCCGCGAATTCAGGCATTGGCCTTTCGTGCCGGGAAAGGTAGTTGATCATCACTCCCTCCGGCAGCACAAGCAAGGTGGCTCCGGGCGGAACGGACTGCATCCGCTCCGCAGACCAATTGACCAGCAGGCCGGTTTCGTCCAGTGCCGGGTCGAACGCGTAAAAGCGGTCCCTGCCGGATCCGACGGGCTGGGTTTGATTGGCGTGGTTCCTGGCCGATTCCGCAACGATTGCGCCGCAGCCCAGGGTCAGTAGGGCCAGAATTCCGGCCAGCGTCACACGCCGTCCCCATCGCCCGGGGCCGGTCCAGCGGGGAACTTCCGACACAGTGAGCGCCGCCACCACCATTCCCGCAAACGCCGCCTGGATAAATCCGAAATGATTGATGCGCGTGCGCAAGGCCATCCGCGCCAGCATGGCTCCCGCCAGCAAAACCAGCGCCAGCGCCATGAGATTGCTTCCTTCGATGCGTCTGGTTAGCCGTAGCTCGCGGCCCGCCCGAGCAACAACGATGACGAACACAATGGCGATCAATCCGGGAAGGCACGGCCCTGCTTCGAAGCCGCTGCCCATATCGACACAAAAGGCCACGGCGGCAGCGCCCGCCGCCGCCGCCCACCGCAGGACCTGTGACCAGGGACGGTTGATAAACCATCCGACAGCCCAGACCGCGCCGATCATTAAGACGGTGCTTAGGGCATAAGCCAATTCAAACCACACGTTGCGCCAGCCATTATCAAAACCCAGGTAAGCTGACTCGTCCACAACCTGCGGCCCTTTGCGATTGACCAGCACCACCCACCACGCCTGGCAGGAGTCAATGAATGCCGATGTCCAGGATTCGGTCCGCGCAAACCAAATCGCAAATCCCAGCGTCGGCAGCGCCACGCCGGCCAGGATCAAGGCGAATTCCGCCAGGCTTGGCGGTTGCCGTTGCCGGTAACGCAGAAGCAGGGCCGCCATTCCCAAGACGCCCCCCGCCAGCATGAATTCCGGTTTCAACACGGCTGCAATACCGCCGCACAGGCCCAGCAGAAACGCCAGCGGGCGCGAGGTTTTGCCGCACCATCGCACCATCACGAAGGCCGTGATGAGCATGAGCAACATGCCGTGTGTCGTTTCATTGGCGTAGGGCAGCGCGTAGTTGTAATTGCCCACGGCGTTCAACATGGAAAAAGAAAAAACCGAAATGAAAACAGCCACTGCGGCGAACGCGGCCAGCCTCCCCCACGCCATCCGAAAAGCGAGGTAAGCCAGAGTCGCAATGGCGCCATAAACCACCAGGTTGGCCGCCGCCAGCACCATCATGCCCGGGCCAAAGCATTTGAAGAGCAGCCCATTGAAAAGAATGGAAAGGGGGCCGTAGTACCAATTGAAGTCGTGATAAGGCGCGGCTCCCAACGACACCCGCCAGATGTTGTACCATTGCGGACCGGAGTCAATAATAGGGTCTGGCCATTTCCGCCAGGAGTCATGCAAAAACCAGGCGGCCAGCAGCGCCAAAACGCCGATTCCCAAAAACTCGACAGTCGCGCTGCTTTTCCACCGTGGCTTCACGGTTCGGCGGACGAAAAGAGAAAGACCTTTGAGGATTTTCGCTCCAAGGACGACTCGACCTTGAGCATGGCGGGATAGTCCTGCGGCGCAACGATGGCGGGCGTGGTGTCGAATTCATCGGTGATAACAAACTTGCCGGGCGCCGCCGTGGAGATGATGCGAGCGGTCCCGCCGCCATCCGGCACATCGAGATTCCGGCTCTCCGGCGCGATGACTTCGTGGCTAAATCCCGGCGGCAACTCGATCTCGGTGCGAACGGTGTCCCGATCCGTCCGCGTGAGGTAGATGGGCAGCACGCGTTGATCCGCGCCGACAGAAAAAAGCGAGGGCGTGAAGGGAAGATTGAAGTAGAGGTATTTTCCGTCCACCACGCTGTAGTTATCGACATCCACCGTGAATTGCTCCAGCCCGGGATAGGTGTCAAATTGAGTTTTTAGATCGCCCACCGGCCGCGCCCCTTGGGCCACATCGGAAACGATCTCCTGATAATAACGCCGCCTCTCCTCCGGCGGCAGTTCGGAGAAAAACCGGTTCTTCTCGGCATAATCACTGCCGTAATAATGCTGCGTCACGCCGATTCGCGTCTGGCCGTTGTCGGAAACGGAGAGCGTGTAAACGGTTTCCGACTTGTCCGCGCAAGACTTGGCGGCGTGGATGATGTCGGGCGCCTGGGTGGAAAGAACGATGGCCTGTTTGCCGTCGTAGGAAGTCGCGCCCAATTTGGCGTATTGATCGGTGTCATTCAAATAATAAGTTTCGCCGCCCACCGCGACCCGGACAAGGGGTGATTCAAAGAAATTGGGCAGCGGGAAAGTAAGCGAGACATTGGTAATCCCCGCAATCGGCGGCAGGCCAGAGGCCAGCACAAACTCGGGCTGGAAACCGGCCGCAGTCAGCATGGCGTGCAACAGGATCGCCCGGTCGGCCGCGTGGCCATAGCCGTCGGTCAGGGTGGTGTCGGCGGCGGAAAGTTCGCTCAGGGGCAATTCCGTGAAAGAAGGGCCGGCCTCGCGAATGGACTTGGCCACAAAATCGCGAATGGCTTTGATTTTATCCAGTTCGGTCTTGCTCTCGGCAGTCAACTGCTTCGTCATCTCGGCGACTTTGGCGCTTTTTTGCGAGCGGTCTAGCATCGTGTCGTTGAGTGTTTTCAAGTAGTCGTGCATGTCGCCCGCAAAATAGGCGACGCCCGCGCTGTAAGCCCAATCCGGCGGGACTTGCCCTTCCGCCGGAAGAGCCGTGACATTTGTGGCCTGCCAGTCGAACCCCCGCGACCCGGCGGCGTCATTCTCCTGCTCCCGGATAAGATTTCCAGTGACCATTTTCTGCAGCAAGACGCTGCTGGGCGCTGACAATTCGAATGATTTCTGCTCCATGGCATCGCGGAGTTGGAAGGGTTCAAATCCGGCCATGAAGGGCTTGCCCTTGCTGGCGATCTCAAACTCAACCTCGATGGTGGAGCCAATATCCACCCCGGGCAAGTTGGCCACCAGTATCTTTCCGCCGGTGTAGCGTTTGGCAGATGCATTCCAACCGGCGTCCATCACATTCATTTCGTTGGTGGCAATTTCCTGGCGCTGGCCCGTTTTGGAAATGACCGTGCCGCGGATGAATTTGGCCTCCTGACAGGACGGATTGTACCCGATCTTCACCTCCGCCTCCCTGATCTTGCCGGCATAATTCAGAATCTCCTTCGAATAGCGCACCCGATAAACGCCGCTGTGCGCGTCGGTCAGAGCCAGCGTCTTTTCGCTTTTCAAAATCTTGGCATTGGATTCGACCGGCGGGGCGGCGGAATCCGTTTTCGCCTCCGGGTCGATCGCCGCGTTTTCCGCGATGGTCAGCACCGGGACTTTCCGTTCGTCGTATTCCGTTGATTTCAAGGTCTGTTTCAGTGTCAAATATTGTTTGGGCGAAAACTCGACCACTTTAAGCTTCAACTCGCGCGAGCAATCGAGCGTTCCATCGTTGTAAGCGACGGTTTCCCCGTAATTGATGCAATCGTCATTGACCGGGGGACAGGAGGGCATGGAGACCGCGCCCGTAAAACCGCCCGTCATTTTGATCGAGATGTCCTCTTTCATGCCGCAGGCGACTTCGGTTCGCATGGGGTATTTTCTTTTTTCCAAACCAGCCCCGCCGAGAATGAAGTTGACAACCCCAAAATTATTGCCAATCCACGGCACGCTCACCATTGACTTCCCGCTGCCCGAAGCGGTCATCCCGTCCACCGCGAATTCCAGTTCGGCCCGCAACACGGTGGAGACATCGAGCATATCCTCCGGCAAAAGTTTAAACGAGATCAGGCGGGCGCCAGGCATGGCCTCTTTGAGGTCCCGTTCGAAAAATCTCCGCCGGTCATCCGGTTTCATGCGCGAGAATGCATTGCGATATTCGTCGTCATTGACCCCTCCAAAATAGAGTTCCGACTTCGCGTGCAGCGCGCCGGCCGCGGTCAAAACTCCCGTGGTCTTGATTTCCATCATGTGTTCTTCGGGCGGTTCGATGGGGCTGGTCATGAGAGTCTCGCCCTCGGGGCGGCAGACCAGGAAGCTTTGGTCGCAATCGTAGGTGGGCAAAAGATTGCGCGTGTGTTCGTCGGTCGGGTCCATCAGGATGTATTTGCCCTTGGACAATTCCACGCTGACGATGGCGTGGTCAAAAAACGGGTCAGCTACCTCCGGGTCCATCTTCGTGCCCACGTTGATGAGCACCGGATAGGAATTCAACCCCGCCGTGCGGAGCAACGACACCAGCAGGGCGGCCTTGTCGCGGCAGACTCCGTACTTTTTATCAAAAGTGATCTTGACGTCGTGCGGTTCGAAGCCCGGACGGTCTTTTTCCGGCGTCAGACCCATGTAACGAATATTCTTGGAGACATAATAAAAAATCGATTTGATCTTTTCCATGTCGGTTTTGGCGCTGGCCACCAGCTCGTTCACCGTATTGGTCATGTCCGGCGTAGTGGCCTCGAGGTGCGGCTGGCTGAGGTCGGAGTACCACTTGGAGACGGCCTGCCAGTTGGGAGTGGTGCTGACCAGCACGCGTTGCAAAACCATTTCGCCGGGCGGCATGGCGGGTTCGTCAAACATCCGCGGCACATTGTTGACCTCCCAGCGATGGATGATGCCATGGTCGGGACTTGGTTCAGTAGAGTGGGTTACGGTGCCGGGGACTTCGTCGCGAAGGGCGATGCGCTGCAAGGGGCGGTCGGCCGGCGCATGAACTTCGTAGGAAATATGGCGAATGTAACCTTCGTATTCAAAAACATTCACTTCCGCATATTCGCCGGGCATGTAGGAACGCGTGATGGTTTGGCGGGAAATGGAGTGGACGACATCGCCGATTTCCAGTTTGGGAATGTTCACCTGCAAGATGCGGCTGTTCGGGTCGTAGATGTTCATCGACATCTGGCTGTCATCGATTGTTTCCTTTGAATTGGCCGCCACGTCCACCGGGGTCACCGTGCCATCCGGGCTGATCACTTCGAGTTTGATGACTTCTTCGGTTGAATACGGCAGCATAAACGACAGAGAAAGAGTGCGATTGCCGCGTTTGCCTTTTTCTGTGAGGACTTTGACAAAGCCTTCATCCTGGCATTCGCCGGTACCGTCGGCGTGATAGACTCGCACCAGTTTTTTCTCCACCGTGGCTTCCTCGCAATCGGGGTATTTGGCCAGCGTGATTTCGGATGCCGCCGCCATGACCTTCTTCCCGTCCAGGAATGTCCATGTATCGCCGGTGTAAAGGTTGGTGGCGCCGAAAGCCGTCCCGGACAGGACCACAACCGCAGCGAACCAAAAACTGAAAATGACTGACCAATGTTTTGTCTTCATACAATAGAAATGCGCGCCTCCATGATAGTGTAAGACCGCCGCCGCGCCAGTCTGTTCAGCGGAAAATCGTTGGGCGATTCCAGCCAGCTGCGCCTGCGTTGAGACTACTGGCCGCCCGATTGTGTTTTTCTGGCCGGAGGCGCGGAGATTTCCGAACCGGCGGCATGTCCGTGCAAATCGTGCGCCAGCTTCGCCGTGGCCAAGGCGCCGACGGGTTGGGGATCGTATTCTTCATCCGCCACCGGCTGGATCGTGCCGTCTGGCAAATAAGACGCAAGATCATCCATGGTCACGGTGTCGCCCTCGGCTTTGCCCTTGGCTGTGGCCCATTTCTGTTTGGCCGCTTGCAAGGCGCGCAGGTTCGTGAGGATGTGATTATATTGCGCAGCTTCGAGGTTTGGCAGAGAGGAAGCCTGGGGCGCAGGGGCAGCCAAATTACCTTGCGGAGCGGAACTGACGTTTTGAGCGACCGCGTGGGCTTTCATCATGGTAGGAATGGCAATGGCTGCGGCAGCGCCTATCCCAAATGCGCCACCAAAGATCATCGATTCCATGCTCTGACTTCCATTGGCGTAGCCTTCCCAGCCTTCCGAGCCGTTGACCCCGACACTGTAGGTGCCGTAGTTGGTTGCGTTGTTGAAGACGTGTTGGAAGGATTCGACTTGAGCAGAAGTCATGCTTCCCTTGTTTGTCAGCGTTTGTTGCTGGATTTGCATCGCCGTTTTTACGAACTGGTCGGCGACCAGTAAAAAATTGTTGCCTTCCCCCGGAATGCCCTGGGAGAGCCGGGCGAATTCGGGCGTGGATTTGAATCCTTTCTTCTTGCCCGCTTTGACCGCAAGAATCTCACGCACCAGTGTATCGGAAGTCGCCAGCAAAAGGTAGTCGCCGCTACGGGCGATGCTGGGGCGCAAATCGACCGGCAACGGCAGCGGAATCTTCATCGTGCGCATTTTCAGGCCCGAATCATCCACCCGCATGACGAGGGGATTGCCTTTGCAAAGTTCGTCAACGCGATTGAAAATGACGTCGGAATCGACCTTGGCGACAATGGCCAGGCCGGGATTTGGAATCTCCATCGCGGCATTGGGCGTGGGGAGCGAGATTTTATTCTGATTATCAAGGGTCAAGATGATTCCATAATCCTCGCCCAGCGATCCGAGCACTTTGTCAAAATCCAACCCGGTCACCCGGTGAAATTGCTGGGGCCATTGTTGCAGCCCCGCGGTGACGGCGGGGATATTGAGCTGTTCGAGGTGTTTCCGAATATCCTTCCAGGCCAGCGGCACATCGAGGTCAGAAAAAATGGCCAGGGCGGTGGTTTCAGGCAGCAAATCCAACTCGTGCAACGGATGCGGCTTCTTGCCGAACACGGACCAAATCACCCCTTCATTTTCGCCGAGATAATGATGGACGATCAGTTTGCTGTAATAGAAGTTCGGCTCGCGGGCAATCGAACTCATGCCCACGCCGCTGACGTGTTCAATGCCGCTGTCCTTCAGCCAGCCGCCGGCGAAATCGAAAAACCGGCCGACGGTCTGGCTCTGTTCGGCCATGGCCGGGATGGTGCCGACAAAATTGCTGAGCGAAGTCATTTTCGACGCCATCCCGCTCAGGGTCTGTTCGGTGCTCAGATAAAGATAAAAATTCCCGCCTTTGTCGAGCTTGGCGGTCACTTCATCGAAACTCGTTTTTTCAGCGGACACAATGCCGCCACCGGAGCCCGCGGCGGAAGGTCTCTGTTCTTCTTTATGGCAACCGCAAGCCAATACCAAAAGAGCCAGCGGTAAAACGATTTTCGCGCACATTGATTTTTTGGGGTTCATGTATGACCTTTAATTGGCCACAAGAGAACTCCCTTCCGGTGAGAACTACCAGAATAAACTCCGCTATTTTTTGTAATTGCGCGATTTAACTTACTTAGAACCGCCCCCTACGATAACCCCCTGGGTCGAGTTTTGCGTCGTCCCCGGTGTTAACGCTCCTCCGACGCCGGGACTCAACGTTCCTCCCGGCGGGGTGGCAATGCCGCCGCCCACAATAACCCCGCTGCGGGCCCCCCCTACTCCCTTACTGCTTAAAACCCCGCCGGACACTCCATTGGTGCCACCAGCGATAATCACGTGGGGATTCACCGTTCCTCCTATTCCATTGGTGCTCAAAGTGCCCCCAACCGCAGACTTGAGTGCCGGATTAATTGCGTTGGCGCCGACATAAAGTGTGCCGCCGGGAATCCCATTGGTTAGCTGCGGACCTGCTATGGGCGGCGACGGAAGAATACTGCCCGACTGAATCGCTCCACCCACTCCACCAGGAGACAACTGTCCTCCCACTGGTCCGGGACTGATTACTCCACCTGGAGGGGGCACAATTGGCGTAGGCGGCGGCGCTCCCTCGATGCCGAGCGCAACCGATGCGATGAGAAGGGCCAACGTTCTGCTCAATTCTGCTTTCATATATCCTCCAATCCAAATCCTACATTCCACATCCGCTTCTTAAGGTCGGCCAGTTTTCCAGTTTTTGCAAATGGGGTTTATTCCTACCATGCCGCCGCTTTTCCGCCGGCCCGAGGGTCAGCCGCACCCATGAACCCGCTGCCATCCGGCATTACGCTGACCGCCTGGGCAGCGCCCAACGAGTTCACCAACCGAAGAATGTGACCGCGTTGCTTCAGCCCATCAAGAATGGCGGCAGGCATGGCCCGTTCGACCGTCAGTTCATCCGGCTTCCATTGATGGTGGAATTTCGGAGAAGCGATGGCACTCTGCGCGTCCATCCCCAAATCCAGCACGTTGACAATGTTCAAGACCGTCTGGCTGATGATCGTCGGTCCGCCCGCCGCGCCGACGCTCAGCACTGGGTGGTTGTTCTTCAAGACCAGCGTCGGGCTCATGCTGGAGAGGGGCCGCTTGCCCGGCGCGACCGTGTTGGCCTCCGCTCCTGTCAAACCAAAATAATTCGTGGCCCCGGGCGCGGCGGTGAAATCGTCCATTTCATTGTTCATGATCACGCCCGTTCCTGGTATGACCGCCTTGCACCCAAAATGCGTATTGACAGTGGCGGTGAGCGCCACCCAGTTTCCCTCCGCGTCCGCCGCCGAAACGTGGGTGGTGTGCTCCGGGAAGACATCCCCGGACGCGTTGTCCGGCGTGCCGTGGCCGGCCACATCGGTCACGTGTCCCATATCGATGCGGGCGGCCAATTCCCGCCCATAGGCCGGGCTGATCAAACCGCGCGGGACTTTGGCAAAAGCGGGGTCTCCCAGCCAAAAGGCGCGGTCAGCGAAAGCGAGTTTCATGGCTTCGGCGATAAAATGATCCCGATCCACCGCCGTGAAACCCGGGCTGCGAAAGTCGCGCGTTTCGAGCATGTTTAAGATTTCCAGGACATGCACGCCTCCCGAACTTGGCGGCGGAAAGGAAACAATCGTGTAACCCCGGTAATCGGTCGAGACCGGCTGCCGGAAAACCGCGCGGTAATTTCGCAGATCGGCGGCGGTCATGATCCCGTGATTTTGTTTCATCCACTTTTCCGTGGCCCGCGCAAATGGCCCGCCATAAAACCATCCGATTCCTTTGCTGGCGATGGCCCGGTAAGTGCGGGCGAGGTCGGGCTGTTTCAGGACTTCTCCCGCGCCATAAGCGGCGCCATCCGGCTTCAAAAAAGCGGAACGGCTGCTTTTGAATTTCCTTAATTCGGGCGCTGCGTCCTTCAAAACAGCGGCGTAATGCGTGTCAACAGTAAAACCTTCCGCCGCGATTTTGGCCGCGCTCAACAGAAGCTCCTTGAGCGGAAGCCGTCCGCACGTTTTAAGCGCCATATCCTCGGCGGCCAGCGCGCCCGGAGTTCCGCTGGCCAACGCCCCAAACTGGCTCAATGCCGCGTCGGCGTGGCCCTGGCTCAGGAACATATCGCGCGCCGCCGCCGCCGGAGCTGTTTCCCGGCCGTCAATGGCCAGCAACTCGCCATTGGCCCGCCGCACCAGAATGAAACACCCGCCGCCGATGCCCGAATTGAATCCATTAACCACGCCCAGGGTCAGCGCGGCGGCGACAGCCGCATCCACCGCGTTGCCGCCTCTTTTCATGGCCTCGACACCCGCCTCACTGGCGATTTGATTCACGGTGGCAACCGCCCCGTGCGGGCCGACGGCGCTTTGCGACCACGCCGCAATCGGCGTGTGGAGAATCGATAGGACGGCCAGCAAAACGATGGGCTTGCGCATCGGTTCTGATTAACCATTCCGCCCGCGCTCGTCGAGTTCTACTTGAATTCAAAAAACCTTTGCCTGTGCGGCTGGAACTAATACGATTGGCCGCCGTGGATGAACAAGGTCAATCCCAAACGCAGCCGATGCCTCGTTTTTGGCTGACCCTCGCCATTCTTTTGTTGTTTTGCGCCGCCTTGAAACTGCCGACGTTGACCGCCCCCCACGACGAGCCGGATGAACAAATCTACTGGCAACTCGCCGGCAAACTTTTGACTGCGGGCCAGTACAATCTGCAAGGGACGGAAATTCTCAAACAATTGTCGCCTCCCATTTACGACCGCCCCATTTTTTGTCATCCGCCGTTATTTTCGGCATTGCTGATTCCCTTTGTGCATTGGCAGGCCCGGAACCTCGCGGTGCTGATTTCCTGGCTGGGGCACTTCCTGTGCATCATAGCCGTGGCCGTGATGGGCCGCCGCATGGCCCAGGAGCACGGGGCGGGGCTCGATCAGAGTCAAGTAATATTTTGGCTGCCAGTCCTGGGCATGGCCCTGGATCCGTTTTTGACCTTTCTCTCCGGCAAGTTATGGATCGACAGCCTCCTGGCGGGACTTTGCGCGGCGTCGATCGCCTTTTTCTTTTGCGCGCGATACTCCGAGCGGCGGGGGTTGTGCTTGATCGCGGGCGGCATTCTGTTTGGCCTGGCAGGATTGGCCAAACTTCCAGCCCTGGCCCTCACGCCTGTCATAGTTCTTCTTATCCTGACGCCGGAAGTGACGACCCCCACGGTTTTGCTGGACCTGTGCTTGGGCGGGCTGCCCGCGTTAATCCTGATTTTGCCCTGGTTTATTATTTTCCATCATGCCTGCGGCGTTTTCCTTCCTTACTGGACGAAGCCGGATGAATGGACGATGCAACGCTATCCGATGGTTCGGGCCGCGGTGGAACGGAATCCGCTCTATTTCATTGGGAAACTGGCCGCCATTGCCCCAGTGAGCATTCTGTGTTTAGTCGCATATATTTTCAAGAGGTCACTCTGGAAAAAAATGGAGTCCGCGCTCCCGTGTTTATGGTTTATTATCGTCTTAATTGCTCTGTCGTGGGTAGGATGGCGGGGACAAGGATTTCAGATGCGATTTCTGGCGCCGCTCTTCCCCAGCATTTATCTCATGCTCTACGCGCTGCCGGGAGAATGGCGCAGCGGGCGGGGCATCTTGCCCATAATTATTCTTCTCTGTCTGATCTACGCGGGTCTTAACGGCGTATTCTATCTGGTGCTGCCGCAATACGACGAGATCAGCCCCGTGTTCACGGTTTGGGGCCAGGAGAATTTATAACCGGTTAGACGTCCTTGCGCGGGAACAACGGAAAGACCTCGCCAATAGGATGGCCTTCGGCGATTGGGGCCGTCGCTTCCGCAAGATTTGTCGCCGTTTTCGGGAAACCCAACTGGCCTTGAATTTTTTCCGAGACGCCCGGAATTACAGGCCAGAGCAGCGTTCCCAGCACGCGGCAGACTTCGGCCAGGGTGCGCAGAATGTCATTTAATTCGGCGGCGCGCTGCGGGTCTTTGGCCAGTTTGAATGGGCTGGTTTGGTCGATGTACTGATTCGCTCGTGTGACGAGCGCCCCACATTGCAACAGCGCTTCTTGCAACGTATTGGCCCGATACGCGGCAATGACCCGGGAACGAGTTTCCGAAATCTCCTTTTCCAGCCGGTTGACGCCTGGCGGAACCAGACCGTCGCGATAGCGCTTGATCATGGAGAGCGAACGATTCACCAAATTGCCGAGACCATTGGCCAGTTCCGCTTGATAACGGGACCGAAACCCTGCGTCCGTCCAATTGCCATCCGGCCCAATATCCAATTCACGCACGACGTAATAACGAAACGCGTCCAGGCCCCATTCGTCAATTACCGGGATTGGATTCAGCACGTTGCCGGTGCTCTTGCTCATTTTTTCGCCGTCCTTCTGCCACCAGCCATGCACCAAAACCTGTTTGGGCAGGGGCAGTTTCATCGCTTTCAGCATGATCGGCCAATAGACGGTGTGAAATTTTAGAATGTCCTTGCCGATGATGTGCAGATCGGCGGGCCAGAGATGAAGCGCCGGGGACGGAGGAGCGGCGGACGATGGCAGCACGTTGAGCATGGCCGGATCGCCGTGGGCAAAGGGAATGCTAATATAATTGACTAGCGCATCAAACCAAACGTAGGTGACAAAATCCTTATCAAACGGAATGGGTATCCCCCAATTGAGCCGGGCGGCCGGGCGGCTAATGCAAAGGTCTTCCAAATCGTTGTTCTTCAGAAAACCCAGCACCTCGTTGCGGCGCGAATCGGGCGCGATGAAACTGGGATTCGCTTCGATATATTCGATCAGCCATGACTGGTGCTCGCTCAGTTTGAAGTAGTAGTTTTCCTCCTCCAATTCGATGACTTTCCCGTAACCTGGATCAAACGTCCCGTCCGGCAAGCGGTCTTTCTCTGTCAAAAAAGTTTCAGCCGTCGTGGAATAAAAGCCCTTGTGCTTCTCCTTGTAAAAATGACCTTCGGCATGGAGCCGCGACAGGATGGCTTGCACGACGGCTTTGTGGCGGGGTTCGGTGGTGCGGACAAAATCGTCGTTGGACAAGCCGAGTTTGCGGGCGAAATCCCGCCAACTGGCGGCGAGGGTGTCGCAGTAGTCCTGCGGATTCTTTCCCTCCGCCTGGGCGGCCTGCTGGACCTTCTGGCCGTGTTCATCGAGGCCGGTCAGAAAAAAAACTTCCTCCCCCAGGCTGCGGCGCGCGCGGGCGATGACATCGGCGATGATTTTCTCGTAAGCGTGACCCAAATGCGGCTCGCCATTGAGATAATCAATGGCCGTGGTCACATAAAAACGTTTATTCATCGGGCGCATAGTGCGGGCATTGATGGTAAAATCCAAGTTCCAAACGAAGTCCGCATTCGACAAAGTCTCCATGTCAGAATAAAATCTCCACCGCATGAATCCAACTCCAACTGCTTTCGATTTCCACGGCAAGGCCAGATGGGAAATGATCCGACAGGGTTTCCAACCGGATTTTCCGGCCCAAGTGATGGCGGAAGTCAACGCCATCCGCGCCGCGGCGACGGGCGCAAACGCCTGCCGGGACTTGCGCGATTTGCTCTGGTCTTCCATCGACAACAGTGACTCGCGCGATCTCGACCAAATCGAATGGGCCGAACGCATGGCCGATGGCAACATTCGCGTTCTGGTCGCCATCGCCGACGTCGATGCGACTGTCAAGAAAGGTTCCGCGACCGATCTGCACGCCAACGCCAATGCCACTTCGGTTTATACAGGCGGCCCGGTGTTTCCGATGCTGCCCGAAAAACTTTCGACCGACCTCACTTCCCTCGGCCCGAACGTGGACCGCCCCGCCATTATCATGGAATTTGTCGTGGGCCAGGACGGCGCCGTTGTTTGCGCGGATGTTTGCACCGCCACCGTCCGCAACCGGGCGCAATTAAATTACGACCAGGTGGGCCGCTGGCTAAACGATGGTTCCGGAGCGCCGTGCGATGGCGTCGTGCCAGCGGGTCTGGAAGAACAATTGCGCCTGCAGAATGAAGCCGCCACGCGCTTGCAAAAATTTCGCAAGGAGAACGGAGCGCTGACCTTTGGCGGGGTCGAAACCGTCCCCATCGTGGTCAATAATAAAATATCCGGCTTTGCCATGCTGGAGGACAATCCGGCCCGCAACATCATTGAAAGTTTCATGGTGGCCGCCAACGTGGCCATGGCCCGCTATCTGCGCGCCAAAAACTCGTTGTGTGTGCGCCGCATCGTGCGCACGCCCAAACGATGGGACCGCATTCAAGCCATTGCCGCCTCCTTGGGAACGACGCTGCCAGCCCAGCCGGATCCGCGGGCGCTGGGCGATTTTTTGGCGGCGCAAAAACGAGCCGACCCCGACCATTTCCCGGAGCTTTCCCTCGCCGTCTTGAAATCCATGGGCCCGGGCGAGTATGTGGTCGAGCATCCCGGCGAAGAGCACGAGGGCCATTTCGGCCTGGCGGTGGGTGATTACACCCATTCCACCGCGCCAAACCGCCGTTACGCCGATCTGCTCATGCAGCGGCTTTTGAAAGCGAGCATCAGCCAAAGTCCGAGCCCGTATTCCGAAGCCGAATTGACCGCGTTGGCCGCGCATTGCACCGAACGCGAATCCGCCGCGCAACATGTGGAACGGTTTATGAAAAAAGTAGCGGCGGCCCTCATGCTCGGCCCGCAAATTGGGAAAGTCTTTGATGCCATTGTCACCGGCGTTACGCCGCAAGGCACGTATGCCCGGTTGCTGACGGTTCCGGCCGAGGGCCGTGTCATGCGCGGCGAAAAGGGCCTCGACGTCGGCCAAAAAATGCGCGTGCGCCTGGCCAGCGTCGATGCCAACAAGGGCTTTATTGATTTGGAAGCCGCGCATTAATCGTGTAGAATACACGATGCAGACGATTATCATTGGCCATAAGAATCCGGACATGGATTCCATTTGCTCCGCGTTGGGTTACGCCCGGCTCAAACAGCTTCTCGGGGTGCCCAATGCCATCGCCGCCCGGGCGGGCAACACCAACGCGCGCATCGATTTCGTCCTCAAGAAATTCTCGGTGGAGGCCCCGGTTTTTCTCAGCGATGTCGCCCCCAAGGTGGCTGATGTGATGCAACGGGACGCGGTGTCCGTGCGGGCGGAATCTTCCGTCTATGACGCTTTGCAATTGATCGCGGACAAGGAATTGCGCGGATTGCCGGTGACAGACGAAAAAAACCACTGTCTGGGCCTGCTTTCGGCCTTCAAACTGAGCCACCATATTTTTCCGTCACGCGAAGAAGCTGGAAGCGCGCGCACCATTGTCGCTTCACTGGCTGGCATTGTGGAAACTTTCGGCGGCGCCGTCATCACCGGGAAATTGTCGTCCGAAGCCGTCGAACAAGTGCTGATGGTCGCGGCCATGAACCCGGACACGTTCTCTGGAAGATTGCGGCGGCACGAGAGCGGGCGAATTGTTCTTTTTGTCGGCGACCGGGATGACATCCAGATGCGGGCGATTGAATCGGGGGTCCAGGCCATCGTGGTCACTGGTGGATTGAAGGTGTTGAAAAGCATTCAACGCGCGGCCAGCGAAGCCAAGGTGGCCATCATCAGCTCTCCCCACGACACCGCCACGACCGTGCTGCTGGCCCGCGGCGGCGTCCGGGCAGGCCGCATGATCGAACCCTTCACCAGCTTCAGCCCGGACACTCCGCTGGAAGTGGCCCGCGAACAAGCGGCTGCATCCCATTCGTTTATCTTCCCCGTTATCAACGAGGACGGCGCGCTGGTCGGCATCATGGCAAAAAGCGATTTTATCAAGCCGGTCCCCCGCCGCCTCATCCTGGTGGACCACAACGAACTTTCGCAAGCCGTACCAGGCGCCGACAAGGTGCCCATCATCGAGGTGCTTGATCATCATCGGATGGGCGGATTTTTTAGCGAGGCGCCGATTCTCTTTTGGAATAACCCGGTGGGCTCGACTTGCACCATCGTCGCTCTCTGCTTCGAGCAAAGCAGCACCGCCATTCCCGCCGACGTGGCCGGCCTGTTGCTGGCCGGATTGATTTCCGACACGTTGAACTTGACCTCTCCCACCGCAACGCCGACCGACAAACGGATCCTGGAAGTTCTCGCGCGCATCTCGAAACAGGACCCGACAAAACTGGCCGAAGAGATTTTCTCCGTGGGCTCCCCCCTGCTGACCATGAGCGCGGAAGAAGTGATTGGCGCGGACTGCAAACAGTACGAAGAAGGCGGGAAGCGATTTACCATTTCCCAAATCGAAGAGCTGAATTTCTCGCATTTCCCCGAAAAACAAACCGGGCTGATCGAGGGCCTGGAGCACCATTGCCGGCGGCGGGGCCTGTGCTTCGCTGCATTATTGGTGACAGACGTCAACACCCAGAACTCATTGCTGTTGGCCTGCGGCGAGCCACAGCACCTGCAGCGGATCACCTTTCCGGCGCGCGGACCGCATGTCTGGGAACTGGCGGGCGTGGTTTCGCGCAAAAAGCAGCTTCTCCCTTATCTGCTGGGATGCCTGGGCTGACCGGCCCCGGTTTTGAAAATATTTATGATACAAAAAACTATTTTGTTGCTCGTAAGTTCCCTCGCGGTTTTGCCGCTGAATTCTGCCACAGCCGCCGGCATCAGCGGCGACGGTGTCACCGATGATACGGTGGCCATGCAACAGGCGTTGGATGAAGCGGGGAAATTGGGCGGCCGGGTCGACCTGCCGCCGGGAAAGTATCTCGTCAAAGGCAGCCTGCACATTCCGCCGGGCGTGATGCTGCAAGGGGCCGTGGACTCGCCAGTCTGGAGCAAGCCGTTGAAGGGCACGGTGATTCTTGCCACCAGCGGACGCGACAACGAAGAGGCCCCGCCGCTGTTCGACCTCGGCGATTCGGCCACGGTGCGCGGACTCAGCGTTTATTACCCGGAACAAAAAATCGGCGATGTTCATCCCTATCCCTGGACCTTTCGCCTGCAAGGCTTTGACAATACAGTGGAAAACGTCACGCTGGTCAACAGTTACAACGGCATTCGTGTCGGTCCGGCAGTCGGCGGACGGCATCGCATTCGGAGCGTCGCCGGATGCGTGCTGCGACGGGGCATTTTGGTGGAATTCTGCGTCGATATCGGACGGATCGAAAATGTGCAATTTCACTCGCACTGGTGGAGCGATCCGGAGGTGGGCGGCGACATGACGCGGACGAGCGAGTACATGTGGAAAAATCTCGAGGCATTTACCTTTGGACGAACCGATTGGGAATATGTCAATAATACTTTCGTCTTTCCGGTAAAGACGGGCTATCGCTTCATCCATACCGACCAAGGCGAGGCCAACGGCCAGTTTTCCGGCATTGGCGCCGACGAATCGCAGGTGTGCGTCAAGGTTGAGTCGATTCAGCCCATGGGGCTGCTGATTGCCAATGGGCAGTTCGTCGCCATGCACGGCGATATCCGCACACAGGTCATCGTGGACAAGACGTGCCATGGTTCAGTGCGCCTGGTCAATTGCGCCTTTTGGGGGCCGTCGCATCAAAACGTCGTGTCGCATAGCGCCAGTTTTGTTTCGCTGTCGGATTGCTATTTTAGCTCGGCGGGACGAAAGCGGAATCCGGGCTTCGCCCTGGTCGAGGCGGACGGCGGCAAGCTGCAAGTGCAAGGCTGCAGTTTCGGCACGGATGAACCGGACATTGCCCTGCGCACGGGTCTTCGTCACGCCATCATCACCGGAAACAACGGAGTGCATGGGGTCGAAATCACCAACGAGATCGGCGACGCCGCCGTTATCGCAGAAAATGAACCCTTTCTCCGTCCCGGCAAGTAGACATATCTGTTACGCAGCCCGGCATCCAACAACCAAAAAGGATTAAAAGTAGGATTAAATAACAAAAAACGCAAATGTTGTGTCAAATGCACTTGCCAAGAGGAGCGGGACATGTCAATCTTGCGCCATGGAATCCCATGAACTATTGCGTGACGTTTTCCAAAAGATAAGCCCCAAACAGGCGGCGGCGGAATTGGGGCTGTCCCTTTCCATGGTTTACAAGTGGGCGGAACCGCCGAACCAACGCAGCGGTGCCGCCAATCCCCTGGATCGTGTCGCCGTCCTCATGCAGTGCAGTGAGGATTCCCAGATTGCGCAATGGGTTTGTCAAAAGGCCGGCGGCTTTTTTGTCAAGAATCCCAGGCGCGGCACTGAACATCCGCTCCATCTGGTGCCAGCCATGAACACCGTCGTCCAGGAATTTGCCGATTTGCTCTCCATCATGGCGGCAGCGTCGCACGACAGCCACATCACAACCACGGAAGCCAGGTCCATCCGCGCGCGCTGGGAAGAACTCAAGAGTGTCACGGAAGAATTTGTCCGTTGCTGCGAAGGCGGGAATTTTCGCGACCTCAAGAAACCGCTCGAGCCAAAAAAATAAGCGGCAATGAGATCGCTCGCTGGTTGGCGTCCTCTCTGTATTCTGATTCTCCCGCTGTTCCTATTCTCTCTTCACTTGGCCGCAGCTCCAGCCGCATCCTACGATCTTTGCGTTTTTGGAGGAACGTCCGCTGGCGTCGTGGCGGCGGTGCAAGCGGCCCGCGCCGGGCAAAAGGTGGTTCTCACCGAAGACGGCAATCACGTGGGCGGCATGACTTCGGGCGGCTTGAGCCAGACGGACATCGGCAATAAAGCGGCCATTGGCGGCATGGCCCGGGAATTTTACCGGCGGATGGGACGGCATTATGGCTCCAATGAAACGTGGAAATTGGAACCGAGCGTGGCCGAGAGCGTCTTCCGCGATATGCTCAGCGAGGCCAGGGTGCCTGTCTTTTTCCACGAGCACCTTAAGTCGGTCGAAAAGCAGGGCGCGCGCATCACGGCCATTACCATGGAGGACGGCAAAATCTTTCGGGCCAAAATGTATATTGACGCCAGTTATGAAGGCGATTTGATGGCCGGGGCCAAAGTCTCTTATTTTGTGGGCCGCGAATCCAATTCCACTTACGGCGAAACGCTGGATGGTATCAGGGCGCAGACGCCCAAGCATCAATTCACCGTGGCGGTGGACCCGTATGTGCTTCCTGGCCATCCCGCCAGCGGCCTGCTGCCGTTGATTCAGAACGAACCGTCCGGCACAGTCGGCGAAGGCGACAAATCGGTGCAGGCTTACAACTTTCGCCTGTGTTTGACGCAGAACCCGACCAATAAAATTCCGATTGACCCGCCCGCCCATTACGATCCCGCGCAATACGAGCTGCTGGCCCGTTACATCGAGGCGCTGGTGGCCGCGGGCAAAACGCCGCACCTCCGCCAATTGATGGATATTGAGCCCATGCCCAACGGGAAAACGGACGTCAATAACAACGGGCCGTTCTCGACTGATTTTATGGGGGAGAACTATAATTATCCAGAGGCCGACCGCGCGGAACGCGCGCGCATCCGGCAGGCGCACGAAGATTACACCCGCGGCCTTTTGCGTTTTTTGGCGGACGACGCGCGCGTCCCCGCCGCTCTGCGCTCGGAAATGCTGTCCTGGGGCCTTTGTAAAGACGAATTCAAGGACACCGGCGGCTGGCCGAATCAACTCTACATTCGGGAGGCGCGGCGCATGATTTCCGACTACGTCATGACTGAAAACAATTGCCGCTATACATTGGACGTGCCAGACGCAGTCGGGCTGGCGGCTTACACGATGGATTCACACAATTGCCGGCGAATTGTCCGCGGTGGCCGGGTCGAAAACGAAGGCGACGTGCAGGTCGGCGGCTTCCCGCCCTACCAGATCAGTTATCGTGCCTTGACGCCCAAGACAGGCGAGTGCGGCAATTTGCTGGTGCCGGTGTGCCTATCGGCCAGCCACATCGCCTACGGTTCGATTCGCATGGAACCGGTTTTTATGGTGTTGGGGCAGTCGTCGGCCATGGCGGCGGGATTGGCCATCGATGAAGGTGTGGCCGTGCAAAAGATTCAATACGATGAATTGCGCCGGCGTTTGCTCGCGGCGGGCCAGATTTTGGAATGGCCGATTCCGCAGCAGCAGCATTGAGAAAATTGCTTCCGTTTCCGCTGTGATGCCGTTAAATAGGCAATCAAGAGACGTATGGCAATTGAACCCAACATTCCTGGCGCGGATCTTCCCGATTCGCGACTGGCCTCCATCCGGGCGAAGGCGGCGGCGGCGAAGAACCCGCCCAATCCTGGCCTCCCGCCCAGCAAGCCGCTCCAGATATTTTTATTGGTGGCGCTGGTGATCACAGGCGCGGCCTACGCGGTCAGGCAATGGACGGAGATGACGACCGAAGAAACGATGGCCAAACATCCCAGCAAACTCAAACATTTGGTGGAGGTCCAAAGCAAGTTCCTGGCGGAAACCGCCCTTGGCCAAGAGGCCGAAACAAAAAAGAAATACGAAGACGCGGTCCTCCATTATCGGAAGGCCTTGCTCGCGGAAGACAATGCCGAAGGCCGCCTCAACCTGGGCAACGCGCTGCTCAAGCAAGGCAACCCGGACATGGCTTTTTCGCAATTCAAAGAAGCCCTCCGCCTGGAACCCGGCCGGGAGACGGTGTACGTGGCCTGGGGACAGGCATTATCCTTCGAGGGAAAAATGGATGAAGCCGCGCAGTTGTATCAGGACGCGTTGCGGCACAGCTCCAACTTCGCAGAAGTCCATTTCAATTTCGCCAGAGTGCTGGAGCAGAAACAGCAGACCGCGCTGGCCGTCCAACACGCTGCGGAATTATCCAATCAACCGCTTGCCGTCTCGAACAGCGCCGCCGAGGCGCAACTCTTTGGGTCCGACGCCATGAAACATTACGCCGCAGCGGAGAACCTGGGGATGCACACCTCTGAGTTTTGGTGCAACTACGGCACACTGCTCAACAGCTTGGGCAAGTTTCCCCAAGCCGAACAGTGCATGGCCAAGTCCGTCACGCAACAGCCGGGCCTTGGGGAGGCGCAATTCCAATTGGCCGTCGCGCAGGACAAACAGGGCAAATACGCCGATGCGGTTGGCCATTACGAAGCAACCCTGGCCTCGCTCCCGGACGATCCGGCGGCCCTCAACAATCTCGCTCTCATTTACGCCACTGCCACCAACTCGGAAGTGCGCAGCTCAAAAATGGCGGTGTTACTCGCCACCCGCGCCTGCGATGCCACCACCAGCCAAAACGCTCGTTACATGGACACGCTGGCCCGCGCTTACGCGGCCGATGGCGACTTCTTCCAGGCTATTTCCTGGGAGGACCGCGCCGTCAAGCGCGCCGCGCAACTGGCCGACCACAATTTATTGCGCGAGCTCCAGCCGCGTTTCAACCTCTTCGTGCAACACAAGACGGAATAAACCGGTATGCAAACGAAAATGCAATTATTGGCGGCAATCTTATTCTGCCTGTCAGGCCTGGGCTATTCGGCGGAAGCGATTTCTGCTCCCGTCAGTCCTCAGCAAATCAAGCATTTTGAAACGGAAATCAAGGTGCCTGTCCAATTCGAATATCTCCTGTTTCTGCCCGAGGGCTACAGCAGGCACAGACAGCGCTGGCCCCTCATGCTCTTTCTGCACGGCGCGGGTGACGCCGGCACCAACATGGACCGAGTCAAAATACTCGGGCCGCCGAAAATCGTTGAAACCAAGCCTGATTTTCCCTTCATCCTGGTTTCACCGCAAAGCCCCGTCCGCAGTTGGGACCTGGCCGCGCTCAACGCCCTGCTCGACAACGTCATTCGCAAGTATCGGGTGGACAAGGACCGCGTTTACTTGACAGGCGCAAGCATGGGAGGAACTGCGACGTGGGCCCTCGCCGCCGCTCATCCGGAAAGGTTCGCGGCCATCGTCCCCGTCAGCGGCCACGGCTATACGGCGGACGCAATAAAGCTGGCCGCTCTTCCCATCTGGGTGTTTCACGGCGCCAAAGATCCTGTGGTCCATGTCCAGATCGCCCAGGATATGGTGGATGCCGTCAGGGTGGCGGGAGGCAACGTAAAATTTACCGTCTATCCCGAAGCCGCTCACGACGCCTGGACCCAAGCCTATAACGATCCAGAATTGTACCGCTGGCTGTTGCAACAGAAACGCCACCATTAATTGCACAATATGAAAATCGAAAAAATAACATCGGGCAGCGGCCCCAAGCCCAAATCGGGCGACACCGTCACCGTCCACTACACCGGATGGCTGTCGGACGGCGTCAAGTTTGACAGTTCGGTGGACCGCGGCGAGCCGTTCGAATTTGTCCCGGGAGCCGGGCAAGTCATTGCCGGTTGGGATGAAGGCGTTGCCGCCATGCAAACTGGCGACAAGGTGCGGCTAACCATTCCGCCGGAACTGGCCTACGGAAAATCGGGCTATCCCGGAGCGATCCCGCCCAACGCCACGCTCATCTTCGAAGTGGAACTGTTATCCATCGCCAAAGCCCAAATTTAAAGCGAGAAAGTGTCAAACCAGTTCTCGACTTTCAATCCACTGACGTGATCGAAGTGGCGAACGTTGCGCGACACCAGAATAAGATTCTTCTCCTTTGCAGTCGATGCAATCAGGCCATCTCCGTAGCCGGCGGGAGTTCCCTTTTGTTTCCACTCAGCGCGAAGGTCTCCTGCCGCGATGGCCAAATGCTTATCAAAAGCCAGCACGGTCACATGGGGAAGCACATCCCTGCTGAGGCGGTCCCGTAAATTGTTGCCGGGAGGTCCAATTTTTGCGCCATAGCGGATTTCCTCAATGCATATGGCGGAGGTAAAAAGCTCTGCCTCCTCGGACTCAAACCGCGCCTCCAAGTTCATGTTGGGGTTCAGGCGCATTAATTCGCTCAAAATATTCGTATCAAGCAAATACATGCTCAATCGAACTTGGGGAAAGAAGGTCCTGGCGTCCGGGGCCTTTCAGCCTCAATCTCTTCCAAAACTTTGAGAACCGGGTCGTCGTTTGGAATGCCATTGGGGTTGATATAACTGCCATCAGGAAGGCGTTGGAGCTTGCGTCTTTGGCCGATTTCTGAATTCGATCCGGGGCGCGCCAACGCATCACGAATAGCCTGCTGATCGGTCTCAGGCAGACTCTTAACCAAATCAATCACATGCAATGCAGTTGTGCTCATCCCTCAAACTTAACAGAATCAATGCTCTCTGGCAGGTCGCGGGCTCCGCGCGCCCTGGCTCGACGCGCCGTCTCTCAAAAATGGTTCGGCTCGCGTTTTAGAAATTCTCCGCGCGCCGGGTCGCCGACAAATTTCCCGTGACGCGCCGCGACCTTGCCGCGCACGGTCACAACCTCCGGGCGGCCCCCGATTTCCATTCCTTCAAAGGCGTTGTAATCCAAATTCATCTGCTGCGCGCGCGCGGAAATTTTGCCCTTGTAGTTCGGATCGTAGATGACCAGGTCGGCATCGGAACCGGGCTGGATCGTGCCTTTGCGCGGGAACAATCCAAATATTTTCGCGGCATGGGTGCTGGCGGTGTTGACGAACTGGTGCAGGTCGATCCGTCCGCGTTTCACCCCGTGCGTAAAGTATAAATTGATGCGATCCTCCAGCGACGGAATGCCGTTGGGAATTTTGGTGAAGTCCCCTCGGCCCATTTGCTTTTGCGTGGCGAAATCGAACGGAGCATGATCCGTGGCGAGGGTGGCGACAAATCCCTTTTTCAACCCGTTCCACAACACCGCCTGGTTGTGCTTTTCGCGCAAGGGCGGCGACATGACAAATTTCGCCCCTTCAAAATCCGCCCGTTCGGCGTCGGTTTTGTCGCACAGCAAATATTGGATGAGCGTTTCAACCCAGACCTGAACCCCGCGGGCGGATCCGTGCATCGCCTCCGCCAGCGCCTCCTCGCAACTCAAGTGAACGATATAAACATGGGCGCCCAGCATTTCGGAAAAAGTCATCAAGTGATGCACGCCTTCGGCCTCGACCCGGGGCGGCCGGCTCCAATAATGGTATTCCGGCCCGGTCTTCCCTTCGGCCAGGAGTTGCTTTTGCAATTCCAGAATCAAGTCCGCATTTTCGCAATGGGCGGTGGTGATGACTCCCAGTTGTTTGGCCAGGCGCAGGGTTTTGAAAAGTTCCTCATCCGTCACTCCCAGCGCGCCTTTGTAAGCCAGAAAAATTTTAAAGCTGCTCACCCCGCGCTTGACGATTTCCTTGAAATCCCGTTCCGCCTCGTCGTCGTAGCGCGTGACGCCCATGTGAAACGTGAAGTCACACGCGCTCTGCCCCTGCGCTTTGCCAAGCCAAACCTCGAACGCTTCCAATGGTTTGTCGGCGCGTCCGGGGCAAATCATTTCAATGAACGTCGTGGTGCCGCCGACCAGCGCGGCGCGGCTGGCTGTGGCATGAGTGTCCTTGGCAAACGTCCCCATGAACGGCAGATGAATGTGGACGTGCGGATCAATGAAGCCGGGAAAAACATATTTGCCGGCGGCATCAATGACTTCCGTGCCGGGCGCAGCCGGTATATGCTTGTCAATACGCGAAATGGTTTCGTTCTCGCAAAAAATATCCGCGACGTAACGCTGGCTGCCCGTGACGATTTCTCCGTTTTTGATCAGTAAAGGCATTTTTTCACCTGCGGCGTGTGTTGAATTTTTTTTCCATGGCAATTAACATAAGGTTTTCGCAGCGGGACGCAATTCTGTTCTACAACTGATGGGGAAGAACCCCAAGGCCCAGCGGGATGGGGATGGAAGTGGTTGTGGGTGACGCCAGAATGGTGAAAGGGATAACGGATTCGCCGGTTCGATTTAGTGCGTAACCGGACCGACTTTCGTCCAACAGACCGAGGCCGGGAATGGTCAAATGAGTTTTCCCGGTTGCGGGTTCGATAAATTACTGTCCGATAGCCGGACAGGTGGGGCGGTCCAGACAGGTGCGGACGATTTCCAGGAGTTTGGAGGGCCGATAGGGCTTGGCTAAGAATTGATGCTCTTCCACATGGGCCAGGTCGGTTCCCGGCACGCCAGCGGTGTGCCCGCTGGTGTAGATGACGCGCAACTTCGGGGCATCGGTGCGGAGCCGATCCGCCAATTCGCAGCCCGTCATGCCGTCAGGCATTACCATGTCGGTCAGCAACAGGTCGATGTCGTGACGTCGTTGGGACCATTGTTCCATGGCTTGTTTTCCAGAGCCTGCGCTCAGCACAGTGTAGCCGCGCGCTTCAAGAACTTGCACAACCAACTCGCGTAAATCCGGTTCGTCTTCGACAACCATGATGGTTTCCGCGCTGCCTTTGCCGGGTTTGCTGGTTTTGGTCAAGCGGTCTTCCGAAAGCCGCGGAGATTGCTCAATCTTGCTATTCATTGTTTCTTTCTGTTCTGCGGGCTCTCCGCGGTTGCTGCATTCAAATTGACTTTTACCTGGTGTCTCTTTGCTATCCCATCGACATCATTTACATCGGCATCAAACGTCGTGTACTTAACTGTTTGCTACCAAAAAAACGTGACCCAGAATGCCCGATTTATGTCCATCAATTGCTTGCCAACCATTCTCGATTTCAACCCGTTTAGTTAATTAAGTAAACTCGCCTCGCCTAAACGTCGGAGATACCATAAGTGGTGGGTGGCTGAGGCTTTGACACTATTAGTTGGGGGTGGATGGTTGGGATCTAAAAATCAAGGCTCGCCTTGTTTTAGAGATTTTGCTCTACTCAACAAGGATGAATTTTGACGAAGATTCGTGGCTAGGTTTGCTGAAACGTTACTTTGGATTTGCTTCGTTTCGTCCACTGCAGCGCGAAATCATTCGCGCCACCATGGAAGGCCGCGATGTCTTTGCGCTTCTGCCCACCGGCGGCGGAAAATCGCTGTGTTTCCAATTGCCGGCGCTGATGCGGCCGGGCTTGACCGTGGTCGTTTCGCCGTTGATCGCGCTGATGAAGGACCAGGTGGACGCGTTGCAAGGCGGCGGGATCGCAGCCACCTTTCTCAATTCCTCATTGGACGCCGCCGAATCGCGCCGACGGCTGCGCGGATTGCATCAACACGAATATCGCCTGCTCTACGCCGCGCCCGAACGGCTGATGCTCTCGGGATTCTTGGAGGATTTGCAAAGATGGAATGTGAACTTGATCGCGGTCGATGAGGCCCATTGCATTTCAGAATGGGGCCACGATTTCCGGCCCGAATACAGGCAGTTGGCGCAGTTGCGCGAAAAATTTCCCAACGCGCCGATGATGGCCCTGACCGCCACCGCGACGACGCGTGTGCGCGAGGACATTGTCAAACTATTGCGCCTGCGCGAGCCGCAACGTTTCGTGGCCAGTTTTAACCGGCCGAACCTGACGTATCGCGTGGTTGCTAAAGCCAAGCCTTCCGCCCAGGTGCTGGCCTTCCTGCGTTTGCGTCCACGCGAGAGCGGAATTATTTACTGCCAAAGCCGCAAGGGCACAGAGAGCGTGGCCGAGCAGTTGAACCAGCACGGCATTCCCGCCCGGCCCTATCACGCCGGACTGACGGCGAAGGAGCGAAGCGACAACCAGGACCTCTTTTTGCGCGACGAAGTCAGGGTCATTTGCGCCACCATCGCCTTCGGCATGGGCATCAACAAACCCAATGTCCGGTTTGTCATACATTATGATCTGCCAAAAAATGTGGAAGGGTACTATCAGGAGACCGGGCGGGCGGGTCGGGACGGCTTGCCCAGCGAATGCCTTCTGCTGTTCAGCCCTGGTGACGTCGTCAAACAGCAGCATTTCATCGAGGAGAAACAGCCCGACGAACAGCGCATCGCCCGCGAGCAATTGCAGCAAATCGTGCATTACGCCGATTCCTCCGGATGCCGGCGCGCCGAATTGCTGCGTTATTTTGGGGAAGTCATCGAGGCGGCCAACTGCGGCGGCTGCGACAATTGCCTGACGCCGCGCGACACCTTCGACGGCACGGTTGCCGCGCAAAAATTTCTCTCCTGCGTTTATCGCATCTGGCAGAAGGGCGGATTCGGTTTTGGCTTGAACCACGTTATCGAAGTGTTGACAGGTTCGGACTCGGACCAGGTACGGCGGCGCGGACACGACCAGCTTTCGACGTATGGTATTGGCCGGGAGCACAGCCGCCCGCACTGGCAGGCCATTGGCCGTGAATTGGTGCGACTGGGCTATTTGCGGCAGACGTCCGAGAAGTTCAGCGTGCTGCAATTGACCGAGGAGGGCCTGGCGGCGTTGCGCGCCCTCACACCCATCACCCTGACCAAGCCGATGGCCGCGCCCGCCGCGCCCGAGAAAATACGGCGAGCCGGCGAAATCGCCTGCGACGAGGAATTGTTTGAGCGCCTGCGGCAACTGCGCAAGAAACTGGCCGACGAACGAAATGTGCCGGCCTACATAGTTTTTTCCGATGTGGCCCTGCGGCAAATGGCCCGTTATTACCCGACGGGCGACGAGCAATTCACACGCATCAGCGGGGTGGGCGAGAAGAAGCTCCAGGAATTCGGCGCGGCGTTTCTGGGCGAGATCGCGGCGCATCTGCAAACCAGCCCGCGCCAGATTTTTGCCGACGATTCCTTTGCCGGAGGAGCGTCCGCCCGGCGTTGAGCCGGCCTTATTTTGCTTTTTCCACCATAAGCATTTCGAGGGGTTCGCGACTCGGCACAAGTTCAAGCCCAAGCTGATCAACGAAGACTTGATTGATTTCCTCGGAACCAAAGGATCTCGTTTGAAAATCGTAATTCCCGGTCAGGCCGGTTTTGTCAATTACTGGCTTCGGCAGCAAGCCTTCGATTAATTGCGCAAAATGCGATGCGGTGATGTTGTGCTGGTGGAGGCCTGCTTTCTGGGGGTGCTTGGCAAACCACTCCTCCCATGAGGAGTTGTCTGCGGGTGTCAATCCGGGCGCGTTGGGATGGTTCAGTTTTAACAGAAACACGTCCGTCTCTCGCGTTTCAACGTGTGCGGTCCAGCCAAACTTGCGTTTAATCTCGGCTTGGAATCTCTCATAGGGACGATCCGGCACCGTGACCAGGTAATCGACATTTATCCGGTTCAACTCTTCTGGAAAAATCATGTGAGAGAAAGAAGGAAAATTGTAGGCTTTGAGGATGGCAAGTGACAGAGAGGTGCTCCTTCCAATTTCCCTCGTGCCATCGGTTTTGCCGAGGAGGGTGCCCGGTCGGATGGGATTGGCCTTGTTGAAATGGGTGGGTTGAATTGCCACCATCGGCGGCGCGTTCGAGATGTCATTTAATTCAGGATTTTTGGAGGTAAGCGTCCAATGGAGAGAACGATTGCCTTTTCGTCACCACCACTGTGGTGGTTCCCGCCGCCAGCAGGATGCAAACGGTGGCGACAATTGCTGTTTTTGCTTTTGACCATGCCATAAGTTTTAATGCTCCTTTCGCAAGGGTTAATGTTGAACCGCTAGCCGCTGTGCCCTTGGCCAGTGCGGCGGCGGCGGCGGTTTTTGCCAGCGCCGTCGGCGCAGCCTGAACAGAATTGGCGGAAATCGCCCCGGCGATGATGGCTGTCGTCGAACTTACGCCGCGCTTGGTGAAGAATTTCCGCAGCTTTTCCAACGCGCGGTTCACGCGCTTTTTGGCTGCGTCTTCGCTTGCGCCCAGCGCCGCGCCGATTTCATTCAAGCTTTTGTCCTGGAAAAATCGCAACACGATGGCGTGCCGGTCTTTTTCGTTCAATGCGGCGATGGCGGTGTCCAGCAGCGGGGCGATTAGCGGCCAGGTTTCGTTTTCCGGTTCGTTTAGTACGGATTGCAAGTGTGCCTCCTGTTCACGTTGCGAGCGGCGACGCCGGGCTTTCAAGGCATCGGCGGCGGCAAACCCAGCCGCGCGATGGAGCCAGCTTGGAATAATTGTGTCCGCACCGAGCGTGCCCGCTTTGCGCGCCAGGATGATGAACACGGCCTGCGTCACTTCCTCGGCCAGATGCGGATCGCGCACCTGCCGGACCGCTGCCGAATAGACCAGGTTGACATGGTGGGCCACCAGCGCAGTAAACGCCTGCTCGGACTGGCGGGCGGCGTATTCCCGCACCAATGCCATGTCGTCATTCATCATTCACTCAATACATGGACGCCAAAGTAAAAAGGGGACAGCCTTTTTTGACCCGCCTTGAATCGCTGGGGGAATCGGGGCAATTTCACGGTGTGAGCATTTTACGCAATGTTTCGCATGTTCTGGCCGCGTTGTTCAATAATCGCGCGGATTTTCAACGGCGCTGGAACGGCCCGGCCGCGCTGCCCAATCCAAACAACGGTTTGGCGGGTCGCTGGCAGGGGGAATGGGTCAGCGGCGCCAACGGCCATCGCGGCGAGCTAAAATGTGTATTGACAAAAACGGAGACCGGGAAATATGAGGCCATGTTCCATGCCACCTATGCCCGGTTCCTGCGGGTTTGTTACACGGTGCCCCTCCACGGTCGGCAAGTCGGGGGAAAGTTGAAACTCGAAGGCCAGGCGGACTTGGGTCAACTCGCGGGCGGCATTTATCATTACGAGGGCGAAGCGGACGAGACCGCCTTCAACTGCACCTACCGTTGCGCCTACGATCACGGCACGTTTCGCCTGAAACCGTTGCGGTGATAAACGAGAAACATCTCGGAGCCGCATTGCTTCATCGACGCCAGACGGAAGCGGGCGGCATCCGCCAGCCTGGTCACGCCCGCGCCGTCGGCAAGGGTGGGGGCATGGCGCCCGCCCAGCAGGACCGGACACAACGTGAGGTGGATTTCGTCAACCAAGCCGGCTTGGAAAAGCGCGCCGTTCAATTCGCCGCCTCCTTCGCAAAGCAGGCGGCGGACCTTCCACTTCTTCCGCAACCAGTGACATGCTTCGGAAAAATCCAGTTTAGTCGCGCCGCAGATTTTTACCTCGTCCGCCAGGGAGCGCAGCCGGGTCAATGCGGATTTGGCGATGCGGCCCGTGGTCAGAATAATGATGGGGGAAAAGCGGTGTTTAAAAATTTCCGCTTGCGGATCAATGGTGCCCGCGCCGCTGACGATGACGCGCAGATTGTATTCCGCCAAACCGCGCCGCAACCGCAGGCGCCGATAGCGGGCGGGGCCGGGGCCAAGATTGACACGGTCCAAATCAACCGTGCGTGCGCCGGACATGACGGCGTCCGCCGTGGCGCGAAGATCCAGAAGATGCTGCCGGTCACGAGGGCCGGCGAACGGTTCGAAATGGCGGCTGGCCGGGGCGATCTTGCCATCCGCCGTCATGGCGGTGTTGATGAAAACAAATGGCCGGGCCGTTTTTTTCTTCATCACGGCGTTGCGCCACCCGCCCAGGCGGGAGGGTTTTTGAGTTGAAAGAGCATTTCTCCCGCCTTTGGCACGAGCAATATCCCCTTGTCTTCGCGCCCGGCGAAATCTTCCGGGTGAATGGTTTTTGGATCGTGGTATCCCAGATTGATTTTCCGACACACGTCCTCGGGAATGGAAGTCGCCAAAATCACGCGGGCGCGCGGCGTTTCAACTCCGTTCTCGAATGTGCCAATGCCGTAAACATGGGCGCTGTGCGCCAGCACGCCCCACGGATGATGCTTGAACCGGTCCCATTGCTTGCGAAAATAGTCCTGACAATGGTAGCCCACTTCCAAAAGCGTGCGGCCATGCGTCACGCTGACCTCGCGGATATGCGGCGCATAAATGATCAGTTCGCCGCCGTCGGCCAGCACGGGTTCCAGCTTGTACATGCACTTGCCGCCGGTCCAGACATCCGCATACATCGGCGGGGCGCAGGAGAGAATGGTGTGGAAGGGATGCTCTTTGCGGGTGATGTGGAGCTGCCGGCTCAGGTCGCTGGCGGCGTCCCACGCGGCCTCCGGCGTTCCCGCGTACAGTCCGGCCAGGCGGGGTCCGTCAACCACCAGGCAAAAGCATAGCTTGGGCACTTGGACCATTGCTCCGGCACGATCCACCACCCGGCGCACGGGCGTCCTCTTGTTGCCGATGATCATGGGATTGGTCACCACTGCGCCCAGCCAATGGAAGAAATTCAAAATGCGCGGCCCGCTGACACCGGGAAACAGATATTTATTTCCGCCCGAGCATCCCACCACTTCATGCGGGAAAACCGGTCCGATGATAATCAATTCATCGTACTGAAAAACCAGGCGATTGATCTCGACCGGCACCTCCATGGTGAACAAGCCGCCGGTCAACTCGCGGATTTCCTCCGCGCCGATCACGCCGATTTCCTGCAATGCGGCCGGATTGTCCCAGGCATGATTGTGAAAAGCGACTTTGGCGTAGGGTCCACGGCGTTCCTCGAGCGAGATTTCGAGACGCTGGCAAATGGCCGCTTCGCTCATGGGTTGATGCGTGCCCAGCGCGATCATCACGTCCAGTTGGCGGGTCACGGCGCCAATTTGCGCGAAGAGGGCTTTGAAAATCAGGCCGATGGGCGCAGTCCGTGTTCCATCCGGCACAATGAGCAACACGCGCTTGCCGCGATAGGCATCTGGAGGGCAGGCCCGGGCCACGGCTTGAGCCGCTTCAGTCGCCGTGATGTGGCGGCTGGCGGGTTCGCATCTGACTGGCAGGGAAATCGAATTACTCTCCGTCATGGCAGCACGGCCATGATAGCAAACCCGGCCGATTCAACCAGCTTATTGTTCGGCAAATCCGGGTATCAAAAATGAGCGACCCATTCCGCGCCCAGGACGCCAGCCATGGCCTGTTCGGCTTCGTCATCGCGTTCTTCGGGAAGGCCCGCGACCACCGGTGGGATGACGGCTTCCTCGTTCGCCGGGTCGCCAGCCGCCGGAGCCGCTAGATTTTCGTTCGTGGTATTGCCGGTAAGCGTCCATTCGGCGGACTCGAGAATTGCGGTGATGCGTTTGGTTTCTTCAATCTCGCGCATCAACTCGCCAATGGCCCTGGTCAGGTGGGCCGTTTTCGATTTGACTTCCAATTCCAATTCGCCCCGCAACTGCTTTTCGACTCGCTCCAGGTGCAAACGTTCTTTCAGCATGGTTTCCAGATGGAGCATGCCGATCAATAGCAAAAACGAAATGAGGGCGTAAACCACATTGATCTTTAGCGCCGAATCCATGGTGACATTGAACGATGCTGATGATTGGATCAACTGGAGCAGCGCCAGCAGCGAAAAAGCGCCAAACAGCGACCATCCCACGCGGGCCGTGCCAAAGCGCCGGTTCAACCGCAGGGCGTAGGCGGCAACGATAAATTGCATCGCGCTTGCGATGCAGCCCGCAATATGCGACTCATTCATATAAATATCCTCGATTCAGACAGCATCCAGAACTGAGGCATGTCGTGTCTCGTTTTCGAAATTTTTGCTTCCTGTACCCGCTATACCGTGTCATAGCCTGACTTAAGCACGAATAGGGCCAAGGACCGGATTGTTCTTGTGCTCCCCGGCTGGGCATGGCTTAATCCAAGACCGTATGAACAACAACCTCCCGTCCGCCAATCCTAGCAGCCTTATAGCGAGATTTTCGGCGGCACCATTGGAGCTTAGAATGTATGCGGTCTTTGCGACAGTCGTCACAGTTCTCGGCTACGGCTTGGTTTTTTTCGGGCCGAAATCTCTCAATGATGCCGTTGTTCCATACACCGGTTGGGGGGCTGGCAATAACTATGCGTTCACTTTGTTTTTCGCGTTTGCCCTTATCTTTGTCAAAAGGCTGCCACGGCGGGAGGGGATCATCTGGCGCTTTGCCATTATTGCGATATTGCTCATCTATATTTTCGCCGGCTACCTGCAAATGAAGAAAGTGGGTGGCCATGATTTTGGGAATCCGTATCTCAGGGTCAGTCCGTTGCGGCCTCTTTGGACGATGGTCATTCCCGCATTCTGGGTTATGGCGTTATTGTCGCCGCGTGTTAATAAGTTCTGCAAGTCCAGGGATGAAAATCATCCCGCTTGATTTTTCGGGCCGCTTTCCAGTCACTGGGAGTATTCACATTGAAGAGGAACGGCCCGATTAATCGCGGGGCGAATATTTTGGCGCGGCAACGCGAAGCCAGCTCTTGCAGGGAATAACGCCGTTCCGCCAGTTGGCGTTCCACTTTTGCCAAAAGACTGCGGCGCAATATAAACGGAAACCCAACTTCCTCGCCAATCCCGCTGCGCGTAAACAGAGCCCCGGTTTTCGACGGCCACAATTCAATTAGTCTTTCAACAAGCTCAACAGTGACAAACGGCATGTCGCACGCCAGGAAAAGCACACGGTCGGCCGAGGCGGTTTGCAACCCCGTATAAACGCCGCCCAACGGCCCGCACCGCGTCACCAGATCGCGCCGAATCACCCGCGTCGGCCATGGCGTTTGCGCGGCAACGTCCCGGACGCGGCGCAACAATGTTTTTCCGCCCAACCGCAATCGCGCTTTATCGCGTCCCATCCGTGTGCTCAGGCCGCCGGCCAGGATGCAAATTTCTCCGGCAGCCATGGACTATTCGATCTTCCCCAAACCGCGTTTGATTGTTTCGGGGTCTTTCGTCGGCGGCTGGCACGATGTTCCGGTGCAGAGAAAAACAATCGGCCCATCCTTCACCGGCAAAGTTTTTGTGAAGTCATCAACTGCGCCACTGTTGCCCAAAACCACCTTGTTCGGATGATAAACGCTGTGGATGGCATGGAGCAACGCCACCGTCTCCGGCTGGCGTGGATCACCCGCCACAACCACGCGGGTTGGTTCGCGCAAAAGAAAGTCCAGACCCATCAACAAATACGGCACCGCCTGCGGCAATTCCTGCAGGCGCGGCGCCAAAAGCTTCAGCGTTTTCTCCGCCGCCCCCTTGAAATCTTTCCGGTCCGTGATCGCTCCCAGCCGGAGCAGCGCCAGCACCGCGGTCGCATTGCCGGACGGCTCCGCTCCGTCGTAATCTTCCTTGACGCGCAGGATCAGGTCCTTTGTTTCCGCGGCGCTGTCATAAAAGCCGCCCTCCCTGGCATCGTAGAATTTGGCCAGCATCGTGTCCGCCAGCGCGACGGCGAAGTCCAGATGCTTTGGCTCCAGCGTCGCCTCGTAGAGATCGAGGGTTCCCGCCAGCAAATTGGCGTACGCAGTCAATAATTGGACGGAATCGCGTCCGCCCTGCCGCCAGCGGTGATAAAGAGTTTTGGTTGGGGCGTCCCAGAGTTTGTTTTGCAAAAAGGCCAGGTTATTTTCGGCGGCGGCGCGGTATTTTTCATCGCCCAGCACGGCGTAGGCCCGCGCCAGCGCTCCCAGCATCATGCCATTCCACGACGCCAGCACCTTGTCATCCAGGTGGGGGCGGACCCGCTTGTTGCGCGCGGCGAAGATTTTTTCCCTGGCCGAGGCGAGCAAAGTTCGTTCGCTTGGGGACAATTGCGGATCGACCACGCTCAGGACGTTTTGTCCTGGCAGCGGTTCAGGGTCACTGTGGTCTACAAAGTTGCCCTCGGTGGTCACGCCGAAATAGCGCGTCGCCAGATTGAACTCGGCCGGAGTCAACAATCGGGAAAGCTCGTCCTTCGTCCAGCAGTAAAACTTTCCCTCCTTGCCTTCGCTGTCCGCGTCTTCGGCTGAATAAAACCCGCCCTCCGGATCTGTCATGTCGCGTAAGACATAACGAATGATGTCCCGCGCGGTCTCGGCGTGCTGTGGCTGCCCGTCCACCAAGTAGGCGTCCAGGTAAAGATTCACCAACTGCGCGTTGTCGTAGAGCATTTTCTCGAAATGCGGCACCAGCCACCGGGCATCCACTGAGTAGCGGGAAAAACCGCCGCCGATTTGGTCGTGAATGCCGCCCGCGGCCATTTGGTCGCAAGTGTGCAGGACCATCTTGGCCGCCTGCGGGTCGTGGGCCTGCAACGCGTAACGCAGCAGGAAGGCGGGTTCGCTGGGCCGGGGAAATTTCGGCGCGCCGCCGAAGCCGCCGAATGCCGGGTCATATTCCCGTTTGAAGATTGAAGCCGCATTGGTCAGCAAGGCCGGGGCCAGAAACAAATCAGCGGGCGGGCGGGCGGTGAAGCCTTCCAGCTTTTGATGGAAATCCCGGGCGGTATCCAGCACCTGGGCCCGGCGTGTCTCCCAAAGTTTGGCAATCTGCCGCAGGACCTGCCCAAAGCTGGCATGGCCGTATTTGTCTTCCGGCGGAAAATAGGTCCCGCCATAAAACGGCATTAAATCGGGCGTCAGAAAGCAATTGAGCGGCCAGCCGCCCTGGCCGGACATGGCCTGCACGGCTGTCATGTAGATTTTATCAACGTCCGGGCGTTCTTCCCGGTCCACCTTGATGCTGACAAAATGGGCGTTGAGAAAATCGGCCGTCTGCTGGTTCTCGAACGATTCCCGCTCCATGACATGGCACCAATGGCAGGTGGAATAGCCGATGCTCAAGAAAATGGGTCTATTTTCCTGGCGCGCCTTGCGGAAGGCCTCCTCGCCCCACGGATACCAATCGACCGGGTTGTGCTGGTGTTGCAGCAAGTAGGGCGACTTTTCGCCGGCGAGGCGATTGGTATGCGCAGTAGGATTGACTTTGCCGGTCACGGTTAAATCCATGCTTGGGCCATCACCCCGCGCCGCAAGCGTAATCAAAACCGCAGCGACGATGAAGCAACGAACCACTCTGGCAGGATACCCGCCGCCCCGCGCGCCGCGCAATATCTTAATGATTCGCCGTGACCGAATACTCAGCATCCAATTCTGACAACGTCTGTTGAAGTTGCGACAGGGGCTGTATTAAATCGCGGTCATCAGGACCAAAGACGGCGAATTCTCCTTTCGCGATCAATTCAGGATCACGAGGGATGACCAAATAAGCTGCAACCGTGTGGTTGCTGTTGCCGTAGAAAATAACATTGAAAGCTTCGCAAAAAGGAATCTGCCCCCCAAAGGATTTTGACTCGGCAAAAACCGCCTTCCGTGTTCTTGCCAAATCCTGATCGTTATCCATCAGCAAATATTTGATAGTTTGTTTGGCAAATACGAGTTCGTAGGAACTCCTTCTACGTTCATACCATGACTGGTTGTTATTCAGTAACCATGTGGCATGCTGCGACACCCCGGCTGCCCCAAATGCGATTAAAAACAAAATCCATATTGAGGCATACAGGCTAATAGTCCATTTCCACCGCCATTTTCGCGCCGGTTTACCAGGTAGCGACGGGGTCTGGATTTGTTCGTAGAGAGCACTGAGAATCCAGTTCCCCAATACAAGCGCCAGCACTGAGCAGATTACACCTGTGCTCACCAAACCCCAATTGAAACTAATCTGAGGAATATTTCGTTTGATGAAATGCCACCAACCGAAAGGCAGGCATGTGAGCATGGCAGCCAAAGGTGTGTGGCTGGATGCGATTGCCAATACGAAAACCAGAAGAAAAAATAGACCGACGATTCTGAGGATGAGCCGTGTCCATTTCATGGCAGTCGTGATGTTGTCCCGGTTACCATGGGACCGGCGTTCCCAATGCCAAATGAAGCTAGCACTTGGGGAAGCTCGCCTAGGTTGTAGTTGGTGGATTTCGCTCCAGGCTGGAGAACTGCAATTCTTGCGACGGCCCGGTGCAGCGGTCGCCGTGGAATCAATATGATGGCCCGGAGCGAATGATTATCCTTTTCGATCCAAACCGGTTGGATTGTTTCTGCTGCAGGCTGCCCAAATCTCGTAAAATCGCTATGCAGGAAGGATTCACGAGTTTTGACACTGTCCCACTGCGACTCGTTGGCCTCTGTCTGGAGGCACATTGCCACAATGGACAACCCGGATCGTTCCGTGAATGGATCGCCTACCAAGGGGTCGGATGATTTGGAGATCCAATAGATTTGGTGGGTAGTCAAAATGAAACTGCAGATCGCCAGCAGGGTGCAGCCGAGGATGGCAAATCCACAACCAGTCCACTTCCAACGCCATTTAATCGGCCAACGACTGTCCTTTCCACCTCGCACGGTCGCATAAAGCCATCGCAAAAACACATGGCCGCCCGCGACCATGACAACGACGGTCAGGACGAACGGCACGGTACCATTTAGAGTGGGTCGCCATGCCCCGCCCAATCGCAACATTGATGGCCACCAACCGATGAGCAATGTGATGGGAGCAGCCAGAATCCCCGGGTCAATCAGAAGCGCAAAAAGAAGCACGGTCCCCAGCAGCAGCATGACAAATTTTAGCAAAAACCTTTTCATGGGTTCTCTTGCACTCCCATAAGTCGGTGAATTTCCGTTGTCTTCATTTTCTGAATTTTTCCGTCAGCGAACAAAACCAGGCGTTCGTCTCCGAAGTGTTGAGGCTCGCATGCCAGCAAAGCATTCGTTTGGTCCAACGTCAATCCGCCCACGTAAATATACCGAGTCCCGGTGCTGTCAGGCGCTTCCCAAATCTTGGCAGGAATTTCGGCTACATAATCGTGCGGCGGGAAATGGCCGTTATGGTTATGCGCATATTGCATCAATGCCGCTTGGAGCGATTCCATGTTCTCCTGACGCTGATCGGCATTCCCCACATCATTTGGCCGGTAGTGACTGCCTTGTCGATACCAGGCGCCGGGTGTCATGATTTCACGTGCGCCTGAAATCATTACCAAAATCAGCAGCATGAAAAGACTCAGGAGCACGGTTAAACTGAGCGCTTTTAAAAAAGATAATCGCGGCAAGCGGGCGAAATCTTTGGCGAGATAATTCCAAAGAAAGCGAATCCCCAGTGTGGCAATCAGCAATAGAAAACCGAAAAACGAGATGTCTTCCAGCCGCAACCGAGCAACATCGGTTAAGTCGTAAACAGTCATTCCCGCATGCACCGGATTGGCGCTCAAACAGACGAGGCAAACGATTGATCTTCGGGCCAAAGTCATGGCGGTGAGGGAAACGCTTTCATAGCTCCTTTTTATCACAACCGCAGGTGCTGTAAATCCCAAACGAAATCACTGGCCAGTGGCCTCTTTGAAAATTACGAAAACGAGCACCGAGCTGAACGAATCGAAGATTGCGCCGGACGCGTTTTTGAAGGAATATTACGGTGATGAGTAATGTCACCGGTTCCAACTTGCCCGATGTGCATGGCCATTTTGGCCTTTATGGCGGCCGTTATGTGCCGGAAACGCTCATGTAACCGTTGCAGCAGTTGGAGGAGGAATATTTCAAGGCGCAGCAGGACCCCGTTTTCCAGCAGGAGCTGAATTATTACCTGCGCCAGTTCTGCGGCCGGCCCAGTCCGCTTTATTTTGCGGAACGGTTGACGCGGGAGTTGGGCGGGCCGATCATTTATCTCAAGCGCGAGGATTTGCTGCACACGGGAGCGCACAAAATCAACAATGCCATGGGCCAGATCCTCGTGGCCCGCCGCATGGGCAAGACGCGCATCATCGCCGAGACCGGCGCCGGCCAGCACGGGGTCGCTACCGTCACGGATAATTCCTCCATCTCTGCTGGAGAGTCTTCTGGTCGTGAACCGCTCAAACAGGGGTCGAAAACAGGGCGGAATCGACCCATTTCTGGCTAACGTCCACTCTGCATTGCTACCATTGGTGAGTTGGTTGGTGCGGCAGAATTTGTGGAAGTATTGCGGCCTGTACATGCCATCAATGCGCGCACAAGGCCATCCGCAAGTTGACCCGTCAGACACTCCGGTTCGCTTGGCTTTACGGTTTTGACACGCGCCGTGGTTTCGGCATCAATCAAGGCATGGTTTACTCTCGCGGGCTGTTGTGCCGCAACTGACGCCGCGAGCGGGCGCTGCTGGCAACCAGCGAGGAGGATAGGGGAACACACGAGAAACAGCACGCTTGGGTTTCGAAGGAATCGAGACATACACTTCGCTTTCGGCAGTCAGCTCAAACATTTTCAGCAATCAATTCTTGCAAGCATTAGCTGAGCCACCCATGCAGTGCGGGTCCGGCGTCGGAAAGCTTGAACGGCCGGCACAGTTGGAAAGTGTTCCCCCGCAACTCGATACAGAGGGATTGGCCGAATCACGAGTGTCCGCAGCAGCAGTGGCCATTGTTGCCACTGTTTCTTCGGCTAGGCATAAATGTCCCATAATGGGTGTCGAAAAGGGTTCCTCCCAAGGTCTTTGCCCAGACGGTGCAGCCGGGAGCAATGATCGTGGCCGACCGGAATTACGGCCATGAATTCGCGTTGCTGGCCCAACTGCAAGCGCGCGGCATCCATTTCGTGTTTCGTCTCTTCAACAACTTGGTGCTCCAACCGGCGTGCCGGAGTGGTTTGAGACCGTCCGGTCCGTTTCGGCGTCCACGGGGACGGCCCCGTGCTGCGGGTGGTGCGGGGTCGAGACCAACGGCGATGTCTTCCATTTGGTGACCACGCGGGAGGATTTGTCGGCTGAGTTGATCGGCCTCATTTACCGGCAGCGCTGGCAAATCGAACTCTTTTTCAAATGGATCAAAACGATCCTCAACTGCCGGCACTGGCTGGCCGAATCTCCAGCAGCCGTGCGCATCCAGATTTACTGCGTGCTCATCGCCTCGCTGCTGCTGATGTTGTGGACTGGCCAGCGCCCCAACAAACGCATGGTCAAATCGCTGCAATGGTAATGGACGGGGCTGGAGTGCAAGGGCCGGGGTTAGCTCTTTTTGCCGGGTTTTTTGATCTGGTCGTAAATCCAGTGGTAGGTCTTTTCCATGCCGTCGCGCAATCGGACGCAGGGCTCCCAGCCGAGATATTTTTTGATCAGGGTGTTATCGGAATTGCGGCCGTTGACCCCTTTGGGCGCCTTCAAATTGTAGCTGCGTTTCAGTTTAACCCCGGCAATTTCCTCGACGATATCGACGAGTTGATTGATGGAAACCAGTTCGCTGCTGCCGAGGTTGATCGGTTCCAAAATGTCGCTGGCAAGGATGGCTTCAACGCCTTTGAGGCAGTCGTCAATATACATGAAGCTGCGGGTTTGATGGCCATCGCCCCAGATTTCGATTTCATGTTTGCCGGACAATTTGGCCTGAATGACTTTGCGGCAGACGGCGGCGGGGGCTTTTTCGCGTCCGCCATCCCAGGTGCCCAACGGCCCGTAAACATTGTGAAAACGGGCCACGCGGGTGACCATGCCGAAATCTTCGCGGAAATGGCGGCACATGCGTTCGCTGAAGAGTTTTTCCCAGCCGTAACCGTCTTCGGGCATGGCGGGATAGGCGTCGGCTTCCTTCAAGGCGGTGACATTGGGATCGCGCTGTTTGTCGGCGTTGTAAACGCAGGCGGAGGAGGAGTAAAAAAAGCGTTGCACCCCGGTTTCTTTCGCGGCCATGAGCAAATGGGTGTTGATCAGGACGGAGAGCATGCAGAGGGCCTTGTTGTTCTCAATGAAGCCCATGCCGCCCATGTCGGCGGCGAGGTTGTAAACGGTGGCGGCGCTCTGGAGGGAATGATCGCAGGCGTCGCGCTTTTGCAGATCGAGTTGCAGATTTTCGACGTCTGGAAAGACTTGGTACCACTCGGAAAGGGGTTTGATATCCACCGACCGGATGTCTTTGACACCTTGGCGGCGCAAATCGGCAATCAAATGGCCGCCGATAAAACCACCACCACCACACACGATCACTTTTTTTCCGTTCATAGACAAGCGGCGAAAGGTAGCGCAATACGGCAATTTCGCAAGAGAAAGTTTCAGTTCGGGGCGCTGGGGAAATGGACCACGCTCCATTGCTCCGGGCCGCCGCCGGCCTTTTCCGTGACGGATTGCCGGGCGACGAGGATGCCACCGGTGCGGCGCAGCCAGTCATCGAAATCCTCCGGGGAATTTAATTTGCAGAGCCGGTCTTTGACGACGAACCATTCCAGTTTGGAGTCCGGAACTTGCTCGAATCCAGGCACATGCACGATTCGGCGGGCGCCAAATGGCCGCCACAATGAGGTTTCCGCATCATCGCCGTCTTCGATCAAACCGATGACCGAGACAGAGTCGGGGATACTGCTCCGAAGCCCGGCAAAAAGATCATTTCTTGCGCGATAAACGCTATAAACCGTCCTGGCGTGCGCCATCAGGGAACTCTGTGGAAAGCGATCCGCCGCCCAGTCAAAAAAACGTTCCGCCGGCCAAAGAGGCCGCGAAGGAGTCAAAATGACCGCCAATAAAGCAATCACACCAACGCCAACCGCCAGCCGTAAGTACCAGATCTGCCGGACCAAAAAGCCCTGCACCGGATTCAATAACAGCGGGAGGAGCAGCAAAGGATAATAAGCGGCGATCAGGCGGGACGTTGATTCGCTGCCCAGTTTGGACATAAAAACTAAAAGTGCGACCCATGTCAGGACGCCGATCATCATGCCCTGGCGTCGCGCCATTGCGTTGGAATGCACGCGGATTTGACCGCGAAAACGCCAGGCCGCAATTATGGAAACGATGACCATCATTGTTATGCCGATGCCGACTCCAGCGGATTCTTCTTGCGGCAGTTCGCGAAACCCCACGACGAAGCGGGGAAAATCCCGTTTCAGGACGGTTTGGAGACTTTCGGGAAAATGGTCCCAAATCCAGGTTTCCACGGAACGGGCCAACGGCAAAAAGGGCGGTTCGAGACTTTGCAGGCCCAGTTGCAGGCCGTTGCCCAAAATGCCGGCCAAAGGTTTTTGCACCTGGACCTTCACGATGTTGTTCGGGTCGCCGCCCCAATCCCCGGTGAAATGCTGGTTCAAGGCAGCCGTTGGCACAAAGGAAATCAGCATACTCAAAAGAACGACAACAACACTGCCGACGATTTGCTTTTCCAACAAACTGAGGACAGGCCAGAAGGCCCAGGCGATGGGCAGCAGCAATGGCAAATTCGAAGCCTTGACCCCGGTGAGCAATCCTGCCGCCATAAAAGCCAGCCAGAGGTTTCGGACATCACGAGTTCGCCGCGCTTGAAAAGCAAAATAAATCGCAGCGAGAAGGTAGGTCGTCGCAATGGTGTCGTTGGAGATGCTGCCCGCTTGCATGGCATAACACAGCGCCCCGGGCAATAGCCACATCCAGAACCAGGCCACCCGCCGCGCCACGCCCGCCGCGACGAACACCACAAAGATAAGGGTTGGCAGAAGCAAATAGGCGACGATATTGATCAAAAAGAAAAATCGGTCGCTGTGCGTCACCACGAATATCGGCATCATCAACCATTCAAAGCCAGTTCCAGCAACATTCATGCGGACATTGGGAGTGGAAATCCAATGCCAGCCAGCCGCAGCCCACCAATGCAGCGCCCGCGGAAAGCGATAGGTCAGCGCGTCATAATTGTTGGGAGCATGAATCGCGCCTCCGCATATCGCCATGATCAACGTCAGGAGAAATATCAGCGGCAAAAGACGGCGCAGCCGCCGCAAATTCAATCGCAAATGTTTCGCTCGGGCCGCGGCATTATCCGTCCCGCGCCACCACTGGCACTTCACCAATGCTGCCGCGAAAACTAGAAAGAAGACCGCGTAGCCAGTCGGATTCAGTTGATGCAATGCTGATAAAATCCACCCTGCGGCGACACAAGCTGCTGAACCGAGAATCCAGAGTTTGACGAGATTGATCATCTTCAGTTTCGACAATATCAGGCATGGATGTCATCGAAATCGAGTTTAAAGTCAGGTTGATTTCAGTCTTACAAGGGGAATTTTTTCAAGCCCGTCCACTGGCAGAAAATTCGCGCGATAAAAAGCGGGTTGTTCTTGAAATAGCGCTTCCACAATCGCCTGGGCTCGGAGCAGAGGCGGAACAACCATTCCAAACCGGAGCGCTGCATCCAACGTGGCGCCTGACGAACTTTCCCGGCAAGGAAATCAAAAGCCGCTCCCACGCCGAACATCAACGTCACATCCAGTTTTGGAAGATACTCAGCCATGAATCGTTCCTGTTTTGGCGTGCTGAGGCCGATCCAGATCATATCCGGCCGGGCCACGCGAACACTCTCCGCCAGCGCCGCTTGCTCCTCGGAGTTTAATGGCCGAAAGGGAGGCTGGTAAGTTCCCACGATTCGCAACTTCGGAAATCTCTCCAGGAGTTTTTCCCTTAACGTTTGCGCAGTGCCGCCGGCCCCTCCGTAAAAAAAATGGCTCCAGCCGGCCTGCTCCGACAGCACCATGACGGCGAGCATGAGGTCCGGACCGTAAACGCGGCCCATGTGCTTCTGCCCCTGCAGCCGGCCCACCCACACCAGCGGCATGCCGTCGGGCGTGCAGAGAAAAGCGCGGTTCAAGATTTGTCGAAATCCCGGGTCCGCCTGCGCTTCAGAAACGCCATGCACTCCTGTGACACAAACATAACCTTTTTCCCTCCTTTCCAAGGCCTGTTTGATTTTGGCCAGCGCGATGTCCATGTTAATGGCACTGACCCCGACGCCCAAAACATTGGCACGGGTTGCTGGCGAAACGTTGACGCCGGGAGTTTGCATCACAGCCTAAATCCCCCAATGTGGGCGCGTGTCTTCAATCAGGTTGATTCCGCTTTGCTGGCCACCAGGATCAAGCTTTGCCCAATCGGGTTGCCGAGCACGCGGCCCGCAGTGAGCGAGACTGGCAAAATCCAACGGTCAAACAGTTTTATGCTCGCGAGGGAAAAACTTTCCCGGCGCAGCAGTTTGCAGGCAACCAGCCAGGTAAAGTACCCAACCAGGTTAAAATACTTAAGAGTCACGACACGAAAGCCGCCAGCCTCCACTTTGTTGCGTAACTCTGGCCCGGAATAGCGGCGAAAATGACCGAATTTGGCATCGACCGGGGAGTATATCTCCTGTCGGGCCGGAACAAACAAGCAGAGGTGGCCGCCATTTCTGAGCATGAGTTTATACGTTTGGAGCTCCCGCACGTCTTCTTTGATATGCTCCAGGACGTTCACGCTGATAATGCAATCCCACTGCCCGCCAAGCTCCTGGGCCGTTCCCTTGAACAGGGGAACAGCCGGGTTATTGTGTTGGAATTTTGGGTGAAATGTCGGATCCGGTTCAAGCCCGGTGATTTTCGCTCCCGGCGAAAACCTTTGCAGGTCCTGCGTAAACTGCCCGATGCCGCATCCCACTTCCAGCGTTTCTCCGCGCGCGAACGGGCCAAACACGGAAAGAATGGCCTTTCGATAATTGCGCGCCTCGGAAAGCGGGCCAAACTCAAATTCGTTGCCCGCGAGATTGACTTGGTCGTCAGCCATATCAGGACAAGACATTGTATTTGACGATGCACCATAACGCGCGCACTCCGTCACGCCACGAAATTTTTTTGCCGTCCGCATACGTTCTGCCGTAGTAGGATATGGGGACTTCGTAAATGCGAACGCCATCGATGCGGCGAATTTTGGCCACGATCTCCGGCTCAAAACCAAAACGGTTTTCCTGAATTTTAACGCCTTGGATGATTTCCCGCCGGAAAACTTTGTAGCAGGTTTCCATGTCGGTCATGTTCAAATTGGTAAACATGTTGGAAAGAAGGGTGAGTCCGCGATTGCCCAGCGAGTGCCAGAAATAGAGAACGCGCGTGGCGCCTCCTCCGGCAAAGCGGCTCCCAAAAACGACATCCGCCTTGTTCGTAATGAGTGGCACCAGAAGTTTGTAATATTCTTCCGGATTATATTCCAAATCCGCGTCCTGCACGATAACGTAAGGGGACTTGGCCAGAGCGAACCCTGTTCTCAAGGCCGCTCCCTTGCCGGAGTTCACCGGATGATGCACCGCCCGAATTCCGGGGTTCCCGGCGGCGATTTGGTCCACCAGGGCGGAAGAGCCGTCGGTGGAGCAGTCATCCACAATAATGACTTCCGCGACTGGCCTTTGCGCGCAGACACTCCGCACGATGTCCTTGATCGTGCCCTGTTCGTTGAACACGGGGATGACCACTGACAAACACGGGGCGACATCCGCGTTATCAAGAATAGCGGGGGATTTAGTGCCTTCGGGAGTCATCTTGACACCTGGTTTTCAGCGGCAGAATGGTCCGGATCTCGCGGACGTCAAATTGTTTCATCGCCAGACAATAATCATGGCGCGGCGCTTTTGCAACCCGCACTGATTCCTTCCCGCGCTTTTTGTTTACACGGTTCCCGGAATTTAGTTGCGTCAATTACTGAAACGCCTATAAAGGAAGGCGATAAACCGGGTCGGTTCAAAGGCGCGCGTTCCCTCGGGAATCGAGCCCTTTTCCGCATTGTTAAACGAATCTTAATGGCGAACAAAAATGGTTTTTGCGCGGACAGGCTGCAAACAACCAGGCGCGGGGTATTCTCTTGATATTGACGCGTGAATATCCGTTAATTGGAGCACAAACAGTGAGCAAATTATTGGTTACCGGTTCATCCGGCCTTATCGGGTCAGAGGTGGTGGATTATTTCTGCAAGGCGGGCTGGGAGGTGTATGGCATCGACAACAACACGCGCGCGGATTTCTTCGGCCCGGCCGGGGACACCAGATGGAATCAGCGCCGCTTGCAGTCCACCCATCCCAAATTCGGCCATCATGAACTGGACATTCGCGACCGGCCGGGCGTCGACGCTCTGATGGCAGTGCTCAAACCGGACCTGTTGGTTCACACCGCGGCTCAACCGAGCCACGACCTGGCGGCCTCCCGCCCATTCGACGATTTTGATGTCAATGCCGTCGGGACTCTGAACCTGCTTGAAGCTGCCCGACGGCACGCCCCTGCCGTTGTGTTTGCTCACATGAGCACCAACAAGGTCTATGGTGACCGACCCAACACCATCCGTCTGAAAGAACTTCCCACCCGGTGGGATTACGATGACAAATCATTCGCAGATGGCATCGGCGAAGATTTTCAAATCGATCAAAGCAAACACAGTTTGTTTGGGGCCTCGAAAGTGGCGGGGGACATTATGGTCCAGGAATACGGACGCTACTTTGGCATGAAAACTTGCTGTTTGCGGGGCGGATGCCTGACCGGCCCCAACCACAGCGGCGTGGAACTGCATGGCTTCCTGAGCTATCTAATTAAATGCAACGTCCAGAGCCGCCTCTATAAAGTTTTTGGTTATCAAGGCAAACAAGTTCGTGACAACATTCATTCCCTGGACGTGGCGCGCTTCATTCATGCGTTCGTCGAGAATCCGCGTTGCGGCGAGGTCTATAACATCGGCGGTGGACGGGCCAACAGCGTCTCCATTCTGGAAGCTTTCGATCGAGCGGCCGCGTGCAGTGGCAAAAAAATGACTTGGGAATATGTGGAGCAAAATCGCGCCGGCGACCATATCTGTTACATCAGCGATCTCTCGAAGATGAAGGCGCATTATCCAGGCTGGGATATTACCAAGACCCTTGATGATGTCTTTCAGGAAATCTACGAGGCGACGATTAAAGGCCAGGGAGTCTGCATTTGAGCTCTTCGCTATGCGAATTTTAATAACAGGCGGGGCGGGCTTCGTCGGGTCGAACCTGGCAGTGGCGATGCGCGCCGCGTTTCCTGCCGCCGAGGTGGTCTGCATGGATAACTTCCACCGGCGCGGATCCGAGTTGAATCTCCCGCGGTTGGCGCAAGCCGGCGTGCAATTCCATCGTGGAGACGTGCGCCAGCCCGGCGAGTTTCCCGCCGGGCCGTTTGATTTTCTCATCGAATGCTCCGCCGAGCCATCTGTACTGGCGGGCCAGGATGGTTCGCCGGACTATCTGTTTCAAACCAATTTGGTTGGGGCTTATCATTGTCTGGAGAAGGCGCGCCTCTGGAACAGCCGCTTTTTGTTTCTCTCCACCAGCCGAGTTTACCCGATTGCCCGCCTAGAAGCACATCCGTTCCGCGAGGAAGCCACGCGCTTTTTATGGGAAGATTGTGGCACTCCCGGCATCAGCTCGCGCGGAGTTGTTGAAAGCATTGAAATGACCGGCGCTCGTTCGCTCTATGGATTCACCAAGCTCGCCGCCGAACAGCTCATCGAGGAGTACCGGGCCACTTACGGTCTGAGGGCAGTCGTCAACCGCTGCGGAGTCATCGCCGGTCCCTGGCAATTTGGCAAAGTGGATCAAGGCGTCGCATCACTCTGGGTTCTGGCGCACCACTTCGGGCGTCCGCTCAGTTACATTGGCTACGGCGGCACAGGAAAACAAATCCGGGATTTTTTGCATGTGGACGATTTGTGCGATCTTCTTGTTGAACAGGCCAGACATTTTGATCAATGGGAAGGTTGGGTGGGAAATGTAGCAGGCGGAGCAGTGAACGCCGCCTCGCTTTGCGAACTGACAGGGCTCTGCCAGGAAATCACTGGCAAGAACATTGCGATTAACGGCGTCGCGGCCAACCGGCCATCCGATCTACGAGTGTTCGTCGGCGATTGTTCCCGGCTGTTCGCCCGCACCGGCTGGCGCCCCAAACGCGACGTCCGCCGGATCATTCGCGACATTGCCGCCTGGGTCAACGAACACAGCGCAGCCCTCGCGAAACTCTGATTTTCATGAAGCAAACCACTGCATCTCCGCCGCATCCTGGAAAACCGCTAAGCCGATTGAGTGTGGTCATCCCGGCGCGCGATGAGGAAGGACGCATTGCCGCCACTGTGGAGCATTTGCATCTGGAGCTGAAACTGAACCGGGTGCCGCATGAAATTGTGGTGGTGGACGACGGCAGCACAGATCGCACCTGGGCAATTTTGTTGGAAATCAGCGAACACATTCCAGAGTTGTCGCCGCACCAAAACAAGGGCGAGCACGGTTTTGGTTGCGCCGTAATTGCGGGCATCAACGCCGCCAAGGGGGATGCGGTGGTCATAATGATGGCGGACGAATCTGACGATTGCCGCGACGTGGTGCGTTATTGGCAAATCTTGAACGAAGGTTGGGATTGCGTTTTTGGAAGTCGATTTGTTCAGGGCGGCGGAGTCATTGATTACCCGTGGCTGAAATTGAGAATCAACCGGCTGGCTAATTTTTTTATTAGATTGTTATTCAGGACCTCTCTCAACGACACGACCAATGCGTTCAAGGCTTACCGCAAGACCACGCTGGATGGGTGCCAGCCGTTGCTCGCGGCTCACTTCAACCTGACGGTCGAGATTCCGCTCAAGGCAATAGTGCGCGGTTACTCCTGGACCGTGGTTCCCATCACCTGGCGCAATCGTCGCACGGGCACTTCCAAACTTAAGATACAGGAAATGGGCAGCCGCTACTTTTTCATCTGCGCCTACATCTGGCTGGAAAAACACTTTAGCAAGGGGGATTACAATCGGTCGGCAAAAGAAAAAAGCCGTGATGAGAAGCCAAGCTGACTCTTTGTATCCGCATTGTCAAATTGGCCGGCACTTCTTCAAGGAAGGAATATCGAGCGGCCGCCGGTTTATTGTTGCCTACGTCTGGCTGGAGAAATACTTTTGCACGCAACGATTGGCAAAAGATGCAAACCTGTTTATGAACCCAGTTCCAACCGAATCCGATCCAGAGCAGTTGCAGCGTCTTTACCAGGCGCGATTTGAAAGAAGTTACGCCTACCGCCGTCAAGTATGGTCCATACTGTGCCGGGATTATTTTCAAAGATGGATTCCCTTTTCGGCTACCGTACTTGATCTCGGTTGCGGTTGCGGGGAATTCATCAATCAGATCCATGCCGGGCGCAAATTCGGGATGGATTTGAATCCAGATTCAGCCAGATTTTTGAATCCGGGGATCACGCACCTCAAGCAGAATTGTTCCGAGCCCTGGCAATTGGAACCGGGTTCCCTTGATGTGATCTTGACAAGTAATTTCTTTGAGCATCTCCCAGACAAAGCTTCTCTTGGCAGAGCCTTGGACAACGCCAGACTTTGCCTGAAACCAGGCGGACGCTTGATCTGCATGGGGCCAAACATCCGTTTCTTGCCCGCCAACTATTGGGACTTTTGGGATCATTATCTGCCATTGTCGGACTACTCACTGTCGGAAGGGCTGGAAACGCACGGATTGCAGGTGGAGCTGCGTGTGCCAAGATTCATGCCCTATACCATGGCGAGAGGCTCCCAGCCGCCGCTTGTTTTTATCAGAGCTTACCTTGCGCTTCCTTTTGTATGGCGAATTTTGGGTAAACAGTTTTTACTCATTGCCAGAAAGTGACGAAAGGCTCGCCCTGTCTGAAGGGAAGAAAAAATCCATGTTCAGAATTAAAAGTTTTAAAGTTGTCCCAACTTGGTTTCGAGATAGTCTCTTTGGCGTTAGTGCGTAATTGTATGCAATCATCGCGTTTGGCCAAAATCTTTCTTGTGCTGTGTGTCCTTGGCGGAAGCGCGTGGCTGCAATATCTGATGGACGATGGGCTAGGAATAGGTTTTAGCCAAAACGTGGAGCGCAACTGGGAACAATTCGGATTATTCAATCTGCACGGCAAACTCGTGACCAACCCAGGGGGATTTGAAGCCACAACCAATCCGAAAATCCTCGCGGGCTATAGCCCCATCTGTTTCTATCCCGCATATTTCTCGGCACAAATTTTTGCGTGGACCGGTTTGGGCACTATGTCATTTCATATTTTGTTGGCGCTGGCCGTTTTTTGGGCTGTCTGGGACCTGTTGGGGAGGGACAATTTTGCCTTTGCCGTCGCTGCGACCGCAGTGCTGTGTCCTGGCTACGCCCGCTGGCAGAAATTATTGGATCCGAACGCTATTTGCATTTTGTTCGGGCTACCGTACACGGCAATCGTTGTTTCCGTCCTTGGAAAACCGCGTCTTGCCTTCGGGGCCATCATTGGACTTTTTGTGCTCACCCTTGCGTTTACATCGCTGAATTGGTCGACCGTCTGGATCTTGGGACCTTGCACGCTTCTTCTGTTGGGATTACCACAAATCAGCCGCCGCGCTGTCATTTTGTTTATCATTCTGGCTGGTGCCAGTTCCAGCGCGATTGTCATCGTTTCACTCCTTGTCAAGGCCGGCGGGTCCCATTCCGGAACTGGAAACTTGGCTGAATTCGTCCGCGGCTACTTGTGGGGCGATACGGGTTACGGAGTCGGATTAACAACTGGCAAAGCGGTGCTGCGGCTGTCCTTTGTGAATGGGATTGGACTCCTTCCTCTACTTGTGATTTTTGCCTGGCCGGCTGCAAAATACTTTCAACGCGGCAACCCGAAAAATTGGCTGGTGATTTCGCCGTTTGCGCTGGCCGTCGCGGAATTGGCCTTTATGCGGAATTATTTTGGGCATCATCCCTGGATGGCCTCCCCGGTTTTGCTGGCCGGATTGATTTTTTCACTGGCGCTTTGGCGGGTTCACATTGGACCTCTCGCAGTTGCGCGTGGGAGAACCGTTCCCCAACCAAGAGCCCTTTTTCTGCCCGCAATTTTCCTGCTCAGCTTCATTTACGGTTTTGCGGTTATGATGTTTTTCCGAGCGAACGAAACAAATCAATTGTCTTTGGTCAAACTTATCCGGCATCACTCGAAACGTTCCGATTGCATCGTAATACTCAAAAATCTTGATCCTGAAACTGCCAAAATGGCCTCGCGGCTTGATGACATTTTTGACCGGCGGGTGTCGGTTGCCGACGACATCGGACATTTGCCTGAAAGCAAAGACCAAGTTGTCGTTCTCACAAGCTTGCCATTAAGCGGTGCCTGGAATATGATGGCGCAATCCTCCACGGATGGAACAAAGTCATCGTCGTGGCTTCAGCATACAGCGAATTGGTTTAACCATTCCATAGCGCGTCGGCGTCGAGGTGACCGCCTGGAACTGGCGGATGCCTATTTTCTTTACAAGCCGAAACCCTGATCTATTTCGCGAAGATGCACGATTTTACTTGCCTCCAAGTCCCCGCAAGCCTCAAGCTTCCTGCCTTTCAAACACTAAGAACCGATTGTTACGAGTTGGCAATGAACGAGCCGGAATACTTCGCGATGGTGGATAAATTGGTCCGGGAGGCGGGTTTCAAGACCAATGGGCACCCGTATTTTAACATGCACAAAAGCCGGCTTGGAACGACTATTTCTCATTTCAATTTATGGAATTTGTCGGGCAAGAATGTTTTGGACATCGGCGCCTATTGGGGTTTTACACCATTCCTGTTGCACGAGAATGGGAATAAAGTGACGGTGCTGGAGGGCGACGATCCAGACATGTATCCTCTCAAACCATTGTATGCCCGTTACGGCATTGAAATTATCATCACCAACCTTTTGGATTCTTTCGGAGATGACCGAGTGGAGATGCACAGATTCCCGTTCGCCGACAATCAATTCGATATGATTACGTGCTGGGAAACGATGGAACACTTCAATTTTAATCCAGTCGGATTTGTCAAAGACCTGCACCGGATTTTAAAACCGGGAGGGATCGCGACCTTGACGGTGCCGAACCGCGCCAAACTGGATCATCGCATCAAGATGGCGATCGGACGACCAATGGGCGCGACCATCGAACATTACTACGAAGTCTACGGCTCCCCTACCGGAGCCTTGTGCTGGCACTGGAGGGAATATACGCTTAAAGAATTCGTTGAGTTGTTTGCCAGACAGAATTTTCAGATTGTTAGCGCCGCCCACTTGACGATTTTTCAAGATCGCGCGGAAATGAGCCTGCTGCGGCACGCCAGCCGTTTCATCACCAGGGCGGCCTGCGCGATCATTCCTTCCTGGGGCACCAATTGCCTTCTCACGGTAAAAAAATGACGGATAAGTAATCCGGTTGGGCCTGACTTCGCAAAGCAAATCCATCGGTCAATGATGCACGAAAATGATCCGGCTGCCTTGCGCTTCGAAGCGGAAATCCATTCGGCGCAATCCGCGCAACGCGTGAGCGACAGCGTCATGGCGCTCGCGCGGCGCGTAGAACATCAGGAAGCCGCCCGCCCCGGCGCCCAAGAGTTTGCCCCCGACCGCCCCCGCCTTGCGCGCCCGGGTGTACCACTGGTCGATGATGTCCGTGCTGATGGCCGGGGTGAGACTTTTCTTGAGCAACCAGCCTTCGTGAATGATTTCTCCCAGTGTTTCGACGCGGTTGGCTTGCAGGTCCAGCCGCAATTGATTGGCCAGTTCTGTCATCTGGCGCATGACCGTTTGTTTCTTCTTCTCCGAAGCCATAGCGCTCCGCTGCTCTTGCAGAATACTTGAGGCGCTGCGTGTGATTCCTGTGTAAAAGGTTAGGGTATTGGCCTGCATCTGTTCGATGGTTTGCGGTTTGCAAATGATGGGCTCGACAACCACCGAATCATCGCGGTTGAACCGGATGAAATTCAGCCCGCCAAACGCCGCGGCATACTGGTCCTGTTTGCCGATCGGCTCGGCACACCGGTCAATTTCGATTTGACATGCTTCCCCGGCCAGTTGCTCCGCGCCAACGTGATGCTGCGCGTAGGCGTGCAGCACGTTCAGCAGCCCGACGGTAAATGAACTCGAACTGCCAAGCCCCGTGCCTTTGGAGGGGACGTCGGCGATGGAGGTAATTTCGACGCCGCCTTCGATGCCGAGCAGCTTCATCACCTCTCGCACCAGCGGATGCCGGATCCGGGCCACGGAGGAGGCATCCTCGGTGCGCGAATAGCTGAGACGAATCCTGTGGTCGAACTTTTTATTGACGGTGACGTAGACAAATTGATTGATGGCCGTGGAAACGACCGCCCCGCCAAAGCGGCGGTAAAAGACCGGCAGGTCGCTGCCGCCGCCCACAAAACTCATCCGCAAGGGTGTCCGGCTGATAATCACAAGTCTCCTTTTGCCATAACCAACCGCACCGAATCGAGCAAGTTCCCCGCGGTAAAATCCGGCGCGGCTTTGAATTTGTCGTCCTTGCCTCCGTGACCGGTGTGCAAGAGGATGGATTTCAAGCCCGCGTTTTTGGCTGTCTCAATGTCCGTGGTAGAATCGCCGATGAGCCAGCAGGCGTTGAGGTTCAGGTTCAAATCTTTGGCCGCTTGCAGGACCATGCCAGGTTTCGGTTTGCGGCACTGGCACTCGATCTTCAAGTCCGGCCGCTCGCCGGGAAACCCTTTCTGGGGATGATGCGGGCACCAATAAATTCGGTCCAAGTAGGCCCGCTCGCGCCCAAGCAAAGTTTCGAGTTTGTTATGGATTATCGTAATGTCCGCTTCGGTGCAAAAGCCTTTGGCCACGACGGGTTGGTTGGTAATCAGCACCGCCAGCCAGCCATGATGGTTGAGTTCGCGGACCGCCGCCGCCACCTGCGCCAGCAGTTCCAACTGCTTTGGTGACGTCAGTCCGTTGACTTCCTTGATCAAGGTGCCATCCCGGTCCAAAAACACCGCCCGTTGCGGAGTGTCAAGCGAACTGCGCTTTACCACCCCGCTCGCGTATTCAGCGCAGATTCTGTCGTAACGCTCTGGAGTTCCGATGTCTTTGATGTATTCCGGGCTGTTGTAGGCGAGCAGCTTTGCGCCTCGATCAAGCATGGCCGGAAACAAATCTTTGCCGAAGTCCAGTGGTTTGCGCGGCTCAATCCATGGCTGGAGCGCAGCCTTGCTGATGACATACAGACCGGCGTTGACGAGGTTTCGGAACCACTTGTCTTCGGGATGCGGGCGGTTGTGGAAGGCTGTGATCCAATTCCTCGCATCGGCCTCAACCAAATCAGAGTCCAGCGGATGATCGTTGGGATGAAGCAGCAAGGCGGCATCGGCCTGGCTTCCCTCCCGCGCGCGACGGATTCGTTCCAAATCCACATTCACCATTGTATCGCCGTACATCACCACAAACTCGTCCGCCAGCAAATCAAAGCCCGCCATGACCGCGCCGGCCGTGCCCAGCGGTTCGCGCTCGACGACAGTGCGAATCCGCAATCCCCAGCGGCTGCCATCGCCAAAGTGCCGTTGGATGAGGTCCGCCCGGTAACAGGCAAAAATGATGATGTCATCAAAGCCGTGGCGTTGGGCCAGTTCGACTTGGTGTTCCAAGAGCGGCTTGCCGCCGATGGGAATCATGGGCTTGGGCAAATCGCCCAAACGCGCCTTGAGCCGCGTGCCCATGCCTCCGGCAAGAATGACGAGTTGCTTCATCGCGTTCTTACAGATTCTCGCGAATGGCGAGTTCAACGGCCTGGTTGGAACTTAACTTCGGGGACCAGCCCAATGATTTCAATTTCTCCGTGGAATAACGAAACTTTGGCACATCACCGATCCAGCCGCGCGATCCGCCCGTGTAGCGAATGGCGGCTTTGGGCGCGGCCGCCCGAACCACCGCCTCGGCGATGAAGCGCACGGTGGTCGCACCAATTTCCGGAGCGATATTATAATAGTTCAACCGGTCACGGCCTCGCTCAAAGAGGAACAGCATCGCGTCCACCAATTCACTGACGTGCAGGTAGGGTTTTTCCTGAGCGCCGTCGCCCAGCACTTCCAGTTCCGCGGAGTTGGCCCGCAGTTTTTTCAACAAATCAAATATCACACCATGCGTGGCGCGACTGCCAATGACATTGGGAAACCGGCAAATCCAGGCGCGCTTCAAAAACCGCTCCACCGCCGCCGTGATGCTCCCTTCCGAAGCCAGTTTCATCGCCCCGTAGTTGGACACAGGCAGCAACGGTCCGGTGTCCTCGCTCAACACCCCGTCATGATCTCCGTAAATGGCCGAACTGGAGGCAAAGACAAGTTGCGGGATGTTCAGAACCTGCATCATTTTCAGAACGTTGTGCGTAGTAAGAAAAGTCAAACGGAAATCCAGGTCCGGATCGCGCCCGCCCGCCTGGATGTCGGAATTGGCGGCCATGTGCCAGACCGTTTCGATCGCCCCTCGCCCATCGTCTTTCTTCAGAAACGGAAGGCAGGCTTCCACGTCGTTGACATCCATTTCGCAAAAGCTGAACTGTTTGTTTTGTAAAGCTGCGCTCAGATTCGCGCGCCGGCCCAGTGTCAGATTGTCCACCCCGACGACCCGATGGCCGAGCGCCAGAAGCCGATCCACCAAATGGCTGCCAATAAACCCCGCTGCGCCGGTAACCAAAGACGATTGATTCATTCGTTTATCTGTCAATATCGGCACGACCGCCCCAAACTCAAGCCTTTACGAAATCAAGACGACGGCAAGGCTTCGGCGCTCTCTGGTGAAAAGCACGAAGCTTGTCTGATTCCCGGCCGCTGTACATATTGGGGCCTCGCTGCTCCATCAGGCTGCGTCAAACATTATGAATGTGCTGCTCGTGCATAATTTTTATCAGCAGGCCGGCGGCGAAGATCAAACCTTCGCCGACGAAGGCAGGCTGCTCGAACAACACGGCCACGCCGTCGGACGATTCATGATGGATAACCACGAGGTGGACACGATTGGCAAGCTGACTGTCGCCCGCAAGACCCTTTGGAATGCAGACGCCCGCCGTTCGCTCCGCAAAGCAATCCGGGAGACCAGCGCCCAAGTCGTGCATTTTCACAACACGTTTCCGCTCATTTCTCCTGCGGGTTATTACGCGGCGCACGATGAAGGGGCGGCTGTCGTTCAAACTTTGCACAATTACCGGCTGATGTGCGTCACGGCCACATTGTGCCGCAACAACCGCGTCTGCGAGGATTGTTTGGGGCGCACGCTGGCGTGGCCGGGCATTCTCCATGGTTGTTATCGTGGCAGCAGGCTTGGGAGCGCTACCGTCGCGGCGATGCTGGCTTTTCATCGGCTCAAAGGAACGTGGCGGCGGGAAGTGGATGTTTATATCGCCCTGTCGGAATTCGGCCGTAAAAAATTCATCGAAGGCGGCCTGCCGCCCGACAAGCTGATGATCAAACCCATTTATTCGGACCCAGACCCCGGCGTCGGAATGGGTCAAGGAGATTTTGCCCTTTTTGTTGGCCGGCTAACCGCTGAAAAAGGAGTTGCAACATTACTGGCGGCATGGCCGCAGGTTTTTGCCAATACCGGAATCAAACTCAAAATTATCGGCACCGGTCCTTTGCGATCGAGCGCCGAAGCGGCGGCCAAAAACGCAAACGGCATCGAGTATCTGGGCCGGCTGGAGTCGCAACAAGAGGTCTATGCGACGATGGGCGCGGCCCAAGCCTTGATTTTTCCGTCCATCTGGTATGAAGGCCAGCCGCGGACCATTGTCGAATCCCTGGCCAAAGGCACGCCCGTCCTGGCCTCGCGTCTCGGGGCGATGCCCGAAATGGTTGCGGACGGCCGGACAGGATTTCTCTTTGAACCAGGAAATCCGGAAGACTTGGCCCGACAGGCGCGAGTATTGCTAGGGAGTCAAACAGATCGTTCGGAAATGCGCCGGGCCGCCCGTCTGGAGTTCGAATCTCGTTACACCGCGGAGCAAAACTATCCCCTGCTGATGCGGTGTTATGAAGCCGCGTTGAAAAAAGTCTAGATGAAGGGCGATTCCAGCCGGCTTTTCCAGACGAAGGTTGGATGCGCCACTTGATGCACGACTCTCCGGTCGGGGCTGGCCGGGGTATAAATTGCATAATCAAACGGTTCCTGGCGGTAAATGCCGCCGCACAGGCGGCGCAACCGATGCTGCCATACCAGGGCAAACTCCAGCTTGCGCGCCCAAGCCGGCGCTGAATCGACGATGAGCTGCTCTTCCCTCTTGGCGTTGGCGCTCATGTTCATGTTGACACCCGTGTCGGTAAACGTGGACGTGAACCGGCGCAGTATGCCCATCCGAATCTTGGCGTCCAGCAAGCGAAGCACCCAATCGGCATCGCCCACGTCCCGCCACTTGGCGTTGAAAAACAAACCGTAATCGTCAATAACTTTTCTGCGAAAAAACATGGAGCACGTGAAAGTCTGCAAATGCGAAACCATGGTGTGATATTTGAAAGGAATCTGAACCTTGCGATAACACATGAATTCGCCCCGGCCATCCACTACCAGGCAATCGGCAAACAACACGTCTATTTCAGGGTGTTGGGCAAAATAATCGGCCACCGCCTTGAGCGTTCCGGGCAAATATTGTTCATCGCAGTTCAGATAGGCCAAAATATTGCCGCTGGACCGTTTTAAGCCGCGATTCACGGCATCATACATACCGGCATCCTTCTCGGGGAAGGCCTTGACCCGCGGATCCGACATGAGCCAGTCCAAAGTGCCGTCATCGGAAAGGCTGTCCTGGATAATGTGTTCCAGCTCAACCCCTTGATCCGCCACCGAGGCGATGCAAAGTTTGAGCCAGGCCGAACTTCTAAAACTTGGCGTGATTATGGAAAAGAGCATCGGAACATCATTCCACTTCCATCACATAGGCTTGCGGCACAAAAGCCCGCGCGCGCGCCGGCTCAAACTTGAGCTTGGGCGGTTTCCTGGCTCCGCCGTTGAGGCTGACGCTCATGCCGACAATCCCCAAAAAAAGATACAGTTGACTGTTGAAAGCGCCAAAAATGAAGAAAAAAGAAACAATCTGGGCCAGATAATACGACAATAATACGCTATTAATGCGGCGCAATCTCGCATCGCCATAACGATGGTTAAAGTAAAGAACCCGCAAGCCCGCGATCAACACCCAGAGAAACGCGGCCGACCCGATTATGCCAAACGGAATTATGATGGACAGAGGCCCGCTATGATAGTCCCCCGCCAGGATCGACTCTTCGAAGCTGCTTAACATTCCCATCTGGATGGCCTGGGTTGTCAAATCCATCTCGCTTGGATCGAAAGCATACCCTTTGCCAACGATGAGGTACTTGGGCACATCTTTCCACACGATTGACCACATTTGCAACCGCCAGTCAGTTGATCCCGAAGCATCCGCCCGCACCGACGAATCCACCTTGATCGGCAGAAAACTAACAGCGCGCTGAACGCTCAGCGGCATTCGGCTGGCAAAAAGCAAAAGCGCCATAAAACCAAAAACCGCCAGCCCGGCAAAGGTCGGGAAAAAGCGGGTGCGCAGCAATCCTTCGAAGTAGAATTGGAAAGCAAAAACGAGGAAGAGGAGAGCAATGATCGAGCGAAATCCGGCAAAGAAACTGGCCCCAACAATGACGCACAGGAAAGCGAATCTCCAGGGTCTCGCCCAGTCAAACAATCCCCGGATGCCGTAGTTCACCAGTAAAAAGCAAAAGGCGCCGGTGCATGCTGGCGCCAGACCCGAGATGCGATCGATGTTTGTCAAACCATAATCGCTGGCGGCCTGTCCCATGGCGGCCCCGACCGGCACCAGATAAAACAAAAAGTAAAAGGAAGGCCCAAGCGTGTAAGCCAGATTGCTCAGGGCATAGGTCGTGCCGGAAAGAAAGTACAGGCCGGCCATTTTTCCACTTTTGGGAATCGGAATCTGCCCGGCTGTCAGGGCAAAATAGCCAATAATAGCGCCCAGGACATAAATATAATATCTTCCTCCTTGAGCGGTGCCTCCCAAGATATGAAGGCCAATGCCGCCATGGTAGCACGCCGTGCCCAACACCACCGCCGCCAAAAAAAGCAGCGGTCGCGTCATTTCCGGGACAGGCAGGAACGGTCTTTGCCCCATGACATGGTTCAAAACCGACAGCCCAAAACTCAACGCGGCGCACACCAGCCAAAAATTAGGCTGGCCCGGCAGAAAAAAAGCGCTGAAGACCGAATTCCAAAAAATGATCAAGAAGACATGGTGCCACTTGATAAAAAGAGGCAACGCCAAAAGAAACAGGAGCATGCCTATCAACATGAAAGTGATCTCGTTCGGTGATGCCGCCAGAAAGCCGAGGATCAATGCCAGCGGAATGGCGAGGATGTAGGCGGCCAGAATCCTGTAACGATTATACATAACTCGTCATCAGAAACTTCTGCCGACGCCTTCCCTCATGCAAAACGCATATATTTATCATCCCGGCTCCATTACTAATGTTTGCGGCTCCGGGATGGCCTTCTTCTTTATCGCGGTTCTTCTCCTGACCCCGCCATTAAGACTGATACTTAAGCCGCAAATCCCCAAAAAAACATACAATTGCTTGCTGAAGGAGCCAAAGAGGGCGAAATAAGTAATGCAGTTGGTGAGATAGTAGGCCAACAATGTGGTGTTAATCCGGCGCAATCGCGGGTCGCCATAACGATAGTTCCTGGAAAGGACCCGATAGCCACCCATCAAAACCCAAAGAAACGTAATGACTCCGAATATTCCAAATGGCACTAGAATGGAAAGAGGGCCGCTATGGTAGTCCCCCGCAATCATGGACCCTTCATACTCGGTGGTTGAATTGCCCGTCCGGGCAGCCTGGACCGCCGCAATCATTTCCGCCGGATCGACCGAGTATCCTTTGCCGATGATCAGGTACTTGGGCACTTCCTTTGTCACCACATCGGTCCACATTCCAAATCGCCACTCCGACGAGCTCTTCGCGTCCTCCAGAACCTCGGAATCCACATTGACGGGCAGGAAGCTGATCGCACGCTGGACAGAAGACGGCATGGAATCAGATAAGAACAGGAGAGGAATCACGCCACAAATGGCCAGTCCGACGACAATCGGCAAGTAATGTGTGTGCACCAATCCTTCGAAATAGAATTGAAATATGAAAATAAGAAAAAGAATCAGGACCGCCGAGCGAAATCCAGCGAATAAACTTGCCGCAACGATGGCCAACAGCAAGGCAAACCTCCATGGTTTGGACAAATCAAACAGTCCCCGGATACCGTAGCGCGCCAGCAAAAAACACAAGACCGCGATTGCGGCTGACGACAGACCCTCAATGCGATCGATGGTTGTCAAACCAAAGTCACTGGCGGCTTGGACCGCGGCGGTGCCGGAGGGCACAAAGTTATACATAAAGTAAAAGGCCGGGCCCAACACATAAACGACATTGCTCACGGCATAGCTTAACCCGGAAAGAAAAAAGAGGCTGGTCATTTTCCCGCTTTTGAAAATGGGAATCCGCTCGGACGTAAAGGCAAAATACCCGGCAATGGCGCCCAGGACTAAAACATAATTCCTCCCTCCATAAACGGCCCCTCCCATGGCCCGGATGCCAATCCCGCCGCGGATCCACGCCGTCACCAGCACCACCGCCATCAACACCAGCAGCGGACGGGTCAGCTCCGGCGCATGCAAAAACTGCCTTTGAAACAGGATGTGATTGAGGAGGGAAATCGCGAAACTCAATAAGCCGAACAGAAGCCAGGCATCCGGATGGCCCGGCAGAAAAAAGAAATTGAAAACCGAATTCCAAAAAACAATCATCAAAACGTGATGCCATTTCAAAAGGAGGGGCAGGGAAAAGAAGAACAGGAGCAGGCCGATCGCCGCAAAAGTGAACCCGTCCGGCGACGACACCAGATAGCCGAGGATCAACGCCAGGGGAACCGCAATCGCATAACCAATTAAAAGTCGGGACAGTTTAAACATGCTGATCTTGTCAGGTCAATTTACGTCGTGAATAATGGGCATGGCAACCCCAATTTCGCCGCAATTCTTAAAAACGTTCCGGTCTCCGTGTGCCCCCCGGTTCTGGTTCCCCGCGCCTACGCCAAACGGCGTCTGGGTGAAATGGAAGCCGGATTGCCGGCGGCCAAATGATCGGCCGGCACATCCTTGGTCACGACCGCGCCCGCGCCGATGACAGCTCGATCCCCGATGGTCACTCCCTTTAAAATGATGGCGCGCGCTCCAATGAAAACCTGCCGCCCGATCTTGACCGGACGCGCGCCAGATTGTGTTACGTCGCGCCAACTCTCGCCGGAATAGGCATGAAAATCATTATCAATAACCATGGCCCCGGCGCCGATCAGGGTGCCTTCGCCGATTTCAATCGACGCACCCGCGCAAATCACCGCGGCACTAAGGCCGGCGTTGTCGCCCAAAACCAGCCGGGCGCCCGGCGCCAAAGTTCGCAACACACAGGGTTGGGAGCAGCCGAGCACGTTGGCGCGCAATGCGCTGACCACTTCCACATCACGCCCCACCACCAACGCGGAATTATTAGCCACACTCACCATGGGCCGCCCGGCAAATACAACCCGGCCTGCGAACTGAACTCCTTTGAGACGCGCCTCCAAACGCCACAAACCAGAAAGGCAGCGTCGCGCCGCGCCCATTCCTGGCCCAATCCATCTCGCAATACCAGCTTTCACAATTTGATTTTTGCCGAACGATATTCCATAAGCGAATCTTTTTTGGCTTTGCCAGACCCGCTTTTATCTTTACTCCACAAATTCAAGAGCACACCTTGGTTTCAGAAACGTGATACAGCCGCTCAGTCCATTAACGGTCGCTTGGATTCCTGATTTTCCAATCGAATGGCTTCCAGATATTCCAGAACCTCTGCGGGGGCTTCCCCGCGAGCATCCGGCAACGTGGGAAATGGTGCTCCTGGCTGAACTGGAAAAGAACCCGTTGATCCGCGTCCACGTCATTATTTTGCGGAAGAACATCGCCCACAGTTTTTCTTTCCAACGCAACGGCGTGACCTTTCACCTCTTAAAGTATCCGCGCGGCACGCGGACGACGACGCTGTTTTGGATGGACACGCTGCTCATTGGGCGCGCCTTGCGGCAAATTAAGCCGGATGTGCTTCATGCGTGGGGCAGCGAACGAGGTGCGGCGCTGGTCGCCAGCCGCCTGCCCTACCCGTATTTGAACACCATCCAGGGCCTTTTGAGTTGGTATAAAGAGGTCATTCCCCTGGCTGGATACGAGAAGTTCAGCGCTTGGATAGAAAATATCAGTCTTGCCAGATCGAAACATGTCAGCACCGAATCAAAGTTTGCCGTCGCCTACCTCCAAAAAAAACACCCGCACCTCGACATCCGTCAGATTGAACATGCCTCCAACTGGATTTTTCACCAGGTCCAGCGGCAACCGGCCACCGCTCCAATTCGTTTTCTGACCAATGGCTCGATTGGTTATCGGAAGGGAACGGACCTGCTTCTGACGGCCCTTAATGAACTGGCCCCGGAATTTGCCTTCGAACTGCTCGTCATCGGCTCCCCCAATGAATCCTTCCTTGGGCCTGTGATGGCAGGACTGTCACCCGGCTTTCGGGATCGAATCACCTTCAAATCTGACCTTCCCCCCGAGGGGATCGCGCGCGAACTTTCAAGAGCGACCTTGTTTTTGCTGCCGACCCGGGCCGATACCAGCCCCAATGCAGTCAAAGAAGCCGTCGTGGCCGGCGTGCCCGTGGTGGCGAGCAATGTGGGGGGCATCCCGGACTACGTCATCCCGGGCGAAAATGGGTTCCTGTTCACTTCGGGCAACAAGGCGGAGTTTGTCGCAATGATCCGGGCGGCTGTCGGGCACCCCCTCTTTTCCCGCGGGCTCGTCACTTCGTCCTCACTGGCCAGGAATCGCGAGTACCTCGGTCCGGCCCGGATGTCCCAGCTCTTTTTGTCTGCCTACCAAAATGTGAGAACTCGGTAAGAACAAATGCGGCCATTCAGAAGACATTCCCACCAGTAGGGATCGCTGTCATGGAAAGAAAATCGCTCGCTCGCTTTGTTCTTGCGGCGTCCCGAGCCCTTCATACAATTCTTGGATGGATTCGGAAACTTTTTATGACCAATACTGGGCGAGCGGTCTCCACATTCTGGGTCCAGCATGGGAGGAAAAGCAGTTTCGAAAGGTATTGGGTCCTCTGATTGGCCGTGAACGCGTGTTGGATTACGGCTGCGGCGTCGGCCATTATTATCAGAAGTTACTGGCCAACGCTGTGAAAACCTACGCGGGAGCCGATGTCGCGCCGATGGCCGTGAATATTTTGCGCCAAAGAGGTTTTGAAGGCTTCCTGATTGACGCGGACAAGGGCACCATTGATTGCCCGGCAGAGACATTCGACGGTGCCACATGCATCGAAGTGTTGGAACATTTGTTTGACCCGCTGCAAGCCGCCCGAGAATTGTACCGTGTGCTAAAACCCGGCGCTGTTCTCATTGCCACGGTGCCAAACTTTGGTTATCACCCGTGGCGGCTGATGGCCTTGCTGCGGGCGCGGGTGCCGGCGGAGCCTGAAGATCCCCGGAAGAACCGTTTCAATGGCGTGCATATACGCTTTTTCAGCAAACTCATGTTCAAACGGCTGCTCAGGGACGCGGGCTTTTCCAACGTCACCGTTGGCAGCTTCGATGAGGCAAGCGTATGGGATGTGACCAGAGGCCTCGGTCATTTGGCCTGCATCAGTGATTTTGCGAGAAAGTGTTTTCCCGCGCCGTTTCACTTGCGCTTTCTCCAAGACATTTGGCCCAACGTTTGCGCGATGCGCCTGCGGGCGGTGGCCTGTCGTCCCAATAATTGACCCTGACAGGACGGCGCGGATCAGGTGCTCATTTTCAACGGAAGCATTTTGTTGATTTTTGCAAACTTGGCCCGCAATCTCAGGACGTGATAAACAGAGTCACAAAGTCAATTTTTTTTGAGCCATCTCCACCGTCAACGACCCAAGCCATGAGCATGCCCGGCAACAGTCAATTCAATTCCCATGTCCCGGTTTAAGAGATTTGCCCATTCCCTGCTTTCCGGCTACGTGTTGCTGGGAGTAAACATCCTATTCACACTGGCATCCGTCCCCCTGGCGCTTCACTATCTGGGCAAGGAGGAGTTTGGGCTGTGGGCGCTTACCACCCAAATTGCCGGTTACATCGCCTTGATGGATTTTGGGCTGACGTCCGCAGCATCGCGAATACTCATCGATTACAAGGACCACGAAAACCCGCGCGAATATGGCGGAATCATTCAGACGGGCGCGTTGGTGGGCTTGTCCCAAGCCCTGCTGGTCTTACTGGTTGGAGGCGGCCTGGCATTTTTAATTGGTCCGCTCTTGCGCAATATTCCGCCCCGACTGGAGCGGGACTTTCTTTGGCTGATGATTGGCCAGTGCGGTGTCATGGCCGCGACATTTGCCATCCGGATTATCAGCCACATCCTCACTGCCAATCAGCGTTTTGACGTTGTCAACTATAGCGGTGCGGTTTCTCTGGTTGTGAATTGCGCCATCATGTGGTGGGGCTTCGCTCACGGGCTCAGAGTGTTCAGCATGCTGTGGGGGCAGGCCGGGAGCGTGATGGCGGTCCTGATCCTAAACTGGATGGGATGTTACCGGTTGAAATTATTCCCACGGCGGGGGGAGTGGGGCCGGCCGACCTGGGTGAGGTTTAGCGAACTTTTTACCTTTGGACGGGACTATTTTTTGTTTGCGCTGGGGAGTCAGTTTGTCAATGCCAGCCAGGCGGTGCTGCTGACACGGCTAATTGGCTTGGATGCGGCGGCAATCTGGAGTGTCTGTACGCGAGCCTATATTCTGCTGGTACAGGTCATTGGACGGATTTTTGATTTCTCAACATCGGCGCTGGCTGAAATGATGGTCCGAAGCGAACGGGAACAACTGCTGCGTCGGTTCCGCGAAATTGCGGTATTGTCCATCAATCTGGCCGTGGCGGCCGGGGCGGTATTTGCGGTCGCCAATGGGCCCTTTGTCCAAGTTTGGACAGGGGGCAAAATCCAGTGGCCGCCGGTGAATGATTTGCTCCTGGCAATTTGGCTGGTCATTGGCATTGCCGTCCGGGTGCATACCGGCTTGGTTGGCCAAACCAAGGAGTTTCGATTCCTGCGCTATGTCTATTTTATTGAAGGATTCGCGTTCATCGCTCTTACTGTGCTTCTTCATCGATTTGGCGGAATTACCATGATGTTGATGATTTCAATTGTGTGCAGCCTTTGTTTCAGTTTCCGATATGGACTCTGGCGCACGTGCAAATATTTTCACATAAGCTGGCGGGAATTGGCGCTCTGGCATCGGGGCACATTGGCTCTGGCTGTCACCGTGGCGCCCGTGGCGGGGATGGTCTGGTGGTCCGCCCGGAATCTGCCTGGTCTGCCGCGGCTGCTTCTGGAAGTCGGGGTCGTGGGGATTTGGACGGCCTGCATGTTCCTGCGTTACGGCTTGGGAGCTTCCTTGCGCGCAGAAGCATGCCGCTACGCCCCGCCTTGGGCCAGACCGTTCCTCACGCGCGTGGGGCTGGGCAAATCTCCTGCTTAAAAAGTAAAACAAAATGAATTCGATTGGAAAAACGATCCGCTTGGGTTTTCGTTTGCTGAAAATCGGGGTCTCCAACCCACAGCGATTGTCCCATGTCCTTGGGTCTGCGTTGGCAGCCACGGATGACGTGGCCCAGCGCTCCTGTGACCTCCTGCGCTTGCCGCGGATCCAGGTCCATGACCTGCTGCCGGAGGCGGGCAACCCATGGATGATGAAGCTGGCTATGTTTCCGAGATCGCACGCATCCATTTCAGTGATCGAATTCACCACCCTTATTCTCCTCATGAAGAAGGCGGAGGCGCGTAGCCTATTCGAATTCGGCACCTACAAAGGCATTTCCGTCACTCAGTTCGCCTTGAATCTCCCTGCTGAAAGCCTCATTTGCACGCTGGATCTCCCGGATGGAACGTCGGACACGCAATTTGCCATCCCCGATCCTCACGAGGCGGACATTGCCCGGCAAGGGGATAAAGGATCCCTGGTGCCTCCTGAACTCAAATCTCGCGTGACCTTTCTCAAACTGGATTCTGCCGCTTTGGATGAATCTCCTTACGCGGGCCGAATGGATTTCGTGTTTGTGGATGGCGCGCACAGTTACGACTACGTCAAAAATGATTCAGAAAAGGGTTGGCGAATGCTTCGGAGCGGAGGAATCATTGCCTGGCATGACTGCCGCCCACAGGATCCCGACGTCGTCCGGTACTTATTAGAAAGTTCCTATCAACCAAGCCTTATCCTTGGCACAAGCGTCGCATTTGCGATAAAGCCTTGAAACCATAGCCGCCGAAGCGAGAAACAAGCATCCGTCAAAGTGGCGTCAATTTCTTTAGTTTCGCGACGACAACCTTTCCGCCAAAAGCCTCTTGAAATTCGCAAGTCACTTCGGCTCGTCCACGTAAGGCGTTGACCACCGATTGCGTCCGCCGGCCATTGTCCACGACAAATTCGCTGCCCCGAATATCAAAGTTCCACTGATGCAATCCGGCATAGCTTTCCACTCGCCCGACATTGGCAAAATGCCAGAGATAGACGTGACACAGCGGCTTCACGACCGTTAGCATTTGATTGATCACGACCAGCGGATCGTAACTGTGATCCAGGGCATTGCTGGCATAAGCCAGGTCGAAAGAATTGGCTGGAAAATGTTCGGCGAGCTTCTCACCGTGGGCAAACGTTACCGGAATCAAAGGCCGGAGAGCAATTCGGGCCAGCAAAGCATTGTACTCTTCAGCCAGGGGGTCCACGGCAATAATCTGGAGGTCTCTTCCTGGCCAGTGTTTGCCGACTCGTGTCAATGGACCAGCGCCGACGTCCAAAATGCGCACCATTGATCCGGGTGGCGCGGGGATTAAGGCCTTAAGCTCGTCCTGAAGTTCAAAATTAGGATCGGTCCGTTCGCGATACTCATTCCTGTCCCAATGTTGGCCTTCATTCGTCAAGGCGCGTTCCCAAAATTGGAGTTCCTCAGGGAGATTCGCTTTCCAGTCGGCTTTCAGCAAACCAGCTTTTCGAAGAACCCCGACCCATGATCGTTGCAAGACACGGCAAGTCCCCTTCAAGGCTGCCTTCAGTTTCATCACGCGTCTTCAATTATGCCAGGCGCGCGCGGCTGGCAAGTTGTTTTTGCAACGGCCTCAAGTTCCCAAGGCTTCCAAGTGGTTCATGATAGTTTGGTCGAAAGTTTCAAAGCTTAGCGATGTCCGGCTTTGTTGAATGTTTTGCAACTGATTTCCTTCCCGTATCTTCGACCACCACTTTAAAACCGCATCCGCTATGGCTTGCGGGTTTCTAATGGGAACAAGTTCGCCGTTTTTCCCCGGCTGGATCACCTCGGAGGCACCGCTGTGGCTTGTGGTGATCACAGGAAGGCCGCAAGCCAGCGCCTCTTTGACTACGAGGGCAAACCCTTCCTCAATGGTGGGGAAAACAAAAATATCGGACGTCTGAAATCGCTCCACGTAACGTTTGCGCTGGTCCTCAACGGCAAGATTGAGACGGGGGGACCAATCAATGGGCAGATCTGCGTAACGTCGCAAAACTTCTTTTGCATCATCCCGCACCAATTGGCTCAAACGCAAGACGGCGCGCGGCTCCTTTTCTCGAATCAAACGAAATGCCTCAAGCAAGTAGGGCGTTCCTTTCCGCAGGCAAAGCGCGCCGGTATTGAGCAGGGTCAGGGGCCGGGATTCCGGCCGGGGGGCATTCGGCGGCTTGAACCAATCCAGGTTTACGGGCAGGGAATAAAGCAACACCCGCCGGGGTTCCCATCCTTGATCCAAAAACGAGTCCCGCACGAATGGGCTGCACGCGAAGACGTAATCGCATTGCTCAACGCTCTCGAGGCCGCGTTGATTAAAATGGCGGGCGACGGGTGGATAAGGCGATCCCCATCTCTTTTGTTCATCAGTCAGCAGTTCCCAAAAGAAACGGGGATGGGAGTTTTGGGCATCAATGAATGTTTTGCCCCCATGAGCTTTGGTCCAGATCATCGCTGAATTGGCGAATGCAAAACTGGTGATGAGATGCTGGCCGGGGTGCATCAGGGATTTTACCCAGCGGTCAAAAAGCGGATAGAGGCGAAAACGAAATGATTCGGCGTGGAAAGGTGGCAGACATTTTGCAGCCGCATAATTCAGCAACCCAAAGACCGGATTCAGACGAGTGTGTCGCGCGGAAATTTCTAACGCCCCGCGGCGGGTCCCAAGGGCGCACAGCGCCAGAAGTCCGTGTTTCTCGAGCACTCTCGCGAAATTGTCATGGAGACCGCGCGCGAATGAAGCAACCACGAAACTCGCCGGGGCGAACGGAACCCTATTTTTTGAAACGGTGTTCACTTGTCAATACTACGTTGTGCCAAAATCGCCTCGTATAATTCGAGGTAACGCCGGGACATGTCGTTACGGGTCATTCCTCTGGCTTGGATGTGCGCGGCGGCCTTTTCGCTGAAGCGCCGGCGCGTGTCGGGTTCGACGATGAGCCGTTCGATGGCCGCCGCCATTTCCGCGGGTTGACTCGAAGCGACCAACAGTCCGGTGACGTCGTGCTGGATCATCTCCGGAATTCCAGAAACCCTCGTGCCGATGGCGGGCTTGCCCAGCCAGAGGGCCTCCATCAGCGCCATCGGAGCGCCTTCAAACTGGGACGGTTGCACATAAACATCCACGGCCTGCCAGAACGTCGTTTTGTCCGTCAATCCGCCCGGCATCTGCACGATCCCTTCAAGTTTTCGCTGGCGGATTTCATTGCGCAACCAATCCCCGCAATCTCGTTCCAGTTCCGGACCGGCCAGAACGAGTTTGAGGCGAGGATACTTCTGCTGCACTAACACGAAGGCTTTCAACAGATCATGCTGCCCTTTTCTCCACCCGATATGGCCAAGATTCGCAATGGTCACGACCTCGGATGACAGAACGGGGCGCGGCGGCGTTCCTTCCAAACCAGAGTTGTAGATCGTTCTCATCTTTGTTTTTGCCCATGGAAACCACCGGTCTATGTGGCTGCGGTTTTCATCGGAAGCGAAGACTTCCTGACGGCAAAATGCCAGTAGAAAACATTTGGACGACCAGGCAAGAATGGATTTGGGAACCTTGGCTGCGCGCGGATAGCGGTGAGGAAACAAACCTTCCGTCAAAGATGGCGCGCAGTGATTGGTAAGAATCCAAGGCACTCCGGCCACGCAAAGACGGTGCAGCGGGCTGCGCCACGGAAGATGCGCGTCATACGCGAATGTTGCGCCATGAAAGTGAACCAGACTGTACTCCCCGATTTTAATCCGGTTGACAAAATGGCGGCTGGACGCTTTGTCCCATTTTTGGGACGAGATTGAAATCCGTTGTTCCAAACACGAAGCCAATTCTTCCGGCATATCGGGCGATTCAGCATCACGCGCTGCCAGGCTGACGCGATAACGGCTGGAAATGTCGTTGGCCAACCATTGGACAGTTTTGCCAACTCCTCCAAGATTAAGAACCGGCTCGGCAGAGACTTGCAGTATTCGCGGTTGCTTCACAACGGTTGCCAACCCGGTAGGCGGAAGCGTCGCGTAAAAGTCGTTTGAATTCGCGGGGGCGTCCATCTACAATTTGGCCATGCCATCATTTGATGTTGTCTCAGAGGTCAGTTCAATGGAAGTCGAAAATGCCGTCAACCAGGCCAAAAAAGAGCTGGCCAACCGGTTTGATTTCAAGGGCAGCAAGGCGGAAATCACGCTGGAAAAAAATGAAATCAAGCTGACTGCGGAAGATAAGTTCAAAATTAAGGCGCTGCACGAAATCGCCATCGGCAAACTGGCCAAACGCCAGATCAGCTTGAAAAATATCGAGTCCATGCCGGCGGATCTTTCCCCGCTCGGCCACGCCCGCCAAATCATCAAAATCAAGCAAGGCATCGAACAACCCGTGGCCAAACAAATCACCGCCTTCGTTCGCGATACCAAATTAAAAGTCACCACACAGATTCAAGGCGAGGCCGTGCGCGTCACTGGCAAAAGCAGGGACGATCTTCAGTCCGTGATTGCGGCCGTGCGCGGGCATGATTTTCCGGTGGCGTTGAATTTTCAGAATTTCCGGGATTAACGGCGCAACAGCCGCTTCCATAATTCCAGGCGGCTGGTGTGCCTGGGAAATACTCGCGTCACCGTGGCCACCTCGCGGGCGCGCCGTTCCACACTGCGGCGGGCGTTGACCACTATCGCCTCGGCGGCCCCGTGCCAGACGGGCAGATCGACGGATGAATTGCCCGCGTAATCGAAACCCTTGGGGCCATAGAGTTCCGTCAGGCGCTTGAGCTTGGCTTCGCCTCTCAGGTTGGTTTTTCCATCACTGCCGATCACAGTGGAAAAAATCTTAAACCGCTCCGCCACGAGTCGGACGACCTTTTCATCTGCGGCGCTGACCAGCACCAAAGTACGGCCGCCAGCGTACTCCCTCTCGAGAAAACGGACAAAATCCGGGTGCGCCGGAAGGAGGTCCACCCGCAAAATCGCTTCCTCGGCCAGGCGGCGCTTGAAATGCGCCCGGCCGCGCAAGAGCCAGAACAACAGCGCCCCGCTCCGCCAGAAATTTGCACGCAGGAAGGAGGCAATCAATTCTTCCATCGTATCCGTCTCCAGCAACGTGCCGTCCATGTCCACACACAGGGGCCGGGATGGAACTGTCAATCGATCCATAGAGTTTTCGCCGACACTGTGCCGGGTTTCCCTTGACGAAACAAACTCGATTCAAGACAATTTTTTAATGTACATTGTCCGCAAGTACCACCAGCAGATTGACCGGTTTATTTGTTCAGGAAGCTGCGGTGCTTTCTCTGCGGCTTTCGCATTGCTTGTGGTTGGGCTGGCTATCCTGGGGGCGCTGGTTTTCAAGTTCGGCGCGCCCGCCATGAATGGCCGCCCCGTGGATATGCCCATTTTGCTGGGCGGCGCCTGGCGCATTGCCAACGGGCAGGTGCCGCACCGGGATTTTTACAACTATTTGGGCGACTTGCCTTTTTATATGACGTTCCTGGGGATGAAACTCAGCCGGCCCTGCGTTTCGGCAATTGACTATGGAAATGTGGTTTTAATGGTGGCGGTGGTTTTGCCGGCCATGGCGGTCCTGCGGCGCCGGACCAGCGCGTCGCTCGCTTTTCTGTACGGACTTTTTATCGCATTGCTGGTGATCACGCCGAAGCCCATCGGAGATGCTTACGACTATACCGATCATGCGATGATGTATAATCGTTACGGGGAAGCCTTTATTGCGCTTTTCGGAACGATTCTTTTGCTGCCGCCAAAACGGGAGTTTGCCAGGAGCTGGGCGGGTTGGGCGGAAGCGGTATTGGCGGGGATCGTCATGGTGGCGCTGCTGGGTTGCAAGCTGAACTATTTTGTGGTTGGCCTCGTCTTTTTTGGAGTGGCTTGTATCATTGGGCGCATTCGCATCGGCTGGGCGTTGCTGTGCATTGGCAGCGCTGCCGCCTTCCTGGCCATGGCTTTGGCTCTGTCGAAAATCCCTCTTGCCGACTTGATAAAAGATTATCGAACTATGTCAGCGGGCCAAAGTCTCGGCAGCAGGATTCACGGCCTGGTCATTCAAGGAACTAAATATATCTTGTTGCTACCGATGCTATTGTTGTTTGTTTGGGAAGGCTTTATGGGAGAAGCGACGCCGGGCGGTCATCGACAACCGCCGTGGCAGCACATCCTGACCATTGTGGTTGTTTTCGGCGGTGCGACCGTGTTGCTGGCATCGAACTGCCAAATGGGAGAAATGCCCCTGCTGGCGCTGGCGGCGTTGTGTGGCGCGGAAATAGTGCAGCGACAAGCGAAGGCCAGCGACGACACCCTCTTTTTTACCGCCGCCCGCCATCTCGGGGCGTTTGTGCTGGTTTTGTTTTTTTTGCTTCCCTCGATTTTGACCGATTTGAAAACCATTCGCTACGTCACGGCGACGGCGGTGAAAAAAAACTGGGACTCGCCGGAAGCGTTCCAATCCACGCCTCTGAATGACCTTCGACTGGTTCGCGACGGGACCCGAAGCGCGGAAATGCATAACTATATCGAAGAGTTGGACGAGGGGATTCAATTGTTGCGCCGTCACCCTGATCCAGACATGCGCCTAAATGCGATGTTGTTTTCAAACCCATATCAAGTGGCACTGGGATGGATTCCTGCTTTAGGTGGAACCGTGAGTCTGGATGACACCGGGGTCAGCAAACGATCTCATCCGCCATTGGCCCGGCTGGTCGGAAACGCCACGCACATCATGACAGCGCGCGGCAGCCGGACCCTTAAGGAAGCTTATGGTGCCGAATGGGATGCGCTGCATTTGCAGGTGGTGGAGGAAACCAAAAATTACAGTTTGTTCAAAATACTGGACAAACGCCCGCGCCTGTGATTTAGTGGGGAGAGTTAGAAATGAATAACACACTAAAAGTTCATACTAAAGTGCGCCTAAGTGGCTCCTGCGGAGTCATTTCGATGTGGCGCGCTACCCGGCTCGCCGGCAACGTGGAGGCAATTTTCTAAAGGCTAGAAAACGAATTTAAGACCCACGATTGCCAGTCAATCGTGGGTTTTTTGTTTTCCAGCCGATGATTTCGACTGGCAGAGAATTTGAAAGGAAATATGAAACAGAAATATAGACAGGTTATAACGAAGTTCGAACCGGAGACCCGGTTTGACGTGGGCGCCGCTGCGCCTGTGCCATTTCGGGGCGCGCTTGAAACCGAACTTGATCAATTGAAGGCGCGTTTGCTCGGGCCGTTGCTGAACCCTTCGGCCGACCCGGAGCAGAGCGCGCCATTGCGGCAAGCGGCCAATGAAGCGGCGGGTTTGGCATGGTTCACGCCGTTCCCGCTCCTTTTCTTCCCGGCGTTGCTCGAAGAGAAAATTTATGCCGCGCAGCGGCAGGTAGCCCGTCAGCAACGGATTCGCCAGCAAACCGAAGGGTTGCTGGAAAAGGCCGTTGTATGACTCACAGTTTAGCGAAGTGGGTGGGGTGGGGTGAAGCAGTCCGGCATGGCGGCGGCATTGACCGCCGCCATGCCGGCTGAGCTTTGGCAATTGGTGTGTCAGCCTGAGGGAACCGATGAAACAGGCAGTATGCTCGGAAAAATCGGCAACACGGCAACAAGTCTTGGTAGTCAACGACTTGGCTGGCAACACAAAAAGCTACACGGCTGCAACATGTAGCTCCTTTTTCCCGAATTCGAATCCCGACGCCCCTTTCCCCTGAATGAGTGCCCGTCCGATATTTAAAATGTCAAGGAACTACCCCAAGCGCCAGATGCGCCTTGCGGCGGACGGTGCGACCTCGAATTATTTTTATTTTTAGCTTAATTTACCTGTCATTACCTGTAATGGGCTTGAAAAATGGGCCTATCCACCCGATCAAAATTCATAATTCTTATCTTGCAGGTGAATTCTGGCACAAACCCAAAAACCGCATCCCATCAACCGATTTTTTTTACAACACGAAACCCGCATAAACATGCGGTCGAAACGCGTGTTGCAGGTCGTATTGTCAAGTATGTTTTATAGCGAATCGCCCAAAAAAAACTGGCACCCGCCTTGGGTGGCGCAACAACTGAAAACGGGCCGCTGGGGCTGCGTCTCGCACCTGTTAAAAAGAAAGACAAAAAGTGCAAATTTCAAGGACACCGGCCCGAAATCTCAAGATGTTTGCCGATAATTTGTGTCAAATAATCTAACGCATCGGAAAAACATACGTAACTTTCTTGTGTACAATATGTTAACTGGAATTAGCTGTGGCAACTTAGACTTGAGTTGCCGGAAAAGCTTACACTATTAGTGTAACTAATTTATAAAGTACAATCATCTGAACATGTTGTATGTGTTTTATTATAAGTATGTTATGTTCTTATAGTGATCTCATTGAGTTTGTTCATTCATGTGGTATTAAAACTGCTTGCTAGCCCTCGTTTTTTGGTTTGGACTTGCTGCGCCGCAAATGCGGGGCTGCTTTGGCTAAGAAGAGCTTGGTACGAGGGAAGGGTTGTGAGATAGCGCAAAATCTGCAAACTGCTCCTTGACTTGCTTCTGCAAAGAGAAAATACAAAAGTTTAAAAAATCAGAACTGACCTTACTTGTAACTGCGCAGTTGTGTTTTGGAACTGGACGCCGAAACGGAACTGCATTCGGTGAAGGTTTGAAATTAGGAGCTTGTATGAAAATGGAGACGCGATTGAAATCATGGTTGATGGGGCTGTGTTTTGCCGGTTTAATGGCCGCTTCCCAAGCCCAGGCGGGCTTTTTCACGGGAACACAGACAGGACTTACTTTCGACGAAAATGGAAATTCAACTGGCTATCCGGGAGGCGGAGTCACGGATGCACAGGTCACGGATAATTTGCCACCCAGTGGATACAGCCCCGTCGGATTAGGCCAATATAATGGGGATCTCGAGCCCTCAGGAGGAGGCGCCACGACACTGGATTATTTGATGCCAGAGCAGGCCACCCATACGACCATGGAATATGGCTGGGTTGTGGTTTATGGGCCGGCCGGCTCACCTCTTTCCTCGACCATTGAAGATCTTATCCACTTCGACAACTCTCATGAAATAGGCTCGACCATTTATGACTCCATTTTCTATTACTCAATGGAAGGAAGTGGCAATCTGGCAAATAACTGGGTTAGCAGCAGCATACTGACAGCGATACTGGGTGCGAAAAATACCGTGAGCGTTACCGAAGCCGCAGACGGTACTATTCTCTATAACCCTTTAACCATCTTTGGCAGTGGCGAAACACTGTCCCAAGCCGAGTCGGCGCCCGGCTATAACATGACCGATAATAGTGGGTTTGCGGCGGACACCACGCAGCAATACACTTACGACTTCGATTCCGTAGTCTCGCCTTCGCCTTCTCCTAGCGTCGCGCCTGAGTCGATCACACCGATTGAAGGCGCGTTGATGTTGTTGTTGTCATTTGGAGGCATGGTCCTATGGAATCAGCGCCCCAGGCGCGCGTAGCAGCCATCATGTCAGCCAGGCAGACGCAAACTTGATTTGCGCCTGGATTGCGACACACTGAAGTTTTGGGATGCGAGCTCCCACGACAGTGACATACCGATAAGGTTTGAACTTTCAGTGGATTTTGAGAGGTTTGCCCGGTGGCTTACCACCCGAATCCATGGATGATCCTGCCCTTTGCACTGTGGCTCGCCCTCATTGCGCTGGTGCCGCACTATTTTTCGCAATGGTGGACGAGGCATTATGCAAAGCTGGCCCTTCTCTTTTCCGGAGCAACCATCGGCTATTACTTTTTTGCCTTGCCGCCGGAAGCTTCCCATACGGCGCTTCACACTGCGCACGATTATTTCAGTTTCATCGTCTTGATTGGCTCGCTCTATGTCGTCTCGGGCGGCATTCATATCACGGTTGAGGGCAAAGGAGGGCCATGGCTGAACGTATGCTTTCTGGCGTTGGGCGGCGTGGCGGCGAACGTGCTCGGAACGACGGGCGCTTCCATGCTTTTGATTCGCCCGTGGCTTCGCCTCACCGAATCCCGCGCGGCGGCCCGGCATGTGGTTTTTTTCATTTTCATTGTGGCCAACATCGGCGGCGGGTTGACGCCCATCGGCGATCCGCCGCTGCTTTTGGGATTCCTCAAAGGAGTCCCGTTTTGGTGGGTTGCGCAACACTGCTGGCTACCCTGGTTGTTGGGAATGGGATTGCTGCTGGGCGCCTTTTACATCATGGACTGCCGCGATTACGTGCAGACGGCGCCAGCCGAATCGGGCCAGCGATGGCATTGGGAGGGCTTGTGGAACCTGGTATTTCTGTTGGTGATCGTCGGGGCGGTCTTCGTCTCACACCCGTGGTTTCTGCGCGAAGGTTTGATGCTGGCGGCGGCAGCGGGTTCGTACTTGATGACGGAGAAAAAGATTCATGAGGCCAATCAATTCCATTTTGGGCCGGTTATCGAAGTGGCCGTTTTGTTTTTTGGGATTTTTGCCACCATGATGCCGGCATTGGACTGGTTGCAAATTAATGCCCAAAGTATCGTCGGGTCGAATCCTTCTCCCGGTCTCGTTTATTGGAGTTCGGGCGGCCTTTCCAGTGTGCTGGACAGCGCCCCGGCTTATCTGGCTTTTGCCAGCGCGCTCTCGGGGGTGTTCGGCGGCATGGCATCGCTGCCGCAAACGGGCGCCGCTCATCTGGCCGCGCTCAGCATCGGGACGGTTTACTTCGGGGCGGTCACTTATGTCGGCAATGGGCCGAATCTGATGGTCAAGGCTATCGCGGAGAAGCGAGGAATCCGGCTGCCCTCGTTTCCCGGTTATTTTTTTAAATGGGCTGTGCCAATCTTGCTGCCTCTGCTATTAATTCTTTGGGTGATCTTTGTTCGCTAGAAATGCGATTCGGTTACAACATTTTATTCGTCCTATTTTTTTGGCTGAGCGCGCCCTATTATTTTTTGAAAATGTGGCGGCGCGGAAACTGGCGGGCTGGATTTGGCCAACGGTTTGCCCGTTACAGTCCCGAACTAAAAGCCGCCTTGGCCAAACGCCCGGTCCTCTGGCTGCACGCCGTCAGCGTCGGTGAAGTGGGGGTCTGCTGGCAACTGATCCGCGCCTTGGAATCGCAGGTGCCCGGATTTCAGATTCTTGTCTCCACCACCACCTCGACGGGCATGGCTGAATTGCAGCGCCTCCTGCCGCCGCACATCCTGCGCGTCTATTACCCGGCCGACTTTGCCGGCGCGGTTCGGCGCGTCATGAAGGCCGTCCAGCCGCGAGCCATTGTTCTGATCGAAAACGAATTGTGGCCGAACTTTCTTTGCGAGGCCATTGCGGACGAATGCCCGCTGTTCCTCGTCAATGCCCGTTTCTCGGAAAAGTCCGTGAGGAATTTGCGGTTGTTCGGATTTTTCATCCGGCCCATCCTGGCCAAATTTTGCGGCGTCGGCTGCCAGCAGCCCGACGATGTCCGGCGCATCATTGAACTGGGCTTCCGCGCCGAAGCCGTGCATGTGACAGGCAATCTGAAATTCGACGCCGCCCAACCGGACCCGCGCGCCGCGCTGGATGTTCCGGCGTTGCTGCGCCAGATTGGCGTCGGCGAAAAGGCCATGCTCCTGGTGGCCGGCAGCACCCATGCCGGGGAGGAAGCCATTCTGGCCGATATATTTATTCGTTTGCGCCGCCGGTTCCCGGACTTGTTCCTGGTCCTGGTGCCGCGCCATTTTGAGCGGACCAAGGAAGTCATGCGCGAACTGGAAACGCGCGGGGTCAAATTCATCTGCCGGAGCGACATCCCCGCCGGCGACCCCATCGCGCCGGGACAATTCGAATGCCTTCTGGTCAATAGCACCGGCGAACTGAAGTTTTTTTATGAACAGGCGACCGTGGTGTTTGTCGGCAAAAGTTTGACTGCACTCGGCGGCCAGAATCCCATTGAACCAGCCGCCTTGGGCAAGCCAGTCGTCTTTGGCCCCAACATGCAGAACTTCGCTTTTGCCACCCGGGCATTTCTCGGCAGCCAGGCGGTCGTGCAAGTGCCGGACGCGGCCGGGCTGGAAACGGCGCTGGCGGAATTGCTGGCCGATGAACGGCGGCGTTCCGAATTGGGCGCGCGGGCCCGCCAGGTGGTTCAGCAAAACCTCGGCGCCACCGACCGCACCGTGCGGCTCATTGTGGAAGGCATGGGCACCGCAACCCCCTGACCGTCATATATAATACATTTTGCCCTTTTCCAAACTGGCCTCGAGCATTTGCTGAAACGTGATGGAGTCGGCGGTTTGATTGACGGCGCGGCGCAATTGCTGCCAGGCCTGGCGCAACTCCGGCGGGGTGGGCGGGTTGCTCAAAGCGGGTGAATCGAAGATTTCTCCGTGGATGCAGCGCAAGACATCGCCAAAGGTTATTTTGGCGGGCGGCCGGGCCAGCAAATAGCCACCCTCCTTGCCGCGTTGGCTCTTGACGATTTGGGCCGACTTCAACTCGATGAGAATCTGGACCAGGTAATTAGGCGGGATGCCCTGTTCTGAAGCCATGTCCTCAATTGTCCGCGCGACGCCTTCCGCATAATGTTGAGAAAGCCAGAGAACGGCCCGGGCGGCATAATCACTTTTGATCGAGAGCTTCACGCGTGTTGGCGGAGAGGGGGGGATTCGAACCCCCGGTACGGTTTAACCCGTACAACGGTTTAGCAAACCGCCGCATTCGGCCACTCTGCCACCTCTCCAACCTACTTATTAAGAATAACTTACAGAATATTTTGCAACTTCACGCTTGACTTTGCATGACGAATGCATGACATTTAAACCATGAAAATGATTAAAAATTCCAAACGTTTAAAATGGCCCCCTATCTATAAAGTCACACATCGAAGTGGTCAAGTGTCATTTCAAGTTGACCTCGGATTCATAGAGGGGAAACGCAAACGGGTAAATTTCGCCACACAAACCGATGCACAGACATTTGCAGACCAAAGCAGGGTTGCCAGAGCAAATGAAGGGACAGCCGCATTTGCCTTGCCACAGCATGTTCGACTGGACGCAGCAAAAGCACACCAAAAACTTTCCCCTCATAACATCACAATTTTGGAAGCTGCCAAGTATTACGAAGATCACGTTTTGGCATACAAAAACGCTCCTGCAATAAAGGGAATCGTCCAGCACTATCTTTCGGATTGTAAAAACAGAAATTTGCGCCCTGACACAATTAAGGATTTAGTGCAAAGGCTAAACACTTTTGCGGCGGATTTTGGCGAACGACGATTGAGCGAAGTCGCTTTGGATGAGTTGAAAGAATGGATTAACGATGACGAATGGGGAATGCGAACACGCATAAATTATTTGACCAAACTTTCACAGCTTTACAGATATGCGTTACGTCGGCCTGTAAAATGGGTGGATTCAAACATTACAGAAATGATTGATCGTCCGAATGTTGAAGATACAAAACCTGAAAATTTCACAGTTGAACAAGCCAAAGCATTGCTTGACAATGCTAATCAATTCGGTTTTCTCCCTTACATTGCACTTGGACTTTTTGCGGGGTTACGCTCTGCCGAAATGCTGAGACTGAATTCTAAAAAGATTATCTTTGAAAATAAAATTATAAAAATCGGTGCAGACGTGGCAAAAAAAAGAGCACAAAGAAATGTGGACATGCACCCTGCGCTATTGGCTTGGTTAGAACCTTGCGTGGAAACTTTAAAAAAAGGTGGGGCAATTGTTGACGAAAACGGATTCCGAAAAAACAAAGTGCTTTTATTGGAAGCTGCAAAAATTGAGAAATGGCCTGAGAATGGACTCCGCCACAGTTTCGCAAGTTATCACCTGGCAGAATTTAACAATTCAGACAGCACAGCTTTTCAAATGGGCCACCGATCAACCGAACTGGTACACCGATATTACAAAGCTTTAGTTTTAAAAACCGAAGCAGAAAAATTCTGGAACTTGCGCCCGATTGTCGCTGAATAGTATTTTTGAAAACGCAGTTTCCTCTTTACAAGTCATTTGTCAATAAGACTTAACGTAGTATAGTTATTCCTTATGCTATTGGTACTGTCAATACGATCTCCACGCTATTCTTGACAGGATAAATAGCGCATTTTGGGGGGTAGGGGGGAAACGACGGCACATTTTAAAAACCTAGGAAAAACACTTTTGTATTTGTGAATACAGGTGTCCCGAGTTTTTTAATTCTTAAAGCCCGTTTTGATTCAAAAATCGAAAACAGCCTTTTAGACTTTTGGAGTATTCAGAAATCCAAAATTGTCCATGTGGATTATTCAAAAATCCACCCAGTAATATCTCCAGTGCAATATTAGGCGATGATTACTTCTTAATGGGTCTAATTTCAAAGACACTTCGAGCTGGATCAAAACATGCCAGCAGGTAGGTTTAGGACAAAAGTTGTTCTTGAAAACTTTGTTGCATTAAGCGAGCCAACGTTTAGCGATGATTTCTGTATCAGCGATTGCTGTGTCAGCAACAAGCAGCTTCAAAAACAGTTTGATTGCAGTGGTGGATGTATGTACGACCTTTCGTGGTGTGAGAATCATGCAGATGGGCAATTCAAGGGGCAACTAAAGTCTGTTCCGCTGATTTTAGAAAGCGAATGGAACAGCTCATGGGATTACATTAAATATGATTTTGAAAAGCTGCTGATGGGCAGAGCAAAATATAAAATAATGATTTTTCAAGGTTCGGGAGAACAGAAGGATCAAAACTTTAAAAAGATGGAATCGGGCATCGAAGCATTTGCAGGCGGAAGTATTGGGGATAGCGCGATTTGGTATCCCTTGTAATTGACCTGCGATAGATTCAATTGCTGATCGTATTTTATTTACAGTGTCGTCTGTTGTATTCATTTGGATGAATGCTGAATGGCCTAATTATTTTTGGGTATCAAATTGTGGAAGGTTGATGCTCAATTTTATCTTAGCATCTTCCAGGGTTCCTCCTTCGACATCTTTTACCTTAAACCCTTTTTCCAATAATTTTTGGATGTAAAGTTTATTGTAAATGAATGCGAAAATGATTTGGGATATACAAGACCAAGACAATAGAAGCTGAATAATGAACCATTTAATGTCGCCCCGAAATAAGGCAGGAAGGGCACTGAAAAACAGTGTTGTCCATGAGAATCCCACGGGTGTTTTGTTGACGATTCCAGTGTTCGGATTTTCCATCAGTAATTTCATATATAATTATTGACATCATGCGTTATTTGTCAAGTGCAATCGCATTTCAAACGATTCAATGCTCATTCAGGATCTAAGGCAAGGAAAAAACCACCCGATAAAATCTTTGAGCTTGGCCGACTGCGTTGGTGTCAGGATAACAATAAGTATTGGTGCTGCTTTGCAAAACAATGTTGGAAACCAAAGTTGTCCAGTTGCTAGAGTGAAGATTAGTCACGTACTGAACACTATAGTTTTGATTAGTGCTTCCAGAAATTGTTATTGCGGGAAACGTGAGAATGCCCATTGCAAAGGACTGATAAAGTTCTGACACGTCATTGGATGACAATACACGATTGTAAATGCGGACTTCATTTATTGCACCAGAGAAAAAGGCAGGCCCTCCGCCCATAGTGGAACCTATATTGACGGTTGAAAACGGCGTACTCATAACGAGGGACTGTGATTGTCTTTGTATGCCATCAATTGACATGGCCATTGTAGAACCGTCATAGGAGACAATAAGACTGTGCCAGTTTGTGTCAACGAGCACCCCTGAGTCCAGGTCATCTCCACCGCCATACCCTCCCGCGTGCCAGTCAATACCGTTGTTGAATACTTGAAATGCTTGGTCATTTAGAGCGGTGCCCCACCAGAGCAACTCCTCGCCGTTGACCTTTGGGGGATTGGATTTAGCCCAAAGAGAAACAGTTCGTGCTGCTGAACCAGTCGGAAGGTTTGATACGTTTGCGGATATGTAGTCGTTCGTTCCGTTAAACTGGTATGCCATTCCAGGATTACCAAAACGATCCGAAGTCAAAGTTGCGCCGAAAACTGTGCCGTTGTTTCCATTACCACTTTGGTCAAACGCATTTCCGTTAAGTGGATAATATGCAATGAGTCCATTGGTGACTAAATCGCTTAATTGAGCTTGCGTTTTAAAATTTAAAAAGCAAAGTCCCAGTACTGCTGTCAATAGCATTGTTTTCATAATTTTGCCCTTTCCAATTCGTTTTTGGTTTCCCCACGATTTAGGGAGTATGCCCGTTTTGAGCATTTATTTGAACCCATCATGGACTTGTTTTGATTAAATGCAAGCACAGAAACTCCGCCTATAGTCCCTGTTCTGGCAGTTGTTGACGCTGGCACAATTCCCCAATGGTCAAAAGAGATTTGAGCAAAGCCTTTGGGGTTGTGCTCCGCAACCAGAGACGAGCAAAAAAACTTAGTCAGGAAAAATTAAGCGAACTTGCCGACGTTGACGTAAAAATGATCGGGAGAATTGAAACTTTTATCCGTAATCCAAGTTTGAATCTGGCCGACTCGTTGGCGCATGGTTTGAGAATTCCCCTGTCTCAACTGATTGAGGAGGCTGAAGACTTGAGACGGCAAAGACCGTCAAAAAAGCTCCCTGATTCAAAAAGGTAAATTGGCTTTTTGAATGATAGGTTTTTGGAATGAATGGTAACAACAGAGTTGCCGTCGTTTCTACCATTCTTGTAACAAAGTGGGTTTGCTAACCCCTCCGAATTATATTTAATTTTAAATGGCCCATCGTGGTCTTTCCATCGTAAACGGGACTTTTGAATATGGCTTTTTGTACAGTTAAATTTTTGAACTAGACAATAAGCTCCTGAAAACCAAGGAGAGAACGGGCTTACAACTCTTTATTAGGTACAAGCATTAGAATCTCATTAATATATAATGAGATTCTATATCCGTACAAGGAACTAACCTTAGAATTGGTTTCTGAATACACAACTTTGCGGTTGTTTGAATATTTACAAAGCTAAAGTATCTAATATGTACCTATGTTTGTTCCAATAAGAAAAAAGAAAAATCACGTTATGTCGTTCGTCTCCAGAAAGTCGGTTAATAATTTCACAGCCATCCCATAATGGGCTGAACGCGGGCAAAATCCAGCAGATTTCCTCGATAATCGAGGGGTGATTCCAAAACGAGCATCGGGAGTTTTCGTCGGTTTTCTACATGGGTTGTG
>Ga0182024_10000686_pt1 | contig 88116 bp, 72 predicted proteins | sample P32metaG_FD_120480 | JGI IMG/M metagenome (GOLD analysis project Ga0182024, IMG submission 120480) | Permafrost microbial communities from Stordalen Mire, Sweden - P3-2 metaG (Illumina Assembly) | ecosystem: Environmental > Terrestrial > Soil > Wetlands > Permafrost | place: Sweden: Stordalen... | reverse complement strand
CTGCGTTTTTCCCAGCGAGCTATTCAGTTCGTCGTAAAGCTTGCGTTCGACCGCCGCCGGCCGCTCTTTCGCGGAGAACCAGGTGTACAGGCTGACATAGGAAAACGCGATCGACACCGTCGCAGTGATCGCGTACACCACGCCGAGCAGCGCCCGCCGGGATTGGCTCAAGCCAATCAGCCACGCGACCAGGATCAGCGCGCCCTGGACGCCGAGGGACGCGAGCAGCGCGAACCATACCGAGAGATAGAGCGCCATCCCCTGCTCCGTGGTGTACCAGGACACGATGGAGAGCAAGCACGTAGCAACGAACAGGCCCTTCACCATCGGCCGGGTGAGGTCAGTGGACACATGAGGCATGGAATCTCCTCTTCCCTGAATCAACGCGAATCCCGCCACAAATGTTCCGGCAATCCGCTAGTGGCTTGCCGCAGCCAGATCGTTACTATATCCCCTCCATCACTGTCGGGGTTCCACACACCAAATGGAACCCCGACAGTAATGGAGGGGATGGCAGAACGGTAACGATTTCTTCGCGACAATCCGCTAGTCCCTGCCAAGCGCGAGATAGACGGCGGTAGAAATCAGGAAAAACACCGCGGCTATGGCGAGGATGAAGGCGCCGTGCTGAACCAGAACCCCCATGGCAGCGGGAGGAACGGCTTTCGCGTGGACGCCGGCCGCGCTCGACGCAATCCACCCGAGCGCCGACTGAAACCGCGTCGACGTCGCGCCGAAGCACGCGCCGAGCAAGCCGACCGCGCAAGCGAACGCGATCAGCTGCGCGGCGGTAATCGGACGGCCGGCGGCCTCGGCGGCCTCGCGGCGCGCGCGAACCTGGGCGAGCCACCAGACCCGGCCGGAATCGGGAACCGTCGCGCGGCCGCGCATTTCCTCGCGAGCCTCATCCACGGCGCTCGCAATGGCGACGACATCGGAACAGATGGCGCATCCCGCTACATGCGCGCGCAGGCCGGCGTCAACCCACTCGGGAAAGCGCGACTGAAGCGCGGCGGCAAGAGCATCGGGTTCAAACTCGCAGTCTTTGAACTCTAGGTCTTTGAGCTCGCGCTTCAGGGGATTCATCGTTTCTCCTTTTCCGGCGCACGGCCCAACAAAAGCGCCAGTTTTCGCCGCGCGCGAAAGAGCAGGGGTTTTAAGCTGCCTGGACGCAGACCGAGCGCATCGGCAATCTCGCGGTGAGAAGCGCCCTCCGCATAGGCCAGCCATAACATCGCCCGCTCCCGCGGCTTCAGATGCAACATGGCATGCGTGAAATCGGTATTCCGTTCCGCACTATCCCTGGGATCGCTGGAACCGGCGCGTTCGATATCGTTCGACGACAGGCTGAACGGCGCGCGAATCAGGCTTCGCCGCCGCGCATCCCTCGCCAGGTTCGTGGCAATGCGATAGAGAGAATTGCGGCGATGCGATTCATTGTCGTGCGTCGCGGCGGCGCGGAGAAAGCGATAGAACGTTTCCTGAAGCAGGTCGTCCGCCAGTTGACGATCTCCCGTGACTCGCGCCAGGTAAGCCCATACTCCGCGCGCGGTCCGTTCGTAGAACGCCCGAAACGTATCCTCGTCCATTACGAAACCCGCGCAGGTCCCGTCCAGTGCCTCGGTGCGGCTGACATCGGAAAAGGTCATGTCACGAAACATAAACGAAGTAAGCCGTCATTCCTGGCTTCCAGTGGAGCCGAGCGTCTCGGTTCGAGCCGGTTCGAGCAGCCCGAGCCGGTGCGAAATAACAAACGAAATTATCGCAGAAGCCACGAAGCCCAGACCAAGCGCGATGCCAAGAACGCCCAGGGCATGGAGTGGCTGAGCGGCGTCGTCCCCGACTCGTCCGCTCACGGCTTCCAGACCGAAACCACCCGCCATGAGCACGATCCCGCCTTGCACCGACCAGAGAATCCGCGCGAGAGGCGCCCCCATGCTCCGTGGAGCGTCGAGCATGATCGGCGTCGACTGGAGGAACTTCGAGCCCGCCGGGGACTGGATGTAGGCGAGCAAATCGTTGTTCGCCGTAAAGCGATCCAGAAGCTTGGTATGGAAATCGGTCTGCACTTTAGCCAGCCGGTTCCACCGGCGATAGTCGACCAGCGTCCGAATCAGCCAGACAAGCAGCCCGATTCCCAAGCCGCCCCCTGCCAGCGCGGCCAGGTTGCCCAATACATCCTTCCAGATCTCCATAACCTGTGAGGCATTATCCTGACGAGGACGTGGGCCTTCGATATAGAACGATGGAGCGCGCGCAATTTCAGGATGCGCCTTCAGAAAACTAACCAGTGCCGGATACGGCGTTAGATACGACTGATTCTCGAGGAGCCCCGGGTCCAGCGCCAGCACACTGCGCAAAGCCGGCGGATAGTGGTCCAAAAGGCCCGACATTTGTTCCTTGACGCGTTGAGCATCGGGCTCCTCGATCGTCGCGGTGGCGCTTTTCGGCCCCTGCGCCCGAGCGGGGGAATGCAGGAACAAAGTAATGCACACCCCCGCGATTCCCTGTCCCAAAAGTCGCCCGATTCGGATCCGCGCCATGGTTGCACTCCTCTCTGCCGAATAGATACGCATCGAAGAGGAGCAGGTTAACACTTAATTTGAACCCGGCACCGCGGCGGCCCGCAGAGATTCCAGGCGAAGGTTAAGCTTTCCCCTTCACGGACAGGCCGCAAAAAAAGTTTCGCCGGCACTAATCTCACCTACCCTGGATCGCCCGTTTACCGGCAGGAGGCAGTTATGAAAAAAGGAAATCAGCTTATGAAATCGACAAGTGGTTTGATGACGCCGCAGGCGACGCGCTTCGCGGTATTTACTTTGGCGCTTACCGCCGTGCTGGGCACGCCGGTGACTGCAAAATCCGTTGACTCACCCAACACCGACGCGGCCATCAACCGGGCGCCGGCGCGTCCGGCCGCCGCTAAATCCGCAGCGCCGGCCCGCAACAATGCGGCGCGACCCGCTTCGAACGCCGCTCGTCCAGCGGCCGCCCGACCCAACCAGCCAGCCGCGGTGAGCCGGCCTGCCGCAGCGAAATCCAACACTGCTGCACGCCCCAACACTGCTGCTCGCCCCAACACTGCTGCACGCCCCAACACTGCTGCGCACACCACACCTGCCGCGCATCCGAACACTGCGGCACACACCACACCTGCTGCGCATCCCAACACTGCTGCACACCCCAACACCGCTGCGCACCCCAACACTGCCCATTCCGGCGCTTCGCGACCTGAAGCGGGACGCTCGAACGCCGCTCGTGACAATCGCTCCGCCGGCGCTCGCGCTGGTGAACATGCCGCGAAAGGGAATGCACCTGGACGCCCCGCGGCCAAGAACGCTTCCTACAGCCACGGCGAAAAGCTCCATGGCGGGAAAAGCATTCCTGAGGCTCGTTTCCGCGGCAGCTTCGGCCGCGAACATCAGTTCCGCATCGGCCATCCGGTCATGATCGGTGGGCAAGCCAGCTTCCAGTTCGGCGGATTCTGGTTCGGTCTGGTCGATCCATGGCCGGCTGCGTGGCTGTACACGGATGCGGTGTTCGTGGACTTCGTCGAGGGCGAATATGTTCTGGTGAACGTCGCCCACCCCGAGGTTACAATCGCCGTGAGCGCCGGAGACACGGTGGCCACTACGTGCACCGCCGAGGCAGCGGTTCCCGTCGCGCCAGTCGTCCCGGTGGTCGCTGCGCCGGTGGTCGCCGCCCCGATCGTGGTTGCGGTTCCCGCTTACCCTTACCTAACGTGGCACTGCTGGAGACACTACTGGCGCTAAGAGCGTAGGACGCTCTCTACCAGCTGCCTCCCCATTCCCGCGCTGCCGTGCTATCACGGCAGCGCGTTTTTATTTTTGTACGTAACTTGCGAATGGCCTCACGTCCTCCAGCGACTCCAGCGCCGGAGCCCCTGGCGAGTGAAGAGTCCAAATATCCCGCATCGATGAAGAAGAAATACGGAATCAAGTGAAGAGCTCAGGCTGATCAACTTTTCCGCTTCCAGCGGCTGAGCGTGCGTCCGCTGCCCGGGTCGCAGCTAAAGTCCGAAGGTCGTGGCTTTCCGGGCGCGCCTATGCAAAAAACCGCCTCTTCGCCGTCCCATCGAAAAAGGCCAAGCGAAAGCGATCCCTTGCCCTTCCCCGCCAAATTCAGGTAGTCCACTTCGACCGGCGTGGCCGCTTCGTTGAATCGCATCTTCGCATGAAGCATTATCTGGCCCCCAAAAACAACCTTCGTTTCCGCGCCAGAGTGAGTTCGCGAACCGAACGGCAGATAGGACGCTTGCAACGGCGTCCCGGAGGTAACCAGTTCAAGGGGCTCCCATGCGCCTTCGAGCTTCTCCATAATCGGAGTGAGCGCGGACTCAAAATTCCCCGGATCAACCACCGCCTGGGCCGGCTTGGGCGCCGACGCCGGCAGGGTTCCGCCGTCGACACCGGCGGGACGCGCGTGATCCGCACGCATCAGCACCTCCAAGGCATGGCCGCTGCCCGGAGTACTGGCGAAATGTTGCGGCCGGGCGGAACCGCTCAAACCCAGGCAGATCGTTAATTGGTCGCCCTCAAGCTGGAAAAGGCCCTCGCAGCGATTCCCGGATTCAGGACCTTCGACGAAATCGATGTCGATCCGATGCGGCTCTTTTTCCACATCGATCGTGAAAATCCCCTCATAGGTGGCCTCGGCGGATTCCATCCGGAATCGGTCGCCATCGAGCAAAAGGTGTGAGCTGGTCAACATGGCGGCAGGCATCGGCTGTCCATCCACTTCGAGTGAGCGGAAGGCCCACGTTCCTTCCATGCTCCGAAGCCGGTCGACGTGGCGAGCCAGGCCGGGCCAGGCTGCGAATCCGGTCTTGCGCGCGATGACCGCCTGTGCGTCCGCGAGCCGGTATCCACGCTCGCGGACCTGTTTGGGGGAGAGCTTCGTTGCTTCCGGCAGGTGCTCGGCGAAGGTCCGGGCGGCTTGCGCATCGCCTTCGCGAAGCCTGGTCAGTAGAGCCTTGGCCTGAGTTCGAAGATGTTCGAGATTGGGTCGGGCAGGGAGATGTCTGCTCATAGATCCTCCATGGATGTGGAGGTAGGTTGGACCCTTCCCGTTTTCCGGGGGCTGCCTATTCAGCCCTCGTTCGATAATATCGCAACCTGTTCCGGAAATGGCGCCGGCTCCACGGATCCCGCGATGGCGAGAACCTCGAACACCCTTAGAAGTCCAGACGCAAGCCCATCTCAATCCATCGGCCGGCGTTGGTGCGGTTCGGCGGAGTGTAGGTCGCGGTGATGACACCGAATGTTGCCGGGCTGGTAAAGCTGGTGCTGGGGTTGGCGAAATTCTCGTGGTTGAAGATATTGAAGAAATCCGCCGAGAATCCCAGTTTTGTTCTGCTGCCCTCCCTGCCGATCGTGGTGGTCTTGCCGAGCCGCATGTCGAAGTTCCAGAACGATAATCCACGCAACGGGTCTCCGCTGCCGGTGCGGCCCGTCGTGGAGAGCTGGATGTAATTGAAGTCGCAGTAGGCCGCGCCGGGGTTGCTGAAGATATCCAGGTTCGTTCCGGATGCGCCTCCGACATTTGCTCCGACTGTTCCGCTGAAGATACCGTTGGAGCAGGTGGTGGCGTTCGACACATTGTGATTCACGGTGGTCGAAGGAGGCGGGTTGACGGGAACCATGTAGTCCGTGGCTCCAATGCTGGTGTTGCCACCACCCCAGACCTGGCTGCCTTCGGAAACCTTGAGCGGCAGGCCGGTCCATGCAGCGGCGATGCCTGAGGTATACCAGCCGCCGATGATCTGGTCCACGAAATTTCCGGTATGGAAGCGGTGCCCCTTGCCGGCCGGCAGGTCGTATTGATAGTAAGCGTTGATAACGCTCTTCCTGTCGTAGGATGAGGGTCCGTATTGCACGCCCGGATTGAAGCTGTTGGAGTAGAACCCGGCGTTGTTCTGATTCGACAAACCGTCATCGATCGCCTTGGCAAGAGTGTAGTTGGCGCTGAAAGAGAAGCCGTGTGACATTCTCTTGGAGACCGTAAGGATCGCGGCATTGTAGTTCCCATATCCGATATAGGTGCGGATAAACTCGACCCCTGCCTGATCGCTATCGTAGGCCTGGAGGCCCAGCCCGCGGCGATAGCCGTCCAGGTTGGCGAACAGGGTGCCCACATTTCCCCCGGTGAAGTTCGCTTTGTTCGCACCGACAATATAAGCCGTCGCGGTCGCCGTGCCCTTTTGAGTCGCCAGACCTGGGAACTGATTTTCAAAAAACGGCTCGGTCGGAGCGGTTTGGCCGTTGCGTAACGCGTCCGCCACCAGGTCGTAGGCCTGGGCGAAGCTTTGCCCCGATGCCGAATCCTTGAACATGTACGGCGCGGAGTTGACGTTGACCGCCTGCGGCAAGTCGCGGGATTCGCGGCTCAGAAAGGCGCCTTCGATGACCATGTTACCCGGCAGTCTGCGCTGGATACTCAGGTCGAAATTATAGCTGCGCCCGGTTTTCGTATTCGGGTCGACCTGGAACGACAGGACCTCGGCGCCCACTCCAGGTATAATCGGCGACGTCGCGGCTGACGGGACGGGAAGGGGCAGCGCACCGTCGGTTCCGACGCGGAAAGCGGCGAGTCCGGGATTGGCGAGGACGGAGCCGCTGGCGTTACATCCCGGGCCGCCTGGTCCGGTGGCATTGCAAGCTGGAGCGTTCACTGAGATGTTCTGATCGAAGCCGATTCCCAGCATGGGAATCTCGACGCTTTGCACGGTATTGGAGCGATCGTAAACCATGGCGAATCCGCCGCGGATAACGGTATCCTTTTCACCGAGCAACTTGCTCATAAATCCGCTCTTGGCCGACGGATTCCAGGCCAGAGCGACACGCGGCGCAAAGTCGCCGTAGTCCGTGTTATACACAGGCCGCTTCGCGGCGCCAACGGTTTCAAATCCGAACGTCGGATTGTAGATCTGGCCGGCGAGCGCCGCCTGCTCCTTTTGCGCCAGGAACGAAGGGCCGTTAATCAGCGCGCCGGTCTGCGCGTTGGTCATGATGGTTTGCAGGTTATTCGCTTCGGTCGGCGCGGTCTGAAAGCCATAAGACAGTCCGTAATAGAAAGTCAAAGAAGGCTTGACGCGCCAGGAATCCTGCACATAAAAATAGGTGGCATACTGATCCGTTACGTCGCGCAGGAAGGTGCCGAACGGCTGCGGCTGCAGTTGGGAGTTGCGGACCGCCAGGATGCCGACGTTGTCGACCATGCCGAGAAGCGAGGCGTAATAACGGTCCCAGTTCGTCAATTGGTTGGAGGGAATGCAGTTTGAGGTAATACTCCCGCTACAGACGGCCGGCTGGTTGACGGAGGGAATACTCAGATTCAACTGGTCGCCGTCAATCAGCGCCACCAGCGAAGTAATCGATCCAACCACCTTGTCGGCGCGGGCATGGGTGAAGTCGATCTTGTTGACTTGCACTCCGAATCGAACTTCGTGTTTCCCAAGGACTTTGGTCATATCGTCAATCAGTTGCCCGTTCTGCTGCCACTGGGCCTGAAAACGCGCGCGCTGCGTGTCGAGATCGATGGGCGAATCGATGAACGCACTGACGCCGCTTCCGATGGCCAGAGCGACCGGGCCATCGGCCGTCTGCGATCCGGGAATGTTCAGAATTCCAGCCGCTTTGGTCGGCGAGGTCGCGTTGGTCTGGCTGGTATCGCGCACCCAGCCGATGCGGGCGACGTTCACCAGAGTCGGCGAGATCTGCCAGGTGGCCGCCAGACTGGGCACGATGGCGCGCTGGGGCGTGGTTTCCACTGAGGCGGCCTTGCCGTTCAGGATTTCAATGTCCCCGGAAGCGACCGCGTCGCTGCGGTAATAAGTGAGAGTGGCGTTCAACGTCAACTTCGAGCTCACCATGTGGTCCAACCGGATGACCCCGTAGTCGGTCTGAATCGGCGTGGGGATGTTGGCGAAATAGCTTCCCGTATTTAAGCCATCGCCACCGGCCAGGTTCGGCAGGGGCATATCCGCGAACTGCGCGGCGACCGATGGATCGATGCCCAGGCCGCGCGGGTCGCAGGGGGTGCTTCCGGTGCCGCCCGTCGGCGCGTTGCAGACGGATGCCGTTTTCAGGTTGAATTGTTCCACTCCTCCGGGGCCGGTGAACTGGACGATGCCCTGCCGCAACAGCGCGGTGGGGACGGTGCGCGTCACCTGCGAGACGCTGTTGAATCGCCGCGCCTCGTAATTGGCGAAGAAGAAGGTCTTGTTTTTGATGAGCGGACCTCCCAGGCGGCCGCCATAGCGGTTGTCGTGGATAATCGCCTTGGCCAAGCCAGCCCGGTTGTTGTCCCAGGTGTTGGTATTCAGGTCGTTGTTCTGAAGGAACTCGTAGAGAGCTCCATGAAAAGTGTTCGAGCCGCGGCGGCCGATGAGCGTCACTTGCCCTCCGGATGCCCGCATCATGGTCGCGCTGGGGTTGGAGACGTTCTCCGTGAATTCCTCCACGCTGTCGGCCGGCGTGGGAACGGACGTGTTGGTGGCGACAAGGTTCTGGGTGATGTCGATGCCGTCGAGCGTGACCGTATTCTGATCGTCGATGGCGCCGCTGACGCGCATGGCCAGGCCGCTGCCGCCTGCCACCACGCCGGGCTGGAGGTTCATCAACTCCGTCGCATTGCGCTGCAAAGTGGGCAGGCGCAGAATGTTTTCGGTGGTAATGGTGTTGCCGATTTGTGCGTCCGTGGTCTGCAACTGCGCGGCCCCCGCCGCCGTTACCTCCACAATGTCTTTAGAGCCGCCGACTTCGAGCTTCACCGCGAGGTTGCTGGTCTTATCCACTTCGACCGCAAGATTGGAGATGGTCGCCGTGCGGAAGCCCGCCATGGTCACGGTGATCCGGTACGGCCCGGGAATCACGGAGGGAAACACGTATTCTCCGGCATCGTTGGTGGTGGTGACCGCGGCCGCGTTGGTATCGGCGCTCACCAATTGCACTTCCGCCTTCGGCACCACCGCGCCGCTGGCGTCGGTCACCGTTCCCACCACCTTGCCGGTAGTGGACGATTGGGCGAAAGCACCCGCCGTGGACAACCAGAATGCGCAAATCGAGACCGCCGCGCGAATCAGAAAACGACCGTGTGTCATTGGCTACTCCTCCCAGCAGAAGCTGTATAGGAATGTTGAGTTAAGTTCTAGATCGGTCGCGGCGCGTTCACCTGGCGTCGAGCGATCTGTAAAGAGGAATGGAGTATCAATCCATACCTAAAATCCCCAAATGAAACTCGGCATGGAGCTTGAATCGTTTCGATGATGCTATCAGCCATTGGTCCCGCTGTCAACAACGAAATAGGTGTATACTGGATTGCTCGTTTTCGGAAACGGAGGTTGTCATGAAACGATTGGGAATGTGTTGGGGAGCCGTTCTGGTTTTGGCCATTGTCGCGACTTCCTGCTCCACGTCTCCGCAGCCGGTGCAGCAGACGGGCACGCCAGTTCAGCCCGCGGCTCCAGCAGCTCAGCCAGCGGCTCAGCCCGCGGCCGCGCCGGTAACAGCGGCCCCCGCGCCTGTGGCAGCCACTCCCGCGCCTGCTCCGGGACATGTGCTCGGCAGCGGCGACTATTCGAAGGATCCTGCCATGCGCGGTGATTTGCTCGAAGTGAAGCGAGTGAGTGGCGGCGCCTTGATGATCAAGTGGCGCTTCGTGAATACGGGTCCGGCGGCCCCGACGCCAAAGTCAGTTCACTATTTCGGCGATTGGAATGTATCACCCCCCGGCGGAGAAGTTTATTTCATCGATCCCGCGGAAAACAAGAAATACCAGTATCTGACCGACTCGGAAGGGCATCCGATCGCGGATCTTTTCTGGGGCGATCTTCCGGCGGGGGAGCAGCGGGCAAACTGGGCGAAGTTTCCGGCGCCTCCGGCCACATCAACCAAAATCTCTTTCCACATTCCGTCGTTTCCACCTTTTGAGGATGTTCCCGTATCGCAGTGAGGAGTGAACCATGATCCGTCCTATCCTGATTGTGGTTCTCGGAGCACAAATGGTGCTGGCCCAGAAATACAAGCCCGACGATCCTGTTCCTGCCGGCGCGAAGGGGAAGATTCTGGACATCAAGGGTCTCGAATCGGGCGTTTCGGGGAAGATCCAGGATCTGAATGCAGCCCTCAAGGATCTTGGGGCAAAAGTCACCGGAACCGAGATCCGCATTGAGTTGTCGGCCGACGTGCTCTTCGATTTCGACAAAGCGGACCTGCTTCCCAAAGCCATTCCGGAGCTTGAAAAAGTGGCGACGGTGCTGAAGTCCTACCCGAACGGGCAATGCACGATCGACGGTTACACGGACGGCAAAGGGTTGAAGGACTATAACCAGAAGCTTTCCGAGCGCCGGGCGGCATCAGTAAAGACTTGGTTAGTAGCTCATAACGTTTCGACTTCAATGAGCACCCGGGGATGGGGGATGGCCAAGCCGGTGGCTCCCAATACTTTGCCGAACGGCAAGGATAATCCCGAGGGCCGGCAGAAAAACCGCCGGGTAGAGATTGTCGTCAAGAAAGCGTAACTGGCCAAAAATCCTTCCTGAAATCACGTTTTGTCGGGTCCATAAAAACAGTTTAAGAACCTCGGTTACGAATCTGGCTGGCAGCTTGTCAACGCTTCCGATTTTGACACAACGAATTGTTTAGGCGGGGCGAGCGCGGCATACTCACTCAGTTCAGAAAAGGGGGCCAGAGCAAGTGCACAGTCCCCTATTCCCAGCGAAAAACCTTCGCCGAGAGGGCCGTGCAAATGGCGAATACAAGGACCAGCGCCGCGACATCGCCCCGGTGCGCCGACCACGCCTCGCCTTTCCAGATCCCCTGGAGCAACGAGACCGCGTAGGTCAGCGGCAGCACACGCGCCACGGCGTGCAGCATGGGCGGCAGCGAGTCCAGCGGCACGAACAGCCCGCACAGGGCCAGCATCGGATACAGAATGGCTCCGCCGATCGGTTGCGCGAAACGCGCCGTCGGCACAATGCTGGCGATCAGAAAACCGATGGAGAGGATGCTCCAGGTGCTGATCAGCAGCGCCAGCGCAAAGCCGAATACGGAAACATCCATTTTGATCGGGTAATAGCGCTTGCCGGCCAGCACCATCAGGGCCATGGTGGCCAGCGTCAGCGCCAGCTTGACCAGGACATGCGCCGTGAGGATGGTCTGCGGGCGCAGCGGCGTGGCCCGCAGCCGCCTGAGGATCCCGCCCTCGCGATAGATCGAAATGATGGTCACCAGAGACAACACTCCGCTAAGCGTGATCAGCACGGACGCGAAAACCGGCAGGCCGACGCGCAAGAACCCGGCGGCCGAGGCGGAGCTTGCGGCAAACCTGCCTCCCATCATCCGGCCCAACACGACGAACACCAGGACGGGAATGAGAATCGATCCGAACGCTCCCATGGGCTCGCGCAGGAAGATCTTGATCTCCAGCCAGGTCAGCTTCCAAAGTCCACGGAACATTCTTTCTTTCTCCTAATCGCGAATCGAACGGCCGGTCAATTTCAGAAACACATCCTCCAGGTTGGGCAGCACGGTGCGGAAGTCGGTGACCCGGATGCCGCTCTCAGACAAACAGTGGATCACTTCGGTCACAAAGTCGTCGCCTTTGCCGTGGAGGGTGAACTGGGAGTCGCGGCGCGTTACCGTGTCCATCGACGGAATCATGCGCAGCCGTTCCTCGGCGAGCGCATTATCGGTGGCGAGCAAGACCGTTCGCTCCGGACAATGGCGCCGCACTAAATCCTCGGGCTTGCCGATCTCAATAATCCTTCCGTGCTCGATGATGGCCACGCGGTCGCACAACCGCTCGGCTTCTTCCATCAGATGGGTGGTCATGAAGACCGTTTTGCCGCGGTCGCGGATGGCGCGCACCAGTTCCCAAATGGCCCGGCGGGACTGCGGGTCGAGGCCAGTGGTCAGCTCATCCAGGAACACCACCTCCGGATCGTTGATCAGCGCCAGCGCGATAAACAGCCGTTGTTTCTGACCGCCGGAGAGAGTCATGAACCAGGCGTTCCGCTTGGCGGAGAGACCGAGTTGTTCCAGCAGCCGGTCGGCGTCCACGGTTTTGGTGTAGAGCGAGGCCCACAGATCCACCGCCTCCCACACCTTAATCCTTTTCTGGAGCTGCGCCTGCTGGAGCTGCACGCCAATCCGGTTCTGTAACCGATACACGTCGCGGAACGGATTGAGGCCCAGGATCGAGATTTCGCCACGGTCTGGCCGGCGCACTCCTTCGACGCACTCCATGGTGGTGGTCTTGCCCGCGCCGTTGGGACCGATCAAGCCGAAGATTTCGCCTTCGCCGACCTCGAAGGAAACCTCGGAGACGGCCACCGTCGCTCCGTAGGTCTTGCGGATGCCGGACACTTCGATCACTGGACGGGGAATAGCCGGCATGCCCATGAGGTACCCAAAGAATATCAGAGACCGTTCCCGCGCCAGGGCTCTAGGGTAGTGCGCTAAATTCTGGTTGATCGTTCACTGAGTGAATCCCAAGCGACGCTAGGACTTTAGACTGTCCAGATTCGATCATATTCATCAGAATATTCTGTGCCTGAAGGGCCTACAATTCGCAAATGCACGCGACATACACAATCCTGACTGGTTCGCTGAGACGAAAATAGTAAACGTATGTGGAGCACTCTGAGCAGTACAAAAGAGCAGGAGTGGGGAGGGCCACATGAGCATCAGCACCCTAGTTCGATGCAGTTGACCAATGTTCGAGCGGTATTTAGAGGCGGAGGTCCTCACGACCTCAGTTTCGATAATCAATTTTTTGTACTCAAGCGTCGCGGTGGGGAGTGGAGGAGGCAAAATGGGCATCCTGAAGCCGATTACGGAATGGGCCACCAGTCCCTGGGGGCAGAGCGTTCCGGTTCACATTGCGTGGTTCTTGATTTGGGTTTGTGCGCTTGCAGGCTTGCTATTCCTGATCGTGCACGCAATCTATGTCCGGTATTTCGCGCAAGCGGAAGAATTTGCGGGCGACGTTTCGCCGGCGCTCGCGGCTGTTCTGCCGCCGCGTATTCGCAGGCACTCTTTGGCAGCGCGGTTGTTTCACTGGATCATGGCGGCGTCGATGTTCACGCTGCTCTTCACGGCCTTCCTTCCCAAGGTGGGAATGCAGTCAGAGGGGACGTTCTTGATGCGTTAAAACGAATTCAAAGATTCATGGGCAAGCCTGCCCCGCCGCCGCGAAGGTTCGCTAAATATCCTTTAGAGAACAAGCTCTACCACTTTGCCATCATCGCGACCGGGTTGTCCGCCATTGGAACGGGCGTGTTCATGTTGTTCCGCGTGCGTACGATCTTCTTCACTCGCAATCCTTATTTGTTCAGCGATATGACATGGGGTCTGATGTATGTGCTTCACGGACTGGCCGGCGTCGGACTCATCGCGCTGGTTATGATTCATGTGTACTTCGCGGTTCGCCCGGAGAAGCTGGACATCACCAAATCGATGATTTTCGGCTCGATGAGGCGTGAGTTCTATTTGAAGCATTACGATCCGCAGAGATGGGTCGTGGAGGAATCCGCGCAAATAGACGGAAAGGGTTAACGCATGGCCGAGGATATCTGGGGACGCTTTGAAGCCATCGAGGAATGCTATGAGTTCATGCTGGCGTACGCCGCGCAAGGGCTGACAAACGACCAAGGCAGTGACTCCGGCCGACAGATCCGCGAATTCCTCGATCGCGCCGCCGAAGCACTTAGCGGACTGGCCGAGAGCTGTGCGGCCGCGGCGACACAGGAGGGCAGATTCGAGGCGTTCCTCTCTGTGCCGGACCGCGACGCCCGGGGTTCCCTCGCCGCGATGGAATTGGTCCTCGCTCAGCCAGCGATCAGCTCACAATTGATCGACAATCTGAATGCATCGATGCATCTGCGGGCGCTGCTCACCGATGTTTTTCTGGTGGGCGAGGTTCTGAGGACTCAACGAGCGGCGTCGACCTTAGCAACGCGCGAGGAAACATCGTGCCCTTCCTAACAATACTCAGGGACGATGAATGCAAGGAATCCCATTGCCAGTTCGAAATCGTTTCCGTGTGTCCTCATCGTGAAAATGAAAGGAGAAATTCGATGAATCGCAGAACCGCAATCACAACTTTGGCCGTTTCTGGCATTGCCGACAGTCAGCCCGATTCGAATGGCATGCCCTATCGCGTCCTCGGGAAGACGAAAGAGAAGGTCTCGGCCATCGGACTCGGCGGCTATCACCTTGGCCATCCACCCGATCCCGCAGTGGCGATTCGCATCGTTCGCAGCGCCATCGATCGCGGCATCAATTTCATGGACAACTGCTGGGATTATCATCTCGGCGAAAGCGAAAAGCGGATGGGCGCGGCCCTGCGCGATGGATACCGGCAGAAAGTATTTCTCATGACCAAGTTCGACGGGCGCACCAAGGATTCGACCGCGCGACAGATCGATGAATCCTTACAGCGTCTCCAAACCGACCACATCGACCTCATTCAGTATCACGAGAACATCCGCCTCGAAGATCCAGATCGTTTCTTTGCCGTTAACGGGCCGATCGAGGCTCTGATGGATGCGAAGAAGTCCGGTAAGATTCGCTACATCGGTTTTACCGGGCATAAGGATCCGTTGGTTCATCTGCGGATGCTGGACGTCGCGGCGCAGCACAATTTTCATTTCGATACCTGCCAGATGCCGCTCAATCTGATGGACGCACACTTCCGCAGCTTCGAACAGATGGTGCTCCCGAGACTGGTGGCGCAGGGCATCGGCGTCCTGGGAATGAAGTCGATGGGCGATGGCAATCTTCTCAAGAGCGGGCGCGTAAAACCCGTGGAGTGCTTGCATTACGCGCTGAACCTGCCGACCTCCGTGGTGATCACCGGTTGTGAAAGCATCGCCATCCTCGATCAAGCCATCGACGCCGCGCGAACCTTCCAGCCGTTGACGCGCGCGGAAGTGGCGGCGCTGCTCGCCAAGACGAAGGATGCGGCCATGACGGGAGAATTCGAGCCCTTCAAGACCACGCAGCAGTTCGACGGCACGGCTCAGCATCCGCAATGGATGTTGTAAGAAAGGACGAAATCATGACCTCTGAAACTCGTTCAGGATTCATCGGACTCGACCATGGGGGGACCGTGTGGTCGTGTCCTGCCCCGGCAGAAATGCAATGAAATCTTTGCGTTTTACCGCGTTTGGACCACCCTCGGTGCTGCGATTCGAAGAAGTCGCGATTCCGGAGCCGGGCGAAGGAGAGGCACTCATTCGGGTGAAGGCAGCAGCCGTCAATCCAAGCGACATCGGAAACGTCGCGGGACACTTCAAGAACACAACTCTGCCGCGAACCCCCGGCCGGGACTTTGCAGGCGTTGCCGCAAAAAGCATGCGTCACGAAGGCGCCGAGGTGTGGGGCAGTTCTCCGACCCTCGGCATCGTCCGCGATGGATCTCACGCCGAATACGTCGTTGTCCCAGTGGAAACGCTGTCGCTCAAACCGAAGCCATTGAGTATGGCGCAGGCGGCGGCGATCGGGGTTCCCTACATTACGGCCTGGGCATCGGTCGTGAGCGCAGCTCAAATCCGGCCTGGCGAAACAATTCTAATTACCGGCGCGGCGGGCGCAGTGGGACAGGCGGCCACACAGATTGCGAATTGGAAGCAGGTGCGCGTTATCGGCGCGGATGTAAGATCCGATCCGATTCCCGGCGCCGAATCGGTAGTCAATACCAAGACCGAGGATCTTCGTGAAAGAGTTATGGAACTGACGGCGGGAAAAGGCGTCGATGTTGTCTTTGACACGGTGGGTGGCTCACTGTTCGAGCCGGCGTTGCGCTCGCTCAGCTTCGGGGGACGCCAGGTTGTGATCGCCAGTCCGGGACATCCGCAAGTCAGCTTCAACCTCGTCGACTTCTATCACAATTTCTCCAGGCTGCTTGGAGTAGACAGTTTTGGACTGACCTCGCGGCAGGTAGGAGAAATCGAAGACGAGCTCCAGCTGGGTTTTGAATCCGGGGCGTTGACACCCGCGCCGATCGAGATTGTTCCGTTCGAGCAAGCGGTGGACGCATACATCCGGGTGGCCGCAGGACAGGCGAAAGCGAAACAAGTGCTCAGTTTCGATTGACACATCCACGAATTGCGGTCCGCCGGGATGACAATCAATTTGCGCCGACAAGATCTTTGTACGAAATGTCTGCATCATCCGCGGAGACTCCGGGAATCCTAAAACAACCCCAGGCGTCATGCTGGTGTCGCTATGGTTCGGATACCGTCTCCGCCTCGAGCAGATCGCGCATCAATTTAACACCCGTCTGGATGTCCGCGCCGCAATATCATGGAGTCGACTTCACTGAGTCAACCACGACATCCTGCGGCAGGCGCGATAACTTGCAGTCCCGCCGCATAAAGAGTGATCATACTCCAATGCGTTGGGAGATCGATTCATGACCAAAACACTTGGGCTTTTCCTGATGGCCGCCGCACTGCGCGCCCAACCGTCCTTCCCAGCAGCCACAGCCTTCGAGGCTGCCATCAAAACCCTGAAGTTTCGTGAAATCGGACCAGCCATCATGGGAGGACGCGTCGACGACGTCGCCGTGGTCGAAAGGGACCCCAGAATCGTCTACGTCGGCCTGGCCGGCGGAGGGCTCTGGAAGACCACCAACGCCTTTACCACCTGGCATCCGATTTTCGATAGTCAAGCGGTATCTTCGATAGGCGCGGTCGCGGTGGCGCCCTCCGATCCCGCTGTAGTCTGGGCCGGCACGGGAGAAGCCAATAATCGCCAAAGTTCGTCATGGGGCAACGGAGTTTACCGCAGCTTAGACGCCGGAGTCACCTGGGCGCACATGGGACTGGCCGATACCCATCACATCGGCCGCATCGTCATTCATCCGCACAACCCGAATGTCGTGTACGTCGCCGCCGCCGGTCACTTGTGGGGGCCGAATCATGAGCGCGGAGTTTTCAAAACCACGGACGCCGGCAAAACCTGGACGCAAGTGCTCAAGATCAACGACGACACAGGCGCGAATGATATCGCGATCGATCCCGAAAGTCCGGAGACGCTCTACGCTGCGGCTTATCAGCATCGCCGCACCGTCACCGGATACAACGGCGGTGGACCGGACAGCGGCATTTACAAAACCACCGACGGAGGAGCGACCTGGACCAAGCTAACCAATGGTCTGCCTCACGGCGATACCGGCCGCATCGCGCTGGATATTTATCGCCGCAATCCGAACATCGTTTATGCGTCGGTGGAGAACGCGCAAGGCGGCGTCTTCCGCAGCGAGGATAAAGGCGCGACCTGGGTGAGCATGGGCTCGACCAACCCTCGCCCGTCGTACTTCAGCCAGATCCGCGTCGATCCCAATAACGACCAGAGAATCTGGCTCGGAGGCACCAGCATCATGGCCTCCGATGACGGCGGCAAGACCTTTCGCAACGCGACCCTGGGCACCGGCGGAGGCGTCTACGGCTCCCATCATGAGGATTACCACGCTATCTGGATCGATCCCGCGAACTCCGCGCACATGATCGCCGGCAACGATGGCGGTCCTTTGATGAGTTGGGATGCGGGCAAGAACTGGTCGATCTTTCCGACGGCGGCGATCGGCCAGCTGTACACCGTCTCCTACGATTTCAAGCGCCCCTACAACGTCTGTGGAGGCTATCAGGACAACGATAGCTGGTGCGGACCCAACGCGACGTTCGTCATCCGAGGCATGAGTAACGATGAATGGACGAAGGTCGGCGGAGGCGACGGCATGTGGTCGCATATCGACCCCAAGGATCCCGACACCATCTACGCCGGCTCCCAGGATGGCAGCCTCGTGCGCCGCGATCTACGCAGTCAGCAGTCCAAGAACATTCGTCCGCGGGAAGAGACTGAAACCGAAACGCGTTATCGTTTCCAGTGGACCTCGCCGTTCCTGATTTCACAGTTCGACAATAAAGTTCTTTATTCAGGCGGCAACTACGTTTTCAAGTCGACGGATCGAGGCGACAACTGGACCAAGCTGGGCCAGGATCTGACCACCGGCGTTGACCGCAATAAAGTTCCCATCATGGGAAAGCTTCCCGGCAAGGAAATTCTTTCGCTCAACGACGGGGTGAGCGCATTCCCCTGCATTACGGCGCTGGCGGAATCGCCCGTACGAGCCGGAATACTGTGGGCAGGCACCGACGATGGCAATCTCGAAGTCACGCGCAACGACGGCCAGACATGGAAGAACGTCGTGTCGAATGTGCCTTCCGTTCCCAAGGGAACGTACGTTTCCCGCGTCGTGGCGTCAAAATACGCCGAGGGGACGGCATTCGCCGGGTTCGACGGCCATCGCGGCAACGACTTTACTCCTTATTTATTCATGACCACCGATTTCGGCGAGCACTGGACCGACATCTCCACCGGCCTGCCCCATAACAACGGCACCGTCCACGCCTTCGCGGAGCATTTCCGCAATCAGAATCTGTTGTTCGCGGGAACCGAATACGGCTTCTTCGTCTCCTTCGATCGGGGCCGGCGCTGGCAGGAATTGAAGAATAATCTTCCCAGGGTTCCGGTGTTCGATATTCAGATCCACCCGCGCGACAACGATCTGATTCTCGCCACCCACGGCCGGTCGATCTGGATCCTCGACGACATCACCACTCTGGAGCAGATGACGGAGCAGGTGCTCACGAAGGATATTCACCTGTTCGACGTTCGTCCCGCCGTCGAGTGGCACTTGATGGACAGCAAGACGTTTGTGGGCCATACCTTTTTTATCGCCTCCAATCCGCCGCCCGGAGCGTTGATCGACTACTATCTCAAAACCAAGCCCGAGCGTCGCGGCGATTTGAAGATATCGATTTTAGATAAGGACGCGAAGGTCGTTCGTGAACTGAGGGACATGCCGGCGGAGCCCGGTCTCAACCGCGTGGCATGGGACTTACGCACCGAGGCAGCGGCTCAACCTGCCGCCGGAGGTCGCGGCGGAGGCGCAGGAGGTGGTGGTGGACGCGGCGGCGGAGGCCGCGGAGTGCTGGTCGAGCCAGGGGAATACACCGTTCGCATCGCGCTGGGCTCAACGCAGATGACGAAAAATGTTTTGGTCGAACAAGACCTGCGAGTGAACCTTTCTACGCAGGACAGCATCGAAAGGCGGCAAGCGATCACGGAGCTGTTCGGCATGGCCAAGGAATCCGACGACAGTCAGCGAAAGTTCACCGCGCTGCGCACGGCCCTGACGGATATGCGCAAGACGCGTCTTCCGGAGAGCGTACAGAAAGCAGTGGAAGATCTGGATAACAAAATGACCTCGATCCAGAAGACTCCAGCCGGCCGCGGCGGAGGCGGGACAGGAGAATACGTCCCCCAGCCGGTCTCGCAGCGGATCGCGACCTTGCTGAGCGCCATCGACGGTTATGCCTTCGCCCCAACCAGCGGCCAGTTGGCGGAAATCCCCCGTTTGCGCGGGGAAATGACGGAAGTAGACGCAAAGATCAAACAGCTGATCGACGAGGATTTGCCGGCGCTCAACAAATTGATGAACAATGCGGGTGTGCCGCACATCTCCATCGCCGATCAGGCTCCAGCGGCAGGAGGACGCCGCAGGTAGCTTCACCGTATCCCGAATACTCGACCCGTCGCATACCGTTTGTGCGCATCCAAAGGAGCGTGCCGCAATTCTTAAGGGGCCGACTTTTCGAAACCCAAAGCGCTGGAATCGCGTCCACGATACACTATGGCAATGGCAACGATCAAGGACGATTTTGTCTAACAAGAATTAAAAAGGAGAAAAACAGTGAGATTTACCATTTTAAGTCACGCCATCCTTGGCTGGAGCGTTCTCGCGCTATCCACGGCACAGGCCCAAACTACAACAACTACTCCGCCAGCGGCGCTGATTCCTTTTGCTCCGCCCAGCGTTTCCACAATTCCCGCAAATGGGGACCTGAATCCCTACGGAGTCGCCTTCGTTCCGCGTGGCTTCCCAACGGGCCGCGCTATCCAGTCGGGAGACATCCTTGTATCGAACTACAACAATAGCCAGAATGTTCAAGGAACTGGTACCACCATTCTGCGGGTGACCTCCAGCGGCAAGACCTCCACTTTTTTTAAAGGCTCAGCCATGGGCCTGACAGGCGCATTGGGAATCGTGCGGCACGGATTCGTGTTCGTCGGTAGTTTACCGACCACGGACGGCACGTCGGCAACGGTGCAAGCGGGCTCGCTGCTGATGTTGAACGGCAATGGAGCCGTCGTTGCAAATATGTCGAATCCAGCCATGATCAACGGTCCGTGGGGACTGGCGATCCACGATCTGGGATCGGAGGCTCAGGTGTTCGTTTCCAACGTACTCACTGGCACGGTCTTCCGCCTCGACCTTTCGTTCTTCGCAAACAGCGATACGATTCTAGTCCGGCAGACGGTCCAGGTAGCCGGAGGTTATGCGCACCGTCTCGATCCCAACGCTTTGGTCCTGGGTCCGTCGGGCTTGGCCTACGATGACGCGAACGACATTCTTTACGTGGCATCTTCCGCCGACAATGCGGTATACGCGATTACCAACGCCGGGTCGGTACAGAGTTATACGGGAATTGGAACGATGATTTATCAGGACGTCATCCACCTGCATGGTCCCCTCAATATGGTTTTGGTTCCCAATGGCGATTTGATCGTCGCCAATAGCGACGGTTCGAATGCAGATCCAAATCAGCCGAGCGAGATCGTGGAGTTCACGACCAAAGGGGCGTTCGTTGCCCAGTTTTCCATCGATCCGGACAACGGCGGAGCATTTGGCATCGGCCTCATCAATCTCGGGGGGGCGATTCGTTTCGCCGCGGTGGACGATAACCAGAGCACGCTAAACACCTGGACAGCGCCGATCCCATAGGTCCAGCGAGGCGGGAGCCTGCGTATCGTTATTCTCGCGCAGGCTCCGAGTCCGACCGCCCAAACCCCGGCGTCGCCGGGATTGGCGAATCTGCCCGCGAACACCGATGATTGCACAGGCTCGATGGTGCCAAGCAAGCGATTCTTCGCGTGATCAGCCCGGCTTCTTCTCATCTTTCTTATCGTCGGCCGCGGGCGGGAGTATCTTATCGGTATCAGGAGTTGTCGTCCTAGGAAATTTCGAGCGTCCTTCGTTGTTATTTACTGGAACGCACCCAACTGCCGGAGACGCTCCCGCGCCTCGGTGAAACCCGGATTGAGCCGCAACGCCTGGGAAAAATAGGCGATCGCGTCCTTGGGGCGATCTTGCTTCAAGAGCACGCAGCCCATCCCGTAGTACGCATTTGGCAGGGCCGGAGACATTCGTAGCGCCGTATTATATTCGCGGATCGCCTCGTCCAGCCTCCCCAAGTCTGTCAGCGGTTCTCCCATGTTCGCATGAGCCTCCGCATCGTCCCCGTGGAGTCGAATCGACTGCCGGAGCTGCTCGATCGCCTCTTCCTTTTGTCCCAACCGATCAAGACCCACGCCGAGGGTGTGGCGCGGCAGGCTGGGATTCTGTTCGACCGCGATGTACAACTCTCGCACTCCCTCCTTCAAATGCCCATCGTTCACCATATCGAGACCCAGGTTATAGTGCGCCATATAATTTTCATTGGACACCGCAACTGCCCGATGGTACAGTTCCGGACTGTCCCGCCAATACTGGATCTGTTTCCAAGTGACCATCCACCATCCGCAGCAAGCCACCACCGCTGCGGCCTGGATTGCGGTCCGAGCGCGAGGCCACTTCTCCCAAACTTCCGCGGCCGCCCATGCCATCATGATCGAGATACCGATGAGGGGAACGTAGGTGTACCGATCCGCCCTCGACTGGTAACCCACTTGAATCAATCCAATGACGGGCACGAGCGTTCCCAGATACCAGAACCACCCCACCGCCAGATAAGGCCGCTGCCGGTAGCCTGCGCCCGCAAAAACCGAGACCGCGGCAATCGCCACGACGGCGCAAACTACTTCCCAGGCAGGCAAAGCGGCCGGATATGGATAGAAGAAAACCAGGCCCGCCGGCCAGATAAAGTCCCTCAGGTAGGCGACGTAGGCAATGAATGCGGTTTCGAGGCGCAGTGTCAATGGAATCAGAGCGAGGGACCGCAGCGCGTCCCCCTTCTGCTGAGCGATCCAGGTAATCGCCGAGGCCGCGCCGGCCAAGGCCACCAGCGGCGCCTTTTCCAGCAACGTCCTTTCCAGCAGCCAGGTTCGGACGCCGTGGCGTTTGAGCGGCCACCAATCCAAGAGAAGCAGCGCGAATGGAAGCGTAACGATCATCTGCTTCGACATCAGCCCGAGCGAAAACGCGCCGACCATCAGCAGATATTTGGCCGCTGTCCTCTTTTCTAAAAAATCGAGATAGAGCCAGGTCGTCAGAAACCAGAAGAATGCAAACAGCACGTCTTTGCGCTCCGAAATCCACGCGACCGACTCGACGTGCAGTGGATGGAGGGCGAACACAAAACCAACAAACGCGCTTTCCCACGCGCGGCCGGTCATCCGCTTCATCAGCGCGAACAACAACGCCGAGCTCACCGCGTGGATCAGCGCATTCGTCAGATGATGCCATCCGGAATTCCACCCGAATAGCTGAAAATCCAACATGTGCGAAAGCCAGGTCAGCGGAAACCAATTCGCGGCGTAGGCGGAGGTGAATGCCCAGGCGATTCCACTCCAACTGAAGCCGTAGCACACGTGCGGATTCTCCAACAGGGCAGTTTTGTCGTCGAAAGAGATAAACGCGTAGTTGTAAACCTGGCTATACGTCACCAGCGCGGCCGCAAGGAGCAGGAGGCCAATCGCGCGATCGGAGGGACCGCGCCGCTGCGCGGCTTTCTTCATGTCTTTTCTTCAGATCTATGGAGATAAAGTGACGTCGGCCGTCCTCAACTCCATAGTCTATATGATCGCCCGAGCGGCTCTGAGGGTGCAGCCCGCAGTCCTGGTTTACGGCGTATCCGTACAGAACTTTGAGAATTTGGGGACTCGGTAGCATCGCTCCGGTCTCCATTAGAACGGAGCGACCAGTTGAGGACGCGATTGGTCCGAGCGAACCGAATCTGCGGAGATCTTCAGCCATCTGACTTCGACGAAATGCTCCCGGGAATCGCCCGCCAGCGGAATCACCATGTCCTGCAGCACCACTCCATCCAGAGTGATGGACTCCTCACTGGCGTTCGCTGGATCTTGCAAAACCGAGATGTGATACACAGTTTCCTGGTATCGATAGTGCACTTTGTACTCACTCCACTCCGCGGGAACGCAGGGTTTGACTCGCAGGCTGGTTCCTTCCAGGCGCAATCCCAGCAACGACTCCACAATGAGCCGGTACATCCATCCCGCCGAGCCGGTGTACCAGGTCCAGCCTCCGCGACCCGTATGCGGCGGCACGGCGTACACGTCCGCGGCGACCACGTAGGGCTCTACTTTGTATTTGGCGATTTGCCCGGGTGAGCTCGAATGGCCGATCGGATTGATCATCTTGAACAACTCCCACGCCCGCCGCGTATCGCCGAGCGCGGCGAACGCCATGGTGGTCCAGACCGCGGCATGCGTGTATTGCCCGCCGTTTTCCCGCACTCCGGGAACATAGCCTTTTATGTACCCGGGATTGAGCGGGGAGTGATCGAAGGGTGGGTCCAGGAGTTGTATGAGCGCCGCATCACGCCGCACCAACTGCTTATTCACAGCCTCCATCGCCAGGAGCGAGCGCGCGGGATCGCCGGCGCCGGAAAGAACGGACCAGCTCTGCGGGATGGAATCGATCCTGCATTCAGGATTGCTGGCGGATCCCAGCGGCGAGCCGTCGTCGAAATAAGCCCGGCGATACCATTCACCGTCCCAGCCGCTCTGTTCGATATTCTTTTTGAGACTCGCGATCTCAGTCCGGCATCGCGCCGCGAAGGAAGGGTCGCCGTGGGAGAGCGCGACATCGACGAACTCGGACAGCACATAGCACAGGAAGAATGCCAGCCAAACGCTTTCCCCCTTCCCGTCCTTGCCCACCAGATTCATGCCGTCGTTCCAATCGCCGGAGAGCATGAGCGGCAGTCCGTGGACGCCAAAGCGCAACGCTCTTAAAATTGCCCGGACGCAGTGTTCGTAAAGGCTGGCCTTTTCCGCCGATTGGATGGGCAGGTCGTAATAAGAATCCTCTTCCGGATTTAGCGGACGCCCTTCGAGGAAGGGGACAATCTCATCAAGCACTCCGGAGTCTCGGGACGTCGATACATAGCGGCAGGTCGCGACTACCAACCAGAGGAAGTCATCGGAGCAATGCGTGCGGACGCCCCGGTTCAACGGCGGATGCCACCAGTGCTGGACGTCGCCTTCGGTGAATTGGTGCTTCGCGCAGCGGAGAAGATGCTGGCGGACGAGTTGTGGTTGTGCATGAACCAGCGCCATCACATCCTGCAACTGGTCGCGGAATCCATAAGCTCCGCCGGACTGGTAAAATCCGCTCCGGCCCCAATACCGGCACGATAGCGTCTGATAGAGGAGCCAGCCGTTGGCCAACACATTGATGGTGGGATCCGGAGTATCTACGTTTACCGCGCCCAGCGTGTGATTCCAAAAGTGCCAAACAGCATTGAGAGCGTCCTTGGATGCCGAGCGCGTGCGGAAGCGCTCAATCAGGCTGCGCGCTTCGGATGCATCCACGCCGACGCCCAGTGTGAAAACGATTTCGCGCTCCTGGCCGGGCGCAAGTTCGAAGGGGACCTGAATTGCGGCGCAGGGGTCGAGTCCGGCTCCCACTCTTCCGGAAAGGTGAACGCGGGACATCGCCGCGGGAGAGGAGAAATTTCCGCTACGGCCGAGGAACTCCATGCGGTCACCGGTGACGCTTTGCGCTGGGTCGTTGGTTGTGAAGAAGGCAGTTCGCTCGCCAAATTCCGCACTGTACGGGTTCCGCGCGAAGATCGCGCCGGAAGAATCTAACTCCGTGACGATATGCATGACGGATTTGGGACGAAGATCGCCCAGGACCCATTCGATGTAACCCGTCGCGGAGAGCTTTGACGATTTGCCGGAATGGTTCCGAACCTTGAGCACCGAGAACTTGACCGACGCATCGTGAGCCACGTAGACCCACAGCTCCGAGGCGATGCCTTGTTCCGAGTGTTCGAAGACGGTGTACCCGAAACCGTGACGGCTGACGTACTTTCCTGTACCGCGGGTCGGACGCGGGGCAGGCGACCAGACGTGCCCGGACTCTTCGTCGCGCAGATAGAATGCCTCGCCGGCGTTATCGCTGACCGGGTCGTCCGACCACGGGGTCAGGCGGAACTCGTGCGCGTTTTCATTCCAGGTGTAAGCGAGTCCGCTCTCTGAGACAACGGTCCCAAAATTTTCGTTCGCGAGCACATTCACCCACGGGGCTGGAGTCACCTGGGACGCTGAGGTGGTGATGATGTACTCGTGACCATCGGCTGTGAATCCTCCGAGGCCGTTGAAAAACAGCAGGTCGGAAGGCGGGTCGGGATGTGCCGCGGAACGCTCTTCGCGCCATTGGCGGCTCGGAATCAGACGGCGCATTTCATAAGATGCCTCGGCGCGCCGCCCCTGGCTTATCTGCTCGGCCAGCGTTCCGCGCTTATCTGTAAGCACGGCGCGGGCGACGGTTTGGAAGAGGATGCGATCCTCGTTCGACATGCGGTCCGCGAGCCTGACGAAGATGCCGCCCGGCTGATCCGCGATATTCGCTTCAATGCCCGCGGCGATCAGTCCCATGATCTGTTCCTGGAGTTGCTGCCGGTAACCGGCTTGATCTTCGTTCCAGATCACCAGATCCACGGTCAGCCCCTTCAGACGCCAGTAGCTGTGCGCCTGAACCAGTTGGCGAACCAGGTTTATGTTGGCAGGATCCGCGATCTGGACCAGGACGATGGGCAGATCGCCCGAAATGGCTTGTCCCCACAGGCCGGACTGTCCCCGCCTGTTGAGCGCCAGCGTGGCTGGAGTGGCGCGCTGGGAAGAGTTTGCGTATAGCACGGAGCCGGCAAGACTCTCATAGAGTTGCGCATCCGCCTCAGTGGCATTGATCTGCCGGAGGGCCACCTGGCCGTGCGTCCACGCGAGATCGAAAACGCGATCGGCGATGCGCAGGTCCTGGTATTTCTCGATCAGCCCCAGGCACGTTTCGCGGGTTTCGCCCACGCCGGTGACGATATTCACGGTCGCGGATTCTCCCGCGCCCAGGGAGACGCGATAGCGGACGGCCACAATCGGATCCAACACAGAACCCTGGCGATTCGAGAGACCGCCGGCCGTTCTCATGGCCCGGGGGTCCTTCACTGTATTTCCGCGGCCAATGAATTCCGATCGATCCGTTTCGAAGGAAACGTCGCCGGCGTCGCCGTAGGCAGTCATCAGATGCAACATCCAGGGGACGGGATCGCCCTCGGAACGGGGACGGCGAGTGCACAGGATGGCCTGGCGCTGGGGCAGAATTTCGGTTTCGACGAAGAGATTGCTGAATGCCGGATGCAGCGCGTCGGCGATGGGAGGCGCGAGGACCACTTCGGCATAACTGGTAATGTCGATGATTCTGGTCCGCATGGAGCGGTTGGTGACCGTCACGCGGCGCAGCTCAATATCATCTTCCGGCGAGACCGCGATTTCCGTATAGGTCTCATAACTTCCGTCACGGCGGCGGAACTCCGCGCGGGATTCGGAGAAAATCGCTTCGTAGCGGTCCGGCGTTTTCAGCGTCGGCTGATAGGCGGTCGACCAGTATTCACCGGTCGCAATATCGCGCACGTAGCAGAAGGCGCCCCAGGGATCGCGAGTGGTGTCCTCCAGCCATCGTGTAATGGCCAGGTCTTTCCACCGGCTGTAACCGCCGCCGGCATTGGTGACCATGACATGGTAGCGGCCGTTCGACAAAAGATGAATCTCCGGCGCGGGGGTGTGGGGAGTAGTGAATATCCGCACGGGAGCTTCCGGAACCGGCGAATTTGTCCGCATGTCGGAGGATTCGGCAGCGTTGGAGTAGAAGGCCGTCGCCCGCGGAATGCGTTCCTGGAGGAGCAGCAGGGTCGCTTGAAATTGCGGGTCTGCCTCAAACCGTTTCTGCATGGGGCGATCGAGCAGCGCATAGGCTAGCGAAAGCAGGCTCATTGCCTGGTGGTGAGCCATGAACGAACGGACCACGGCGCACTTCTCCCCACGCGGCAAACGGGAGGGCGTGTAGTCGATAGACTCATAGAAGCCATAATTTCCTTCGCGGCCTTCGAGCGAGAGTCGCTGGAGGTTTAAGCAGGCCTCCTTCGGAGCAACCATGAGCGCCATCGCGGACGCGTACGGCGCGATGACCAGATCTTCGGCCAACCCGCGTTTCAGCCCCAGACCTGGGACACCGAAGGCCCGGTACTGATAGTTGAGATGAACGTCGATGGTGTTGTAGCCGGATTCGGAAATGCCCCAGGGAACTCCCCGCGCCTTGCCATATTCGATCTGCCGCATGACCGCGGTCCTCGACGTCTGATCGAGCAGAGTGTTTTCGTACGTCGGCATGACCAGCAGGGGCATCAGGTACTCAAACATCGAACCGCTCCAGGAAATGAGAACGGGCGCCCCTCCCACGCCGGCCAGCAGGCGGCCGAGAGCGAACCAGCTTTCCTGGGATACCTGTCCCTGGGCGATGGCGACGAAGGTGCCGAGACGAGCCTCGGAAGCGAGAAGATCGTAATAACTGTTGTCCGCTCGCGAGGTTTCGACGTTATAGCCGATTACAAAAAGGTGGCGCGTTTTGTCGAACAGGAACGCGTACTCCATGGTGGCGAGGTCGCTCAATTGCGAGGCGAGTCGCTGGATCTCCGCGAGGATGTCCGTGGAGAGAGTTGCAGCGGGTCCGCTCAAAGCGTAACGGCACTGCCCCGATAATCTCCGGGCCCAGATGCCCGCCTCGGAGTCGATCGTCGAATTTTGAATGGCGGCGTCGGCCCAGGCGGAGAGTTGCTCGACTGTCGCCGCCGCCGCGGGAAGGCCCCAGGACGTTCCCCTGGAAAGGTCGGCCATCACCGCGACCGTATCTTCGATCCCCTCGAGGACGCGGGAGGCAGGGATCCCGGCCAATCCGAGCAGCCCCGCGCGCAAGGTGAGCAGGTGGCCGGCGAGGTTTCCGCTGTCCACGGTGGAGATATAGCGCGGCGGCAGCGGCTTCAACGTCTGCGTGTCATACCAGTTGTAGAGATGCCCTCGGTACCGTTCCAAACCGATCATGGTTTCGAGCGCCCGCGAGGTTCGTTCGAGGAGTTCGCCTACGCCGATATATCCGAAATCGTGCGCCGCCATATTGGCAAGCAGAGCGAGGCCCATGTTCGTGGGCGACGTGCGGTGAGCGATGACAGCGGTGGGCGATTCCTGGTAATTATCCGGCGGCAGCCAATGATCGCCCGGGCCCACGAAGGTTTCAAAGAAGGCCCAGGTTTTGCGAGCAACCTTGCGCAGGAAGAGGGTCTGCGCCGCGGTCAACGCCTCCCGCTGTGCCGGCAGCGGCCGGCTCATCCAAGACGCAACGGCGGGCGAGGCAAACCAAAGGTAAAGAACGGGGAGAGCCGGAATCAGCGCCATGGGCCGCGCGATGGCGAGGTAAACGACGGAGCCCAGTGCGATCGTGGGGCCGAACCACATCGACTTCCAGGACGCGGCGAGATCCGAGGCTGCGCCAGCATCGTCGCCTGAAGGGGACCATTCCAGCAGCTTCCTGCGCGTGACGGACATGCGCCAGATGGTGCGCAGGACGGCATCCACGCTCATGAACGCCTCATGCGGCAGGCAGATCAGGGTGAATCCGGTGCACGCGAAACGCCGCAAGGCAGAGGTCGCCGCAGCCGGCAGGTGTTGGTTCCACTGGATGTCCCGCGGCTTTTTAAAGAGATCGAGCAACGAAGTCAATAGTGGAGGAACGAAGGTGACCGCGACTGCCGCCAGCGTCCAGAGGCCTGGCTTTCCCAACATGGTCCACGACAAAAGAAGCAGAAGGACCATGGCCGCGGGCGTCAGAGAGCGGCGGAGGTTATCGAAAATCTTCCAGCGGGAAAGCCCCGACAGCGGATTCCCCTGCGATCCGTCCGCGGAGGGCACCCGCGGCCATAGCCAGCGCGCAATCTGCCAATCCCCGCGAATCCAGCGATGCCGGCGGCTGACGTCGGCGCTATAAAGGGACGGGTCCGATTCGTAGAGCTGAACATCGCTCAGCAGGCCTGCCCGCGCAAAGCATCCTTCTAAAAGGTCGTGGCTGAGGATCCTGTTTTCGGGAAATCGTCCTTTGTGCGACCGCTCGAACGCGTCCACATCGTAGATGCCTTTGCCGATGAACGAACCTTCGCCAAAGACGTCCTGATAAACGTCGGAGACGGCCCGCGTGTACGGATCGATTCCCGCTTCGCCACCGCACATGCGCGCGTACAGGCTCCGGTTGGCTCCCGGCAGGCTCGGCGCGACGCGAGGCTGGAGGATGCCGTAGCCTTCGTTGACGAGCTGCGTGCGCTCGTCGAATTGCGGCTGGTTTAGCGGATGGGCCATCGCGCCGACGCACTGGCGGGCGGAATCGCGCGGAAGCTGCGTGTCGGTATCCAGCGTGAGGACGTATTTCACGCCTTCGAGCGCAGCTGTCTTGCCGGCGACGAGGGCAAAGGGATTCACGCCGGGATTCCGAAGGAACGCGTTCAACGCCCCGAGTTTGCCTCGCTTCCGCTCGTAACCCATCCAGAGCTTGTCGCGGGAATTCCAGGTGCGCGCGCGGTGGAACAGATGGAAGGGATCGCCCGCGGGGCCGGCGTATTGCTTGTTCAATGCTTCGATGGATTGGCGCGCCTGTACCAGGAGAGCCTCGTCTGCCGGATCTACCTGTTCGGCGCTGTCCGCGAAGTCGGTCAACAAACCAAAATGCAGATTGTCGTCCCGGTTGGCCAGGTAGCGGACCAGCAATGCCTCGACCAGCCCTTCGAGGCCGTGCGCGCTGGTCAGCATCGTGGGAACAATCACCAGCGTCCGCGACTCCGGGGGGATGCCCTGCGAGAACTCCATCTTGGGCAGCGCCTCCGGGCGAGCCAGCAGCGTCGCGACCCAGTTTACGAAGGTGACGGCAAACTGGCCTGCGCAGAAGATCATCAGGACGCCGGCCAGCGCCAGCAACCAATGGGGCGTGTTCCCCAGGGTGTGCAGCAGGACGGCGGTGAGAATCGCTGTGAGGGAGACGATGGAGCCCGAATAGAGCAACAAAGGATTCCGGCGGCTCCAATCGTCCAATCCTTTGAGGACGGACCTGCGCACGCCTGCCGCGCGTTCCAGATCCGGCAATCCCTTGTCGATCAGATAATACCCGATGTGTCCCGACCGTGTGCCGCGCCCATGTTGAGCCGCCAGGCGGACGGCGAGGCGCGCGATCTCGTCCTCGGAAAGCGGGCTGATTTTGGCAATCCTCTCCGCCACATGCCGGTAGCGGTCGCGCGTCGCGAAATCCATCCTGCCGTAGACACCGCCCGCGTTGATTCTATAGATCTGTTCGACGGCACTCTGTTCCTCGACAAAATCGCGCCAGTTTATCGCGCCGAGCAATCGAAGACTTCCAATACTGTTGCTGATGGAGACCTGGTCGGCTGCCTGTTGCTGGTTTTCCGCCTGTACCAACTGGTTGATGGTGAGACCGTCCCGCGAAAGCAGTTGTTCGACCCAGGTGAGCGGCATGGCCAAAGCGGGGCTGCGCCCCCGCAGCCTGCGCGAGAACTCCGCCACAAAAGAGCTGACCATCGGCGGGCTGGAGCGGGCCATGTCGGCGGTCAACAAAATGAGACCGTTGGGATCGTCCTCCGCGACTTTGATCATCTTGTCCGCCCAGTCGTTGGCTTTGTTCCGATTGGCTCTGTCGCTCGAGATCCGTTCGGCGACGCGACGCAGATTTTCGAGCAAGGCCAGCCGCAGCATGATCGGAATCGCCCATAACTCGCCCAGGCGCAGCGTGGTGACCGTTTGATAAGAGGCGAGAAAGCGCCGCAGGCTTTCCGGGTCGAGCTGCCCATCCCCGTGGGAGATGGTTTCGAGCGCGATATCGTAGACGCGGGGCAATCCCGCCGAGGGGCCGCCCGACAATCGAGGCAGCTCGCGGCTGTAGCCTTTGGGCAAGTGCCGCCGCGCCGTTCGGATCTGTTCCTCGATGAGATAAAAATTGTCGAGAAGCCACTCCCCGGCGGGCGTGATCCGGCGGTCTTCCTGGATGGCCTCCAGGGACATCCCGCGAGCTCTTAACAGGACCTCTTCGTTTTCAGCCAGTCGCGCAAGCAATTGTTCCGCGTGGCGAGCCTTGCTGATGTCATGGGCATGCGCCAGTGTTTTGCCGTATTGCTCCATCTGCTCGGCGCTGAATAGTTCAGATCGCGGTGAGGCGCTCATGGTTATGCCCATGCTTTTTCAGATGACCCTTTCGGCGCGGACAATAAATCGCTGCGGCGCAGCGCCCACGAAATAGAACGGGTAGCAGGTGACGAGCGTGAGGATCTCGTTGGAGCTGGGGGCCAACACCGAAACGTCGGTGGGAATCACGACTCTTGTGGAAACAACACGGTAATGGAACTCGGCATCGAGCGTTGTGATCGTGATCGTGTCGGCTAACTGGATATTTCGCAGCGGGCGAAAGAACGTATCGCGGTGCGCGGAGATCGCGACGTTGCCGGCTTCGCCCGGCAGCGCGGAGCCCGAAATATGGCCGGCTGCGCGGCGCAAACTCTTTTTGTCCACTCCCTCGACAACAGCGACCGAGAGACCGAGCCGGGCGATCCGCAGACCACCGATCAGGGCGCCGGCAACGAGCGGCGTTTTCGGTCTGGAGGCGGGTGAGGCTTGTCCTTTTTCGAGAGCGGCGGCGAATTCGCGGGCTGCCCGCTCCTCAAAAATCCAAGCGTCTAAGAAAGCGAACATGCAATAGGCGAGCAAAGGTATGGCGAGGGCAAACAGTGTCCGCTGCGCCCAGCGCAAAATGTTCCTCCACGGTTTTCGGGCAATCACAAGCCTCATCGCAACGCCGGACGCCTCACTGGGCTCGAACTCCAGTGCGGCTTGCCTATTTAGTTGTGGTTAGAGCACGTCCCTGGCCGCCTCTAAAGTACGGGCATTACACGCTCAAGGCTCGCAACCTCATGTCGTCGCCTGACCATGGATGGTCACAGCTAGGATGGTTGGCGATGCTTCCGGGAGAGCCGCCGGCTGACATCGGGCCAGAATTCCTTAAGCACGTTGGACGCCATATCGATGCCGATCCGCAAGCCGAATCTGGATGCCGCATCGGTCACGTTCCGGTGGTCGGGATAATAAGCGCGGGAAATCGCGACCGCTGTGGAATTGCCAAGAAGCTCCGAATAATTCAACTGCGTCCTATTGGAATCGGTGTGGGTCCAGAAGATTTGACCTATCGAATAACCCAGCCGGGACGATTTGCTCCCGATACCTCGGCGAAAGTAACGGGGATCCTGGTGAAGCAGCGTCGGATAGATCGCCTCGGACAGGTAATTGCGTATAATGAAGTCCCCGTAGGATGCGCTGAAATAGCGCGAGTATCCTTTCATCCCTTGGCCGAACGAGGGATTCGAGTTGATGAGCTGAGCATCGGCTGCAAACACGGCAGCGAGGACAACCGTACCCCGGTCGAACGAGTCCTCACGAGCAACATCAAACTTTTCCCGGGGGGACAGCGGCTTGTAGTTTTTCAGATCCGGCGAGGTCCGATGGTTCGGGAAGATGCCCAAAGCCCGCGTGTTCTTGAGTGGAGGTTGAGCGGAGCCGCTCGATGAGTCCATGGCAGCTTCTTGCTGACCGGACAATAACGATGCGGTTGCAAAGAGGATGATAAGAGTATAACCGGAGCGGCGGATTGTTCTGCTGTTACATGTAATTCTGGTACGTATTCTATTCGTCACATAGCATCCTGTAATGGACCGTCTGGGTCTGACCGCTTCCGAAGGTCGCGGCTTCAAAACAGCGATGGTCCACTCGGGCCAGCGATTCTGTTAGCGAGAGCTTCTCATTTGCCCGCATGCTCACGCATGGCGGTTCCCCTTGTTGCAACCAGGAACCGCGACCGTGAGGAAGGGAACAGACGCGGAAGCTCCGCTAACGAAATGACCGGGGCACCTTACTAGTTGCGGTTCAGCGCGTGTTCAAATCTATGAGCGGCTTCCGGGGTTTTCAAGTCGCCCGTCAGAATTTGGTGATTCGTTACGTCGTGGCCGTAGAGTTCCCTGTTGGTCTCCCCATCCGGACGCAGCGTCGCGCCTTGCAGCGAGATGCCGGCGAACAAACCACGCGAGCGGGAATAGGACAGGATTTCGGCGCTCATCATGGCGTCCGTCTGAGCAGTCGCCGCGCGGCCAATCGGGCCTGCCGCTACGCTGGCATCTCCGCCAAGCGTGAATTTATCGGATAACAGGTGTCTCATTCCGCCTTCGTTCATCACCAGCAACACAACATCGGTCTCCGAGGCGCCGATCTGAAATCCGAAACTCCCGCCTTCGGTCCGCATGGCGGCCGGGGCGCTCCAGCGACCATCATGGCGGCATACCGCAAACCCTCGGCCTTCCTCCGCGCCGAAAATGAATCCGGCCTTTTTCATACCCGGAATGACTACGACGCAGCGCGCCTTGTCGATCAAATCCTGAGGAATGCCTTTATCGGCGGCCCTCATCATATTAGTCAGTGTTTCGGTGGAAGCTTCCAGCCGGTCGTCAACTCTGATTGCTCTGTCCGCCGCGATCGCGGCAGTGCTCATGGTACCGGCTACAGCCAAAATAGCTACGAGTGTATTACGCATACAAAAATCTCCTCTTCGGGTTTCATAGAGAGCACCCGGGCCTCCAATGCGCCAGGTGCTCTCGAGCGGGCAATGATTGCATCGCGGGATGGGTCCTCTCGCGAATCGCGGCACCAAAGCATTGTTGACCATATCCGGCCGCTTGACTCCAGGCGGTCATTTTCATTCGCGCGGCACGTTTTTTTGTTTGGGCTTCTGATTGCAATAGACCTCTTGAAAGGAGAACGAAAACATGCTTTGGACAATTTTTGTAATTCTGCTGGTGCTGTGGCTGTTAGGACTGGTTACAGCGTATACGTTTGGCGGGTTCGTGCATATCCTGCTGCTCTGTGCCCTGGTGGTGCTGGTCATCCAGTTGCTTCAAGGACGCAGGGTGGTTTGAAACGATCGAAGAGAGGATGAAACAAATGAAACCGAGCACGACGGATGAGATGCAAGGCAAGCTTCACGAGCTGAAGGGCAAAGTGAAGGAGACAGCAGGACAGGTTGTGGGCAACCCCAACCTGGAGGCCGAAGGCCAAGCCGAAAAGATCACCGGCAAGGTCCAAAAGAAGGTCGGGCAAGTTGAAAAGGTTCTTGGGAAGTAGCTAAGCCGGGACGGCGACCGCCACTCACTGACCATGGACCGCCAAGCGACCAAGTATGGTTAGCGGGCGGCGGCGCCGATGGCCCGCATCAAATCGCACTTAACGACGGGATCGCAATTCTTCGGCGGCATGGAACCAATCCGCCTCCGACGATCCTTCCGGGCAGCCGCTGGCTTGCCAGATTTCATGGGCCCGCGCCGCGATTTCGTCATGTCCGAATGTGGCGACGCCATGTTCCGTCATCGGCGCCTGGTGAGCTTGAGAGCTATGTTCCCGGGCGTCCTGGGAGTGCTCCAGCGCTTGCCGCGAATGCTCTTGTCCTGTCAGATGATCCTGTTTTCCGTCAGCGCTGCGATGGGCGTGTGCGGCGATATCGTGAAGTTCCGCCGCCCGTTGGTGATTCTCGTAATGCGATCCGTTGTTATAACGAGTAGACATAACTAAACACTCACGATCTGCCCGGATTTGGCATGGGCTTCGCTGGCCAGTTCATAAGCACGCTCCGAGTATTCGAGCGCGCATTGGGAATGCCAGTTCCCGGTTTCGTTATCCCCTTTTTCATTGTGCTCGGCGGCCGTACGATGGGCGTGAGCCGCACACTCGTGTTCCTCAGCCGCCCTTCTGTGAAAGTCGTGCATGATATTCCTCCTTGGAAAAATGCCTGCTCTTCTTTGGTTAGCACGGGGCCTGCCAACCCGCGCCAGGGTCGGCACTCCGCGTGCTTTGCTTCACAGCGGGAGCAAGAAATGGCGGAACAAAATTCAGTAGTAGCAATTTATGCGACGCATGTCGAAGCCGAGGAAGCGGTGAAGGAACTCGAATGCGGCGGAATCGACATGAAAATATTGTCGATTGTCGCGAAAGAGACCCACACCGAGGAGCACGCAGTGGGTTACTACAATAATTGCGACCGGATGAAATACTGGGGCAAAGCCGGCGCGTTTTGGGGAGGGTTCTGGGGGTTGCTGTTCGGATCCGCCTTCTTCATCGTTCCCGGTATCGGTCCTCTGCTGGTGGCGGGACCTCTGGTGGCCTGGATCGTGGGCGCGCTGGAAGGGGCCGTGGTGGTGGGCGGATTGAGCGCCATCGGCGCGGGACTCTATGGAATCGGAATTCCGAAGGATAGCATCGTGAATTACGAATTAGCGCTCAAAACCGACAAATACCTATTGATGGCGCACGGCTCGGCGACCGAAGTCGGAAAAGCGAGAGAGATCATTCGGGGCACGCACCCGATCAGCGTGGAGCTCCATGCAGGGCAACTGGTAGCCGCGGCGAAATAGGTGTAAACCATGCTTACCAATGCATCATTCCTGAAAGGTCTGGCAATCCACGCTACCGACGGGGAGCTTGGAACCGTGAAAGAGTTCTACTTCGACGATGAGACGTGGACCATCCGCTATCTCGTGGTCGAGACCGGCGGCTGGCTCAGCGACCGGCAGGTGCTGGTGTCTCCCATCTCCATTGTTCGCGTCGATTGGAAAAAGAAACGCCTCGATGTGGCGCTGACGAAGAAGCAGGTGGAGAACAGCCCGGACATCGATATCCACCAGCCGGTCTCGCGTCAGCATGAAGCCGATTTCTCCGCATACTACGGATATAACTACTATTGGGGTGGTCCGTTTATGTGGGGTCCGGCTTTTTACCCAGCCGACTTGTCCCGGAAAAGCTCCGCGGAAGTAGCCCAGGAAAAGTTGCGCAAGGAGTCGGCCGATTCGCATCTGCGCAGTTCTGAAACTATTACCGGCTATCACGTGGAGGCGACCGACGGCGAGATCGGTCATCTGGACGGATTCGTGATGGACGATGAACTTTGGGCGATCCGTTATCTTCAGGTGGCGACCCGAAACTGGCTGCCGGGGAAGAAGGTCCTGGTGGCCCCGGCGTGGATTGTCCGCGTGAGCTGGATGAATTCTAAAGTGTACGCATTCCTCTCACGGGAGGACATCAAAAGCGCGCAGGAGTACCTTCTGTCCAGACCGATTACCAGGGAATATGAAAGCCGGCTCTACACTCACTATGGCCATCCGCCGTATTGGCTGCATGAGGCTCAGCAGAGGCCTTCGCTGACCACGGTTTAGCTTGGGGGAAAGGAAGGGCAGCAGACGGTTATGCTGCCCTTGTTCTATTTGCGCTCAAAGTAGAGGGTGATCGATTTATGGTCCGGCCGCAGGACGTTGACCATCAGGGTGCCGTCGGCGGAGAGAGTGTACGTTTCCAGCGTGGCCGCGCCCGATACGGTGGTGCTCACCTTCAGGACATCGTGATCCCACCTGGCTTTCGACTTGAACTCCTTGCCGCTGTGAATAGTGGCGCTGTTCTCGCTGTCGATCATGTCACGGTAGAAGGTGGTCCCGGTGGCGCCTTCATAGGCGAAATTGCGTTCGACGCTGATGTCGCCCTGCCGCTCATTGATGGTTACGGTGCCGGTTTGAATGACGCGTTCGCCGGCAAAATCGCTCCGGGTGGGGATCAAAGTCCAGGTGCCGTTTAGCGCGGTGTGCTCGCGCGCGAAGGCGAAGGAGGCAATGAGGAGCGTCGCGAAGACGGCGCCGGTGATTTTGGTTTTCATAATTTTCCTTTCAGTACGTTATTTTTGAGCGGTTACATCCGCTGGATAGACGAGGATTTCGATTTTTCCGTTTTCCCCGGCGTCGCCGGTTTTGCCCAGGCCCATGGTTTTGATTCGCGTATCGTCCAGGCGGAAATTCTGCACCAGGTAATTGCGAACAACCATCGCCTGGGCCTGCGTGGTGATGCGATCCTTGTCCGAATCGCCCTTCATGCCGGCGGCGGCGGTGATCACCACCTCGCCGAATTTTCCGGCTTGCAGATATAGGCCGGCTTCGTTCAGAGTCTTCTGGCTCTTCAGCTTGGCGGCGTCCGGTTTGTCGAAAACCTGCTTGGAATCGTAGGAGAAACTTTTTTCCGGCGGCGTGGCGGGCAAGCGGGCGATTTCATGCTTCTTCAACTCGTCCGAATCCACATATCCACGTTTGTTGAAAAAGCCTTTCAACAGGAAGTTGTGTTTCAGGGCATCGACGTCTTCATGCATCGAAGTGACGGTTGCGGCGGCCTGATTGTAGATGGTTTTGTCGTTGATCAACGCGCCGACGGTGCCCCGGCCCTGATTGATCTTGGTCGAAATATCGTTGATGTTGGAGGTCGCACCCTTAACGTTTTCGAGGGCGCTCTGCGTGGTATCCAGAATCTGGTTGGCTTTGCCGAACAGATCCGAAATGTCCACGGGCGGTTGGGAATCGATGGTCTCGCCGCCGCGCAGTTTCGCCGCGTCCATGGAGCCGAACGAGATCTCGACGTACTTGTCTCCCAGCATCCCTTCGGATTTGATGTCGGCGACGGAATCCAGCTTCACGATGCTCTGGGTTTCTTTCTCCAGATCCATCAGCACGACGACTTTTCCGTTGGGCTGTTTCGGCAATCGAATGTTTTTCACGGAGCCTTTACGGAGCCCGCCGACGCGCACATCCGCCCCCTCGCTCAGTCCCGCCACGTTGTCGAAATCGGCCCGCACCTGGTAGCTCGAACGGAACATCGACTCCCGGCTGCCGATGAGAAACACGCCGGTCGCCAGGATCGCCAGGGTGATGACGATAAATATTCCGAGCCTTAAGTTCTGTGACATAGTTGCCTCAAGCCGCGTCGCTTAGGAATTGCGCGACGAACGGATCCTTGCTTTTTTCGAGATCTTCGAAGGTGCCGGACATCAGAATATTGCCTTCTTTCAACATCACCAGGCGGTCTGAAAAATGATGCGCGGCGTGCATATCGTGCGTGACTACGATGGAGGTGACATTCCGTTCCTGGCGCAGTTTCTGAATCAGCTTGCCGATCTCGGCCGCGGTAATTGGATCGAGTCCGGCGGTCGGCTCGTCGAACAGCAGGATTTCGGGATCGAGTGCCAGGGCGCGCGCCAGGCCCACTCGTTTGCGCATGCCTCCTGAAATGTCGGAGGGCATTTTTTCCAGGTCTTTGTCCAGGCCGACGCTGAGCAGCAGCGAGCGGACTTTTTCGGCGCGTTCGGAGTCCGACAGCTTGGTGTGCCGCCGCAAAGGGAACGCGACGTTTTCGGCGATGGTCAGCGAATCGTAGAGCGCGCCCTCCTGAAACAGGAACCCGACCTTCATGCGCATTTCGTTTAACTGATCCATGGGAAGATCAGTGGTTTCCACGCCGCGGATGGAGATCGAGCCCGCGTCGGCCTTTTCCAAACCGATCAGCAGTCTGAGAAGCACGCTTTTTCCCGTTCCGCTTTTGCCGAGGATGGCCAGAATCTCTCCTTTGTTGACGGTAAGATCGATGCCTTTCAGCACCTGCTGGGCACCGAACGATTTGTGTAATCCAGTGACGACGACGGGTTGCGGTTCCATTGTTCCTTAGGGGGTTCCTCAGGGAAAAAACACCAGAATCAGGCGCACCAGCAGGACGTCCGCCACGATGATGAATAGTGACGAGAGCACCACCGAGCTGGTGGCGGATCGACCCACGCCTTCGGTTCCGCCGCGCGTTCGCATCCCCTGAAAACAGGAAACAGAGCCGATAATCAGGCCGTAGACAGCGGTTTTAATCGTAGGAGGCAGAAAATCGCTGAAGGTGACGCCATTGAGCCCATGGTTGATAAAAAGCTTGAAGGAGATCGGCTCGGCCAGTGTGTTGGCGACCCAGCCCATCAGGATTGCGCAGGCGTCGGCGGCCAGCGTCAGCAGCGGGAGAACGACGATGCAGGCCAGAATGCGGGTGACCGCAAGAAACTTATAGGGGTTGACCGCGGATGCTTCCATGGCGTCGATCTGCTCGGTGACCTTCATCGAGCCGAGTTCCGCGCCGATACCCGCGCCGATGCGTCCGCTGGCCACCAGGCCGGTGATGATCGGCCCCATTTCCTTAATGACCGAAAATACGAGCATCGCCGGCAGCATGGACTTCGCGCCGAAGCGCACCAGGCTGGCGCGCGATTGCAGGGAGAGGACGACGCCGGTGGCCGCTCCGGCGAGTGCCACCAGGGGCAAGGATTTCGATCCGGCGGCGTCCAGTTGGCGCACGAATTCCGACCATTCGAAGGGAAGCGTGAACAGAGCTTTGGCGACGCGCGCCAGGAACACTCCGAGTTCGCCAAACCATTCGAGTCCTGACGTCACGAAGTCCGCCCCGGCCGGACGGACTTCAGGTGTCGGCGCGGTAGCTGATGTTGCCATCGGTCAAGCTAAGTGCAGATTTGATGCCAAACCTGATGCACGGCCGCCGGCGCTTTTTTCCCGTGACGACTGAGTCTGTGTGAAAAGCAGGTGTGGACCGCTCCTGCTAGTCGCGGCTCTGTTTCGAGCCTTGTGGATTCATCAAGATCAACGGAGCCGCGACCGGCAGGAGCGGTCAGCAGCCCGGTTTTCACACAGACTCGGCCGTTAACGCCGTTCCAGTAGTTTGCGGATGGATTTCAATTCCCGCCGGCGCTTCGCGGTGGGCCTGGGATAGGCCATCTTCAAGCCGCTCAGCGCATCGAGGACAATCCGGGAAACAATCAAACGGGCATTTTCTTTGTCGTCGGCGGGCACGGCGTACCAGGGCGCGTGATGGGTGCTGGTGGCTTGCAGGCAAGCTTCGTAAGCTTCCTGGTAATTTTTCCAGTATTTTCTTTCGTGAATGTCGGAGAGACTGAATTTCCAGTTATGGTCGCGCTCGTCGATGCGCGCGAGGAAGCGCTTGCGCTGTTCTTCCTTGGAAAGATGGAGGAATATTTTGACGGTCCGCGTTCCGTTGCAATAAAGATGGCGTTCCAGGTCGACGATGGAGCGGTAGCGCTCCGCCCAGACGGATTTTTCGTCGCGCAGCTCTTCGGAAAGGCCCTGGTTGCGGAGAATCTCCGGATGCACCCGCACGACCAGCACTTCCTCATAATAGGAGCGATTGAATATGCCGATTTGCCCGCGTTCGGGAAGGCGGGCAGTGGTCCGCCAGAGAAAATCGTGTTCCAGTTCAGCGGCGCTGGGCTGTTTGAAACTCGAAACCTGGCAGCCCTGGGGATTGACGCCGGACATGACGTGCCGGATGGCGCCGTCCTTGCCGGCCGCGTCCATCCCTTGAAATGTCAGCAGCAGCGCATAGCGGTTGGACGCGTAGAGAAGACGCTGCAAAGAGCTCAGCTCGGCGACGTGTTCCGCAAGGAGCGTTCGATATTGCTTCTTCGAATCGAAGAAAGGCTTCACCATCGTCGGCAGGTCTTTGAGACTGACCTTCTCTCCGGGCCGCAACAGGAAATCCTGGGAACGGATATTCGTCTTCACTTGATCTTCCCGGCTACAGATCGGCTCGCGTAATCCCCAGCTTCTTCATCATGGCGTTCAAAGTTGTCCGAGGCAGCCCGAGGCGGGAAGCCGTGGTGCTGACGACGCCTCCGGTTTCGCGGAAAACGCGCAGGATATGATCCCGCTCCACCTCTTCCAGAGTGGAACCGGCAGCGGGAGTGTCCTCGCCGCCGCGCAGTTCCGCCATGGGGGCGCGGAGGCTGGGACCCTGGGTGAGGATCACCGACCTTTCAATGAAATTCTCCAGCTCCCGAACATTGCCGGGCCATGGAAAACTCACCAGGGCCCGCATGGTGTCGGCCGGAATCTTTTCGATCTTTCGACCCATCTGGGCGGCGTATTTCTTGACGAAATGACGGACGAGCAAAGGGATATCTTCGGGGTGATCCCGCAGTGGAGGCGTGGTGATCGGGAATACCTTGAGCCGGTAGTAGAGATCGCTGCGAAAGAGCTTATCCCCCATCATCTGGGTCAGATTGCGGTTGGTGGCCGCCAGGAGACGGACATCGATGGGAATGGTACGCGTGCCCCCCAATCTCTCGAAAGACTTTTCCTGAAGAGCGCGTAAGAGTTTGGGCTGAAGCTCCAAGGGGATGTCGCCCACCTCATCCAGAAACAGGGTCCCGCGGTGGCCCATCTCAAAGCGCCCGATTTTCTGGGACAAAGCGCCGGTAAAAGCCCCTCGCTCGTAGCCGAACAATTCACTTTCGAGCAACCCGGTGGGAATCGCGGCACAGTTCAAGGTGACGAAAGGACAGGCTCTGCGGGGACTCAGGCGGTGGATGGCGCGCGCGATCAGTTCTTTTCCGGTGCCGGTATCGCCCAGGATCAAAACGGTCGCATCAGTGGGCGCTACCACTTCCACCTGCCTTTGAACGCGCCGCAGAGTGGCGCTGGAGCCGACCATTTCCTCGAAGCCTTGCTGGAGTTGGGCGTTGTCATCGTCGTCGCTCATCATCTGGTCCCGGTCCCGGAGATCCTGCACGAAGGAGATCCATTGGAAGGGACAGAGCTTCAGCACCGCCGTGGCAATCAGGACCGGGACACGGACTCCATCTTTTCGAATCAACTCCTTCTCAAAAGGCGTGCAGGCTCCGAAGCGGAGGCCTTCTTCGTGCGCCAGTTCATCGAGGGGCTCATATTCCGGAGGCGTGAGAGAGGGCCAGTCAAGCCGGCCTGCCTGCAAATCCTCACGGCTGTACCCGACGAGCGAGAGAAACGCGTCGTTGGCCTCGGGAATCCGGTCGAATTCACCGGAAACAATACCTGCGATGGTCGGTTTCGCCGGGACCGGCCGGAGGCGGGCCCGCTCGCGGCGCAGCTTTTCGTCTCTCTCGTGACGATCGGTGAAGTCGCGGACCACCCGGGCAAAGCCTTTGAGCTCTCCGTCCCCGTCCTTGAGAGCCATGGTGATGGCATTGGCCCAGAATCGCGACCCGTCCTTCTTCACGTGCCAGCCTTCCGCGCCGATATGGCCCTCGGCAGCACCCCTTTTCAATTTTTCCTGGAGCCTCACGACGGCGTCGTCGTCGGGATAGAACATCGCCGCGTTCCGGCCGACGACTTCAGCGCTCGAGTAGCCGTAAATGCGTTCCGCCCCTCGATACCAGGTGACGATCTGTCCTTGCACATCGAGCAGGAACAGCGCATAATCCTGCACCCAGGCGGGAACGCTGGCTTTCGGGGTCTTGTCGCGCAGCACCAGGACATGCCGTACCGGCAACACCTCGCCTTTGGCCAGGTACTCCACCTCGCGCGGATTTCCGTCCGCGTCCAACAGCGGAATCGTTCCCCGCTGCTCGCCTTCCTTCAGGAACGCACTCCAGCGCTCCGAAATCACCGGCTTGAAATCGGGAACGGTAAACTCGTCCAGGCTGCGGCCGATGATCTTTTCCCGCGGCAGACCGAGGAGCTTGCTGGCGCCCACGCTCGCCTCCCGGCTCTGGCGGTCGTTGTCGGTAAGCAGGATGGGCGCGGACGGATAGAAAACGATAGCGCGGAACAACTGTTCCAGTTCTTTCGGGCCGAATTCCAATAGCCAGAGATTGTCAGGCTGCGCGGCCGTGGAGGTCAGAAGTAATTCTCCTTGCCCCGTCGATCCAGGAAGCCGTCGGTCTGGAGATTATGTTGCTCCAAACAGGGGATGGCCGAAATGGCGGTACAACTCAACTGTACCACGGGCATGGATCCGGCGCTGTGCTTTTGTGACCATCGGCGGTCACTGTTTCTCATGCGGCGTAACGCCCGGCGTGAGACAACTTCCGCTGATGCCTGCCCGTGAGCATGCCAAGGGCGAACATAAGCCCCAAGCCGAGGAGAAGGGGCGAGACCGTGAGGATCGTCATCGCGGGAACATAAAGAAGAAATGCGCCCAGGACTCCGACGAACAATGCCGCGAGCAGGATGCCGAGGCAAACGAATGTGTCAAGTTTCATGCCAGATGAGTGGGCATGCGGAGCGCCAATCAAATTGGTTGAACGATTGCCTGCTCTCCCGGTGAGGAGTAAACGAACATGCCTTTAGTGAACCTGGTGGTGGTGCTGATTATTGTCGGAGTCGGGTTATACCTGATCAACCGGTACATCCCGATGGCTTCGGCCATCAAATCGATTCTGAATATCGTTGTCGTGGTGTCGGTCTGCGTGTGGCTGCTCCAGGCCACCGGAATGTGGGGGAACGTCAGCAGTTTCCGGGTTGGCAAGTGAGGGGCCGACGCCCGCATTTGGTCAAATGACCCCATGCGGTCAATTCCCGACCCCTGTTGAAACTCTCTGAACCTGCCGAATCGGGCATCTCTCCAGCAAATAACGATTCGGCTCCCGACGGACCCCCGAGTGCCTTCCGAGGAAGCGGGATCTGTCCTATAAAGTCTCGAACAAAGGAAAAAAGAAATGAACCTATTCAAATTATCGACAACATTATGTGGTCTCGCGCTGATGGGCGCGGTCTGCATCTCAACGGCTAAGGCTGACGACTGGAACAACAAGACGGTGATCACGTTCAGCGGTCCGGTGGAGATTCCGGGCGTTCACCTGACTGGCTTCGGCGTGCTGCCGGCAGGCACTTATGTGTTTAGACTGCTGGATTCGCAGTCCGACCGCCACATCGTCCAGATTTTCAGCGAGGACCAAAAGACCGTTTACGCCACCATTCTGGCCATCCCGAACTATCGTCTGAAGGCCACCTCCAAGACGGTGATCACCTTCAGCGAACGGCCGGCCGGCGAGCCGGAAGCGCTGCGCGCATGGTTCTATCCGGGCAGGAATTGGGGCGACGAGTTCGTGTATCCGAAGGCGAGAGCGATGGAGATCGCCAAGACGACCAACACGCCGGTCCTTTTTACGCCTGCCGAAATCGCGGTTGAGGTCGCCGAGCCGATCAAAACCCCAGATGCGCCAGTTGTCATGGAAATGAAGCGGGCGCCGGTCATGGCATTCCAGCCGACGGGAGAACAGGTGGAAGTCGCGACCGTTGTTACCGCGCCTCCGCCCGCGGAGCTGGCGGCTACGACGACGCAGCCGCCGGTGGCCGATACGCTGCCCGCCACGGCGAGCACGATGCCGTTGATCGGGATGATGGGTCTGATCGCCTTGGGCGGCGCACTTTCCCTGCGAATGATCGAAAAACGCGTCCGGTAGAAGTTGTGAAAGGGCAAGCTACCCAAATGGCTGCGGAGAGCTCGAATTGAAAGAAAGGTAGCAGTATGAGGCAAATCGGCATCCCGGCGACCCTGATGAAGAGCAAGAATCACGGGGCCGCCGGCTGTTATGAGACCGGGTCCCGCGGGCTGGCCGTGCTCAATTCACCGCAATTGAATAAGGGCACGGCCTTCTCGGCCGAGGAACGAACGGCGCTGGGGCTGACCGGCCTGCTGCCCACCGAGATCTGCACGCTGGCGGTCCAGGTCCAGAGCGCATACATCCAATATGGGCGGCTGACGGATGCGCTGAGCAAGAACATCTATTTGACCGCGATGCACGATCGCAACGAAGTGCTGTTTTACAAGTTGTTTTCCGAACACCTGCGGGAAATGATCCCCATTGTCAACGATCACACGGTGGGCATGGCGGTGGAGCATTACCACCATGAATGCCGGCGTCCGCGGGGCGTGTACCTGTCGATCGACCATCCGGAGGCGATTGAGGAGGCGTTCAGCAATCTGGATGTCGGCCCCGGCGATGTCGACCTGATCATCGCCACCGACGCGGAGCAGATCCTGGGGCTCGGCGATTGGGGCGTGGGCGGGATTGAAGTGTCCATCGGCAAGCTGGCGATTTACACGGCGGCGGGCGGAGTGGACCCGACGCGCGTGATCCCGGTGATGCTGGACGTCGGCACCAACCGCGAAAGCCTGCTGAGTGATTCCACATACATCGGCAACCGGCACCCCCGCGTGCGCGGCGAGGAATACGATGCTTTTATCGACGCGTATGTCAAAACCGTCACCAGGTTGTTCCCGCATGTGCTGCTGCAGTGGGAGGATTTCGCACCCAGCAACGGACGGAGGATTCTGGAAAAGTATCGCGACCGAATCTGCACGTTTAGCGATGATATGCAGGGCACGGGCGCAATCACGCTGGCCGCGGTAATCTCCTCGGTGCGCGCCTGCGGGACGCCGTTGCGCAATCAGCGAGTGGTGATCTTCGGAGCAGGCACCGCGGGTATTGGCATTGCCGACCAGATTCGCGACGCGATGGTGCGCGACGGGCTCTCTAAAGAGGACGCCACCAAGCGCATCTGGTGCGTGGACCGGAACGGTTTACTCACCGACGCGATGGGCGATCAACTGCGCGACTATCAGATTGCGTACGCCCGGCCATCCGCGGAGAGTAAAGGCTGGAGACAGGACCCGAACGGCGTCAGTCTGGCGGAGACGTTGCGCCGCGTGAAGCCGACCATGCTGATCGGCGCCTCGAATGCCGCCGGCAGCTTCACGGAGGCAATGGTGAGGGAGATGGCCGAGCACACCCCGCGGCCGATCATCTTCGCACTCTCCAATCCGCGGGCGCGGGCCGAGGCGGACCCATCCGATCTGATTTCCTGGACGGATGGCCGTGGGCTGATCGCCACCGGCAGTTCCTTCGCCCCGGTGACGTACAAGGGAGTGACGTACGTCATCGGCCAAGTGAATAACTCGATGCTGTACCCGGGGCTGGCCCTTGGCGCGATCGTGTCGCGAGCCAGCAGGATCAGCAACGGGATGTTCGCCGCGGCGTCGAATGCCGTATCCAGTCTGGTGACGGTGCGCCAGCCCGGCGCCTCGCTTCTCCCGCACATTGACGATTTGCGCAGCGTAGCGGTGACGGTAGCGGCGGCGGTCGTCGAGGCTGCGAACGCGGAGGGCCTGGCGAGAGTCAAATTCGACGACATTGTTCAACGCGTGCAGGACGCGATGTGGCAGCCGGAGTACAGGCGGATTCAGGCGTCCTGAGTCTCCATCGTGTCCACTATGCGACCTTCTGCAATGCCGTGCGCCGCTCCGCGAATGACGGCTTGATCTCCGTCTGGCGCCGCGCGGCACGCCGCGCTCGCAGCAGCCGGATCCGGATCGCCGTCTCGCTTGCGCCGAGCAGAGTCGCGATCTCTTCCGTTGTATGCCCCAGCAACTGGTGTTCGAAAAGGATCTGATCGCGCGGCCGGCATCGCTTCAGGATGGCCGCCGCATCGATTGCCGCGCAGTCGACTCCCACCTGGCCGCACACATCAATCAGCGGCGCATGGAAAGACTGCCGCCGGATGCCGCGCCGGAATTCGTTCAGGGCGATGGTATTCACCCACAGGCCGACCACGCACTCCTGGCGGAGCTGGCTCAGCCGCTCCCAGCCCTTCACCCACGCCGATTGCGCCACCTCTTCCGCCTGATCCTTGGAGGCGCCACGAGATTGGAGATAACGGGTGGTGTAGCCGAATCCTTTTCGAAATGCTTCTGCGTATCCTTCGCTGGTCATTTCCCGCTCCTCAAATTCGTCCAATCAGCACAAGGATGACGACCACAGTCAGCGCCATGCCCAAGCCCCCACTCGGCCAATAACCCCACTCCCGGCTATGCGGCCAGCGCGGAAGCGCGCCGACCAGAGCCAGGATCACAAGCACGATCAGAATCGTTCCAAGCATCTGTTTCTCCCACGATGAGTCAGCACGCACAGCACCATTCGGCACCTTCAATGGAGCTAAGAGATGTAATCGATTACGAGGGTTTCCGGAGGCATCAGGTTGGTAACGATACATGGTCAAGTGACCGCATGTGGTCACGCCCAAACCGCTTCGCGAGAGGGCCGACCTTAACAAACGGAGCAGAAGGCGTTGGCCCGCGGCGTGCCCATGTTCATTAGCAAAAGGAGATACTATGCGTAATTGTTTCATTCGCTCGCTATTGGTTGCGGGAGGCCTGCTGTTGCTGTCACCAGCGTCCTTCGCGCAAGTCGACGCATCCGTCACCGTCGCGCCCCCGGAACTTCCCACCTACGAGCAGCCGATGTGTCCTGGCGACGGTTACATCTGGACGCCAGGATATTGGGCCTGGGATGGTGAGTATTACTGGGTGCCGGGCACCTGGGTGATGGCTCCCGAGCAAGGATACCTGTGGACTCCCGGCTACTGGGGTTGGGGCGGCGGCGGATATTTTTTCAACGAAGGCTACTGGGGCTTGTCGGTGGGCTTTTACGGCGGCATCAACTATGGCTTCGGATACTTCGGCACTGGTTATGAAGGCGGCCGCTGGGAGAACGGGCATTTTTTCTACAACACCTCGGTGAATCGCGTGGACGCCAACTCCATGCACAACGTGTACAACACCAGGTTGAACGAGCCGTCCAGCCGCGTCAGTTACAATGGCGGCAGCGGCGGAATCAACGCGCGCGCCTCGTCTGAAGAGGAGGCTGCCGCTCGCGGGAAGCGAACAGGACCGGTCGCGGCGCAGACGCAACATGCGTACTCCGCGCGCAATAATCCGCAGCAAAAGCTTTCGGCGAACCACGGCGCACCGCCCATGACGGCGACGGCGCGTCCCAACACCGCGGTCCATCCTTCGGAACTGCCGCCGGTCAAAACTTCCGCTCCCAACACCGGGAACGCGAAGCTGGACCAGAAATACCAGAAGCAGCAGAATCAGGTGGTCGCGCAGCAGACTCAGGAACGGCAGAAACTCCAGCAGACGCAGGACAAGGAACATCAGCAACTGGCGAAACAGAAGGCTCCTCCCGCGAGAGTGCAGCAGGCGGAGCAGCAGCACGTGCAACAGACGCAACAGATGGCGCAAAGGCAAGGGCAGCAGATGCAGCAGGTGCAGCAGAGACAGGCGCCGGCTCGCGGCGGCGGAGGAGCTCGCGGCGGCCGCCTCTAACCGATGTTCATAGTCCGTCGGATCGCCTGCCGATGGACTATGATGCTTTTATGAAACGCGCCGGAAATGTCTGAAGTCATCCTGGCGCTGTTGCTGGTTCAGGCGTCGAAGCAGGTCCCGGCGGCGGAACAGCCGATTCCGTTCAGCCACAAGGCGCATGCCGGGACGCTGAAGCTGAAGTGCAAAATGTGCCATCCGAATGCCGGTTCCGGCGAAACCATGCAGATCGCCAAGGCTCCGGCGTGTATGCAATGCCACTCCGCGATCAAGACGGATTCTCCGGCGGTTCAGAAACTGGCGGCGTTCGCGAAAGACTCCCGTGAGATACGATGGGCGCGGGTGTACGAGATTCCGAGCTACGTCAACTTCAGCCACAAGACTCATCTGGACACCGGGAATACCTGCGAAGATTGTCATGGACCGGTGGTGGAGCGGGATCGGCTTTTTCGCGAAGGCGACATTTCGATGGGCGGGTGCATGAATTGCCACCGGCTGAAAAAAGTCAGCATCGATTGCACATTCTGTCATGACGAACGCTAGGGTTGTCATCGGAGCAGGTTTGGCGGGCGCGCTGCTGTTCGCGCAAACCCGGACGGAACGGGACTGGCCCGCTTACGGCGGAGGGCCGGAGGGCATTCGCTATTCGGAGTTGCAGCAGATCAACCGGTCCAACGTCGCGAATCTCCGGGTTGCCTGGAGCTACGATACGGCCGACGGCACGGGCGACGCACAAACGCAGCCCATCATGATCGATGGAGTGCTGTTCGGACTGACGCCTCGGCACAAGGTGGTCGCTCTCGACGCCGCGACGGGCAAGCTGCTGTGGCGCTTCGATTCCGGAGTGGCGGGACGAGGTGCGAATCGTTCAGTGGTCTATTGGTCCTCGGGCGACGATCGCAGAATCTTCGCTGCCGTAAGAAGCTTCGTCTACGCGCTGGATGCGCACACCGGAAAACGGATTTCAAGTTTTGGAAAAGACGGGAGGATCGATCTTCGGGAAAACCTGGGGCGCGACCCGGAAAAACAGTCGATTGTCGAGACGAGTCCGGGGATCATTTACAAGGATCTGCTGATCGTCGGAGACCGCACGCCGGAATCGCTGCCGGCGCCCCCCGGCGATATTCGCGCTTACGATGTCCGCACCGGCGCGCTGCGCTGGACGTTTCACACCATTCCTCATCCCGGTGAGCCTGGTCACGAAACGTGGCCGAAGGATGCCTGGACGTACACGGGCGCGGCGAACAACTGGGCTGGCATGGCGATCGACGAGAAGCGGGGCATTGTCTATGTGCCGACGGGATCGGCCGCCAGCGATTTTTACGGCGCGGACCGGCTGGGTGACAATCTTTATGCCAATTGCCTGATCGCGCTGAACGCGGCAACCGGCCAGCGCGTCTGGCACTTTCAAGGAGTGAAACACGATATCTGGGATCGCGATTTTCCGTCGCCGCCGGCGCTGGTGACGGTGAAACACGACGGCAAAATGGTGGACGCGGTCGCGCAGACGACCAAGCAGGGGTTTGTTTACCTGTTCGACCGGACCGACGGGACGCCGTTGTTTCCCATCGAATCTAAAAAATATCCGGCTAGCGCCACCCCAAGCGAGGTGACCTCTGAAACGCAGGTGCTGCCGACGAAACCGGCTCCGTTCGCGCGCCAGTTATTGACGGAGGACATGCTTTCCACGCGCACGCCCGAGGTGCATCGATGGGCGCTCGATAAGTTCCGGACGTTCCACAGCGGCGGGCAATTTGTGCCGTTCCGCGTCGATCAGGAGACGGTGATTTTTCCTGGATTCGACGGCGGCGCGGAATGGGGAGGCTCGGCGTTTGATCCCCAGACGGGGCTTCTTTATGTAAACGCGAACGACGTCGTGTGGACCTCCAGCCTGGCCGAGAATTCCGGCGGAACCTCAGGGCTTCAACTTTACCGTCGCCAGTGTGCGAGCTGCCACGGAGATAATATGCAGGGCGCTCCGCCGCAGTTTCCGTCGCTAGTTGGTCTCAGCGGGAAGCGCAGCGTTCCGCAGATTCTCGCGGTGATGAAGCAGGGCGCGGGACGGATGCCTTCGTTCCCAAATCTCAGCACGGAAGCCGCGACGTCGATTGCCGAATACATTTTGAAGGGGGAAAGTAAGGAACTGGCCCCGGTTGAGACCTCGCAGCCGAAGTATCGTTTCACGGGGTATCACAAGTTTCTCGATCCGGACGGATATCCAGCGGTTGCTCCACCTTGGGGAACTTTGAACGCAATCAATCTGAACACTGGCGAGTATGCGTGGAAAATTCCGCTGGGAGAATATCCGGAACTCGGTTTGAAGAATACGGGGTCGGAAAACTACGGCGGTCCGATTGTCACTGCCGGAGGCCTGGTCTTTATCGCGGCGACAAACTTCGACCGCAAGTTCCGCGCGTTCGACAAGGCTACGGGGAAACTGCTGTGGGAATCGACGCTGCCTTTTTCGGGAAATGCAACGCCCATCACTTACGAGCTTAAAGGCAAACAATACGTGGTGATTTACGCCACCAACGGCAAAGCCGGCAAGGACGCTCCGTCGGGCGGCATTTACGTGGCGTTCGCTCTGCCTGACAAGTAAGTACAATGTGGGGCAGCCATGTTCACCGCGACTGCCGGCCTCGTTTTGCCAACCACAACTACTGGATCGTTTCCGCGTCCCCGCTGGTTCGACGTCAGCATGTGGGGTAAGCCTCTGGACACCTGCATGCTGGACATTCGGTTCCGCGAGAAATTTCAGGACGCAATGGCGGTGTTGATTGGCGACCAGGAGCGCGCGGGGCTCGATATTTTGACGCATGGCGATCTTCACGTCGATGAAGATATGGCGGGAAGGGCGTGGCATCACTATCCGCTCCAGCGCTGGGCCGGCTTTGAGGGCGACCATCTGCAACCGGAGGAGACCACCGCGCCTTGGCTGCACTATCCCCCGGGCACGCTGCTGAACGAAATCTACACTGGATGGCGCTGGCCGCACGTGGTCGACAAGATCGAGCACCGGCCGCTGGATTATCCGAAGGTGTGGAGGATGGCGCAGGCGAAGACGCGCAAGCCGGTGAAGTTCGGGACCTGCTGTTCCCAGGTGATGGCGTTGTTTCTGGATATTCACACGCCGAAATACACCGACAAGAGGCAAGTAATCTGGGACATGGCGGAGGCGATGAACAAGGAACTGCTGGCTCTGCGCGACGCGGGCTGCCGGTGCATCCAGATTGAGGAGCCGACGTTTCACTTCATGGCCAACACCTACGGCAAGGATCACGAGGAAGTGAAGTTCATGGTGGATGCGTTCAACCGCGAAGTGCAGGGCCTGGACGACGTCGAGTTGTGGATTCACACCTGTTGGGGCAATCCGAATATGCAGCGCGTGATGGAGGACACCAGCTACGCGAACTCGATTGAAATCTATCTGGAGCGATGCCGCGGCGACGTGTGGACAATGGAGATGAAAGACCGTGGGCAAAGGGATCTGGAACTGTTCGAGCCGTTCAAGCACGATCTGAAAAAGAAGATCTGCATCGGCGCGGTGAGCCATCGCACCTTGCAGGCGGACCGGCCGGAAGAGGTCGCGGGCGAGATTCGCGAGGCGCTGAAATACATTCCGGCGGAGAAGCTGATCGTTTCGAGCGACTGCGGCTTCGGCCGGCAGGGAGCGAATCGCGAGATCGCGTTTTATAAAGCGGCCGCGATCGCGCAGGGAACGAACATCGTCCGTCGCGAGCTTGGGCTGCGTGAGACGTACGTGCCCGCGGCGGATCCCCAGTTGCAGATCGACGTGGTTCCGGGCCGGAAAAATTACGATGCGTGACCCTTCCGCTGGCGAAAAATGTCAGCCCGCTCACCCGGTTCTGGACCCCGCCGGTGAGTATTTTCTCGTATTCACGGCGGAAACCGGGTATACGAATAAGGATGGAACGGGTGATGAAGACGCTGATCGTGGACGACGAGCCCGTTGCCCGCCAGATCCTGCGCGAAGAACTGAACCTGATGTCCGATGTCGATCTCATCGGAGAAGCGCACGATGGCAAGGAAGCTCTCCGAATGATCGTCGACCTCCAACCGGACCTCGTGTTTCTCGATCTCCAAATGCCTCAGATCGACGGCTTTGAGGTTGTCCGGCGGCTCAGCGGCACTCACCTTCCAGTGATCATAATTGTGACCGCCTTCCATGAGCATGCCATTCAAGCTTTTGAGGCCGGAGCCATCGATTATCTTTTAAAACCTGTCCGCGGGGAGCGGTTAAAGAAGTCCGTGGAACGCGCCAAGGGCCTTCTCGGGAAGCCTCGTGAGATCGCCAGGACGCTGGCCAGAATCGCTTCTGTGAAGGATGCTGCCGCCTCCTCTTCTACAGGCCCCCGAAAAATAGTGGGACGGATCGGACGCGACTACTTCTTACTCGACCTGGACGAAATCCTGGCTCTGCAAGCGGAGGGCGAATTGGTCTGGATTGTGACGGCGCAACGCCGTTTCCTGGCGTCGCAGACGCTTCGATCCGTCGAGTCCAGCCTGGCCGCTTCTTGCTTTCAGCGCGTGCACCGCAACGCCATCGTGAACACCAATCACGTCCGCCAAATGACGGCGATTACCAGCCATCGCTGGGTGTTGACGCTCAGCAACCAGCAGGAATTTGTGGTCAGCAAACGCCAGGCGCATAACATCCGGCGGCTGTTGCAGCACTAAACAACGAGTCCGCTCATAGGGTGGAATATCCCGCTCATAACAAAGGTTTGCCCGCTCGTTATTAAGATTTAGGACGAATCGCAGTTTCGGCCCATACTGACGATTATGAAAAAAGTCCTCGCGCTGGCAGCTCTTTTTCTACTCATCGGCTCACTCGTTTCCGCGCAATCCATCAGCAGTGGTGGAACCGTCCGTGGATCGGTGCTGGACCCATCGGGAGCAGTCATCAAGGGAGCCACCGTCGAAATCCAAAATCCTGTTTCGCAGTATAATCGCACGACCCAAACCGATGCTCAGGGCAACTTTGAATTCGACAACATCCCCTTCAATAACTACCACGCGACTGCCACCGCACAAGGATTTCAGTCCTCGCGTCAGGACCTCAACATCCGCTCATCCGTGCCCACCGAGCTGAAAATGACCTTGAAAGTCGGCACCGCTTCCGAAAGTGTGACCGTTTCTGAATCCGGTGACCTGGTCGAAACCGACCCCACCACTCACACCGATGTCGATCGCGCCCTCTTCGATAAGCTCCCGCTCGAAAGCGCGTCGTCAACTCTCAGTTCCCTCATCACCCTCGCCTCGCCCGGCGTCGCTGCCGATTCCAACGGCCTCTTCCACGGACTTGGCGACCACGCCTCCAACTCGTTCTCCATTGACGGTCAGCCCATCACGGATCAGCAAAGCAAGGTTTTCTCGAACCAGCTCCCGGTCGAGGCTGTGGAGTCGTTGGAAGTGATTGAAGGTGCGCCCCCGGCTGAATACGGCGGCAAAACCAGTCTTGTGATTGTGGCCGTCACGCGTTCCGGCCTCGGCGTCACCCAGCCACATGGCGACATCACTGCATCCTACGGCAGCTTTGGATCCTCCAACGGAGGTTTCAATCTCGCCTATGGCGGCCAGAAATTTGGCAACTTCATCTCTCTCAGCGGGCTCAATACCAGCCGCTTTCTCGATGGGCCGGAGTTCGCTGTAATGCACGATCACGGGAATGAACAGAACATTTTCGACCGATTCGACTTCAAGCCCTCCACCGCCGACAGCATGAACTTGAATTTTCAATTCACCCGCTCCTGGTTTCAGACCCCGAATTCTTACGACGCCCAAACGGCGTTCGCATGGAATGGAGAAGTCGTCAATAACGGGGGGCTCGGTCCGGACGGCCTGCCCGTCGGAGCGCAGGATCAGCGTTCCAAGATTCGAACATTTAACATCGCGCCGGTCTGGACCCGCCTAATCAATCCTCACACCGTCTTCACTTTCGGAGCCTACACCAGGCAGGATCAGTATAATTACTATCCCAGCCGCGATCCTTTTGCCGACTGGATTTCCGGCGGGACCTCTGAAACGATCGCGCAGAACCGCAGGCTGACCGACGCGGGCGTGCGCGCCAACCTTTCCTACGTCCAGGGCGCCCACAACTTGAAAATCGGAATCAACTATAGTTCCACTTTTCTCACCGAAAAAGACACCATCGGCCTCGCCGATCCCACGGCCAACGCGGTCTGTCTGAATTCCGACGGCAGCCCGTTTACAGGTCCTGCGCTGACCAATCTCGCCAATTGCACCGGGGCGCTATCTCCGAACCCGAATTTTATTCCTTTGCTCGCCTGTATCGATATCACCAGAACAGGAAAGCTGCCTGCTTCCGACGGTTGCCCCAGTTCCACCAGCGGACTCTATGTCTACAACGGCCACACCGACGTCAAACTGCTGTCCATGTACGTCCAGGACTCTATTACGTTTCATAACTGGAACCTGAACCTCGGCATCCGCGGCGACTTGTACAACGGCATCTCCATCGGCCGGCAAGCCGAGCCTCGCGTGGGCATCGCTTACAACATAAAGTCGACCGGTACCGTGATTCGAACTTCCTACGCGCGCACCATGGAGACTCCCTTCAACGAGAATCTGATACTGGCGAGCATCGGATGCAACGACCCCGTGATCAACGCGCTCCAGACCACCGTTCCCGGAGGCGCCTGCGTCGCGACGGTGCCGCTGAGCCCCGGCCATCGCAATGAGTTCCACGCCGGCCTCTCGCAGGCCTTTGGACGTTTCCTGGTCATCGATGCCGAATACATCTGGAAATATACGCACAAGGCTTTCGATTTCAGCGTCCTCGGTGCAACCCCCATCACCTATCCCATCGAATGGACCAGCTCAAAAATCCCCGGCTACGCGATTCGCGCCAGTATGCCGAACTTTCACGGCTTGACGGCTTTCGTGGTCATGTCGAGTGTCGCGGCACGCTTCTTCGGACCGCAGCTCAGCGGCATCGGCGCCACGCCGGGAGCCGCTGGCGGAGTATTCCGCATCGATCACGACGAGCATTTCAACCAGACCTCGCACATCCAATATCAGCCCTGGAAAAGAGGACCATGGTTCAGCTTCAACTGGCGTTTCGATAGCGGCCTGGTGGCCGGCCCGGTGCCCTGCGCCGGAGGCGATTGCAACAATGGCCCGAACGGCACGAACTCTATGGTCGACGTTTCCCTCCTGACGGCCGATCAGCAATTCCAGGCCGGACTCTTCTGCGGCAGCACCTACGCGACGCCAACCACCCCGATCAGCGCCAGCGGCCTCTGCCCGGCGTCGCAGTACGGTTCCAAGTTCCTCAGCATTCCGGCAGCGGGAACCGATAATGCCGACCACAATCCGGCCCGCGTCGCCTCACGCAACCTGTTCGACGCCGCCATCGGCCACGACAACATCTTCCACGGCGACAAATATAAGTGGAGCGCTCGCCTGACGGTCATCAATCTGGCCGACAAGGAAGCCGTGTACAACTTCCTGTCTACCTTCAGCGGAACCCACTACGTATCGCCACGGACCATCACCGGGACGGTCGGTTTCCATTTTTAGCATCGAGGTAGCGTAAACTTCTCCCCATGCGAGCCCGGATCTTGCTCCTGGCCGGGCTCTGGTGCTTATCGAAAGCCTCGGCGCAGGACTTATTTGAGATTCACATTTATGAATATGAGCCCCTATCCTGGCGGGAATATAGTCTCGAGGCGCATTTAAACGTGACCGCGCAAGGGACGTCGCTGAGCAATGGCTCCCTGCTGCCCACCGCTCAACAGACGCACCTGACGCTGGAACCAACGTTTGGGATATCCGAAAATTTCGCCCTGGGGTTCATGTTCCTGAACGCATGGGAGCCCGGTTACTCTCCTCAATTCGCGGGCTGGAGAGTTCTGCCCCATTTCTATGCGCCGGAGGCGTGGCATTTGCCCTTCCGCCTGGGGTTCGTTTCGGAATTTTCCTTTCAGTCGACGCGATATGAAGAAAACTCGCGGCGCGTCGAACTGCGCCCCATTCTCGACCGCGAGTTCGAACGCTGGCAGATCGTCTTCAATCCGGTATTCGAGCGCGCGCTTCATGGACCCGGAACCCGGCGCGGTTGGAACGCCGAACCGGCGATGCTTCTCCGCTTGAAGCGCCCGGTGTTTTCGCCGTCCGTCGAATATTACGGAGAGGTGGAGAGTATCAACGTTCCCCCTCGCGCCCAGCCGTCCGTTCACCAGCTTTTTCTCGGCGGCGATTGGCACGCAACGGACATCTTCAGCGTCAATCTCGGAGCCGGCTTCGATCTCGGTCCACGCGGTCCGGGCCTGGTTGTGAAAAGCCGCTTCGAATGGGACTGGCACAATCCCTCAAACGGCAAAGTGCCTTAGAGTAGTTTTCCAAATAGTGCGGCCCGGGTGGGGACGCCAATTGTGGCGGCAAACCGGCTTTTCAGCCGGCACTGGTCGTCTTGTCGCGAGGCCGCCTCGAAAGGGCGGCTGCCGCCAAATTGGCGGCCCCACAGTTGGTCTACAAAACGCAGAAACAGTTAGCGCGACACCGCCGCCAGGAACTGATCGTTGGCCCGCGGAGATCCGATGGAAACGCGGATGTGAGTTTCGAATCCAGGCTCGCGCCACGGCTTCACGATCACTCCGGTTTCGAGCAGGCGCTGGGAAAACGCGTTCGCGTCCTCACGCGCATTGAAGAACAAAAAGTTCGCGACCGATGGAGCCGTCCGGTATCCGAGACTTGCCAGTTCCGACGCGACCCGTTCGCGCTCACCGATCGTTTTCGCGACGCAGTCCCTTACAAAGTCCGTTTCTGCGACGGCAGCCACCGCGCCCGCCTGCGCCAGGCGATTGACGTTAAAAGGCGTTCGCACGCGGTCGATGATGTCGATCAGGGAGGAGTCCGACGCGATTCCGTAGCCGACGCGCAGGCCGGCGAGTCCATAAGCTTTCGAAAAAGTGCGCAGCAGAATCCAGGAAACGGAAGAAGTCTCCAGGACTTGAAGAAAGCTCTCATACCCTGGGGCCTCGGACGCGTATTCGAAATAAGCCTCATCCAGAACCAGCAGCGTGCCTGGGTCAAGCGCGGACAACAGCCGGCGTAGTTCGTCGCCTGAAATGGTCGTGCCGGCCGGATTCGAAGGGCTGCTGAACATCACCATTCGCGCCCGCGGCGTGAGCGCGTCGAGGATTCCGGGAACGTCAATCGAATAGTCGTCCCGTACGCAAACGGCTTTAACCATCGCGCCGGCGGCTTGCGCGTAAATCGGATGCAATCCGAAGCTGGGCGCGATGGTGACCATCTCGTCGCCCGGCGCCAGAAACGCGTGGGCGCAGACGGCTATTAAATCCTCCGATCCGTTTCCGAACGCGAAGCGCTCCGGCGGGATTCCCAGGGGCGCGGCCAGTTTTTCGCGCAGCCGGTCCGACGACGGCTCCGGATAAAGCGCCGCGTCTTTCACCGCCATGGCGATTGCCTCCAGCACGGCCGGGCTGGTTCCCCATGGATTTTCATTGCTACCCAGCTTGGCGATGTGCTCCACGCCGTAACGCGCGCGGACGTATTCGGCGGAGAGCCCGGAATTGTAGGCGGGCAGATTTCTGATCTCGGGTCGCAGACGGTCGATGAAACCGGACGCCGGCTTAGTTGTTGACACTGGCCTTCGGAGCGGTCTTCGTGTCTTTTTCCGGCTCCGTTTTTTCAGGAGCCTTCCGCGGAGCTTCCTGCTTCGGCTCCACCAGGCAATCCGCGGAGCGGCAGTTGTGCGAGTTCGCCGACCCCAGCTTTTCCAGCAGCGCAACGCTCTCAGGATGCGGCGTCGCGAAGCGATTCGGACCGTTGGCCATGTCCGCCACGCTATCGCCGGTCTTGGCCTTCACGTCGATTTTCGCGCCCTTCTCCACCAGCAACTTGATCAGATCGTTGTTGCCGATATACGCCGCGCCGTGCAGCGCCGTATAGCCGCGGCTATCGATCTGATTGACGTCGAGCCCCAGTTCCAGGCACTGCCGGACCGCGGGCAGCCAGGAATCGGGCGCGTTGACGCTGAAGTTCGCGCCCCACCCGACGCCGGCCGCGACCATCAGGGCCGAATCGCCGCCGGTGCTCGAGATTTTTGGATCGGCGCCGGCTTCGAGCAGAATCTTCATCGCGTCCAGATCGGTGGCCTGCGCGGCGCGCCAAAAAGCGGTGGCTCCCGCCGGATCTACCCAAGTGGCATCGTGGGCCAGCGTCCGGAACCACGTCTTCTTGGCCAGCTTCGCGTTGACGTCGGCGTGAGCGGCAAGCAGAGTCTTCATGAGCTCCAGGTAGCTGGTCTTTTCCTGCGCCGTGACCGGATTCGGAAACCACGAGTGACCCGCCCATTGAACGTCCAGCACCCCATAGAGCGCCGTCAGTCCCTGGATATTGGCCAGATTCGGATCGGCGCTATGCTCGACAAAATACTTCGCCAGATCGTAGTGGCCGTTGCTGACGGCCAACACCAGCGGACTGGTTTTTTCGGCCGCGCTCACGGCATTCAGGTCCGCGCCGGCATCCAGCAGCGCGCGCGCCGCTTCGATCTGTCCGTCCCTCGCGGCGAACAGAAGCGCCGTCATGCCGCCGGTGAGCTGCGCTCCGATTTCGCGCATGGGCCGCTGCGGCGCGGGGTCTCCGGGCTTCGCGTCAGCCCCGCCCCTTCCGTTCCGCCGTGCGACCGGCGCCGGGGCATCGGGACCATCGTTCATCGGAACCAGATCCGGATCCGGACGAAACCGTTCCGGCTTTATGACCTTGGTCGAGAGACTCGCATCCGCGCCGTTCTTCATCAACAGGCTGACGGCGTCCGATCGATTCAGCGCCGCGGCGAACATCAAAGCGGTCTGTCCGTGCGTCGATTCGGCGGCGTTGACCTTTGCGCCGTGCTCGATCATGATGCGCATGGTCGCGGGATCTCCGGCGGAAGCCGCCATCATCAACGGTGTCGTCCCGGCCGCATTCGCCAGATTCACGTCGGCGCCGGCTTTCAACAGGTCCTCCACCACGCCCGCGGCTCCGTTCTTCGCCGCCACGAACAACGGCGTGATCCCGGCCAGCCTCGTCTGCGCGCTTACGTTCGCCTTGGACGCGATCAGAAGATCAGCCAGTTTGCGATTGGCGTTGGCCGACGCCCAATGCAGCGCGGTGCTGCCGTCGCCCTGCGCTCCGTTGACGTCGGCGCCCTGCCGCAGCAGCACGCGGACCGCTTCGATGTCGTCGCGAGCTGCCGCGTCCGCCACGCGAGTGTCCGCCGCCACCAGCGCTTGCACCACGAACAGGATTCCGATCGTAAGTCTCATATCGCGTCTCATATCGCGTCTCATATCGCAACTTCGCCCGTGCTGTCGCCGATCGATTCGACCTCGACGCCCAGTTTATGCATCACCGTGAGCAGGATGTTCGCCATCGGCGTGCCGTCCTTTTCCTTCACGTGAACATTGCCCTTCAGTTTGCCGTTGGCATGTCCGGCAAGGAACATGGGAACGCGCTTATGATTGTGCGCATTCGAATCTCCCATCGGGCTTCCGTACAGCACCAGGGAGTGATCCAGCAAATTGCCGTCGCCGTCCGGCGTCGAGCGCAGCTTTTCCAGGAAATACGGCATCATCCCGACGTGATAGCGGTTCAGCTTGGCAAACTCCGCGATCCGCGAAGGCACTTCGCCATGATGGGAACAGGAATGGAACGGCGTTTTGACGCCGCTTTCCGGGTACACGCGCTGGCAGACGTCGCGGCTGGTCTTGAAGGCCGTAACGCGAGTCGTGTTGGTCATGAACGCCAGCGCCTGAAGGTCGAACATCAGCTTCACGTGTTCTTCGAAGGATTCCGGCACGCCCAGAGGAGCCGACGGCAGCGCGCGCGTTTCGCCGCTCTTATTGTATTTCTCGATTCTCTCAATGCGGCGCTCGATTTCCCGCACATCGGTCAGATATTCGTTCAAGCGGCTGCGGTCGCTGGGGCCCAGGTTCTTCTGCAAGCGCTTCACGCTGTGCGAAATCATGTCCAGGATGCTCGAATTTTCCCGCTGCCGGACGAGGCGTTCCTCGGGCGTCGATCCATCGCCGAACAGATTTTCGAACGCCACGCGCGGATCGATGGTCATCGGCAGTGGCGTGGTGGGCGTCGACCAACTGATGGTGTCCGAATACACGCAGGCGTAGCCGTAATCGCAAGCGCCCGATCCATCGACGCTTTCAATACACAACTGGATCGACGGCAGAGGCGTATCCTGGCCGAACTGCTGCGCGTACATCTGGTCGATGGAGACTCCGGCAAAAATATCCGCGCCCTCGGTCATCTTGGGATGGGAGGCGGTCAGGAACGCGGCGCTCGACCGGAAATGATCCGCTCCTTCCTCCTTGGGCGATCCCGCTCCGGCCGGATCCAGGTCCGTATTGCTCACGATCGTCAGATATTCACGGAACTGCTTGAGCGGCTCCAGCGTCTGGGTGAACTCGAAATCGGCGCCGCTCTGTTCGGGCGACCAGTAATGTTTGCGCGAGCCGTCGATGGTGCTGCCCGCGGCTCCGTGGACCATCTCGATACAGGCGAACCGGGTCAGGGGCGAGGCGGCGGTATGGGCCAAGGGCGTCTGCGCGGGAACCATCGCGTCCAGGAACGGCAGTCCGATAGCCACACCCATGCCGCGCAACATCGTGCGGCGCGACAGATGGGTTTTGCTGTTGAACATGGCTCTCCTAATGATGGTCGGAAACTTCGCTCTCTTCGGCCCGGCGCATCTGGAATGCCGGACTACGTACAATCCCCAGAATAAACGATGAGAAACGGTTGTGGTTGCGCGCCCCTTCCTTCTCGATCTCGCGCACGGTCGTCATATCGGAAAGCTCCAGCACCCGGCCGACGCCATAGGCGAACAGATTTTCGGTGAACGTGCCAAGGAACGCATCGGAGTGGTTCAGCAGCGCGCGCCGCAGGCTGGACGGGCCGTCCAGTTTTGCGCCATCGAACATCTTTCCCCGCGCATCAATCGGAAACCCGGAATCGCTGATGCGCCACGCGCCCACCGGATCGAAATTCTCGAGCGCGAATCCGATCGGGTCCATCATCTTGTGGCAAGTAGCGCACACGGCGTTCGAACGATGTTCCTCCAATCGTTCACGAACCGAAGTGGGCTTCGTGTTTTCCGCCGCTTCCTTTAATGCCGGGACGACCCCAGGCGGAGGTGGAGGCGGGGTTCCCAACAGCACCTCCATCACGTACTTGCCGCGCATCACCGGCGACGTGCGATTCGCCACCGAGGTCAGGCTAAGAAGGCTCGCTTGCCCCAAGAGGCCTCGCCGGTTCGGATCCGTCACCAGCACACGCCGGAAACGGCTGCCGGGAATGTTGGGGATGCCGTAGTGCTTGGCCAGCAATTCGTCGACGAAGGTGTAATCGGCGTCGAGCAGCGTCAACACGTCGCGATCCTCATGCATCACGCTTCCGAAGAACAGCTCCGTTTCGCGCCTCATCGAATGCACCAGGTTCCGGCTGAAGCTGGTGTAGAGATAGACGTCCGGCAGCACCGCGTTCAGATCCTGCAAGTGCAGCCACTGGCTGGCGAAATTGGTCACCAGCGCCTCGGCGCGCGGATCGGCCAGCATGCGGCGGACCTGTTTTTCTAAAACCAGGGGCTCGCGCAGGTGACCCTGACTCGCCACGGTCAACAATTGGGAATCCGGAGCGCTGCTCCACAGGAAATACGAAAGGCGCGAGGCCATCTCGAGATCGGTGACGCGATAATTCCTGCCCGCAGCGACACCCGCCGGGGTTCGCTCAAAGCGGTAGACAAATTCCGGATTGGCGATCATCGCCTGCACAGCCATACGGATGCCGGAGTCGAAATCAAGTTCGTTGCGGCCCGCCTGGTACATGCTGAGCAGATCTTCCAGGTCCCCATCGTTGACGGGCCGGCGGAAAGCCTGGCGAGCCAGCGTCGCGATGATTTTTTTGGCGCACGGAATCTCTTCCGCCTCCGCTGCCGGACGGCAGGAGAAAAGTTTTCGCCGGCTGGGAGTATCGGAAACGCCGGTCACATGGAACGGCCCGCTGATAACGAAATCGTGCAGGTGCGGCAGCACCGTGACGCCCGGATAGGCTGCGAGGTTTAAGTCGACCAGCGTTTCTTCCACCGGTTGGACCACGTCTTCCGGGAGAGTGTCGCTGTTCTGGAGAAATGCCGCCGCAACCACCCGTGGACCCGCTTCCAGGCGAATCGGCGGCGTCTTCATCTCGTCCCATTTCTTGCGCGCCGGATCGATGTCGAGCAGCGCAACGCGCGCACCGTCCACTGACACTTCGATTTGTTGCCCCTTCCCCTGGCTCCGTCCAAACAGCGGACCGTCGACCGAGTAATAAAAGGACATCTTGAAGACATACTCGCCATCGGCTGGAAAATTGTAGTGGACGGACATTCCGCCGCGCGTGCCCAGCGGCGTCCCGTCCACGTGACGGGTTTGCGAAACCGTTTTTGAAAGCTGATAAGTGCTCTCCGAAGGAGCCACCGCCGGATCGCCCACCGCTTCCCGGCTGATCTTCCCCGCCGCGCGAATGTAGGCTTCCATCAGCGCGGGCGACATCATTAGCGCCCCCGCCATGTTGTCGAAACCGTGGGACATATCATCAGTTGGAAGCAGTGACACCGTGTTCACTTCCAGGTTCAGCAGATCGCGAATGGAATTGGCGTACTCAGTCCGGTTCAGCCGATGAAGCGCCGGACGCCCCGGATTCGGATGCAGCGCGGCCTCCTGGTCGATGCGATTCTCGAGAAAAGAAGCGAGTTTTCCTAGCGTCGCATGATCCGGCCGCGGCGCGCCCGAAGGAGGCATCAGCCCCGCACGCAGTTTCCGGATTGCCTTCTCGGCCAGCTCCTGACTTTGCACCGGATGAGAGAGGTTCAGCGCGGTCAGCGTCATCCCGCCGGACTTGAGCTTGTCGTTATGACAACCCGCGCAGTACTGATCGAGCACCGGACGTGCGGAGAATGCCGGAGCCGGTGCGTGCGTTTGCGCGTTGGCCGCCAGGGCCGCGAAAAGCGTCGCCAGGAAAGCCCTTTTCATACGTTACTTTGCCGGGGGAATCATGCGGTTGATCTGGGCGACTGCGTAATCCACGTGCATGTCGAAGACTTTCTTACCCAGTGCCGCCGACGAACGCCGGGCATCGCCCTGGATTCCATTATTGACCCGCTTCGCGTTCGGATCCCGAGCCGCGCCGGGCTGCCGCGCCGGATCGCCGACGGCGTTGGCCATTTCTTCGGGACGGGTCCAGGCCTTGTCGCCGCCGAGATAAATCATCTCCGACGTATCATTAATGTATGCGTGGCCGCCGGGCGGATAACCCTGCTCCACCGCCCACTTGTCGAAATCGTCGTTGGCTTTTTTGTAAACCTCGTCGCAGTAGAAAACGCGGATTCCGGTCGGCCCGTATTTTTCTTCCAGCTTCTTGGCGACCTCGCCCAGCTCCTTCTGCCCTCCGCCATGGTCGCCCATCAGGACCACGTTCTTGAATCCGTTCTTGATCATCTGCTCCGCTACCTGTTCATTGACCTGGGCAAAAACCGGCGCGGTGATGCCGATAGTACCCGGCAGATTCGCGTTCGCGTTATTGGGCGAAAACGGCAGCACCGGCGTGGCGATCGCATTGCCCAGCTTCTGCGCGATGGCGACCACTGTGGCGTGACCCATGAGCGTGTGTCCGCCATTGACGTTCTGCGGACCGCGCTGTTCCGTGCCGCCGTTGTAAATCAGCGCCGTGGTTTTCCCGTGTTCGAGAGCGTACTTCACCTCGACCCAGGTCATCATTTCGAAGTCGACCAGGTCCGTCCGGGGCGGCTTCGACTGGGCCGCGAGAATCCCGCCGGCGGCGAGGGAAAAAGCTGCGAGAGTAGTGGAACGGTTCATGGCCTCTTCGAATCCAGGTGGAGTAGGACGGTTCGCCGTGGAACCGAGCGGTTACTTTGCTCGTTGGCGCTAGCCTAGCGCAAACGGAGGCCGATCCGCAAGGCGGCGACTTGGGCCGTGAAAGTTGCGTCCGGAGTCGTAAAGACGTTGCCTGCTTGCCGGCCGCGGTTACCTGATAATGGTAAGTGCTCGGAGTGAGGTCGAAAATATCGGCGTTATATGAGGAAATCGGGGACGGTAACCCCTTCCTCTTTAGCCACCGGTAAATCTACTGTCTATGCCGACTCCGTCCTATTTAGGGTAATTATATCGTTGACTAATCCACGATTCTGAGTTAGTATTGATTCATGGAAGCCGTTTACGAACCTCAAACTCTTCAAGAAGCAATCGTATACTTCTCGGATCAAGAGAACTGCCTTAACTACCTCGTTACCCGCCGTCCAGAGTGGGCTAACGGTGTTGTGTGTCCGACTTGCGGTAGTGACAAGGTTAGTTTCCTCAAGAACCAATTGCGCTGGCAGTGTGCCTCTCACCACGCTAAGCGCCAGTTCTCCGTGAAGGTCGGGACGATCTTCGAAGAATCGCCCATCAGTCTGGACAAGTGGCTTGCCGCAATGTGGCTGATCCTGAATGCTAAGAATGGCATCAGTTCGTGCGAGATCGCCCGCGCGTTGGGAGTGACTCAAAAAACTGCTTGGTTCATGTTGCACCGAATTCGCCTTGCTCAACAGGGCAAACAGGGCGGCAAGATCGGCGGCAACGGGAACGGCGTTGAAGTAGACGAGACTTTCATCGGCGGCAAGGCCCGCAACATGCATAAGGCGAAGCGTGCGGAGAAGATCACGGGCCGTGGTGCTCAGGGTAAGGAAATCGTCTTCGGGATGATTGAGCGCGGAGGGGACGTTCGCGTGATGCACGTTGAGAAGCGCAAGAAGAAAGAATTGCAGAGCGCGATCCGTGAGCACGTCGAAGCTGGCGTGGCGATTTTCAGCGATGAACTTCTGTCCTACGATGGGCTGGAGACGGATTACAAGCATTCGGTAATCAACCACGCCGTTGAGTACGTCAACGGCAACGTTCACACGAACGGGATGGAAAACTTCTGGAGCCTCCTGAAGCGCGGCTTGCACGGAACCTATATCAGCGTGGAGCCCTTCCACCTGTTCCGCTACCTGGACGAACAGGCGTTCCGATTCAACAATCGCAAACTGACGGATGCGGAACGCTTCGACATCGGAGTACGAGAAATCGTCGGCAAGCGCCTCACTTATGCCGAACTGACTGGCAAAACGGAGGAAGCCACTGCGTGCTAAACGGCAAGGTCGGGGGAAGCGGAAGGACTGACCTTCCGTTTCGGTCCGCGCCGTTTCGGATTGGCGTCTACCTTCTTGCGGTACGCGCGTTCGCGACGTTCTATTGTGGATCGCGGCACTGAGAGTATCTGTCTCACGCCAGTGTCGAACTGACGGAATGCCTCTGGTCCTTCGATGCAATCCGGTAAGGTTCTGGGATCTACGTCCATATTGCTCCGCTCCTATAATACGACGATTCATCGGTACAAAACCTCAATTGCGCTCTGGCAAACACAGAACAGATTAGCCGCTTCTTCAGGTGCAAGTATTTCCTCTGGATGCATGATCGGATTTCGATAATCATCCTTTATGATCTGGAGCAGATCAGTGATTTCCTTGGGAGCCCTCCCTGTCCTCAGTACGTCAATGTATGCACCCCAGTTGCACCGATTTTGGGGCGGGAGTTTCGCGGCTCCTAGATTTGCGACGATGTATGCCGATGTCGAAAGTTCCAAAGCACGCAGGATATGAAAGCCACATGCAGTGGGGCGATTGAAAGCCAAGCACCTACCCGATTCGTCGATCTCTTCAATGATGCGACTGGACAGTTTTGCCAGAGTTCCAGCCGAGTATCCCGCGCTTGCTCCATTGATGAGTTTCAGGCGGGAAAGATTACCCTTTTCTTCAACAGAATACAGCGGTAAATCGCTTAGTTCCCTGTTGAGAATGATTTCGAACTCCGTAAGCAGTCTATACATCGCACTGAACGCATCAAGCAATTGACCGGTGCCTAGAAACTCTGGTTTCGACACCATCTCCAGAACGCTCTGTATCGTGTCGTCAAGTTGCTTGGCGATATGAACGGAGACCCTGAAGCTTACCGCATCTTCCTCCGTGTGGAAGCGGCGAACTGCGTTCTGAGCGGTAATGGCGGTTTGTACAAACTTTAAATCGGGCAACCTACCCGCCGTGGTGAGAGGATGTACAGCGGAACTCAGTTCGTAGAAACGCCACGCGACGAATAGTCTCACGCCACCCCCAATGTCAACAAGACAAGGTCCCCTGGTTAATGCCTGCACATTCACAGGACACCCCCAAGCCTACCACAAAGTGGATTAGGCAGCGATATAATCGCCCTATTTAGACCAACTGGTCCAGAATCTTGTTGCCAACTCGCTCGTCCCGAGGGCGGGCCGGTAGTTGAATTTTGAGGCGAGCGTTAGGAATGGCACCCGGATCGAAAATTGATGACGACTATAGCAGCCACACCACGAATCATAATCGCTGTCGTCCGAAGAAGAGCCAGATAATTAGCACGATGAGCAGCAAGCCTCCGATCCCACCTCCCATTGCGGGGCCACCGTAATAGTAACCTCCCCCGCCGCCGAATAGAATCAATAAAACTAGAATAATCAAAACCAGGTTCATGTCCGGATTTCCTTTCCCCTTGATCTTTGGTCCGTAGCTAAGCGGCAGTCGACGCCGAACTCATCAGGCCCGCGGCGATGATTCTCAACTTCAATTCTGCGGTCCGGCAACAGACCTGACGCGGTGGTTTTTGAGATTGTTGCGCTACGCATACATGAATTGGTTTGCACGTGAATGGCCCAAGCCTCAATCACATTTCTCTTTCGCATCGCCAGGAGACTCGGAGAACATTCTGGCATCCATGCAAGTTTTGCGCGCGTTGGCTCGCATCGGCCATCCCCGCGCGAACGTTCATGAACGCAGCTCGAGGCTCGCTTCCGGATCTTTGAATTCGGACGCGTTGCACCTCTGGAGCGCATGTCCTGGCTCAAGTGACTCCATCCACTCAGTTGTCAGCCGTTGAGCTTCGTGCATTGCGACCCCATATCGCTCGTGCAGTTTTCCAGCGAGGTAGTTTCGCCAAGTTTCGATGTGATCAGGGTTCATGGAGACGGCACCTCCTGGTGCGCGAGCATCAATGGTGAGGCCACTAATTGTTGGATGGCAAAAAGTGGGGCAGGCGTCTGGATCAACGTGACCTGGGTGCGCTCGTCCGACGCAATCTCTATCGCGATCGCCTGCAGTGCCCCCGTCAACGCCACCTGTGGCGCCGCCCGCAATGATCGAGCGATGTTCGCGTTCTTTCCGGGAGGAGATTCTTGTCTTTCGTGTATTTATCTCAATTACCCTCCGGTCATGCACGGGACACCAGCTTTCCAGCGGGTTGGGAAAGCAATCGTCCGGCCAAATTGCTTGCAGTTGGCCCTTCTCGCCCTGAAGAGGCTCAAACTGCTCGATTTATTGAGCGTGATTCTTGCGTTAACGACTCCTCCCGCGGCGAGCCCCTGACCGTATATCGTCACCTGACAATATACACATGACCTTTAGATACCGCGCTGTAGTCGCGTTTTCGCCCCCATTCGCAAGCAAATCACGCTCCTGGCTGTGAAAGAGACGACACCGGGCTTCCCACAGCGTAGGTGCGATGTTTCCTCTCCAAGTCATCGAGCCATCGGTTTTGCCTAATCGGCAATTCCAGCGTCGGGTGGATCGATTCCAAGCGCGGTCGCTAGCGAGATTAAGTGATCCTGCTCCTGCATAAGGATGCCGCGCAGGCTTTCGGCAATGGCAAATTCATTCAACTCGTCGGCCTGCTTGACTCGACGCCGATAGTTGGCAATGGTCACTCGCTCGTTCTCAAGGTCGAATTTGAGCATGGCTTCCGCCTTCTCCGACGTCTTGACCGGCTTCGGTATCACCGACGGCATGCCACCCAGATAGTCGACGTGGTTCGCGATCCGCAGGGCATGCTCAAGTTCTTCCTTGGCATGGACCGCCAGTTCGTCGGCAATGTTCATATACGCCGCACCCTTCAGCACCTGCGAATAATTCACATAACTGATGATGGCCTGATATTCGCGCGACAAATCCTCGTTGAGGTTGGCGATAAACTTCTTTCGCGTCATTTTGGTTTTGGGCATAAGTTTTCTCCTGTCACGCGGCTGTGGCGCTTCTAGCAATGATGGGTAAACAGCGCGAGCAACAGGATCAGCGGAATAGGCACGCCGATGAAGTAGAGCAGGACAGAACGCATGATTGATCTCCTTGGATTCCAGCGGCTAGATAACTTTTACGTGATCGCGTTGCTTTCCGCCGATTGTCGCGGCGTAGCTCGCGCTGAATGCTCCGATCATAAGAGCGAGAAATATCCATAGCAATAATCGGGAAGTGGTCTGCCGCGCGGTATCCTCCGCTTGGCGGGCGTCGGACAGGACTTGGGATACCCTGGCCTCGGCGGCCGGCAAGCTGAGTCCGGTCTTGGCGGCGACGAGTTTCGATAGATAGGCGAGATCTGCTGGCCGGGGGTCCGTCTGGAGGAGGGTAAGCGCGAGGATGCGGCCAGCTTCAGCCTGGACAGCTCCATCGACCTGTGAATGCACATCCGAACGAAAGAGGACGTCGACGAAGTAGGCATTGACAGCCGCTGTGCCCTTCGTTGCCTCGATCTCATTGGATTCGTTTCGTTGTCCGGAACCGCCCGCCATGGTGGAGGCAGCAGACACAAGGAGCGTCACGGTAATGACGAGTCCCACGGCCCAAACAAGAAATCCGTTCGCAGTATCGCGAAAAAACACTTCATCCGTGTGTACAGCCATATATTTCGTACGAAGCCGGCCCGCGAGATATCCTCCCAGAGCACAGGAAATCATCTGAATCGCGATAAGCCAACATATGGCGGCATTGCTCAGAGCGGAAGAGGATGCACCGGTATTGGACCAGGGGGAGACAGCCGCCAATCCGAACCCAGCCCCCAGGGCGAGCATGATCAGCGAAATAGAAGCGGCGACAAAGGCACCGCCGACGACAGCCCCCCAGGATACGCCGGACGAATGTTCGTCGGTTCCGGTTTCCATCCGTCTTTCCAGCGTTAAGGTATTTTCCATTTCAACTCCCTCCATATATCTCTCAGCGACCAACTGCCTGCGCGTCGGGAACGGCTTTCTTGATGAGAGCCGAAGCGATCGTCCGCAGTTTTTGTTCAGCGCCTTGTTCTTCGGCGAGGGACTGTCCGAGGAGCGTAACCACTTGAGTCGCTTTTAGCCGTTGTGCGAGGCTGATCGCGGTCATATAGCCCGCCATCTCGTAATGCTCCACGCGGCTTCCCGCGCCAATGAGTCCGAGATCCAGAATCGTCTCGTCTCCCTTCTCTTCCAACGCCTCGGCGCCTTCGTGTATGCAGCCTTCCATACCGACGCATTTTTTGCCGGTCGGCGTCATGTCGAGAAGTTTCGCAACCTCCTCCAGCCGCACGACTTGTGCCTCGGTCTCCTTCAGATGCCCCTCAAACGCCGCCTGAAGGGTTGGGTCATTGGAGCCTTTCGCCATCTTGGGGATTGCCTTCGTCAGCTGTTTTTCAGCCGAATACAAATCCTTGATTTCATCTTCGAGCAGATCTTTCACGGTTCTTTTATCAGTCATATGACACCTTTCCTTCGTTTTTTGTTTCTATTGCCGAAAGTGCAGAGGGGGGCGTCCCTTCGACGCCTCTCTGCGGAGATACTATACGCGTGCGCCGACTTTGCTCATCGCCGGGTAATCGGCGCTCGATTCGCCGGTCGAGGAAATATCCTCAGCGCCCGTCTTTTCCAATAGGTCCTTGGCGCGCTTGATTTCATCGGAAGTATCGCAGTGAACCGAGAGCAGGACTCCGCCGTCCTTGATCCGCCCTTCATAGCGTTTCGCCTCATACTCCGGGATCCCCATCCCCACCAGCGCGCCGATCAAGCCACCGACCGCTCCGCCGACTCCCAGGCCGGCGAGGGCGCCCATGATCGGTCCCGCCGCGATAAACGGGCCCACTCCAGGAATTGCCAGCGCACCGATCCCGGCGAGCAGGCCCAGCGTTCCACCGACCACTCCTCCGGCAGTAACGCCTGCCGTGGTTCCCTCGGGAGCCTTGGTGTCTTTCTTGTGAGCGAATTCCTTCGAGCTATGGCTGTCCGGCAATAACACGGAAATGTCATCATTCGCGAAGCCGGCCGCCAAGAGCCGATCAACACTCTGTTCCGCGTGAAGGCGGCTTTTATAGATACCGAATACTGCTGTTTTCTTTCCTGTCATTTTGTTTCCTTCTTTCTTTGTTGAGAATCTATTTAGAATCAGGTTGAACCGACAACTGGTTGATGACTTTGTCGCCGCTGCCTGTGACCTCTGTGGCCTTGGCGACGATGGATTTCACCTCATCGTCCGACCGTACCGGCCCCTTCAAGGTGACCGTGCCGTCCTGACTGATGATCTTGACGTTGTGCGCATATGTGGAAAGCGATTTGTCGGCCATCACGGACTTACGAATCTTGGCTGTGATGCCGCGGTCCGTGGCGTTCATCTTCTGTTGATCCGCTGTCGCCTCGCCAGGGTTCTGATCGCGTTTGTTCACCGCGGAGTTGTCTGGTTTCGTTTTCGCATCCTGAGCATGAAGCGCGCCCGTTGAAAGCGGCATGCCCACGATAAGGCTGAATGCGACGACTGTCGATCGAGTGATTTTCGTAAAATACATAGCACTTGCTGGAGCAAGCGAGTGCCCAATCTGAGAGCTATTGCAATGTATACGCTTCCGGGATGGAAGAGAGATTAGCCTGTTCGCATTGGCGTGATGAGCGCGACTTCCCGCAGATCGGTAATTATGACGCGATGAAAGGGCCGTGCGCCACCAATCCTCATATGGCTTCCTCCGCGTGACTTGCACTCATCTGAGCGATCGCCTCCTAAAAGAGGGCTGATCTGAGTAGAAAAAAACCCCGGCGCTGAGGGTGCCGCGCCGGGGCAAGCGAAGGTTTAACAGTGAGTCGAGCGACGCGATTACTTCTGCTTAAGGCCGATCATGAGCGTCGCCAGCGATTTCAGTCGATTTTATAGGGCCAGACGGGGGCATGTGCATTGGCTGATGCATTGTTCGCCCCAGCGCCATAGAGCGGACCGACTTACATCGGAGCCAAGGTAATCGTCAGGGTCGCGAGCGTGTTTGCCGCCGACTGCGCATTCCCCTGCGACGAATCTTGCAGGTAGAAAACAGTGCCCCCCGGCAAATTGCCGGTGTTATAAGTTCCGCTGCTGCTTCCGTTCTGAACGATAGGACCGCTTGGACTATTTAGGCGAAGTTGCACGCTGGACACGCCGGGAGCATTATAGGTAATTGTTGTAGCTCCTGTCGTGGCGCCACTGGCTAAAGACACGGGGATCGGGTTGGGACTAGCCGTAAGTATTCCGCCACCAGCCGTTGCCGCCGCGCTCGAAGTATTCAGGAGTCCGTTGACGCCATTCGGAAAGAATCCGCCGGACGTCACGTTCGCTTTGCCGCCATATGCCAGGAAGAGGACTTGTCCGGGTGTACGAACTTCGGTCAGCGCAGAACTGTTCGTTGAGAAATACAGCGTGCCGGTTGGAGGCGGCAGGTGATCTACGGCGTCAAGCGGGGTCGTCGCCACAGAATTCAGAGCTACCAGTAGTCGGATGTTGCCTACATGCTCTGCCTCCGTCGCGAGAATTCGCGCAGCATAGCCGAGGATCGCCTTGTTCACAATAAGTGGCGCGGCGCCGCCGTAGGCCGTCACTCCGATGTCTTCAAAAACTCGAGCGACGGCGAGAAAGTCATTCTGCGATGCGAAGCCGATTCCAAGGGCCGCCAGATTGATGGCAGGCTTTGCAACCGCAGTCCCGCCCAATCCGGCAATCGCACCCTGGAGGAGCTTTACGTGGGCTTGTTCATCTACCGCCAGCTCCATCGCAACAGCCTGAACTCTCGGGTCGGAGAAAGCCACCAGGTTTCCACCGGAAGTAAGTCCGGCCGTTCCGGCGCCGGTGCTGTTGACACCGCCTGTCGCAAGCGGTTTACCAGTCGTCGCTACGGTATAAAACTCTGCTTCCAGATATTCCAGATTCAGAGCGAAATTCAGAATGTCGGCATCGGCGATGGCAGGCGTACTCTGTGCATGCCCCTTCGTGCCTGCGACGGCGCCTACCAGCGCGCTGGCAATCCCTAAGTTCTTCACGAAATTTCGCCGGTTCGGCGCTTGCGCGATCAGATCTTTGATCAGATTATCGGCCATGTGTGATCCTTTGTTTTTAGATTGTCTGAGAGACTTGAATTCGACTTTGCAGTTGAGCGCCCAACCACAAACTCATCGGCGTACCTTGCTCGTCCGCGCCCTCTCGAAAAGCGGAATTTCCGCAGCCAGGACTGCTCTGAGCCAACCTTCGGTTAGGGTGTTCAGAGGACGGAGATCCGGCTCCCGGCTGGCGTTGGTTGCATGGGGTGCCGCGACGGTATTCAGTCAAACGACGAAGGGCTGTCGCGGCATGATTTGGATTACGCTCCGCGGCCGGGAAACTCGACATGAGCACTTTTGACCAGACTGCGAGGCCGAGTGAGATCACACTGATGGTTATGCCCTCCGTGTTCGCGGGATCCAAGAAGTCCAAAAGCGCAGGCTCACGTTCCCAAGCAAGTTCTCGGCACATATAGATGACTCGAATCGAGGTGGCTTGTGAGCGTTGCTGAGGCGAGTTTACCGGTCCCATTGGAATCGGTCATCTGTACAGACGAACTGAAGCGCCGCCGGGCGCGGCCCGCGAATTATAAGGCGCTTACAAATGCCTTATTGCGCCTGGCTCAAACGCTAGCCGAGTCACCAGAACAAATCCTTCAACAACTTGGTGAAACCGCCCTGGAGCTGTGTCAGGCCCAGTCGGCGGGACTAAGCTTGCAGGAGGAGGAGAATGGCCAGAAGATCTTCCGCTGGCACGGACTCGCCGGCGAGTTCGCGCCTCACCTTTCGGGGACGACGCCGCGCGAGTTTAGCCCGTGTGGAACCGTGTTGGATACGGACGCAGTCATGCTGATGTCGCATCTCGACCGCCACTTCACCTACTTCGCACAGGTCGAGCCGCGAATATCGGAAGCGCTACTCATTCCTTTTTATGTGGGTGGCCAAGCGGTCGGCACGATCTGGGTTGTCTCGCATGACCAGGTACGGAAATTCGATGCGGAAGATGCAAGAGTGATGACCACGCTCGGAGAATTCGCGGCACGCGCCTATGAAGCTTTGTCGGGGTCGGTCGCGCTAAAAAGCATCGTCGCTACGATTCGCGAGCCGATCTTAGTCCTGGACGGCAGCCTTCGTGTCCAAACAGCAAGTCGATCCTTTTACAATACGTTTCAAGTCTCACAGACCGCCACGGAAGGGCATTTGCTTTATGAACTCGGCGGCGGGGAATGGGATATTCCAGGGCTGCGGAGTCTACTGGAAGACGTGCTGTCGAACGAAAGTGCGGTCGACGCATTCGAAGTGACGAAGGAGTTTCCTTCAATCGGACGGCGAACGATGTTGCTGAATGCCCGCAAAATCTGGAGCGAAGGGAATCCGACCAAGCTCATCCTGTTGGGCATCGAGGATATTACCAATCTCAAACGGAGCGAAGCACAAGCACTTCGTTCCTACGAAGATTCGCAGCGAGAGCGTGACCCGTTGGATAGTATCGACGAAGAACCCATTGTGGCCAGGCATGGCTTCGAAGAAATTATTGGAAACAGCGCGACCATGGAAGAGGTTATGGAAAAGGTGGAATTGGTTGCGCCCACCAATGCGACCGTTTTGATCCTGGGCGAAACCGGCACAGGTAAGGAGCTCGTCGCCCGCGCGGTCCATAAGATGAGCGCCCGCAGGGATTATCCATTCATCACCTTGAACTGTGCCGCCATTCCAACCGGGCTTCTTGAAAGCGAGCTGTTCGGTTATGAGAAGGGCGCATTTACCGGCGCGTTGTCTCAAAAAATCGGGCGTTTCGAGATGGCCAACAATGGGACCCTTTTTTTGGATGAGGTTGGCGATATACCGCTGGATCTGCAGCCCAAGTTGCTGCGGGCCCTTCAGGAGAAGTCGTTTGAACGATTAGGTGGCACAAGAACGATCCCTATTGACGTACGCCTGGTTGCGGCGACCAATCGCAATCTCGATCAGATGATGGAGGATAAGCTGTTCCGGAGCGACCTCTATTATCGATTAAAAGTCTTTCCCGTTACTATGCCGTCTTTGCGCGATCGCCCAGAGGACATCCCGATACTCGCTCGGCATTTCACGAAAAAATATGCCGCTAAGATGGACCGGCGGATTGATAAGATCCCGGCGGACACGATGCGCGAGCTGGTTACGTGGAACTGGCCGGGCAATGTAAGAGAGCTCGAAAACTTCATTGAGCGGTCGGTCATCCTTTCAAGAGGCCCGAACCTGCGCGTCCCCTTCGCTGAAATCCGCAAGGATGCCCTTGAGTCAATCGGTGGCATCACGCTCGAACAGCTGGAGCGCGAACACATCATCCGCGTACTTCGAGAGAGCCATGGGGTGGTCACGGTCGCTGCGGGGAAGCTTGGATTGGCACGAACGACGCTAAGCGCAAAGATGAAAAGACTGGGAATTTCACGGGGCTTTGCGGAGTCGCGCGCTTCGCGAGAGTTAGATTAACAAGGCTGTGTAGGCAGACTTCGTCCTGCTCGATTAAATTATTCGATCAGAATCCGCCCTACTGCTTCGTGGTTCGACGTCCTCGAGTGCTGGGCGGAGGAACGTAGGTCACGAGCTCCTCGACAGGGTGGTTGCCGGCCCAAGCGATTCCGCGCAACAGCGTCTTTTGGATCTGCGGGTTCGCGAAATTCGTGTAGGTGTGTCCTTGCATCCAGACGAAGGCGCGCGCCGGCTGGCCGCCCGGCACGGTATGCTCGTAGGTCCACATTTGGGGAACGATCTCGCCCTTATGATCGCCGGCGCTCGGGGTCGGCGAGATTTCATTATTTGCCAGCACGTGGAGGTTGCCTGTCTTCGCCCAGGTCATTTTGAAGAAGGCTTCGTCGGGAATCGTGAGATCGGACATGTCCTTCATGATGGGATGCGTTTTGTCGGCGACCTTGTAGGTAACCTCCGTTTCCAGGGTGTAGTTGACCTCACCGTGTTTTTTTCCGCCGCCGACGAGAGTTGCGAAATACTCCGGATCCGGACCGCACAGGGAATCGTGGATGCTGACCATGCCCCCACCTCTCTTCACAAAGGCATCGAGCGCGGCTTTCGCGTTATCGCTCAGGAACCCCGCATCTCCTTTGTAGAGCAATACAACATCGGTGTGCTCCAGGTCGGCACTACTGGGCGCGTGCAAAGCGCCGTCGACGACTGCACCATGCTCGGTGAGCACCTTGCTCCAGTCCGCCAGGAATTGCGGATAGTCGTGCTTGCCTTCGGTGTGCGATTTCAGCCCCGTCCAAATGTAAACGTGCATGCCCTTGGGATTTTGGCCCTGAGGCAACGGGGCGCCTCCTGGTCCGGTCGGCGGCTGCCCCCAGACAAAGAGCGGTATTGCCGCAACAAGGAGACAATTCTTGAATCCGTTAATCATAATTTGCACCATCGAACCTGATGTTTTCTTTTCTTAGGGCTTGCCGGCCAGAGTGAGTGCATAAAGACTGTCCCCGGCTCCCACGATCACGTATTGTTTGTCATCGAGCGTCCACGTGGACGGGCCGTTGCTGAGCGGCGATGTCAGTTGCTGATGCCACAGGATTTTCCCCGTCGCCGGATCGAATGCCACCAGATATCCGGAATCGCCAGTGAACAGCAGGTGTCCGGCGGTGGTCATGATGCCTCCACTCATGCCTCCATTGCCGGCATGCTCGTGCTTCCATTTCGTCGCGCCGTTGTGGATGTCTAGCGCGAACAGCGCGGAACGAGAATCGAAGTTGCCACCGCCTCCACCACCGTAGCCTTCCGGATTGGGCGAAGTGTCGTAGAGGTACGCCATTCCGTAGGCTTCCGTGCCGTTGACGTAAAAGAGCTCGGTCTGCGGATCGTAGCTGGGAGGCGGCCAGTTGGTAGCGCCCATGGCCGGCATATCGATCATCGAGCCGTCAATTTTGGGCTCTTTGTCGGGATCGGGGATCGGCTGGCCTTTGGCGTCGATGCCCTTGGCCCAGTTGCCTGTGCCCGAGAAGGGCTTCGAGACGAGCGCCTTTCCATCGGTCCGATCGAGAACGAAGAACCATCCGCATCGGCCGGCTTGGGCGAGGAGTTTGCGCGGCTTGCCGTCTATAGTGGCGTTGAACAACACCGGAGTCTCGACGTTATCCCAGTCATGAGTGTCGTGCGGAGACGCCTGGAAATACCAAACAATCTTGCCGGTATCGGCATTGAGCGCGACGATCGATGCCGTGTAAAGATTCGCACCCAGCCGGCCTTGTCCAGCGAAAACCGGATTCGCGTTGCCCGTCCCCCAATAGATCAGGTTCAGCTCCGGGTCATAAGTGCCGGGCAGCCAGGTCATGCCGCCGCCGTGGTCCATAGCTGCCTGATTGGGCCACGTTTCGGAGCCAGGGTCGCCCATTTTGACGGGTTCGCTCCACCATTTCCACTGCACGTCGCCTGTCTCCGGATCGCGGGACTCGAGGTAGCCGCGGACGTCCATGGCGTCTCCGCCGACGCCGACAATGACGTGGTTTTTGACAATCAGAGGCGCGATCGTCGTGAAGTACTGAAGTTTCTCGTCGGCGATCTTCTTACGCCAGCGCTCCTTGCCATCTCTCGCGTTGAGCGAGATGAACCAACCGTCGGGAGAGAGGAAGTAGAGCCAGTCGCCATACATGGCCACTCCGCGCTGTCCGACAAGATGGCCGCCTTTATCCTGAAAATCGTACTGCCAGAGTTGTTCCCCCGTCCGCGCGCTGATCGCGAATACATGGTCGGGGACGGTGAAGTAGAGAACCCCGTTCACCATCAGCGGAGTCGATTTGATGGTCGGATTGCCGACGCCGCGTTGCGGCCCGACACTGGTGATGCGGTAAATCCACTCGATTTTTAGAAGATTCACGTTGGACTGATTGATTTGCGTGAGATCGCTGAACCGGCGCCCGGAGTAGTCGCCGTTATACGTCGGCCAGACATTTTGCGGCCGATGGTCGAGAGTAAGCCACTTGGGATCGAGCCCCTGGGCCAATACCAGCGCGGGCATGAGAAACAGAATCGCTCTCATTTTAGTGTCACCAGATAGGCGGTCATATTGTGAATGCCGGCGTTCGAATATAGCGGAAGTATCGCACGGTGGCCTGAAAGCTTGTCGTCCACCTCAAGCTTGACTTGACTCTTCGGCCATTCGTGGAAGGCGCCTGTCGAATCGCGGAGAGCGATGATAAAGTCGTCGTTCTTCAGGAGCGTTCCCGCAACCTTCTCGCCGGAGGGCGTCGTCACCGTACCTTTTTCGGGGCCGGGTGTGGCGGGCCAGAGGAAGCGCTGTTGAAGCTGCGCCGCCTGCTCGAACTTTGAGCCGATATGCGCAAGATCGCCGGTCGCGGAGTGGCACTGCTTGCAGTGAGCCTCAAAGAACACCTGGCCGGCAGCGGCGTCGCCTGTGACTTTGTTCCGCAGGTCGCCGTAGGTGGCTCCGTAGGTGCCGCGGTTTGCCGCGAGTTCGACTTGCAGTTTCACGTACTGATCGATGTTGTGAATATCCTCGCCTGAAAGCTGCGGAAATGGCGGCATGCCGGCTTGAGGCCGGCCGTTCTTAATGACGGCTCCGATCTCTTCATCGTTTTCGTCGTGTAGGACAACGACGGAGCGAACCAGGTTCGGCCCCTGCGAGCCGCGCGCATTTTCACCATGACAGGTTGCACAGTTCTGTGCGTAGAGGGGCTGGCCCTTTTTCGCCGCCGCCTGATCGGGCGCGGGGCCGAGTCCGAGGAATTCGCGGGTGTTGCCGCGGCCTCCGCGCCCGCCACGACCTCCCCGGCCGGCACCAGCCGGGGGTTCCTCCTGTGCGGTCGCAGTGGCTACAAAGATGGCGTTGGCAACTACGACCAGCCCGACGAAGCAGAGAGATCTTCTGGCGATTTGTCGCGTTCGTTGAAACCGCATTTTTGTATACAGTATTCAAAGAGTGCCTCATTGTCAAGGACGCCAAGGACGCCAAAGACGCAGGATGCGCACGGTTCTGCCGCTGCCGAGCGCCTCACCAAACCGAAAAAGGGGTATCGCGCACATCCCTGTGCCCCGCAAACGAGCGAGCCGGTCATCTGGGGAAGAATATTCCACATTCCCCTTAGGTATGGATCGGACGCCCCTATGGCCTGAGCCGGGCGATTTCAAGCATGCAGCCGCGGGCGACCCGCCCGACCGCCAGCTTCCGGCTGCCCCCTTCGGTAACACGAGAGGGTCGCAACGCTTGGCTCCGGACAGGGCGCATAGATAGGATCAGTCCTAGAGGCTAAGCGTTCGGGTTATTTGGGGGAAGGGGTGAGAACAGGCGGAAACGCCTATTTATTCAAGATGTGATCTGCCTTGGTGTCGATTTTCTTCTTGTCCGCTGCGCTCAATTTGCCTTGGTGCTCCATCTGGGAGGCCCGAGCTTTGGCATTTCTGGCATGACTCGCATCCGGCATTGGATATTTGCGTTCCGCCGGAAGCCCAAATTCCTTTTTTGGCTCGGCGTTCTTCTTGGCGGCTGTAAGTTTTGCCATAATCCACTCCTCGCCCAATCTGCCAGCAAGTAAGGTTCCAACATGAAGATCACCAACGAGTTCGACATCGGTCAACGCGTTACCGTTGTTCTATGCGTTTGAGGCCATGCAGCGTGTGCGATTTGGTCCCCGAATTGCCCATCCATTGCCGGAGAACAAGACACATGAGCCTAAAAGAATTGACTTATTTGGGATTTGGGGCTGCGGCGGGCGTTGCGGCTGCCGTGTTGTTAGCTCCCAGATCGGGATCCGAGACGCGGGGGTACTTACGCTCGAAGGCCGAGGACGGTACTGAATTTGTAAGAGCTCGTGCGTCAGACGTGCTCGATGCCGTATCGAAGGTGACCGAACTCGGAAAGAAAGCGGTGCGGTATCAAACCGAAAACCTAACAGCCGCAGTGGATGCCGGTGTTGAAACTTACCGGGAAGGGGTGCAAACCACTCCATAGACCTGGTCGATTCAAAGCCGCTTGGGTGATGAACAATAGCGGGGCTCTACCCATCTGAACCGCTGAGCACCGCTTATTCCGAACATCGACCGCGCCGGGCGAGCAAAAGCCGGAGCGCTGTTCAGGCCGCCATGACGAGCGATGTCTCGATATCGCTCCAGGGCGCATTCTCGCGATCCAAAGCCTCTTGGCAGACGAGGCAGAATGAGGCCCACGGGATTGCGGCAAGCCGCTTCGGACTGATTTTCTCTTCGCAGCCAACGCAGAATCCAAAGGTGCCTGCATTGAGGCGGAGAAGCGCGCTTTGCACTTCCGCAAGCTGGGAGGAGTCGCGCTCGAGATTGTCGATCGCCATATCGCGATCGCTGGCATGCTGGATTCGGTCCAGCTCATCCGGACTGGTCTCGATGGCCAAAGCCTCGCGGCTCCTGCTTCCGTTTCGTAAATCAGTCTGTCGGCTCTCCAGGACGCTTCTGAATGCATTCACTTCAATTTTTGTCATGTGTCGTATTAACTCGTAAATCTCGCTTAGTTTCGTCACCGCGCAGAACGACCTTCTCGTTTCGCCTGCTCTGGTGTCCTCATTTATCGGTATCTTTGGTTTCAGTTTTCGAACCAGGCCAAATGGCCATGCAGGGCGTCACCGGCGGAAACGAGAATATCCCCAGCCCCCACCACCGAGTAAAAACAACACTAGAAGAACAATTAATATCGTCGACATTTGTTTACCTCTTCTCCGTCCTGACGGTGTGCAGATTGGGGGCCAAGCTGATGTGTGCGAGAGCACAAAGCAGAAGCTGAGGGAAAAGGCGCTACAGGTCAGGCGACAGGCCCGCCCCAAAAGGACCGATACCGTGCTCCGGGAGGGTTCTCACGCTTGACAATATAAGGTCAAATGACCGTGGAAGGTCACAGTGGGCACCTTCGGCGGGAGAGTCGATGAGACCGAAGCGCTGCCGACCTGAAGACACATCAAGATTACGCGCACGACTGGTTCGCACCTGATTACCCCGTGCCGGTGGCTCAAATCTGGAAGATGCCAGGATCGCTGCCAAGGTGTCTCAGTTGCGTTCCGCTCGTCGGCACGGAGCTTGAGGTATGGTCAGAATGAAGTCCGCTCTCTGTTCTGATTGTGTCAGGCCGCTGTTCCCAATACGCGGGGGCGAGCGGTTGTGTCCGTCTGCCTGCGTACTGGGCCTACACATGCTCGGGATAGAGCGTTATGCATCTCTTCCACCTCGCAAAATCCAACGTACTCAGATTCGCTCTGTTGCTGCCGTGCTTGTTGGTCCCAGTCTACGCACAATCGACGGACCCTAAGCCGAAACCTGACAATACGGCTGTTAACAAGCGCGATCAGAATTCGGGGGAAGCAACCGCGGATCAACAAAAGATGAACGCCGCCGATCGCGCTTTGACGGCGAAGATCCGCAAGGCAGTCATTGCCGACAAGAGCCTCTCCACCTACGCCCATAACGTCAAGATCATCAGTCAAAACGGGACCGTGACATTAAAAGGCCCGGTGCACTCTGACGATGAAGTGAAGGCGATCATGGCAATGGCGACGGAAGGGGCTGGCAGCCCGGACAAGGTCGTCAACCAAATGTCAGTGAAGCCGTAAGGCCTCACCCGAAGTTCCACGTTCGTTCACAGTCAAAAGGAGATCAATCATGGCAGGAAAAAAGACAGCGGTGTTTGGTATCTACCACAACGCAAATCAAGCGGAACGGGTCGTCGATCGCCTCCGGGAGGAAGGTTTCTCCAATGACGACATTTCGGTTCTGCTCCAGGACAACCAGGGGTCGAAAGACTTTGCCCATGTGAAGAACACAAAAGCACCGGAAGGTACCACCACCGGCGTCGCGACGGGCGGGGTGATCGGCGGAACGCTGGGCTTGCTGGCCGGGATCGGCGCTCTTGCGATTCCGGGGGTCGGTCCGTTTATCGCGGCCGGCCCGATCATGGGCGCTCTTGCCGGGCTCGGAGTCGGCGGCGCCGTCGGGGGTCTGATTGGCGCCCTCGTGGGGATGGGTATCCCCGAATATGAAGCCAAGCGCTATGAAGGACACATCAAAGAAGGCGGCGTTCTTCTTTCGGTGCACTGCGACACGTCAGACCGGATAACGCGGGCCAAAGATTTGCTGAAGCACACGGGCGCCCAGGATATCTCGTCGTCTGGCGAAGCCAGCGCGGACTATCCCGCGACCAGCCAGGTCGCATCGCACCGGTAGAGTTGTGTCGGGGCGGGTGGCGGAGGCTCCGCCTGCCCCCGGTCGTTCGGGTACGGAAAAAAAACGGTAACTGCACCCAACGGAGAACAGCCCAAGCCACGGAACCATTCGCCGCAGGGCGCGCGCACGCATCTTCCGCAGGAATCGCCCGTCGGGACGCATTTCCGGGTGAGGACTCAGGATTACGAGCGTCACGAGTAGGCGCGCAACGGCAGTCCTCGCGTAGCCAGGCATTCGAGCAACATCTCGTGAATGGACTTGTCGAGAAGATAGAATCTCTTTCCGTCCTCTTCCTGCACCAGGGCGAGTGCCTTTCCGACCAGCACTAAGCAAAATTGCTGCTCCCCGCCACTCAACTTCTCCGGATCGACTCGCGCCATGCCGCGCACCGTTGGCGTCAGCTTACTAAGGAATCCACGCACGAATATCTGTTCGTCCAATCCATCCATCGCCGCCGATGCAGCCACCCAGCCTTGTTCGCTCGAACCAAAAAAGTAAGGACCGGACGCGAAGGCGACCAGGAACACGATGATGTCGATGAACGCGGCAAGCGCAAACGCGAAAACGTGCCGCGCCGTGGGCGCCGTGAACAATTCCTCGAATGCGACAAGAAGGTCTTCCTGGCCGCTAACCGAGTGATCGATGAAGTCCGCGTAAACGGGAACCTGCGGGCGTTCGATCTTCGCACCATGCAACGACTCGGTCACGTCGCTCCAAGGCATTCCATCGTAGAGCTGCCGGAATCCGCGTAACTGGCTCTCCGTCGCATCGAGTGGCTTCAGCCGATCGCGAAACTCAGCGATGGCTTTCTGTGCGGTGTTCAGGCGCTCAGCGGACTGCTGCGCCAGTTTTGTATAACGCTCGAACGCATCGTACCGCAAGCCAGCCCCCGATCCTCCCCGGTACGCGTTCGAATACGTCTGCGCCTCTTTTGCGACCGCGTCGCGCACCGCGCGTAAGTACGGGTCGGCATCCTGCGCTCGGGAAATGAAGCCCACGGATTTCTCAGCCGCACCCATCTCCTCAAGGGCCAGCACATGTTTCTGCGCCTCGGCCGACGCCGCGGCCACTAGCTCCTGAGTCTTGCCCAGCGAACCGTTCAGCTCGTCGTATAGCTTGCGTTCGACAGCCGCCGGCCGCTCCCGCGCCGAGAACCAGGTGTACAGGCTGACGTAAGAAAATGCGATCGATACCGTAGCCGTGATCGCGTACACCACGCTGAGCAGCGTGCGCCGCGACTTGCTGAATCCGATCAGCCACGCGACCAACACCAACGTTCCCTGCACGCCCAAAGATGCGAGCAGCGCGAACCATACAGAGAGGTATAACGCCATGCCCTGTTCCGTCGTATACCAGGAAACAACGGACAGAAGGCACGTGGCGGCGAACAGACCTTTCACCATCGGCCGCGTGACTTCGGCGGACACTTGAAACATCTGTTTAAGTCAACGCGGCTCGCGCCCAAAATGTTCCCACATTCGCATGTTGCCGCTTTAACCGCGACGTTGAAACGCAGGCGGAACCGCCTGCGCCACAGCAGCAGATCAATAAAATGGAAGTCGGGTGGGGCAGGCGGTTCCGCCTGCCGGCTATTTTCCAGCCTCCTTGTGTACAATCAGCCGGCGCCGCATTTCACTCGTACCGCAGCGCGATCATCGGATCCACACGCGCCGCTCTTCGCGCCGGCACATAGCACGCGAATAACGCAACCAGCGCGAGCACTAGAGGCGCCCCTCCAATGACCAGCGGATCGATACTCCGAATGTCATAGAGCACCCCCGCCAACACTTTTCCGAGCCCGATCGCCAATAACAGCCCCGCTCCGATGCCGGCCATCGTCACTTTTAGCGCGTCGCCCAAAATCATGCGCAACGTCGAAGCCGTATCCGCGCCGAGCGCCATCCTGATGCCGATCTCCCGCGTCCGTCGAGCTACTGTGTACGCATTGAGCGCATATAGTCCGATCACCGCGAGCAACAGTGCCACGGAGCCGAATATCTCCAGGATGTGCGCGCCCGTGCGAACTACCCATAGGTCGAAGCTGGACTCCAAATTTCCGCGCATCGTCTTCAACCCGAGCAGCGGCAACCGCTCGTCCACCGCGAGAATCTCGCGCCGGATCGTTTCCATCATCCGCTTCTCCGCATCCGGCCCGCCGCCGGCCACTTTAAAGTGGAAGTTCACATTCGCCTGATACTCCCGTCCAAAAGGAGCATAGACGTGACCCGCCGATCCCTCGCCCCTGCCAAGGATGTTCTCGAGGACATCGCCGGCCACCCCCACCACTTCGAGGTCCGGCCCATGATTCTTCGCGTCGTCCATGCGGATATGCTTGCCCAGCGCATCGCCGCCCGGCCACAGTTTCTCGGCCGCAGCCTTGTCGAGAATCGCCACGCTATTCCTCGATCCTGCCGTGCACTCCGCGCTCGTAAAAGCTCGTCCACGCAGCATCGGTATGCCCAGCGTCTGAAAATAATCTTCGCTGACGATGTTGTATCGCGCTCCCACCGCCGGATGTTCCTTCGAAGCCGGCACGTCGGACGGCGTCACACTCTTTCCCAGCGAGAACATTCCAAACGGCACCGTTGCAGCGATGGCCACCGATTGCACGCCGGGCACCTGCCTCAGCCGCTCCTTCAGCGTCCCATAGAGCTGATTTCCATGCTCCTCGTCGTAATTAATCAGGCTGGCATCCATTTCAGCGAGCACTTCATTCTCGAGCGAAAATCCAGGCTGGACGTTCGACGCCCGCACCGCGCTATGCACGAACAGGCCGGCCGCGGTGAGCATCATCAGCGATAGCGACAATTGCGCCATCACCAGCATGTTGCCGCGCGAAAACAGCCGGCGCTTGCGGCCCGCTACATCCTCGCCCAGATTCTCCTTGAGGTCGACCCACACGTCCGGCTTCGAAAGCTTCCAGGCTGGAAACAGTCCGAAGACCACCGTGCTCAGTGCGCAGAATAACAGCGTGAACCCCAGCACCCTCACGTCCGGCCGGGCGTCGTAGATAACGTCGATCGGAGCCATTTCGGACAGCGATTGAATCAGCAGCGTGGTGCTCCACGAAGCAACCACCAGTCCCGCGGCGCCGCCCAGAAGCGCCAGCAGCAATCCCTCGGTTACCAGTTGCCGCACTATGCGCCGCCGGCTGCCGCCAATCGCCAGACGGATCGCGATCTCCTTGCGCCGGGAGGTCCCCTTGGCCATCATCATATTCGCCAGGTTCAAGGACGCGATCAGCAGCACCACCGCGGCGAGCGAGAGCAGCATAACCGCGGGCATTCGCAGCTCGTGATCGTCCTGCGGACCGGTCGAGATACTCATGCGCGACAGCGGCCTGACCACCAGGGCCTGATCTTTGTTTTCTGCATACGCCTTCTCCATCTGCGACGCCTCAACGGCCAGCGTCGCGTCGGCGGTCTTCAGCGTGACGCCCGGTTTTAAGCGGCCCACCAGCATCAACGTGTGGTTGTCCCTCGCCGCCAGCGGTCGAACATGCCCTTCAAAATCGTTCATCACCATGCCGTAGGCATTAAGCGGCACAAAAATTTCCGGGCTGACCAGCGCAGTGGTGCCGCTGAATCCTTTTGGAGTGATGCCTACGATCGTGAATAAGCGTCCATTGATGCGCACCGGCTTGCCCACCAATTGCGGATCCGCTCCCTTTTTCTCCCAGAATGGATACGTCACGATGGCCGTCAACTCGCCCCCGGGAGTTTCGTCTTGCGCCAGGAATGCCCGGCCCTTCGCGAGCGTCACGCCAAGGGTAGAGAAATAATTGGAGGAGATCACCCCGGCAAACGTACGTCGCGTGCTGTCGCCTTCTTGCACACCAACCAGCGCCATGTTAAAAGCGGTGAGACTCGAAAAAGCCTGGTTGCCGTCGCGAATGTCGACGTAATTCGGATAAGAAAACGCGCGGTATGTATTGGGATGCTTGGTGTCGCGGCTGTAAAGCCCCGCCAGTTCCTCCGGCTTCTGCACATGCAGAGGCTTCAGCAAAAATGCATTGATCAGGCTGAACACCGCACTGTTGGCGCCGATCCCCAGAGCCAATACCAACACCGCAGCCGCCGTGAACCCCGGTTTGTTCAACAGCATCCGAATCCCGTACCGAACATCCTGCCAAATTTGGTTCATTCTTGACAGAAGTACGCGTGAAGTGGCCTTTCCGTTCCCGGAAATATTAACATCCGTCACTCCCTGATCGTCCAACTCGCGCTCCCGCACGAATTACACTGCCGCGCGTTCGGATTCAACGTCGCGCCACAGCGGAGACATGCGTGCGACGACCGCTTCCCGCCCCGCCTCCCCTGATACGCAATAAGCGCCCCGGCCGCGGCCAGGAACAGCGCCGCGATAACCCACGAGTCGGTGTAATAGTACAGCGTGAGCACCGCCGCGATCGCAGCCGTCCCGATCAGCCACCACTTCCTGCGAGGAGAATCGTCCATCGATATTATAGTTATCTCATGCATTCGCGACGAAGTTTCCTCGGAGCCCTGGGCGCAGCCGCCACCCTGCGCGGCACCACCCTCAAACCCGACCTCATTCTGTTGAACGGCAATATCCACACTATGGATTCGTCGAATCCCCATGCGCAGTCCGTCGCCATTCTCGGCGGAAAATTCTTCGCCGTCGGCACCAACGACGAAGTCGCGAATCTCTCGTCCGGAGTGCCGCGAATCGATCTCGCCGGCCGCACCGTCGTCCCCGGTTTCATCGACGCCCATTTGCACACCGCATCGACGGGGCTCCGTCATTTAAAAGAAGTGAATTGCGATCTCCGCTCTATCGCCGCGATCCAGGCAGCCCTCCGCGAACGCGCCGCGAAGACTCCGAAAGGCGAATGGGTCGTAGGCTTCATGTACGACGACACGAAAACCACCGAAGGCCGTCCGCTCACCAAAGCCGACCTCGACGCAGCCGTCCCCGACCATCCGGTCGTAGTGAATCATCGCGGTGGCCACACCAATTATGTCAATTCGAAAGCGATGGAGCTCGCCGACGTGAACGAAAAAACTCCCGACCCGCAAGGTGGAAAATTCGAGCGCGGTCCCGACGGCAAATTGACCGGACGCATCGAAGAGCAGGCCAGCGCGCGTTTCCGCTCCAAAATTCGCGACGTCGCGACCCGCGCCGATCGCCGCGAAGGCGTGAAACTCATCAGCAGGATGATCGTCAAAAGCGGAATCACCTCGGTCAACGATCCGCAAGGTTCCGCCGACGATCTGATGGCCTATCAGGACGCCTACGATTCAGGCGACCTCAGCATTCGCGTCTATCAGTTCTTAAGCGCCAATTACGTTCCGCGAATGCTTGCCGCGGGCGTCAAGACCGGACTCGGCAACGAATGGGTCCGCGTCGGCGCGATGAAAATGGTCGCCGACGGCTCCATCTCCGAGCGCACCGCATGGGTTTCAGAGCCCTATGTCGGCCGCCCCAACGATCACGGCATTCAGGTCCGCACCGAAGAGCAGCTCTATCACGATGCGAAGCCTGCGCATGACGCGGGCTGGCAGATCGGCACGCACGGAAATGGCGACCTGGCCATCGACGTCATCCTCCGCGTCTACGCGCGCCTTCAGAAAGAAAATCCCCGCTCCGATCCGCGCTTCCGCATCGAGCATTGCACCGTGATCAATCCCGATCTCGTCCGCCGCATCAAAGCGCAAGGCGTGATCCCGACGCCCTTTTCGAGCTACGTTTATTACCACGGCGAAAAAATGAAAGAGTATGGAGCCGAGCGCCTCAATTCGATGTTCGCCCTCCGCAGTTTTCTCGACGCCGGCATCCCCGCGACCATGTCTTCCGATTACGGCCCCGGCCCCTTCGAGCCAATGATGTTCCTTCAATCGAGCGTCACCCGCACCGATATTAAAGGAAATGTTTGGGGACCGAAGCAGCGCATCACCGTCGAAGAAGCCCTGCGCGTCGCCACCATGAACGGCGCGCACGCCTCGTTTGACGAAAAGGTCAAGGGATCGATCGAACCCGGCAAACTCGCCGACCTGACCGTTCTCGGCCGCGATCCCTTGAAAGAAAATCCGTCGACCCTGGTAAGCATTCCGATCGAGCGCACCATGGTCGGCGGCCGCTGGATGTACGAATCCTAGTTTTACCGCGTCATTCCGCCTTCCACACCTCGAAACAACTCGCCTCTCGCGATCCCCAAACCCACGGCAGATATCCGAACGGGTTAGAGAAGAACCCCGCGCCGCCGCCGGAATCCATCACCCGCCCGATGCGGCTACTCGGATAACATAAGCGCCGCACGACCCTCCGATCCGCAGTCGATTGTCGAGTAATAAACGCTAAATCGATCTCGCTCGCGATAATCGTTTCCCCCGGTCGAGGCAGCGGCGGTTCCACAGTCATCGGCGACGCCCCGGCCAGTTCGGCGTACCATTGGAATCCCCAATGCCCCGCGAACCACACGTGCTCGCCCGATTTTATCCGCGGCTCAATCAACTCGACGACAGCGCGCCGCTGCGTCTCGGCGAGATCGCGAATGCCAAGCAGGATCAACACCCCCAATATCACTCCCGCTGCCGCGACCGACGGCACCAGCCACCGCGTCGCGGCCCCGCGAGCCTCCGGAATCACACGCATCACCAGCATCGCCGCCGCCGGTACGGAAGGCAGCAGGTATTTAGAAGGAAGGTGAATATAG
>Ga0182024_10000685_pt1 | contig 88120 bp, 77 predicted proteins | sample P32metaG_FD_120480 | JGI IMG/M metagenome (GOLD analysis project Ga0182024, IMG submission 120480) | Permafrost microbial communities from Stordalen Mire, Sweden - P3-2 metaG (Illumina Assembly) | ecosystem: Environmental > Terrestrial > Soil > Wetlands > Permafrost | place: Sweden: Stordalen... | reverse complement strand
TGCTACTTGGCCTAATCCTGATTATTAATATTATCGCGCGGGTCATTCTGTCCCGTGGCGTTGCTGTTCCGAGGACTTAATCATGGCTTCTGTGAGGTCGGCAGTGTCCGTAAAAATAACACCACCGGTGTCAGTTCCTACGAGTCGCGAAGCGCAAGCACCACTGGTCATGCGCATGACTGTCGCGAAGGTCAATTTTTATTACGGGCCCAAACAAGTCTTATTCGACATCAACCTGAATATCGCTACAAACAAAGTAACTTCGCTGATCGGTCCTTCAGGCTGTGGCAAGTCGACGTTACTCCGTACTTTGAATCGCATGCACGAGACGGTGCGCAGCTCCCGGCTCGAAGGCGAAATTCTTATCGATAATCAAAATATTCTGGCCCAGGACGTGACCGCGCTTCGACGAAGGGTGGGCATGGTGTTTCAGCGGCCGAATCCGTTTCCAAAATCAATCTTTGATAATGTGGCTTACGGGCTGCGGATTAATGGCGTCAAAGGGTCTATCCACGACGCGGTGGAGAAGAGTCTTCGCCACGCGGCGCTATGGGACGAAGTGAAGGATCAGCTGCATAAGTCGGCGTACGAACTTTCCGGAGGCCAGCAGCAGCGCTTATGCATTGCGCGGGCGCTGGCAGTGGAACCCGAGGTGTTGTTGCTGGACGAGCCTTGCTCGGCGCTCGATCCCATCAGCACCGCGAAGATTGAAGAATTGCTGGTGCAGTTAAAAGATCTCTGCACCATCGTGATAGTCACGCATAATATGCAACAAGCCGCGCGGGTCAGCGACTTCACCGCGTTCCTGCTTACGGGCCAACTGATCGAATTCAGTCCGACCCCGCAACTCTTCACTACGCCCAGCGATGCGCGAACGGAAGCGTACATTACCGGCCGCTTTGGCTGAGACTTAAAAGCACCCGATAAAGTTTATAGTTCTGCCCGAGGGGACGCATGGAACGCCATTTCGAAAGAGATTTGAATGATCTGAAGGAGCGGCTGCTGTGGATGGGCAGCCTTGCTGAGCGCGCGGTGCATCAAGCGGTGCATTCTGTTCTGGATTCCGATGAACAACTCGCGAATCGGGTGCTTGCTGAAGAAGACGCCATCAATGAATTGCAGATTGAAGTGGACGATCGGGTGGTTCAGTTGCTGGCGCTCCACCAATTAATGGCTGTGGACTTGCGATTCGTGCTGGCGGTCTCGCGCATCAACAACGATCTGGAGCGCATCGGCGATCAGGGCGTGAATATCGCACAAGGTTCGTTGCGAATTTTGCGGCACCCGCGGGTGAAGCCGTATGTCGATTTGCCGCGCATGAGCGAGGTGGTTGAAGAGATGGTGCGCAATGCACTGAATGCGGTGGTGCGCCGGGACGTGGAGCTGGCACAAAAGGTTTTGGCCAGCGACGATCAGGTCGATAATTTCCGCGACCAGATTTTTCGCGAATTGCTGACCTACATGATGGGGGACTCGAGCGTAGTTTTTCCGGCCTTTGAACTGATTCTGGTGGCCAAGAATCTGGAACGCATCGGCGATCACGCGACCAACATCGCGGAAGACGTTATTTACATTGTGCAGGGGCAGGATGTGCGGCATCCCACGGTGGATCGCCGCTAATCCGTCGCTAATCTACTGTCGAGCTTCCCTTTGGGCGCCAGGCGAAAAGCAGCAGCGCGATTAGAATGCTGGCGGCGCTTATTAGTCCACCAATCGTGCGATCTGGTGTTCGAATGAAACGCACCAACACACGTGATGATCCAGTGCCCAGCGGTATGGTGATCTGGGCCGTTTCTCCGGTTTGCTCTGGAAGCACGACGGCTTCATTCACCTCAACGCGCCACGCGGGATAATCGAGCAGCCGCAGCTTCAAGACCGCAGGTTCGCGCGTGGTAATGCGCATTTCTTTTCTCTTGGCAGTCCAGCGCTGCACAGTAACCTCGGCAGGGGATTTGAGTTTCGCCTCGGCTTCGGGTGTGGGCGTAACCATTACTCGCTCTAATTTCTCCGGTAAGAGAGAGTGGTCATCACCCAGCGGGTCATATTCGTCTACGCCTTCGAAGCCTTCATCGTTTTGCAGAGCTTCCAAAAGAACTGGGACGTCTTCGGAGTCCCACCAGGTGTGCCGCACCATGTACGTCGCGGTGCATGCCAGGATAGCCAGCACCGCAGCGATCATCGCTGCCGCACTGTATCCGCGCGCTCGTTTTTGAACTATCGCGGCGGAGATGAAAACCGCGAACGGAATCGCCAGAATGGACATCCAGCGCCATGGGAATTGCACGAAACGCAGCTTGGGAAGTGCCTCCCACAAAATATTGCTTATTCGCAGCATCAGGAACGCCGCCGTCACGGAAAGCGCAACCAACGTGCCCCAGAGGCTCTTCTTTAGAGGTCGCGCACTTAATCGGCTTCGTGGAAAACTCAGCGCCGCAAATATGCCGGTCAACGCGATCATCAGGATCGCGGTGTTGGAGGCGATGCGATTGAAAGCGTTATGTTCGGCATCGGCAATTACGGTGTACAAAAAATTCTGTGACGGTTGCAAACCGGACGCCAGCGCCAGGGAAATATTCACCCAGCGTTGTTCATACGCAGCGGGTACCAGATAAAACCCTGCCAAGCCAAAACCTAGCGTCAGCGCCGCACCACCGTGCAGCAATGGGCGCCACGATTTTTTTTTAGCCGCAGCCCACACGAACAGCATGGCCAGACTATAGCTGGCGACCACCCCTGCGGGAGCGTTGGTCAGCCAAACTAGCGCAAAGGTAATGGCCAGCAATACCATGGAGTGACGGGGTGAGTGAGCAGGCGAGTCAAAGAGTCCTAATACTTCTGCTGCAGCCAAAAACAGTAGCGGAAAAAACGCCAGCGCGAGTTGCTCCGCGAAATCGCTGCGCATGTACACGATGAGCAGCGCATAAGGATTTGCTGCGTAACAAACTGCGCAGACCAGCGCGCCACGCTGCGGAAATAAACGCCACCCCAGCGCAAAGGCGCAAAGTCCTGCGAGGGTTTGGGTCAAGACGATGAACACGGCCGGCACAAAAATCCACGGTAAAACTAAACCAAGCGCGGCCCCGAACATCCAGGAAATTGGGGGATAGAAAATGAATCGTGGTTCGCCGAATCCGTGATTCGCCCCTTCTGCCCATCGCGGGAACAGGATTCCTTCGCGCCACTGAGTTGCAACGTCCAGCCAGGACGCCACGTGAAATGAGAAGTCGTGGCCGGAAGCGTTTCCCATCCAAAAAAACGGGGAAATCATCGCTAGTGCGGTGGCCAGCGAAAGAAGCAATGCAAACAGCCAGGCTCGCTTGGCATTCACAGTTAAATTTGCAGCGCTAGTCTCTTCGGAAGAAACTGTCATGCGAGGTTCATTGAGTTAAATGGCGAAAGCACTCGTGGTAAACAGAGTATACGAGATGCGATTACCTCAGCGTGCTTCGGACCGATTGTTTTTGTAGACCACTCCTTCTTTCATTACGAAAAGCACGTGTTCGGTCTGCCGAATATCCTGCAGCGGATTCCCCGGAACGGCGACGATATCAGCGGATTTGCCGGCTTCCAGGGAACCAATTTTGTCAGACAGTCCCAGTAGCTCGGCGTCAACGGATGTTCCGGCTTTCAACGCGTCAACCGGCTTCATGCCGAGATCCACCATTTGATGAAACTCTTCGCCATTGCGCCCGTGCGGATAGACTGCCGCATCCGTGCCTAGTCCGATTTTTATGTTCTTAGCCAGGGCCTTTTGAAATGTTTTATGCAAAGAGGTCATGGCCTGTTCGGCTTTGAACCGAATCGCGGGCGGAATATACATGCCGGCCTGCATCTGTTCCGACAATCCTTGCAAAGCCATCAACGTGGGCACGTAGTAGGTGCCGTGTTGTTTCATCATGTCCAGCGCTTCGTCATCGAGGAAGGAGCCGTGCTCGATGGAGTCCACGCCGGCGCGAATGGCGCGCTTGGCGGCTTCCGCTCCATGACAATGCGCGGCTACTTTTCTTTTGAGTGCGTGCGCTTCATCGATCAGCGCATTCAGTTCCTCTTGCGTCAGTTGTGGGGTATCGACATCGTCGGCTAGAGAAAGGACGCCGCCGGATGCGCAGGTTTTAATAATGTCAGCGCCATATTTGTGAGCGAGGCGCACGGCGTAACGCATTTGGTCCGGGCCATTAGCCACTCCTTGTTCCGGACCGGTTTCATGTCCAAATACGCCGGAGCGATAGCCGGTTTCGTCGCAGTGGCCTCCGGTAGTTCCTATCGCATGCACAGAGACCAGCATGCGCGGTCCGGGCACTTCGCCATTGCGAATGGCATTGCGCAGGCCGACGTCAATAAAGTCATGCGAGCCGACATCGCGCACGGTCGTAAAACCGGCCATCAAGGTAACTTTCGCGTTGGCGATGGAATCCAGCGTTTGCTCAGGGATGGTTTTTTGCAGTGAGTCCAGTGCCGCCTGTTTATAGTCGGTGGTGTACATTCCAGTCAGATGCGTATGCGCATCGATAAATCCCGGCAACAGTGTCACATCTCCCAGGTCGATTACTTCCGCTCCCGCAGGCACGGTAGCGTTCGCACCCGCGGCCGTAATTTTTCCACCCGTCACAATCACCAGCCCCGGCGTCGACAACGAATTGCTCTTGCCATCAAACAGCCTGGCGGCCTTAAGCACTACCGTTTTTGTTTCGGGTGTCTGGCTCTCAGGCTTCTGCGCTTGTCCGTAAGCCTGCGCCACGCTCATGCATGCGAGCAAAAATAACCCAATTGTCCTGCGCATCAGCTGATCTCCTCCTCATGGCCAAACGCAGACGATAACTTGCTTCCATCAAATGTCAAGGATTCTCGATATCCGTCTGAGGAAGATCCTCTTGATTCCGAGCAAACCAACGTGGCCAATAACGTGGCCAATAAAGAACTAAATTCAAGAACACACTCCAGCCAAACAGTGGACGCTAACCTTTTAGCTTCGACTAGCAACTCGAGGGGCATTCTTTGCGTCTGCCCCTGATATACTCACGGTGGCAGCAGGAATTCCCGTCCACCCTGACCCCCAGCAAAAATGAGCTGTTGCGTGGCTTTATTAGAGCTTAGGCAACCCGTCGTTGCAGTTCGAACGTAGCGGGCGCCATCCTCCCGCCGGAAATCGATGCAACTTAGATGGCGTTATCGGTTTTGAGAAGTACATAGGTGCTGTAAGCAGGCATGCCAATATTCAAAGCGCTGAACGGAAATCGCGATTCCAACCAGGGCAATCCTGCGCAGACCCGCCGGCGCAAAACACTGATCACCAATATCGTTATCATTCTGGTGCTCAGCGTTGTTGCCGCCTTCGTAATCACCTGGCAGTCTGGCGCAGGATTTTCGATCCCGAATTCCGCTGCTGGGCGATCGACAGTCGTCACCTCGCCGCCACCGTCTAAAGAGCTTTCGACTCCAACGCTGTCCTCGTTGTCCGAGGAAACACAAGATGGCTACAAGCTGGAAACCGGACCTTCCGCATTAAACGAAATTGCAGGCTTGGTTCTCCATGACGAAAAGCGCAACAAGGATGTGCGCGTTCGAATCTTCTACCCGGTGATCGCCGGAAAATATCCAGTCATCATTTTTTCCCACGGCGCCGGCGGATCCGACACTTGCTGCGAATCGTTGACACGCCATTGGGCCACTTACGGCTACATTACGATTCAGCCCATCCACGATGATTCCGTCTTGCAGCGGCGTAGCGACGGTGACGAGAACGCACGCTTCCCGCAAGCCATCCGCGAAGCGCTGAAAAATCCGGCGCTCTGGGAAAGTCGTCCCCGGGATATTTCCTTCCTGCTGGATTCACTCGCTGGTTTGCAGAAACGTGTCGCGGGTCTCAGCGGTAAAATCGATTCAGGCCGCATAGGCGTAGCGGGCCATTCGATGGGTGCTTACACAGCCGAAGCTATCGCCGGAGCATTGGTCGATCTTCCGGACCATCCTCGTCAAAATTTCTCGGATCCTCGTGCGAAGGCCATTCTCTGCCTCTCGCCTCAAGGGCCGGGACAGTTCGGCTTAAGCGCGCACTCGTTCGACGCAATTTCTCTGCCCTTTATGGGCATCACTGGCTCGCTCGACAATTTGGGCCCGCTGGCAAACGTGGCGTGGCATAAGGTCCCATTCGAACGCAGCCAAGCTGGCGATAAATATGAGGTGTTCATCCAGGGCGCGAGTCACATGTCTTTCATCACCGCAGAAACTCTAAATCCCGCTCACTCTTCGCAAGCCGCCGCAATTCTGGGATATACCAACTCCGCTGCGTTGGCTTTCTGGGACGCGTATTTGAAAGATGATCCGGCAGCAAAACAATTTCTACAGTCCGACGCGCTGGAACGCTCCAGCCATGGTGCTGCGAAATTATCGCGTCGCTGATTGCGTTACCGCCGACTCCAATCCTTATCCGGTTATCATTGCTTGTGAGCGAACTTTTCGTCTATCGCAGTCAGATGCCCGCCTCCGCGGATGTTGTTTATGCCTTTCACGCCCAGCCAGATGCGCTCACGAGGCTCACTCCACCTTGGGAAAATGCGCGAGTGATCGAGCGCACTGGCTCCATAGAACAACCTGGCTCTCGAGTGAAGATTCGACTTCGCGCCGGCCCTTTCTTCCAAACCTGGACCGCCGAACACACGGCTTGCGAACCGGGAGGTATGTTTCGCGACGTCATGATCTCCGGACCATTTCGTCGCTGGGAACATACCCACCTATTCATTCCCGATGGACAAAACAAAAGTTTGCTGGAAGATCGCGTGGAGTATGAATTTCCCTTAGGTTGGTTTGGGAAATTGGTGGGGGGAGCCTACACGCAGCGGCGGCTGTCGCGGATGTTCGCATGGCGCCACAAAGTGACTGCCGAGGCCGTCGCTCAATAATCAACGAGCGAAGGCTAGCGTCTAACTAATCCAGGCCAGCATTTCTCCGGCGTTCACGGTTTGACCTTCATTTGCGAAGAGGCGCTCGACGGTGCCTGATTTGGTGGAACGAATCTCGTTTTGCATTTTCATGGCTTCAACGACCAGGAGACCCTGCCCGACTTCCACTTTTTCGCCGCATTTCACCATCAAGCGCACCACCTTGCCGGCCATGGGCGCGGTAATCTGCTGGCGGCCTTCCACTTCTACGTGACCGAGACGACGCCCGCGCCAGGAGCGCTGGTCGATGACCTCAGCGGAAAATTCGCGAAGGCCAGTTTGAATCTTTAACAGTCCCTCGGCAGGGCGCGCCACTCGGATTTCGTGCGATTCGCCGCGAATCAGAATTGAAAGAGTGTTCGGGGAAATCTCCACGACGTCGGCATCGATCGTTTCACCATTCAGGATAATGCGCCACTGATACCCCACACGTTCGAGATCAACAGTGTGGGTTCTGGTTCCGCTCGAAGACGCCAATTTTACTTCGAATCTCATGGCGTGCGGTCCAGTTGCTGCTTGCGTCCCTCAAGCTTCCATCGTGGAGACGCTCCTTCGCCAGTGAGCGCGGATGCCGTTGACGAAGCTGCTGCGTTTTGCATGGCCTGCCAAACCGCGGCGCCGATGGCGGCAGCGTCTTCGCTGCCTTGCTCGACAGGAGTCGAGCGGTCTTTGCGCAGAAGCAATTCATCGAGCCAGGTCGTGTGGATTTCGCCGCGAACAAATTCTGGTTCGCCAAGGATGCGGCGGAATAAAGCGGCGTTGGTTTTGATGCCGGTAACGGTGTACTCCTCCAGAGACCGGCGGAGGCGCGCAATTGTTTCTTCCCGGCTATTGCCCCAAGCGATCAGCTTACTGAGCAACGGATCGTAGTCATTCGGAACGGTCCAACCTTCGTAGACGCCTTCGTCAAGGCGAATGCCCGGTCCGCTGGGTGCGTGGCGAGAAAGAATTTTTCCCGGTGAGGGAAAGAAATTATTGTCCGGATCCTCGGCGTATAGCCGAACTTCCATGGCGTGACCGCGTGGAGTGATGGTCTCCCAAGCGAATGGCAGGCGATGCCCGGCCGCGATGGCAATTTGCAATTTGACGAGATCCAGGCCGGTGACCTGTTCGGTGACCGGATGCTCGACCTGCAAGCGCGTGTTTACTTCCAGAAAATAAAAATCGAGATTGGCGTCGACGAGAAACTCAACAGTGCCTGCATTGGTATAACCACCGGCACGCGCCAGGCGGACCGCGGCATCGCCCATTTTTTTACGCAGGTCGGGAGTCATGATCGGCGATGGCGCTTCTTCGATCACTTTTTGATGCCGGCGCTGCACGGAGCATTCGCGTTCGCCGAGGGAAACGACACGGCCGTGAGAATCGGCCAGAATCTGAATTTCCACGTGGCGCGGCTTGAGCAGATATTTTTCAAGATAAAGGCGCCCGTCGCCAAAACTGTTCTGCGCTTCAGAGGAGGCATCGCGAAAGGCGGCTACCATATCGCTAAGCCGGTTTACCACTCGCATGCCTTTTCCGCCGCCACCGGCCACAGCTTTAAGCAGGACGGGCAAACCAATATTTTCGATTAGCACTTGGGCCTGTTGAAGTGTCTCGATGGGATCGTTTGTGCCGGGAACACTTGGCACATCGGAGCGTCGAGCGAGTTGGCGGCCGGCAGTTTTGCTGCCCAAAGCTTCCATGGCTTCCGCGGACGGCCCAATAAAAGTGACTCCAGCGTCCGCACATGCGCGAGGAAGCGCCGGATTTTCCGCGAGGAAGCCGTAACCGGGATGCAAGGCGTCGCAGCCCGCGCGGCGCGCGACGTCCATCAACTTATCGATCCGCAGATAACTTTCGGCTGACGCCGCATGACCTATTGGGTAAGCTTCATCGGCCAGCCGGACATGTAAAGATTTACGATCGACTTCGCTAAATACCGCGGCAGAGCGGATGCCTAGCTCTCGGCAAGCGCGCAGGATGCGCACGGCGATCTCTCCGCGATTGGCGATTAGAATTTTGCTGAACATGCTTGATGAATGGTTCGCCGGAATTTTAGCACGCGCTGCGCTTGGCCAAAGGGCGGCTTTGGAGTAAGGTGTCCAATCGTTTCTCGACAATTGGTGTTTGAAGGAGGTAGTGGTGAGCAAGCGAATCTTGACAGTGTTGGCCGCTGTTCTGTGTTTTGCGATTACCGAGATACGCGCACAAGAAGCGACGATCGCTCCCCCGGAGAATCTGGTAGTCGATGGCGCGCCCAAAATCCCAGCTTCGCTGGCCGAGACGGCCGGGCGCTATGGCTCTTACCGTTCCGCGGTAGTTTCAGATTGGCACCCCACACGACGCGAAATGCTCATCCGCACGCGTTTTGCAGAAACGCCGCAAGTTCATTTGGTGAAGATGCCCGGAGGCGAACGGCAGCAATTAACGTTTTATCCCGATTCGATCGCGTCTGCGGAGTTTCACCCCAACGGGGCAGACTATTTTGTTTTTTCAAAAGATATTGGCGGCGGAGAATGGTATCAAATCTACCGCTACGACATGGATAGCGGGAATGTGACGCTGCTAACGGATGGCAAATCGCGGAACCTGCTAGGCGCGTGGTCATCCGGCGGTGATCAGATCGCCTATGTTTCCACCAGGCGCACCGGCCAGGACACTGATTTGTGGGTAATGAATCCGGCCGATCCAAAGACCGACCATTTGTTAACACAATTGAAAGGTGGCGGTTGGGATCCCATCGACTGGTCCCCTGACGATAAAAATATTTTGCTCCAGGAACAAATTTCCATCAACGAAACTTACCTGTGGCTGGTAAACACCTCGACAGGCGAAAAAACCGCCATAACGCCTCGCGACACAAGAGAAAAAGTGTCCTACGGCTCGGCCCGATTCAGCAAAGATGGCAAAGGAATCTATGTAACCACCGATCAAGGCTCGGAATTTCAACGACTGGCCTTTGTGGATACGTCAGGAAAAAATCCGAAATTTTTGACCACCGACATTTTCTGGGATGTGGAGTCTTTTGAGCTTTCGCACGACGGAAAGCGATTGGCTTTTATAACCAATGAAGAAGGCCTCAGCGCTTTGCACGTGATGGATACGGCGACACAGAAAGAAATGAAATTGCCAAAACTGCCTGCCGGAGTGATGCAGGGAATACGCTGGCATCGCAATGGGCACGATTTGGCCTTTTCGCTTACGAATGCCCAAGGGGCGGGAGACTGCTATTCGCTGGATGTCACGAGTGGCAAGCTGGAGCGCTGGACGGTAAGCGAAACTGCAATCAAGACGGATACGTTTCCGGCGGCCGAGTTGGTGCACTGGAAAAGCTTCGATGGAAAAATGATTTCTGGATTTTTGTACAAGCCGCCGGCGAAATTTACCGGCAAAAGACCCGTGCTGGTGGTGATTCACGGCGGGCCTGAAGGGCAGTCGCAGCCGATTTTTCTGGGGCGCGCAAATTATTATCTGAACGAGATGGGCATCGCCTTGATTTATCCGAACGTAAGAGGGTCGACGGGATACGGCAAAACCTTTTCGCTGATGGATAACGGGTTCAAGCGCGAGGACACTTACAAGGACATCAATGCGCTGTTTGACTGGGTGGGGAGCAGAGCCGATCTCGACGCCGACAGAATTGCCGTGACGGGCGGCAGCTACGGCGGCCACATGACTCTGGCAGTTTCCACTTTTTATAACGACCGCATACGGTGCTCGGTGGACATCGTGGGAATGTCGAACCTGGTTACGTTTTTGGAGCACACCGAAGCGTATCGTCGCGATTTACGCCGCGTGGAATATGGGGACGAGCGCGATCCCAAAATGCACGACTTTCTCGAAAAAATTGCCCCCATGAATAACATCGAGAAAATCAAGAAGCCCATGCTGGTCATCGCGGGAAAGAACGATCCGCGGGTGCCCGTGACTGAATCAGAACAAATCGAGGCCGCTTTGAAGAAGCAGGGCACGCCGGTGTGGTACGTGATGGCGAAAGACGAAGGGCACGGGTTTCGCAAGAAGCAGAATCAAGATTTTCAGTTTTATACGACGGTGGAGTTTTTAGAGGAATATCTTCTCAAATAAAGATGCTTCTTTTAGGAAGCCCTGGACTTCACTTGGCAGCGGCAAGAATTTAATTACAGTGGGATGTTGCCGTGTTTTTTGCGCGGATTCGTATCGCGCTTATTTTCCAGGGCTCGCAACGCGGTGATCAGACGCGTCCTGGTGTCGGCGGGCTCGATAACCGCATCAATGTAGCCGCGCTCGGCAGCCACAAACGGGTTGGCGAAGCGCTCTCTGAATTCCTCGATTTTTTCCTGCCGCAAGATCTCCCGTTCCGATTCCGAAGCTTTATCCAATTCGCGTTTGTAGACAATATTCACTGCGCTTTCGGGACCCATGACTGCGATTTCAGCGGTGGGCCACGCGAAGTTCGCGTCGGTGCGCAGGTGTTTGCTGGCCATCACGCAATAGGCTCCGCCGTACGCTTTGCGGGTGATCACCGTAATTTTGGGCACGGTAGCCTCGGCAAATGCGAATAGAAGCTTAGCCCCGTGGCGAATGATGCCGCCGAATTCCTGCTGCGTCCCGGGAAGAAAACCGGGCACGTCTTCAAAAGTAATCAGCGGTATGTTGAAGGCATCACAGAAGCGCACGAAGCGGGCGCCCTTTACGGAAGCGTTGATATCCAGCACGCCGGCAAGAAACGAAGGCTGATTGGCGACGAAGCCTGCCGGGCGCCCATCCAGCCTGGCAAAGCCCACCACGAGGTTCTTAGCGAAATGCTCGTGCACCTCAAAAAAATAGCCGTCGTCCACGATCGCGTGAATCGCGTCTTTAATGTCATAAGGCTGCTGCGGATCGTCAGGCACCAGAGTGTTCAGCGATTCGTCACGGCGGCTGGGACTATCGAAAGTCGCGCGGCGTGGCGCGTCTTCGAGATTGTTCGAAGGTAAGAAACTCATCAACTCCCGGATCATGGCCAGGCAATCTGCGTCATCACGGGCCATGAAGTGGGCCACGCCGCTCTTTTCGTTGTGCGTCATCGCGCCACCAAGCTCTTGCTTGGTAACTTCTTCGTGGGTGACGGTCTTGATTACGTCAGGACCGGTGACGAACATGTAAGAAGTTTCGCGGGTCATGAAAATAAAGTCAGTTATGGCCGGAGAATATACGGCGCCGCCGGCGCAAGGGCCCATAATGGCGCTGATTTGTGGAATCACTCCGCTGGCTAACGTGTTGCGCAGAAAAATATCGGCGTAACCAGCGAGCGAAGCTACGCCCTCCTGAATGCGCGCGCCGCCGGAATCATTAAGTCCGATAACGGGAGCCCCTGCGCGTATGGCCAAATCCATTATTTTGCAAATCTTTCGAGCGTTGGCTTCGGAGAGCGAGCCGCCGAAGACAGTGAAATCCTGCGCGAAAACGTAAATGAGGCGTCCATCGATGCGCCCAAAGCCGGTGACAAAGCCATCGCCGGGCGGACGCTGAGTTTCCATTCCGAAATCGACGCAATTGTGGCGGACAAACTTGTCCAGCTCCTCAAAACTATTTTCATCAAGCAACAGGTGGATGCGTTCGCGGGCAGTGAGCTTGCCGGCTTTGTGTTCCTTCTCGCGGCGCTCAACGCCGCCGCCAGCTTCGGCCTCCGCCGATAACTTGCGCAACTCCTCCATGCGATCGTGATGATTCGAAGCGGAAGCGGAAAGGATCTTTTTCTTCTCAGACAAGAGGCCCTCCCGCGAGTACATCTTTTTTGCCAAAAATGCGAACAGCGAGATGCGTGGCCAGCCAGACAGTGCCTAGCAGCAGTACAACGCCCAGGAGAAGTTCCGCTGCAATGGCTACTGCCCGCTGCGCGGTGGATTGAATAGCGGTGACGTAGATGGTGGTCTGCACCAGGATGAACATGGCCCCAAGACTCATGGCTACGATCAGGATCGTGGTGAAAATTGAAGCAAAAATCATTTTCATGACAGGGAATTGGCGTCAGCAGTCACGGAAACAAGAATAACTCAAGTGGCTGGTTTGAAGCTCTGGCGATAAGCGTCGGGCGACAAAAATAGCAACATTGTGAGGTAATAGCCGTCAGCGCAGGCCGGACCAATCATCCGCCACCAAAATGGAATCGCTGGGATTTGAGGGATCGTATTTGACGCTGGCGGGTTGACCGGCTACCAGGCGTTCGAAACGGATCTGGCCTTCCAGACCGGTAATATCCTGCGCAGTGTGATAGGTGACGCCAGAGATCGCGTAGCTGTAAGAGACCAGCTGACGCAATTGATTGTCGGGGAGCGGCCGAGCGCCGAATCCAAACAATGTTCTCGTTTTCGCTGATGGCTCGGGTGGATGCTCGCCAAATTCCACAATCTGGCCCTCGGCGATGCGGCCAATGTGGTTCAAATGCAGGCGGCGCTTGCGCTCTATGGCCTCTGGAGTTTCCGCAGGGCGAGAAAATGCGTACCCGATCATGGCTATGGCGACTACCGCGGCCGCCGCCATGGCCAGAAGAATATTCAGATCCAGGAATGCAAAATTCAACGTTCCCACTCCAGTCTAGAATTTTTACGGATATCCCGTGGTGAACTTGAAACAGGAACAAAAAAGCCTCACGGCCCGGAAGACCCCACGCAGCGTAGTTTACCGGAATCAACAGGCGGGTGAAGCTGCGCATGAGGAGCATGCGCTGGATTACGCAACACAGCCCGCGCGATAAATTGAAGACCAAAATTGGAGAATTAGATCGTCAAATTGTGTGGAAGGGTCAGGACTTCCAGAGTAATTAGCTGGCGCGATGGTGAGGCGGTTCGAAGTGCTCGCAGCGCGCTTTCCAGATGCACCTTCCAATCCAGGAAACTGTCGCCGCGATCAAATACAAAACGGCACCGATCATGAACACTTCGAAGGTGCTATACCATTCGCGCAAAGCAGAGAAAAACATACCGAGCGTCCAGTAGGTCACGGTGAGCATGCTCCAGGAAATAAGACTGGAGATGAGTAAGTTCCCGGGTTCGCGGAAAAAACTCAGCACCGGAATAAAGGCGAGCACTCCCATGATGGCCACAGCCGCGAGATTACGCTCCACGGAAATGCGGTCAAAAATCGGGACACGATTGGCCAGATAGATCCACCCAGAAAAAGCCGACGAGAGTCCCCCACCTGCGAGCAGACCGATGCGCACTGCGGAGTCCCGGAATACGTGGGACTGTTGCGGCACGTGGGTTTGTGGACGAGCCAACATGGATAACGGCTCCGGCTGTGATACAACCCGGAATTATTGCAATGGTTGCGCTATTTCTACGAGGGCCGGGGGACTGGGCGCGCTTTCATTGCCTGCACGATCCACTGCTGTCACCGCATACCAGTAGCGATGGGCGGGCTGTACAGAGGTATCACGATAAGCGGGCGTGGGCAACAACTCCGTTGTCAGCAGCTGACCTTTCGTGTTGGGCTGTTCGCTGCGATAGACGCGATAGCCGGCAAAGTCTGGCTCTACGTTGATGGACCAGGAGAGATCGACTAGGGGCGCGTTATCTGTCTCGCCAGTCAATACGGCAGCGGAAATGGCTTGCGGAGCAGCTGGCGGGAACGTATCTCGAGGTGTGACGACGACGGGCGTGGAGTCGGCGGATTCCAGCGGCGCGCCATTTCGGTCGATCACGCTGCGGACTACGTAAGCGTAGGTCTTGCTGAATTCGAACGATTTATCGCTGTAATTTTGTTCCAGTGGTGAAGCCAGGAGCTGAAGCTTACCGTTTAAATTCAGTTGCGAAACGTCAGGGTTGGCGAGATTCGCAGAGGCGGCGTCCAACTCTGCACGATAAATATTGTAATGAACCGCGACGGTAAGCGGATCGCCAGCAGACGAGCGATTCACTGCGGCCCAGCTGAGTTCGATGGCAGGTTCGGTGACGCGAGCTTGGACCGAGGCGACGCGCGCCGCTGGTGGGAAGATGCGCAACGAGACAATGTTGGAATCGGCAGAGGCGCGTTTTTGTGACAAGCGGGTGCGCACGGCGTAGATCGCGATCTTGCCCTCCTGGGCTTTCGTTTCTTCGGGCGTCAGAGGATCGGTGAATTGAACTTTGTCACCGACAAAATACTTCTCGGCCAGGGCGCCGGGGATGGTGTCGACTACGCGAAGCGATTTTACATCGGGCGTGCCATCGGGTTTTGTTGTGCCGCGAAGGACTTCGACAGCGGGAGTCGACAGCAGCCGATCGCCGGTTATAGATCTCCCTGGCATGGTAAATGTTAGTTGCACGCCATCGCCGCCCTGACGCGCGGTTAGATCACTGATCGCGACGGCCACTGGCGGCGTGGGTGGGACGGGTTCGCCGGGAGCACCGCAGCCTGCGATAACCAGCAAAACAAAACTGAGACAGACGCTGCCGAACGTGCTACCCGACATGCCGCTCGACGCGAAACTCTTATAGGCTTGCCATCGGAGTCTAGCGGGCGGGATGCTCACTCGATTGGGCTCTCCGTTTCGGAGTATGCAGATTACAGGATGTAGCGGCTCAGGTCCTGATTCTTGACGATGTCGGCGAGTTGTTTGGTGACGTAGGCCGCATCGATCTTCACGTTCTTTTTCTTCAGATCAGGGGCTTCGAACGAAAGTTCATCGAGAACTTTTTCCAAGATGGTGTGCAGCCGGCGCGCGCCGATATTTTCGGTTTGTTCGTTGACGCTGGTGGCAAAACGCGCGATTGCGGCTACGGCGTCGTCGGTGAAAACCAATTTTACGCCTTCGGTTTCGAGCAGGGCCACGGATTGCTTGAGCAATGCGTTTTTGGGTTCGGTAAGAATGCGAATGAAATCTTCTTCCTTCAGGGATTGGAGTTCGACGCGAATCGGCAAACGGCCCTGCAGCTCCGGAATCAAATCCGAGGGCTTGCTGACGTGAAACGCACCGGCGGCGATGAAGAGAATATGGTCGGTGCGAATCATTCCGTAACGAGTATTTACGGTGGTGCCTTCGATGATCGGTAGGATGTCGCGCTGGACGCCTTCGCGTGAAACATCCGGGCCATGGCCCGATTCGCGGCCGGCAACTTTATCGATCTCGTCGATGAAGATGATGCCCATCTGTTCGGCGCGCTCCACCGCGGTACGAGTGAGCTGATCCATATCGAGAAGCTTGTTTTCTTCTTCCTGGATCAAGTATTCGAACGCATCGGCTACCGACATTTTGCGTTTCTTTTTCTGCTGCCCAAACATTCCGGAGAGGACGTCCTTAATATTGACGTCCATTTCCTCAACACCTTGATTGGAAATGATCTCGAAGGAGGGCATGGAGCGCTCGCGGACTTCGATATCCACCATGCGCTGATCGAGCTTGCCCTCGCGAAGCTGCACACGCAATTTTTCCCGGGTTCGGTCGGTTTGTTCGCGTTGCGCGGTGACATCTGTTTCGCTGGTGCCCGTCGCAGGCGCGGGCGACGGCGGAAGCAGCAGATCGAGGACGCGTTCCTCCGCGGCTTGTTCCGCGCGGTCGGCGACTTCGTCAAGTTTTTCCTCGCGAATCATATCGATGGAGGTCTCCACTAAATCGCGAACCATGGATTCGACATCGCGGCCAACGTAACCAACCTCGGTGTACTTGGAGGCCTCTACTTTGACGAAGGGGCAGCCTGCCAGACGCGCCAGGCGGCGGGCGATTTCCGTTTTGCCTACGCCCGTGGGGCCGATCATCAGAATATTTTTGGGAAGGATGTCTTCAGCTATTTCCGGCGCCAGCTTTTGCCTGCGAACACGGTTGCGCAACGCCACGGCGACGGCACGCTTTGCAGCGTTCTGGCCTACGATGTATTTGTCGAGTTCGACGACTATTTCCCGCGGGGTCATGTCGTCGAGGGCAGGTAGCAACTCTCCCTCTTCGGTGGGCGCGGTTCCGTTGGTGCCGGGAGTCAGTACAATTTCTTTATCAGTTTTGGACGGCATTGAATCCTTCTAAATGAATTCCAATTCTTCAGTGCAGCGCGGCTTTCAGTTGTTACGTCCCCGGGCCATAACATTCAACCATCAGGCCCGCGTATAGGATGCATTGCCGAACCTTTACGGTTGATAATCCGCTGCTAGATTTCCTCGACAGTAAAATTCGCGTTGGTATAGATGCAAATCTCACTGGCGATGCGCATGGCTTCCATGGCCAGATCCTTGGCGTTTAATCTAGAGTGCTTTACTAACGCGCGCGCCGCGGCCAGCGCGTAGGAGCCGCCGGAACCGATGGACACAATCCCGTCGTCGGGTTCAATGACGTCGCCATTGCCTGACAAAATAAAAGTGCCTTTGCTGTCGGCAACAATCAGCAATGCTTCCAGATGCCGGAGGGCGCGATCCTTGCGCCACTCTTTGGCCAATTCGACTGCGGATTTCTGCAAGTTACCGGAATGTTCCTGGAGCTTGCTTTCGAAACGTTCGAACAAAGTGATCGCGTCAGCGGTTGATCCTGCAAAACCAGCAATGACTTTATCGTTGTACAGCCGCCGTGTTTTGCGGGCGGTGTGTTTCATGACGTGATCGCCCATGGTCACCTGGCCATCGGCGATGAGCACGACCTTGCTGTCCTTCCGCACGCACAGAACAGTAGTTCCGTGCATCAGTGCGTATCCCTGGGTATGAGGCATCCAAATATTATACCGCTGACCACCTTCCGGCCCCTAAATTCGTGCAAGTATGGCAAGTTTTTTCAGCTATAAGAGAACGTTCTTTTAACTTTTATGTTCGTGCCGCGAGCGCCAAGGCGTTGCGATGAGCGATGGCTTCGATAGTGATCATGGGATTGACTCCAGAAGCGCTAGGAAAACTGGAGCCATCCATCACGAAAAGATTGCGCACTTCCCAGGTTTCGCCGTCCGGATTGCTGGCGGAAGTTTTGGAAGAACTGCCAAGACGGGCGGTGCCCATGATGTGAAAGGAAAAAAGTGCCAGCCGGCCGGATTCCCAGCCTGCGGAATCCATAGCTTGCGTAAATGAGTCTATCGAGCCGTTGCGACCCGGCTCGTAAGCGCACCACTTTGCGTGCGGGGAAAAAATATGGCGAGCGCCGGCTGCTTCAAGAATACGTGCCGCGGAGATAAATCCTTGCCGCAAGTGGCCGCGGTCAAATGGCGAAAGAGCATAGTGCGCGACGGGATGGCCTTGCGGATCGGTGGTTACGCGTCCCCCGTCTTTATCGCGTAGAAGCACGCCGATGCCCACGGTATTTGAAAGCCGCGCAAGAAAAGAACGATGCTGTTGGGGATTGCGCCATGGTAAAGCGGCCATGGCGATTACAGGTTGCATCGCGGTGGTTTCATATTTCACGCCAAAATTCCCGGTCATGGAGCGATGTTCGTCGGAGTAGATCGCCTGCATCGTTCCTTCCCAGGGACGAATTTCTTCATCAAACACGCCGTTCACATTGGAGACCGGGTGCAAATGCAGGTGCTTGCCGATGTGTTCGTTGCGAAGGCCGGAACGGAACAGAAGTGCCGGCGTATGAATGGCGCCACAGGCTACCACGACGGTTTTGCAAGTGATGGAAACGCGATGCCCACTTTTCGAGACACCTTCTACACCGGCGGCGTGGCCAGCTTCAATGCGAATTTTCTGAGCACGCGTTTCGGTGACGATGCGCGCGTGATTTTTTTGTGCGTCGGCAATCCAGGTTTTTGTCACCGATTGTTTGGCGCCTAAGGCGCATCCAACGCCGCAGTAGCCACAGATTTCTCCCTGGTCGCAGCCGATTACGTTGCGCGGCATCGTGTCAACGTGCCAGCCCAAGGCGCGCAATCCACGATCCAGAACCTGCTCACGCGCGGAAATGCGATTGTGGTTATTGTTTACAGAGAGTCGAGCGCATACCGCATCAAGATTGCGCGCGTATTCGTTTCGCGTGAACCATGGCACGCCACTGGCCGCCCATTCCGCGCGAATATCATCGGGCGTTCGAAACGAAGTGGTGTAATTCACAACCGTGCCGCCGCCCAAACATTGCCCCGCTAATAATCCGACACTGTGATCGGCAGTGGCTGCAGAACCGCCCTCGGTATACAAGCGCTGGTAGCCGGCAAGTTCCGCGCCGTCGAAGTCGGCATCGTCGAAATATCCCCCGGCTTCAAGGACGATCACGTCTTTTCCCGCGGCGGCAAGCACCGCCGCCGCAGTGCCACCGCCGGCCCCGGACCCGATAATGCAAATTTCACAGGAGAGTTTGGTGTCTTGTTGAGGAACGAGGGTGGTCAACTCACGTGAAGAGCTCGGGCGACCGCCGAGGTTCGGAGGACCTGGATAACCAATTTTGTCCCACACCGGTGTACGCGCGCGTCGCAAGCGCGGCAACATCACGTATAGGTAAGACACCGCTTTTCGCAAAGCCTGAAACGCGGCGCGCCGGCGTCCAAGCGAGCTTTCGGCCCATGACAACAACGCCTTTACGCGGTCTTCTTCCGACAATTTCGAGAAGCGCGTCATACGTTTCAGCGAAATCATGCTGTGCAGTTGCGAATCCCAGAAGTTGAGAAGCTGCAGGAATTGTTTATGATCGCCGCGCCGCGGATTGAAATCCATGGCGTCGGCGATCGCTTGCGGAACGCCTAGTTCGGAAGCCGATGGCCAACCATCCGCTGCCGGCGCGAATGTGTCGCAAATTAACTGCAAAGAATGCTGCTGGCGGGGAGTTAATTTCATCAGCAGGCCCAGACTAACAAAAGACGGTCAACGCGGAAAGGAAAGGCGGCGGGCCAGCGACACTTGAGGCAAGCGAGGGAACTAACAACGGTTCAGAATTAATCAGTCTCGGGCGTTCCTGTATCTATCTTTATCCTTTTTGTTTCCAACTTGCGCGTAACGTTTTTCGAGCGCGGCCTTCGTAAACATGTCTTCGGGAAGGCGCGGATCAAAAGTGCACGTATCGTAAAACGCCTGAAAGTAACGTTGGCCGTTGCGCTCGCGCGAAACTTGCAACGCGACCATCACGCCGCCTATACGCTGGTAGTTGGTATAGATGGTGGTTTCCTGCGTACGTTCCTGAGTGTTTTCATCCACGGAGTTGATCACGCTATGCAGCAATAAATGCGAGGTGCGGTCAATGCCCAATCGAAGGGCGCGCTGATCATCGGAAATTTCTACCCAATCGACCGGCCGCATATCGACGATCCCTTGCCCAGCATAATTCAGATTTAAAGTTGGGTCTTTAAGCCCGCCGCGCAGCACATTGTCCACGTTGTATTTCACCGCCGCTGCGAAATCAGAGACCGCCTGAGCGGGTTCTTCACTGACACCCGCGCGATCCATCGTCCAGCCTTGATTGCCGTCGAAAACGTCGATGATATTGCCCTTTTTGGAGTAGTCGGTGCGGTGTTTGTCGGGGTACCGCCAATAATCTTTGAAGTCGATGAAGCCCAGGAGTTCGCCGGCGTGCCCGAACTGCGCCCGGCGGCCGTTGCATTCGCGCTCATGAACTTCGAGGTACGCGGGGCCTCCCAGTGCATCTGTCAATTGGGTCAGAATCTCGTGTGCTTTGGCGACCCGCTGCTCAGGCAGCATGGTATCCGGATTTTGCTCCGGCTCCGGGTGCACGGCAGCCATCGCCGGATTGCTGACGACATACGTGGCGCTGAGTAGCACCAGCGCGCGCGACAGCCGCGTCCAAATTTTCGGAAACTTCAGCCACACAAGACCGATCCTCCATTTACATTGATGACCTCGCCGGTCATGAAGTTGGCTAGATCGGAGGCTAGAAACAGAATCGGCCCGGCAATTTCCTCCGCGGTCGCGGCGCGCCCGAGCGGAATCGCGGCGGCCACCATTTTTTGGCCAGCTTTCGACTTGAGGACATCATTGGACATATCCGTAGCAACCCAGCCCGGCGCAACGGAATTAACCAGAATGTTGTGACGCGCCAGCTCCGAGGCTAGCCCTTTGGTGAGGCTGATGATTCCGCCTTTGGATGCCCCGTAATGGGTGTGTAACGATTCGCCGCGCTGTCCAGCGGTGGAGCTGATGGGAATAATTTTGCCGGATTTCTGCTTGATCATGTGCGGCACCGAAAAATGAATGATGGAGTACACGCTGGTAAGATTCACGCGAATCATGTCGTCCCATTGCTTCTCGGTCATTTTGTCGATGGGCAAATCGTCGCTGTTCCAGACACCGGCGTTGGGCACCACGATGTCCAGGCGCCCAAGGCGGGATATGGCGAAGTCCACCAGCTTTTTGTTATCCGCGTGGCGGCCGACATCGGCTTTGAAAGCTTCCACACGCGTGCCGTGCTTTGCGGCATCCTGCTCGACCTGCGTGGCGGGTTCTTTTGACTTGTTGTAATTGAAAACTACATCCGCGCCGGCTTCAGCGAAGAGCTTCACTGCCGCCGCGCCAATGCCTCTGGACCCTCCCGTAATCAATGCCGCCTTGCCCGCCAATGAAATCATCTGTCCACCAACCTTTTTGAAGCGTACGTATAAACCTTTCGCCGTAACTTTGGCGGTTACCTGCGGATGCGTTTTACTCTGCAGGATCTTCGCAGCTAAACTTTTTGCGCGACTGGGTTGCGAGCTCGACTAGCCGCGGCAATGAATTCTCGAAACAATCTTTCAGAAAATGCGTCGTCGAACATGCGTTCAGGATGCCACTGCACGCCCACGATCCAATTCGAATCGCCAGTCCATTCCACCGCCTCAATGGTGCCGTCAGGAGCGTGCGCGGTGACTTGCAAGCCTTTTCCCACGCGCTCCACGGCTTGATGGTGCGAGCTATTCACGGGCGCCTCGACGGCGCCGGCAATTTTGGCCAGACGGCTATCCTCCTCAAAGGTTGCCGCGTGAACCGGATCGTCTTTCGGCTCAGGGACGATATCGTGCTTGGTGTGCGCTATGGGCGTGTCCGTTTCCTCGCGTAGATCCTGAATCAGGGTGCCTCCCAGATAAACATTCAGGAGTTGACAGCCGTAGCAAATAGCCAAGACCGGTTTTTTTTCCGTGAAAGCGTGCTTCAAAATGGCGCGATCGGTATTTTCGCGCGGGGCATCGGAAGGCTCGGACTTGCCGCGATTTACCTCTCCGTATTCGGCGGGCGCGACATCGGCGGGGCTTCCCGGCAGGACGAAGGCATCCAGGCTTGGTAATAGCTCCTGTAGCTCTTGGGGATGCTGTAGCGACAGCAGCACCGGCTCACCGCCAGCGGCACGCACCGCGTCCTGATAATTCTTGGTCTTGGCGAGATTGACTTCCGTCTCTTCCGCAGAGGTTCGCCAAGGAATCCCCACTCGTGGGGATGGTAATTTTTGGGGGGGCATGGAACTCATGAATCCTAGCATCCCAGCCGGAAAAGCAGCAACCCGGCGGGGGCACCAAATGAGAGTCAGACACGGTGTGATGCTTAACCCTCAGGCAGAGCGGGATTGTTCATTGTGAGGGGCGAGAGCGAACGGTTCATCGAGGCAAAACGAGGGTTGGTGAAAAAACGGCGGTAGAGCACGAAGACTCTTCGAGAGTTGCTCAAAAGAACTGGTCCAAAGGGTGACATGGCCCAACTTGCGGCCCGGGCGAGGCGATTTACCGTAAAAGTGCAGGTGAGCGCCTGGAATCGCGAGAACTTCGGCGGTGTCCGGGGTTTCGCCAATAAGATTCAGCATGGCCGCGAATCCGTAGACTTTCGTGGAACCAAGGGGCAAATCCAAAATCGCTCGCAGGTGATTTTCAAACTGGCTAGTTACCGCGCCTTCGATGGTCCAGTGGCCGGAGTTATGGACGCGGGGCGCCATTTCGTTGGCCACCAGACCCCCTTGGTGCTCGAAAAACTCGATGGCCAAAACGCCGGCGTAGTCCAGTTCGGTAAGAATACGGTGAGCGATATCTTCCGCTTCGCGCTGAAGACCGGGGGCAAGCGACGGGGCGGGCGCAATGGAAAGCCGCAGAATACCGCCGTGGTGGCGATTCTGCACCAGCGGGTAGAAAGCGACGTCTCCGTTGCGGGCCCGCACACCAAGAATAGAGAGTTCGCGCGTGAAAGAAATGAAGCGCTCCAGGATGAATGGAGCGGAGTCTTGTGAGGAATGCGCACCGTTCATGCCCGGCGTTTTAGTGAGAGTGTCTGCGATTTCGTTTTTTAGCTTGGCGACATCGTCGGCCATTCGCAGTATCCACTGACCCTTGCCGTCGTAACCGAAGCGCGACGTTTTCAACACCGCGGGCAAGCCAATGGCGCCGACTGCCGCGTCCAGCGATTTCAGATTATGGACTGGCGCGAACTCCGTAGTGGCGATACCCAGTTTGCGAAACAACGCTTTTTCTTTCAGGCGGTCTTGCGCGACCTCCAATGCCGCAGGCGGAGGAAAGACCGAAACCCGTTCACTGAGAAATCGGGTAGCCGCAACCGGAACGTTTTCGAATTCGTAGGTTATCAGTTCAAGCCCGCTGGCAAATTTTTCTAACGCGGTCTCGTCGTCAAAATCGGCAGTCACCCGTTGCGCGATGCGGCCCACGGGGGCTTCCGGAGAAGGATCGAGAAAACGGAACCGCAAACCCAGTGGATAGCCCGCCAATGCCAGCATGTATCCGAGTTGGCCGCCGCCGAGGATGCCGATGGTCACGAGGATTTCCTCGACTTGGTGTTGCGCGCTGCGCGACTGTTTTTTGGCGATTGCGCGGGCACGGAGGGATCGGGAGCCTCGAGGACACGATTGGTTTGAGCCTCGCGAAATTTGCGCAGCGATTCGCGAATTGCAGGATATTTGATGCCCAGAATGGCCGCGGCGAGTAGCGCGGAGTTAATGGCTCCTGATTTGCCGACCGCTAAGGTGCCTACCGGAATTCCGCCAGGCATCTGCGCGATGGAAAGCAGGGAATCGAGACCTTTGAGAGCTTTGGACTCTACTGGCACTCCTAAGACGGGCAACACCGTTTTCGACGCGGTCATGCCCGGTAGATGCGCGGCGCCGCCGGCTCCCGCGATGATCACTTCGATGCCCCGCGCTTCAGCCCCTGAAGCGTATGCGAACAACAGATCGGGAGTGCGGTGGGCAGAGACGACTTTTGTTTCGTGGGGAATGCCTAATTCCGACAAAGTTTTGGCGGCAGGTTCCAGCGTTTCCCAATCAGACGAAGATCCCATAATCACGCCGACCAGCGGATTGGCCTGCAAATTAGTCGCGTTATCGCGTGAGGTTGATTTCTTGTCAGGCATCTCGATGATGAGTTCCGCTTAAAGGTGATGCAAACGATGAGGCGAATATTCTACGGTGTTTTGGGGTTTGCGGCGACTGGCGCGCGCTTTTTCCAATAGGCGCGAAGTTGGCCGACCAGATAAAGAGAGCCACAGATAAAGATTGCATCCTCGGGCTGAGCCTTGGCTAACACGTGGTCTAAGGCTCTTTCGGCGTCGGGGATGGTTTCGGAATGGGCTGCGTGATACGCGGCGATCTCGGCCAGTTGCGAAGCAGAGATAGCTCGCGGAGTGCGCGGCTCGGTTAAGACTACTTCGGCCCCTAGCGGAAACAGCTGCCCGGCTACTTCGTCCACGGATTTATCTCGCAATGCTCCGTAGATAAGCCAGACTTTGCGGGACGCGAAATTCTGAGCGAGAAATGCCGCCAACTCCCGGGCCGCGGCGGGATTATGCGCGCCATCGAGATAGACATCCGGGTGCGCTTGCATTTTTTCGAGGCGTCCGGGCCACACGGTATTCGCGATGCCGTTGGCGATCGCGTCGTCCGTGAGATTTACGCCACCGACGGCGACGATGCGCGCGGCTGCAATAGCGTTAAGCGCGTTCTGCACCTGGAAATCCCCCGCTAAAGATGGAGCGATATCAAGTGACCAGCCGGACGAGACTTCTACAATGGTCGCCGTGACTCTCTCTTCCGCAAAGTTTTCTGAACTCGACGGTCGTGCGCTGACCGGCGTCTCGTGAATGCGATACGCAACATCGGTTTGGATCACCGGACAAGCTAGGTCTTGAGCGCGTTTGAGGATTACCTCGCGGGCTTCGAGAAGTTGTGGGGCGACCACGACGGGAGTCTTCGACTTTAGAATTCCGGCCTTCTCCATGGCAATCTCACGCAAGGAGTGACCCAGAAAATTTTCATGGTCGAAATCGACAGGAGTAATAATCGTAACCGCCGGCGCCAGAATATTTGTGGCGTCCATACGCCCTCCGAGCCCCACCTCAAAGACCGCAAAATCCACTCGTTGTTGCCCGAAATATTCCATGGCCATGGCCGTAACGCACTCAAAATACGTCGGGTGTGCGCGTAATTTGCCCTCGGCAAGCAGTTGCTCGATCACCTCGTGGATTCGCGTAAATACGGCGGCAAAATCTTCGTCGCTGATTTCAGTCCCACCCACACGGATGCGTTCGTTTATTTTTTCCAAATGAGGGGAAGTATTGAGTCCGGTCCGCAGCCCGGCGTGCCGCAGGATCGATTCGAGAAACGCGGCCGTCGACCCTTTGCCATTCGTGCCGGCGATATGCGCGCTGGGATAGGCGCGGCTGGGATGACCGAGGCGCTCCTCGAGGATCGTTATATTTTCCAGGTTGAATTTGGCTGCGGCAGCTTGCGTAGGTGCGGCTAATTCCCGGCCAAGGGAAAGCAGGTAAGTTACCACGGCAGTGTAATCCATTTTGCGCGGCGGTCAGTTCAGCAAGAGTTCGAGTGAAGTACCGATGAAGGACTTCAGGTCTTTGCGCGGCACGATGGCGTCCAGAAAGCCGTGCTCCAGCAAAAATTCCGAACGCTGGAAGCCTTCGGGCAATTTCTGGCCGATGGTTTGTTCAATCACGCGAGGCCCAGCGAAACCGATCAAGGCGCCGGGCTCCGCGATATTCAGGTCACCGAGCATCGCGAAGCTGGCGGTAACACCACCGGTAGTCGGATCGGTGAGCAAAGAAATATAAGGCAGCCTCGCATCATCGAGTTTGGCAAGCGCCGCGGAAACTTTGGCCAGTTGCATCAAGCTGATCGTTCCTTCCATCATGCGCGCGCCGCCGGAGCAGGACACAGCAATAAACGGTTGACGCGTTTCGATGGCCAGTTCGATCCCACGGGTCACTTTTTCTCCCACGACCGCGCCCATCGAGCCGCCAATGAAGCCGAACTCCATCGCGCAGATAACGACCGGACGGCCGTTCAATTGGCCTTCCGCGGTGATGATCGCATCGTTCATCCCTAATTTTTTGCGAGCTTCTTTCAGCCGCGTGGCATACGGCTTGGTGTCGGTAAAATTCAGCGGATCGGAAGAACTCATGCCCGCGTCGTGCTCCGTGTATCGGCCGTCCAGCAGCATTTCGAGACGTTTTTTGGCATCCATTTTGAAATGGAATTGGCACTTGGGGCAGACAAAAAGATTTTCTTCCAGGTCTTTGCGAAAAACGATGGTGCGGCAGGAGTCGCACTTAACCCACAGTCCTTCAGTGCGCACGCGGCGTTCTTCGGGCGGAGTGCTCTGTTCGATGGCTTTTTTATCGCGTTTAAACCAGGTCATAGATCGTTAGCAGTGTGGACTAATAGTCAATTCCCCGCTGCGCCAGTATACCCTTCGTGTAGGGGTGTTTCACCTCGCGCATCTCGGTGACCAGGTCCGCCAACTCGGTTATTTGTGGATGGGCGTTTCTGCCGGTGCAGATTACGTGAACCCGCTCAGGTCGCTCTTTTAACGCCTTGGCAACTTCCACTGGGTCGAGCATTTTGTAACTTATGGTGTAATTGATTTCGTCCAGGATCACCAGATCGTATTTTCCGCCGTAAATTGCGTCGCGACCGGCCATCCAGCACTCTTGCGCCAACTTAATGTCTTCGGGATCCGTTTCCGCGCCGCCGATCTTTACGAATCCGCGGCCCATGGGCCGAATCTCAAATTTGTCATCGCCCAGCATTTTGGCGGCGTCCAGTTCACCGTAATGCCAGGAGCCTTTGATAAATTGCACCATCAAAACACGCATGCCTTGGCCCACAGCGCGAAAGGCCGTACCGAGCGCGCAAGTGGTTTTACCCTTGCCGGGTCCGGTGTAAACGATCAGCAATCCCTTTTCTTCAGGCATCAGAGGTCCGACCCGCTCGTCTGAGTGATTGGCGAAACGCAAAGCAGTGTGTGGATTGCCCGAGGAAGGGTCAAGAGCCACCGTCATTAACGTTGAATAGGTTTTGCCTACAACAATTGCAACCGCTTCACCAGTTCCCCGGCAATGCAATGGATGCGGTCTTGCGTGGCTGCGGGCATGGCGGTTTTTGTTTTTGCATGCGGGTCCGACAACACGATCCACAAGCCCGGCCGGTAAACTTCGTCGTCTCCGGGACAAATCGCCCCAGTCAGCTGAATAAGTTCCAGCGCCGGAGGCTTGGTATGCGTGAAATCAAGCTTGGCATTTTCCGGAGCGCCGGCCTGAAAAGGCGGATGAACGAGCAGGTCCATCAAAACTCCGCGAGCGTCATCCACCAGATCGCGAAATCCCTGCGAAACCAGAATAGAGTCGACGTCCCGCGGCGTCGGCTGCTCCAGTTGATCAAGATCGTAATCGGGCAAAGGCTTGTCGAGCGGAATTTCGATTGTGGCTGAGGGCTGATTTACGTCGGCGATGATGCGAATGGACATAATTGCTGCTTTCGGTTGCACAAACTACTTTGGGTAGGCGCTGCCGGCGAGAATTGCAAAGGCACGGTAGAGCTGCTCTGCGAGCATAACACGCGCAAGTTCGTGCGAGTAGGTCATGGCGCTAAGCGATAACTCTTGCTGGCCCTGTCGGCGAATGTCTTCAGGGAAGCCCTCGGCTCCGCCGCACACGAAGATCAATTGGCGGGTACTGCGGTCGCGATGCTCGCCAAGCCATGTGGCAAAGGCTTGAGAGTCCAGGCTTTTTCCCGCGTCGTCCAGCAGAACGATCGTGGACGGCTGCTCGAAGGCGAATTTTTTTAGCGCCGCTTCCGACTCGCGCAGCTCGGTAACTTCGATGGGCGCATAACGGCTGACGCGCTTCACATAATCATCGATGATGACTCGAAGTTCCGGCCGGCGAGTCTTGCCCAGCATGACCAGCTTCAGACGCATTTTCTTCTAAGCCATCAGGAAACTGCTTCGCCCGGGAAATGTTCGGAGTCTCCAGCGCTGCGGCGCGGCACGCTGTCGTGACCCAGGCTTTCGGGCGAGTCCGGGATCTCCAGTTTCGGCGCGGAACGCCACAGCCGCTCCAGATCGTAATAGCGTCGCGCCTGTTCGCTGAACACGTGCACGACGAACCCTCCAAAATCAAGTAGTGCCCATTCAGCCGAACACTGCCCTTCCCGGTGCTCCGGTGAGCGCTGCGCGTGTTTGTATAATTGCTCTTCGACCTCGGTGCAAATGGCTTGCACCTGCGGCGTGCTGAAGCCGGTACAGATAACGAAGTACTCCGTGAACGCGCCCAAGCCGCTCAAATCGATAACCGTAATTGCCCCGGCTTTTTTTTCCTGTGCCGCATGAACGGCCAGTTGCACACCTTTTGGAAAGGATTCTAATTTCACTGGTATAACCTTTGTTTCAGGATGTATTCCTCCACCCGGGCAGCTACAAGCCCGTGAATCGATTGCCCGCGATTCGCGCGGCGGCGAATGTCTGTTGCGGAAACGTCGCTGTCAACGTTTTCCAGAAGATATACCGTGCTGCGATGCAGGTGCGCCACCACCTGTGACGGATGCGCAGCTTCGGTTTCTTTTTTTAAATCCGGGCGCGCTATGGAGTCCGGCGGTATAACCAGGCGCAGCGCTTCCGGACGAATGCCCGGGCGATTGGCAACGATGAAATCGCACAAGCCTAGAAGCGTTTCGTATTCCTTCCACATTGGAATGTCCAGAAAAGCGTCCGCGCCGATGATGAAGAAAACGCGGTCGCCAGAGCCGTTGTAGGTGTGCCGGAAATAGCGCACCGTGTCGACCGAATAGTGCAGCTGGCTGCCGCTGAAATCGTCCCCAGCTTCGGCGAGCGAGGGAACAAAGTGAGGATGTTCCGTACATGCCAGAGAAACCATTGCAAAACGGTGGGGGAATGGCGCGAGATGTTGCTTGAGCTTGTGCGGAGGCCGGCTGGCAGCGATGAAATGAATTTCATCAAAATTAAAGCGCCGGTCGGCCGCGCGCGCGATGGCCAGGTGGCCGTTGTGAATGGGATCAAATGACCCGCCAAAAACAGCGATGCGACGTGGATGATGCTTTGCAGCGGTTCTGTGGGCTTGCGCGGTGGTCAATGCTTCTCCGGGGTTAAAGTCGCCCGTATTGCGGTTTGGGCGTCATCTTGTAATTCTCTCACGATTTTTCGTCGCCGCTTACTAGTGGCGTATGAGTTTCCTGCTCGCCGGTACCAGCAGGAATAACCGCAGACACTTGATCATCCGCAGCGTCAATCGCATGGACAGCGTCGGGCGCGTGCCGGGGAATTTTGTCCAAAGCGTCGGCGATGGAGCGCACCAATTCTTTTACGCCTTCGCCCGTAGCGGCGGAGATGGAGTGGAATTCAAGATGTTCTTTTTGGCAGAAATCACGCAGCGCTTCGAGGTGAGTACGGTCGGTAGTCGCGTCAAGCTTCGTGGCCACCACAATCAAAGGCTTTTCTGTAAGCGTTTTGCTGAAGGCCGCCAGTTCCCCTGAAATTACTTCGTAAGAGTGGACCGGATCGTCATCGTTCGAATCGCTGGTGTCGATCAGGTGGACCAGCAGCCGAGTACGTTCCACGTGACGAAGAAAGCGCATCCCTAACCCGGCGCCTTCGTGGGCGCCCTCGATCAGTCCTGGAAGATCCGCGACGACAAACGTGCGCCCTAATTCCGTTCCGTGCGCACCGGTGCCCCCGTCGGCGTTCACTACACCGAGATTTGGCTCCAGCGTAGTGAACGGATAATTCGCGATTTTTGGCCGCGCCGCGGAAATCACCGAAATTAAGGTGGACTTGCCGGCATTTGGGAATCCCACCAAGCCAACGTCCGCAAGTAATTTCAATTCCAAGCGCAGGTGACGCTCTTCGCCATCCTGACCTTCTTCATGCTCGCGAGGCGCCTGGTGCCACGGTTTAGCGAAGTGCTGATTGCCACGGCCACCGCGGCCGCCGTGCGCGACAAGAACCCGCTGGCCCGGCGTGGCGAGGTCCGCAATGGTTTCATTCGTTTGCGCATCGAAGACCACCGTGCCTACTGGAACGAGCAGCACCATGTCTTCGCCCGATTGCCCGCTGCAATTGGAGCCTTCGCCATGACGCCCACGGTCGGCTTTGAACTCCCGGTTATACCGGTAACGCAGCAGCGTGTTGTCGTTGATGTTGGCTTCCAGATAAATGCTCGCACCATGGCCCCCATCGCCGCCGGAAGGGCCGCCGCGCGGAACATATTTTTCGCGACGAAACGCCACGCAGCCATTGCCGCCATGGCCTCCTTTCACGAATATTTTTGCTTCATCAGCAAACACGAAACGTCCTTTGACCTTTAGCTTTTAGCGGAGTAATTGTGCAAAAACAAAACGGTCCCGGATGACCGGGACCGCAAAAAAATCGCAGACCGAAGTCCGCCTGAATTCATAGTGCCGATACCGTTCAGTTCCTTGCAGATTTCGCAGAAGTTTTCGCTTCGTCGGCCGGTTGCACGCTGATAAAGCGCCCGTTGCGGCCCTTGTCCTGAAACTTGACGATGCCGGTAACCAGCGCGTATAGCGTGTCGTCCTTGCCTTGTCCGACGTTGACGCCGGCCTGATGCTTGGTGCCGCGCTGGCGAATGAGGATAGTTCCAGCATTAACAAATTCTCCGCCGAAGCGCTTTACTCCAAGCCTCTGACCGTGCGAATCGCGGCCGTTGGTAGAGGAGCCGCCGCCTTTCTTATGTGCCATGATGAAATCCTTTTCGGGAAATTTGCGTTAAATCCCAGTGAATAATTTGTTGTACTTGCAGCTACAGCGAGATGTCGCTGACCTGTACCGCCGTGTAATTCTGGCGATGGCCGCGAGAAATCTTGTACTGGTTAGTCTTCTTGAATTTCAGCACAGTGACTTTCTTGGAACGTCCCTGTCGCACGATCTTTCCGGTGACCTTGGCTTTGGAAGCGTCCGACCCGGAAAGCACTTTTTTATCTTCGGTGTGCACCGCCAGAACTGAACCAAAATTCACAACTTCGCCGACATCGCCGCTAACTCGCTCAATTCGAATAGTATCGCCCGGCGCGACACGGTACTGCTTGCCCCCGGTTTTGATTACCGCGTACATAAGCCTCCGCCCTCTAAACACAAACTACAATTATACGAGTTACGCAGCATTTCCGTCAACGCACTAAAATACGATCTCGGCCGCGATTCCTATCCGTACGGGGAAATAACTACAGCGTTCGTCACAGCGCCGCGCATGCACTTAAGCCTGCGTTTACGCCACCGCTTCTTTACCTAAAGGTCCCACGTGTAGATACCCGGCACCTTTGCATTTCGGGCATTCCTTGTTCCGGTAATACCCGGTGGCTTGGCAGTGAACGCATTCGATCCAATCGAGGCTTTTGACGGCAGTTGCGTTAACACCGTTGCAGCGTTGTTCGGCAATGATTTTGCAACAACGGCCGTTGGCGACCCTTATGTTGTGGCCAACGGCGCCACACACTGTGCAACACGTGACAGGTAGCTCTCGCTTCATTTCCTGATGATACGCCTGTGCAGGTGCGTTCGCCTGTTCGATACGAGACGCCCGTCCGCAGGATGATCGCTCGCGTGATCAAGTCCCTTTGCGCCGCCTGAATAGGGTTTTAACAATTGCCAAGCGCGCTATTTCTCGGGATGCAGGTAGTTGTCGAACCACGCGAAGTAACGTTGCATCCGGTCATGGATATAGCTCGGACGCGTGAACAAATGAAATTGTTCGGGATAGATCACCAGTTCAGTGGGAATTCCGAGCGAGCGAAGCGCCTGGTACATTTGTTCGCTGCCGATAATGGGAACGTTGAAATCGCTTTGCCCGCCCATAAAAAGCGTTGGCGTGTGAATACGGTCGGCATGGAAAAAAGGATAAGACACCTTCACCCAGGCTTCCGGCGATTTCCACGGCGGTCCGAGCTCATTTGTGTATTGCAGAATGTACTGGTCGGTTCCGTACAGGGCTAATGCGTTAGCTAGGCCCGCGCCGCTGATCGCAGCTTTAAACCGCGAATCAGACGCAATGGTGTAATCCGTAAGCATCCCGCCGTAGCTCCAGCCGCCAATGCCCAGGCGTTGCGGGTCGGCAATTCCGCTGGCCACCGCCAAATCAACACCGGCCAGCAGATCGGCCACTTCTTTGTTGCCCCAGTCCGCAAAAATGCTCTCTGTAAATTTCCTCCCGCGTCCGCTGCTTCCGCGATAGTTGATGGCGAGAACCACGTAACCATGCGCGGCGAAAAGCTGACGCTCCAGCTGTAGAGGATAAATGTTGAACTGCAGGCCGTGGTCGTCCTGCCCATTCGGGCCGCCATGAATCCACAAAAGTGTAGGGTATTTTTTCGACGCGTCGAAGGACGGCGGTTTGACTGTCATGCCGTGAATTTCGGTGCCGTCTTTGCTCTTGAAGGAGATGTCCTGCACCGCGCCAAGTTGCAGCTCGGACAGCAGCGCATCGTTGTGCGAGGTTAATTTCCGCAACTTCCCGTCTTCGAATGCGAAGATTTCTGGTGCTAACCTGTCGCTCGAAGCGAGAACCGCGGTGTGGCCAGCAGCAGAGCATTGTTGGTAGACGACCAGTTCAGAGTCCGACAAGCGCTGTAACAGACCACCTGCGACAGAAATCTTTGCTGGGTACTCGCGGCGATCATCCGCGACAAGAAAGGTAACCGACGAACTATCTTCAGTGAACTCCGGGGAAGACACACCGCGATCCATCTTTTCCGTGAGAATGCGCGAGGAACCTCCGGTGGCCGGGGTTACCACCAAGGTGTTCTGTTTGTAAGCGTCGTACTTCAACTCCGAACCCTGCAAATAAGCGATGAGTTTCCCATCCGGACTCCAGGCCAGATGTTGCCCACTTGGAGCATCGATAGTCGTCAATTTCACGGCGCTCGAACCTGGGCGCGCTTCCACCACAAAAATATCTTCTGTGCCAACCTGGTCCGGATCTTTTTCGTGATTGCTCACGAACGCGATATGTGTGCTGTCCGGGGACCACACCGGATCCCGGTCTTCAAAGTTTTTGTCGGTGGTTAAAGGCTCCAGCTTTTTACTTTTAACTTCGAACAGATATAACTGGGCGCGCGAAGAGGCCGTGAGATATCCATCCACATCGCGTTTGAAGTGATAGCGGCTGATGACTATGGGTTTAGGAACTTTAAGCGAGGGATTCGTCGCTTTCGAAACGCTGGCGTCACTGCCGCTATCGCTGATTTCTAGAACAATTTTAGTGCTGTCCGGCGACCACGCGTATGAGCCAATGTCGCCTTTTACATCTGTCAGTTGACGGGCTTCGCCGCCCAACCGGTTCAGTAACCAGATTTGTTTTTTAGCGCCCGCAGGACGCGCGGAGAGAAATGCCAGATAGTTTCCGTCCGGGCTCCAGCGAGGCGAACTGCCGTCTTCTGGGCCGGTAGTGAGCTGCAAATTTCGCGTTCCTTCCCAATTCACCATCCAAATGGAAGTGCGCCGCTTGTCTGCGTCGCGATCAATGACGGTGACAGTGTAGGCAATCCACTTCCCATCGGGCGAACATTGAGGATTGGCGACCTGTTGCGTGCGATAGATGTCGTCAATCGCAATGGGCCGTTTTGTTTGGGCGCGAACGAAAGGTGCGAAAGCAAAAGAAATAAATAGAGCGGCACTGGTTATTGCGCGGGTTTGCATCCGCGGATGGTGTCTGAAACTGAAATTTCGGTCAAGATGAAATCTGTCTCCAGCGAGCGCGCCTACGCGTGCGGGTGCGACTTGTCGTAGATGTCCATAAGCTGCCGGATGGATGCATGAGTATATTTTTGCGTGGTGGAGAGCGATTGGTGTCCTAGCAACTCCTGAATGGCACGCAGGTCGGCACCATCGGCGAGCAGGTGCGTGGCGAAAGCGTGCCGCATAGAATGCGGGTGCAAATCCCAGTTCATGTTTACCAGGCGCACGTATTTTTTGACGATGCGTCCGACGGAACGTTGCGTAAGACGGCGCCCGGCGTAATTTAAAAAGACCGCTTCGCTGTGCGGAGTCGCCGTGCTGCTGGCGTAGCCGCCGGAAGTCTGTAGCAGCAACTGTTCGCGCAGTGGCCAATATTTATCCAGAGCCTCCTGGGCCTTATTGCCGTACGGCACGATGCGTTCCTTGTTGCCTTTCCCGGTTACGCGCAGCACCCGCTCTTTCTGCTCAATATCGACGAGATCCAGCCCCGTCAATTCGCTGACGCGCAGCCCTGCCGCGTAGAGAAGTTCCAGCAAAGCGCGATCGCGACGCAGCAATAAACCTTCTTCACGAAGCTTCGGTTCGCTTCGCAATGCCAGAGCTTCGGCAGGCGACCATTCCTTTTTAGATTTGTTTTTACTCTTGGGCAGCGATCCGCCCATCTCCGCAAGGTGATTTAAAAAACTATTCATCTCTTCCGCGGAAAGAATGGAAGGGATACGCTTCGGCAGTTTCGGGGTCGGCACCAGGCGCGCGGGACTTTCCTTTAGCTTTCCTTCGCGCACACAGTATTTGAAAAACGAACGCAACGCCGCGAGTTTGCGGGCAATAGAAGTTTTCTCGAGGCCTTGTTCGTGTAAGTGCGCTACAAATTCACGAATGATCCCGTGGTTTATCTCTGTGAGCGCCGGAAGCGTCACGCCTGGCGGCGTGAGAAAGGCTACAAATTGGCGCAAATCTTTACCGTAATTCGAAATGGTATGCGGTGAGGAATTTTTAACCGAAACAAGATACTCGAGATAACTTTCGATGGCTTGCTTCATTGCCCGGGCTGAACCCCATGCAAAATCATACCTAAACATTTGGATGTGTATAGCAGTGCGAAACGCTGTATGCCCAGATTGGAACCTAGACTGGAACTGACCGGGAGATTCAGACTTTGGCCGGCTCGGGGACGGCCTCTTCCGCAGCGACGGGCGCCACCTGCACTTCGGGAGCGAGAACTTCAAAGTCGCAGCCTTCTTTCAGACAGGTGCGCACGGTTCCAATCTTGCTGCGCTTTTCCACGATAAATGGCGCGCCACACTTCGGGCAGGGTTCCGCGATGGGCATGTACGGAGTAGTGAAATCGCAATCGGGGTAACGCGAACAACCGTAGAAAACGCGCGGGCGGCCCCGGCCGCCTTTTCCAGCGCTGCCACGGCGAACGAATTCTCCTTCATTGCACTTGGGACATTTGATGCCCATGGTGATCGGACGCGTGTATTTGCATTTCGGATAATTTGAGCAGCCGATAAATTCGCCAAACCGGCCGTGTTTTTTTACCAACCCGGAATCGCACAAAGTGCACTTTTCATCCAGCGGTTCATCCGGCTGGCGCGCAATGCGCGTGCCTTCCACCAGCCGTCGCGTAGTTTTGCAGTCCGGATAACCGGTGCAGGCCAGAAACACGCCGAAGCGTCCGCGCTTGATAGCCATTTCCTTGCCGCAGTTATCGCAGTATTCGATTTTATTTTCATCGCCCGGAGGAAGTTCCGGCGAAAGGTCCTCAATAAATTCGCAGTCCGGATAACGCGAGCAGCCCAGGAAAAATCCGTGACGGCTGATGCGCTCCAGCAATTCGCCCTCACCACACTTTTCGCACTTTTTCCCGGTGGGGATGCCGGCTTTATAGGAAAGCATCTGGTCGTCGGCTTTATCCAGGTCGATCACGAACTTATCCCAGAATTCGCCAACCGCCGTGCGCCAACCAAGTTTACCCTCTTCGATTTCGTCCAGTTCGTCTTCCAGACGGGCAGTAAAAGTGACGTCGAAAATATCTTCGAAGCTGCGAATTAACAACACGCTGACGCGCTCCCCCAGCATCGTGGGTATAAAGCGACCCTGATCCTTCTTCACGTATTCGCGATCCACCAGCGTGGAAATAATGGAGGCGTACGTGGACGGGCGCCCGATGCCCTTTTCTTCCAGATCTTTCACCAGCGTAGCGTCGTTGTAACGTGGCGGCGGCTCTGTGAAGTGCTGGTCCGGACGAATCTTGTCCAGCCGCAGAATTTGTCCTTCGGTGACTCGGGGCAAAGCGTTACCTTCGCCCTCATCAGCTTTCTCGTCCTCTTCGCGGTCTGCGATGGCTGCCGGCGTTTGATAAACGCGCAAGTACCCGTCAAATTTTTGTACCGAACCGTTGGCGCGAAAGGTGTAATCGCCGGCCGTGATGTCAATCGTGGTTTGATCGAAAATCGCCGGCAGCATTTGCGATGCGACGAAGCGCTGCCATATCAACTGATACAGCTTAAATAGGTCGTCTTCCAGATATTTGCGAACATCTTCAGGCGCGCGCATCGCGTCGGTCGGTCGAATCGCTTCATGAGCTTCCTGCGCGTCTTTTTTAGATTTGTAGTAGTTAGGCTTTTCAGGAAGATAATTCGAACCAAAACGTTCAGGAATCATTTCCCGCACTTGCGCGAGAGCATCCGCCGAAACATTAACGGAATCGGTGCGCATGTACGTGATCAGCGCGACCGACCCTTCCTCCCCTAGCTCAACGCCTTCGTAGAGCTTCTGAGCCAGCGACATGGTTCGTTTCGCCGTGTATCGCAAGCGGTTGTAAGCAGCCTGCTGCAATTTGGAGGTTGTGAAAGGAGGTGGCGGGTTGCGGCGCTTTTCTTTTTGCGTAACGTTCGCAACTTCCCACTTGGCGTCACTGACGGCCGCAACGATTTTGTCGGCGGCTTCTTGATTGGAGACTTCAACGTCCTCGCCCTTGTGTTTGAAAAGCTTCGCTTCAAACAATGGCGGCTCACCGGCATCCAGCATTGCGTGGATGCTCCAATATTCTTGCGGCACGAATTCCCGAATCTGGACTTCGCGCTCCACGATCAAGCGCAGCGCCACCGTTTGCACCCGGCCGGCAGACAAGCCGCGGCGCACTTTATTCCAAAGTATGGGAGAAATTTTGTAGCCCACCAGGCGGTCAAGCACGCGCCGTGCCTGTTGCGCGTCCACCAGGTCGGCATTTACGTCACCAGCCTTGGCGAAAGCCACCTTGATCGCCTTAGGCGTAATTTCGTTGAACATCACCCGCCGGTATTTCGCGCGATCCGACTTCTTGGTAGCCAGCGTATCCAGAAGATGCTGCGAGATGGCCTCACCTTCGCGGTCAGGGTCAGTCGCCAGATACACGTTCGGGGCGTTTTCGGCAGCCTTGCGCAGATCCGCAATTACCTTGACCTTGCCGGGTATGACTTCCAACGTAGGCTCAAAAATATTTTCCGCAGTGACCACCACCGGTTTTGGCGGCTTCTTCTCTTCAACCACCTTCTCCCCGTCTTTCGCTTTTGCCTTGGTCTTGCGCTTCTTCTTTTTCTTTTTTCCGTTTTCGCTGCCGGGCAAAAGAATGCCTAACGTCTTTCTAGGGAGATCCAAGACGTGACCCAGGGAGGCCTTAACGGTGTATTCCCTCCCGAGATACTTATTAATAGTTTTCGCCTTTGCCGGCGATTCCACAATTACAAGCGAACGAGCCATGTTGCCTTTGTAACTCCGTAATCTTGCGCAGGAAGGGTCAACCGCAGGGGAGTGTGTCCTTCTCGCTACCTTAGCAGATGCGGAGATTGCGCATCCGGGTGCCTTTTTCGCGGCGCACCGCGCTGAATTACTAACCTGATTTGACTACTAAATCCAGCTACAACATAACTTTACTGAATTGTTTGCCCGGCAATTGCCGGACCACGCCTTTCATCTCCAGGTCAAAAACCGTAGCCAGAACTTCGGAAGAGTTCAAGCCAGAGTTTTCCACCAGTTCGTCAATGTGTTTGGTTTCTTCAACTACCAGCAGTTCGTACAGTTTCTTTTCCGACGCTCCCAAAGCGGCGAAGGCTAGCAAATTCCGTTGCTCGGCCTCCGGGCGTTCGGCTTTTACCAGCGCAGCGCGCACTGGCGTAGGCAGTTCTTCGATGACGTCCTCGGCGTTGACCACCAGCTTGGCGCCTAGTTTGATCAGCATATTTGGCGCGTAGCTGACCGCTTGCGTGACGTTCCGCGGTACCCCAAACACTTCTCTGCCAGAGTCCATGGCCAGGCGCGCTGTTATTAGGGACCCGCTGAATTCGGCCCCCTCGATCACAATAACCCCGAGTGGCATGCCTGCGACAATGCGATTCCTGATAGGGAAATTTCCGGGAGCCGGATGCGTTCCAAGCGGGAATTCGCTCAGGATCGCGCCTCGCTCCAAAACCTGTTCATAAAGCTTCTTATTTTCTTTCGGGTAACAAACATCTATGCCGGTGCCTAGCACACCGATGGCGCGCCCGCTTGCCGCTAAAGCCCCACGATGCCCGATGGCATCGATCCCTCGTGCCATGCCACTCAGAATCACCAGCCCACGCGCTGCCAGATCTCGCCCCAGGCGCTCCGCCATTTGTGAACCGTAAAGCGTAGGACGCCTCGTGCCGACAATGCCGAGGCAGGGCATGTTCAATATTTGCGGATCACCGCGCAAATAGAAGAGCACCGGCGGATCGTAAATTTGCAGCAGTTTTTGAGGATATTCCGGCTCGGTCCAGTTCAGGAGGCGGCAGCCGGGAATGTTGCAGATGCCCGCCAGTTCCTTTTCCGCGCGTTTGAAGGCGTCCTTATTATGGATGGCTTGCGCCACACGCGCCGGCAGGCTGCAAGACTCCAGTTCCGTGAGCGAGGCGCGAAATATGCGATCGGGCGATCCAATTTTGCGCAGCAAGCGCGCGCACAAGCGGCAGGCCAGCCCGGGAGTCAGCGCCAGCGCGAGCCAGGGGAGGGAAACGTCTAGCTCCATCGCGGCTTGAGCGTATCCGCTTGATTACCTATTTGTCAACTATCAATATACCATACGACAAAATATATTAGGTCGGCTTGGCAGAATCTTCGCCCAGCACACTTCGAAACGTTTCCGTGAAAATATCGACGTCGCGCTCGGAAATGATCAGCGGCGGTCGCAGCTTGATGACATTGTTAAACGGGCCGTCTGTTCCGCTAAGGATGCCGCATTCGCGAAGGCGGTTTACCACGCATCCAGCTTGCGCGGTTGCCGCGGAACGCGTGACCGGATCCTGAACTAGATCAACGCCCAAGAATAAACCCGAGCCCCGCACATCCCCAATGATCGGATACCGTTCTTGAAGCGCGCGAAGGGATTCCTGCATGTAGGTCCCCACGCGAAGCGCACGTTCCTGCAAGTTTTCTTCTTCCACCACTTTTAGCGTTGCCAGTCCCGCCGCGCAGGCGACCGGATTACCGCCGAAGGTGCTGAAAAATTCCATGCCATTATCGAAGGAGCGCGCGATTTCGGGCGTTGTGATTACCGCACCCAATGGAAAGCCATTGCCGATGGGCTTTCCCAGAACGACTATGTCCGGAATCACATTTTGCGTTTCAAAGCCCCAGAAGTGCGTGCCCAAGCGGCCGAAACCGACTTGCACTTCGTCGGCGATACACACGCCCTCAGCGCTACGAACGCGGCTGTATACCTCTTCTAGATATTTTGGCGGGAAAACAATTTGTCCGCCGACGCTGGGAAGCGTTTCTGCGATGTACGCAGCCGGAGCATGCCCTTGCTTGCGCATGACGTCCAGAATTTCGCCGACGTGGCCCGCGTATTTCGTTCCCGCTTGCGCATTCTCGCGGCGGTATTTTCCGCGGTAGTCATCAGGCATGCTCGCGACGTGAACCCACGGTTTCCGGCCACTTCCGCCCGGCCCGTCAAATTTATAGGGGCTGATATCGACTAATGTGGAAGTATTCCCGTGGTAAGCGTGTTCCAGAACGATGACGTCCTCGCGGCCAGTGTGCGTGCGCGCAAGCCTGAGCGCGAGTTCATTGGCTTCGCTGCCGGAATTCACGAAGAAACATACTCGCAACGGCTCGGGCAGATGTTGCGTGAGGCGCTGAGCATAATGATTTATGAGATCGTGCACATACCGTGTATTGGTATTGAGTAGCGCAATTTGTTTCTGAACAGCGTGCACTACTCGAGGGTGACTATGCCCCACCAGCGGCACGTTGTTGTAAAAGTCCAGAAAGGCCCGGCCGGTTTCATCGTAAAGATGTTGCATCCAGCCACGAACGATTTTCACCGGCTTCGCGTAGGAAATGCTTAGATTCTTGCCCAGCAACTCGCGCCGCATCGTCAGCGTTTCCTGAGGAGTGGGATCCTGCTCCGGAAAACGGTTCTTCGGAATACCGACCAGCAGATTCGGATCTGGCGAAAGGCTGGTCCACACCGCGCGCTGCGAAGCGTAAGCAACGCCCGGGAAATTCGCGTCCAAATCAAGCAAGTCAAGAATAAATTGAAAATGGAGATGGTTCGCCCAGCCGCCATTTTCGGCGGATGTGCCGATGCGCGCGAATTTTTCTCCACGAGCGAGGCACTGCCCAATTTTGAGCCGCGCGAGTGATTCTTTATCAAGGTGCCCGTACAAACTAAAGAATTCGCCGGCATCGCCGGCGTTATGCCGCAAAATTACCAGCGGACCGTAATCGAGAGGCGCGGCGTTGTTTGCCAGCGTGTGAATTACGCCGTCGAGTGGCGCATGAACCAGCGTGCCCGGCTTGGCGAATAAATCCATTCCCAGATGAATGGTTCGCCGCTCTTCCCGCAGGCTTGCATCCACGCCGAACAACGGCGAGGTATAGAGCAAACGCGCTTCGTTGTAGCGCCCGACGCCGATGGAAACTTTTGCTTCATCCGTCAGCTCTGAAATTTTCCTGGTCAATGCAGAAGTTTCAGAATCGTGCGGATCGGCACCCAGAAATTCGCTGCCGACACTCAGGTCCAGGACGAGGCTCGGAGCCGTCCGCAAGTCCTCGTCGAATAAAGACGCCGCATTGGGGCCATTTTTTTCAAACCATCGCTGTATCTTTTCATGGTGCGGAACAGCATCGAGTCCGCACGCATAGCGAAATGTATAGTGCGCGAACCGCTTATGAATTTTGGCCAGGCGCTCCAGCGCTTCCCACGCGGGCGCTTCACTGACGGTGACATATGGGTCTTCAGTCTTGATCGTTTTGCGATGCGCAGAATTTGTCACGCTGACGGCCAGCCGCATGCCGATCAGGCCGTATAAAGCCGCGATCTCGGCTTCTTGCAGCGGAAATGTCTCGTGATACCCAGCAATGACCAACGCGGCGGCCCGCAGCACATCTTTTTTTCCTAAAACAGCGTAAGCCGCGGCAATGGCCACTTCAGAAACTGTTATCCCGTAATGCATGTCGCCAAAATCAATCACACTGACAGCTTGGCGAGGAAGCGGCCACGGATTGCTCACCAGCACGTTGTAATCGTTGGCGTCCCCATAAATTACGCTGCGCCGAAATCGCCCAAGCGCGGGGACGATCTCCGAATCATAAAGTCTCAGAAATTTTTCGACGAGTAAGCGCCGCGACGAATCTGCAATTTCGCTAAGATGCCCTTTGATCCATCCAGCGGCGGACAAGTCCCATTTCAATTCACGCTGCGCGGCAGAGTGAGAAAAATTTTGCAGACCAGAATCGATCGCGCCCAGCAACCGTCCCAGGCTCCTAAGCAGTTCCTCGCTGTGTGGCCGAACCTCGGCCAGCATCGTGCCAGGCACAAACGTCAGCAACCACACTAACCGCGTCGTGCCATTGCCTGCAGTTATCTCCGTTTGTAATTCGCCGCCCTGCGCGGGAACGACGCGGGGAAGCACAACTCCTTCTGCATGCTTCGCCAGATGTCGCAGCGCCTGGCATTGCAAATCGATGAACGAACCCTCGCGCGCCGGATGCATCACCTTAAGCACGAATTGCGCGCCGTCGCCGGCGGTTAAATGGAAATTACCGTCGTACTCACCAGGCAGGGACCTAGCCGTGACATCGAGGCCATAGAGATCGCGTGCCAGACGCGCGGCCTCTTCCACGCTAACAGGATGGGCTACGCTTGATTCAAGAAGCATGCGACAAATTCTAGCGGCATGAGCGATGGGCGTCTATGCGCGCCACGGTTTATCCCGCCTGGATTTCAGGAGCTCTTGCGTCTTATCTAGAGACGTCTTGTCTATATTTGTTTGACGGAAATGGGCCCGTTGACGGTCGACAGATGAATGACCGCCGGGGCATTGCCGAATTCAATCCGTCGACGGTCTTCATCCCAGGTTTTGCGCGCATCGTTGCAAAAGCTGGCCTGACAACTCATCGGAGAATGACCATCTGATTCCACGAGCAAGCTGGATTGATAATTTTTCGGCACGCGCAGAGTCAATGGGCCATTCTTGGCGTCAGCCTCCAGCCCCGAACCAGCCCATGCCTCTCCGCTTAACGAGACCGATATAGGCCCGTTTTCAGTGCGAAGTCGCAGCTTCCCTGAATTGCCGGTCAGGTCGATCGGTCCATTCACCGCTGATATATCCGCGTCACCCGAAAAACCCTGCAAAGAAATTGGCCCATTGATGGCGCGGGCCACCAGCTTGCCACCGAGGTCGTAAATCGAAAGGGGGCCGTTATTGGCGCTCAGCTCGAGGTTGGCCGACTTGGGCGCTCGAACCAGCAGAAACACTGTCCAATTGTCGCGGTCGGAAGGCCCGCTGACGGACACTCTACTGTTCTCAACGGAAAGTTTAATCTGCGAAAAGATCTGTTCCGCATTATTCTTGGAAGCGTCTGCCGCTTTACAGGCCGTCACGGAGTAAGTATCTTTGTCCCAACCCTGCACTTGCAGCCCGCCGTTCACTTCAGACTCGATGCGCAGAGGTCCATTTGGCTTTGCAATCGTTCGTTCTTCCGAACGCACTTCCGGGGCTCCGTCGTTCAAATGAATGTGAAGACCGGCGCAGTCGGCCACCGCACCGTGTTCGCCTCCGGAAATGCTCGCGGAATGGTGATGGGACGGCACTGGTCCCGCAACGATCGGGCCGTTCAAAACGGCGGCAAGGAATAAACCGCTTACAGAGATGTGTAGGTGCATACGATCCCTCCAGCGGTATAGACGAAGGATACGTTTAAAAGTTCCGTTGAACTGCGCGGCGATTTAGGTGGTCACGGCAGCCAATCGTAATCATCATTCCCAATCGGGGGTCCGTCGGGCGGCTGCATTGGCGCAGGGACGGGGATCAGCTTGGGGTCTTTCTGAAATTGCCCGATCTGGGTGGCAGCGAAATAAAGATGGGCGCGCTCTTCGCTATCTTTCGCTCCATTCTGTGCCCCAGTCGCCCAAGTTTTCAGCTCTTCTAATTTTAAAGAAGCAATGGCGCGAGCTTGTGGAGAGGCGCGGTCATTCCCAGATAGAGACATCAAATCGTAAAGAGCGACCGTATCTACAACTCGCGAAATTTCCCCAAGATATTCAGGCTCGCGCGAAGACTTCCATGTGGCATTGAGAACCGCGTCCAGTATTTCTTCTAAACCAGGATTTCTTGCATCCCGCGAGTGAAATTCCACCAAACGCGATGCCCGCTCGGCATTGAATAGAAACTCGAGGGTATGTTCCGCGGCGGCCTCGGCGGGCGCCAATGCGTCGAATGCCGGGCTGGTGCGAATTTTAAAGTGTTCTCGCCCGCGTTCGTAGTCCGGTACACGAGGCGGAATAATCTTCAGCAGCGATTCCGGCAAGGCCAGCACATCAGGCTTCAACGTTGCGAGCACCGCTGTAAGAGCGCGCCGCTGTTCCGCAGGCGCGACAATCTGCAAAGGAGTCTGTCCATCGCCTCGCAGCGCGAAGGTGTAATCCATGCCGCCTATGAATTTGCTCGCCGCCTCGACCTGGTAGCGATGCAGCAAATAGATTGGCACCAGAACGTCTTCAATGGTGCTCAACGGCGCGTCGGCACGAATATTATTTTCCCCGAATCGGCGCAGAGCGGCGGCGCGTACCTGCATGAGGCGGTTCAATTCATCGACGGCATTGGAGCCTGAATCCCACAGATGCGCCAGGCTGCTGGAGGATCCCGGCGGACGGGCATCCTGGTCGGTTAAAAATCGCAGGCCACGGCCTAGCGCGTCAGAAATAATTTTGTCCAGCTCCGCGTGTTCGTCTGCACCCGCAGGAAATTCGCGATAACCCCAGGTGATGGACACTTTGTCCCATTCGCCGATGCCCGTGGCGTATGCATTGGAAACATCCGGCACGCCGTCGTTGCCGAGCGTTACCACCGGCGGCGGATAATCCATCACCGACGAGCGATTTACAGTGCTCGCGGAATAATTGTGTTCGAGCCCTAGCGTGTGCCCGACCTCGTGAGCCGCGAGTTGTCGCAGCCGCGCCAGAGCCATCTCCATCATTTTGGCGGAAACCGTTTTGCCTTGTTCGTACGGCGCCAGCAAACCTTCAGCGATCAAATAATCCTGCCGCACCCGCAGCGATCCCAGCGTTACATGGCCTTTGATGATCTCCCCGGTGCGCGGATCGGTTACCGTAGCTCCATAAGACCAACCACGCGTCGCGCGATGAACCCACTGAATCACGTTGTAACGCACGTCCATGGGATCGGCATCTTCCGCCATTAGTTCCACGCGAAATGCATTTTTGTAACCGGCGGCTTCGAACGCTTGGTTCCACCAGCGCGCGCCATCCAGTAGCGCGGAGCGAATGGGTTCCGGAGCGCCGCGATCCAGGTAATAAATAATCGGCTGCACCGGTTCGCTAACGGCCGCAGCAGGATCCTTTTTCTCCAGCCGGTGCCGCGCGATGAAGCGTTTCACAATTGGCTCGCTGACCGGGGTAGCGTAATCCATGTAACTGATGTCGAAGAAACTCGCACGCGGATCGTAGGCCCGCGGTTTGTAGCCTGGCGGCGGAAGCTGCACGAAAGAATGATGCTCGCGAACGGTGATGGAATCTGGCGACGGGGTGACTTGTTTCACCCACGCACCCGGCTCATCCCCTGCGAACGTCAGCGTGGATTCGACTTCGGTGTTCAGCGGAAAATTCTTGGTGAGCGCAAGATAAATCGCGCTGCGCGCTGGATCCAGGTGGTACGTGCCTTGTTTCGTCCTGTGCAGAATGGCGGGAATGTTATGTGCGTCCCGAAGAAAGAAATCTGTGGCGTCCACTAAAACACGCTCTTTTTCTTCAGCACTTACCGTGAAGCCAGCAATCACCGATTCCGCGAAAGAGTCGTGCACTGCGCGCCGTTCGGCTGGGTCATCGCTGACGGCGCGGTAATCCAGATTCTCCTCCACCAACAAAACTTTTGGCCCGCTGCGTTCGAATCGCACGATTCGAGTCGCGCCGAGCTGTCCGCGGTCCAGTCCGATGTCGTTGGAGCCCATTCCCGCCGATAAGCCGCTCTGGTAGAGAAACTCTGAATTCCATTTGTCGATTTCGAGCCAGAGTTTGCCTTGCTTGCCGTCCCAGTAGAGGTTGAAATAACCAGCCAGCTTCTGGGTGTTAGCGGTCTTTTCGGTTATCGTCGGCGGCTGGGCATTGTCAGGACGCGCTGCGGCAGTGCCGCTCATTGTGGCTATTTGCAAGGCCATAATGAGATATGCGGCGCGGACATATTTCTTCATTTTCGAAACCTCCGGAGGTCCCGAACGTTTTACAACAGAAGACCGCCGTTACGGCGTAAATTTTCGCTGTTATACTAAATCTTCCGCGAGCGTCCGCCATTTTGAGAAAACTTCGCATCTCTGTCGTGCAATATCTGAATACCGCACCTTTGGTGCGCGGCTTTACGCACGGCGCTCTAAAAGATAAATATGATCTTTCGTTTACTGTTCCATCGCAGTGCGCCGACGACCTTCGCGATGGTCGCGCGGATGTGGCCATCATTCCGGCCATCGAGTTTCAGCGCATCGACGACCTGGTAGTCCTGCCGGAACTGGCCATCGCCGCAAAAAGACGCGTGCGCAGTCTGCTGATCGTGTCGCGCAAGCCTATCGCAGAAGTCCGAAGCATCGCTCTCGACCACAGTTCCCGGAGTACTCAGGCGTTGACGCGAATTTTGTGCGCGGAACACTGGCAGATTAAACCGGTCTTTTTTGAAGCAACATTTGACTCCGCGGCCACCATACTCGAACAAGCCGACGCCGCGTTATTGATTGGCGACCCGGCACTGCGGCTCGCCATTTCAATTGCCGGCAACGCTACACTGGGTGCCGCTGGCGAACTGATGTGCAGTCCCGGCAAAGCCGGGGTCAACGCGACGGAAACACTACATGTCTACGATGTAGTACAAGAATGGCGTCGTTTGACCGGCCTGCCGGCGGTTCTGGCGGTGTGGGCCGGGCGCCGCGAATCGGTCACGCCCGAAGTAGTCGCCGATTTTGCCGCTTCCAAAGAATATGGCATCGCGCATCTTGCAGAGATTAGCGCTACCGCAAGTGTGGAACAGAATCTGCCCGCAGCCGATTTACTAAATTATCTGCAGGAAAATATCGATTTCACGTTAGACAGCGAAAATCTCGCCGGGCTTGAACTTTATTATTGCCTGGCCGCCAAGCTGGGACTCATACCAAGAGCCAAAGCCATCGAATGGGCTAACATCAACGCCCCTCGATATGCATGGCGATAAATTCTTCGCGAGCTGCAATCAGGTTCGGTTTCACGGAGTTCATTCGGTAGAATAATCTGTACGCAAGGAAACACTTTGAGCCTGACAAAACAAGAAGCGCTGGACATGCTGGAATCCGATGACCTGCTAGGCATTGGAATGGCCGCGCATCAGATGCGCCTGAAGAAGAATGACCCTCGCGTAGTCACCTATCAGATCGACCGCAACATTAATTACACCAATTTTTGCACTGAATATTGCTCCTTTTGCGCTTTCTACCGGCCCTTGGGCGCAAAAGACGGTTACCTGCTGTCCTTCGAAGCGATTTACGAGAAAATCGAGGAGATGCTGGAGCTGGGCGGCACCGGCGTTCTTTTGCAGGGGGGGTTACATCCCGATCTTCAGATCGGCTATTACGAAAATCTCCTGCGCTCTTTGAAACAACGTTATCCGCAGGTGCATCTGCACTGCTTTTCCGCCCCGGAAATTCTTTGCATCGCGGAAGTCAGCGAGCTCAGCGTCCGCGAAACCATTCAGAGGCTGATGGAAGCCGGTTTGCAATCCATACCCGGCGGCGGCGCGGAAATTCTGGATGACGAAATCAGATCCAAAATCGCGCGGTTGAAATGCACCAGTGACGACTGGGAAGAAATGCATCGCATCGCCCATTCGCTCGGCTTGCGTACCACCGCGACGATGATGTTCGGCTGCGGAGAAGAACTGCGCCATCGCGTAAATCACCTCGAACGTTTGCGCAGGATTCAAGAAGACACCGACGGCTTTACTTCTTTTATCCCCTGGATGTTTGCGCCCGACAATACCCCGCTAGGGAAAAAAGTGCCCGAGGCCACCGCGGTGGATTATTTGAAGACTCTCGCGGTAAGTCGGCTGTATCTCGACAATTTCGATCACATTCAATCGAGCTGGCTAACTCCCGGAATTAAAGTTTGCCAGGTGGGATTGCAGTTTGGTGCAGACGATGTCGGCAGCATCTTAATTGAAGAAAATGTAGTATTCGCCGCCGGCGTGAAAAACCGCACCAACGAAAGCGAACTGCGCCGGATCATCTCCGACGCCGGGTTCGTGCCTGCGCAACGCGATACCCTGTACCGTTCGTACGCCTTGAAGTAAATCGCTCCGATTTAATCTTTAGGCGCGGGCCGCAGCAGGATTTCGACTTCCGTATTTTCCGGCAAATCCAACGGTTCCAGAAAATGCAACCCACCATTGCGAACTTGCGCGCGTAGTTTGCGTGGGGCGCCCTTCATCTCTCCGGGCAGCTTCGGTCGGCCTTCAGCCTTGGTCGTAACTGCTGCCTTCGGCCGGCCCGATGTTTCATCCAGGGCTTCATTCGCAAGCGCATCGGCCTCGGCATTCTGCTCGCGATAGACGTGATCGATGCGAAAAGATTCAAAAGTCTGCGACATTTTTTTGGCGCGTTCGAACAGCGGCCGCAAATCCGGACTTTTTACTTTGTAATGCCCGCGCATCTGCTGCACCAGCAGTTCTGAATCGCTTTCGATCCGCAATGCCCGGACGCCGCTGGCTTGCCCATAGTCCAATGCGGCGATCAGGCCATAGTATTCGGCGACATTGTTGGTCATGCGCCCAATATATTTTTTTAGTTTCGCAACAATTTCGCCGCGCTCGTTGCGCACCACCACGCCATAGGATGCCGGCCCTGGATTCCCGCGAGAACCACCATCGATGTTGGCTTGAAACGCCGCGGCGCGCGGTTTCGTTTCGGGCTCGGAACCCGCGAACAATCCAGTTTCACGTGAAGAGGTTGGACGACGAATCATCAGGAATTAATAGCGGAGGTGGCCGAGGTTTTGTCGCTCCCTGAGCCTGAGCCGGAATTTGCCACCGGAATAGGATCCAAGGTGTACAAAATCAGGCCACACATTTCGCAGCGATAAACTTCTTCGTTAGTTTCCAGGCGCAGCTCTTGAATGATGTGCGGGAGCACCCGCATCCCGCATCCACGGCATTGGTCATCGCGCACTTGAGCCATGGCCGTGCCATTGTGCCGTTTCGCGATGCGCTCATACAGTTCAAGCAAATCTTTCGGCACTGGCGCAGCGATGCGCTCGCGCTCCGCATATGCCACCTTGAGCAATTTTTGTTTTTCATCGTAGCGCGAGTGAATTTCCTTGCGATCGGCCGCCACGCTCGTTTCCGCTTCCTTCAGGTCCGCCTCGGCATGCCGCACACGCCGCTCAAACTCTTCTCCCGACATCATCACATCCAGTTGGCGATCTTCCGCCTTGGCTACTTCCGCTTCGGCGTTGGCAATCTCGTGAAGCAAGGCCTTGTAAGCCTCATTGGTTTTGACCGCGCCACTCTGATCGCGATATTTGCGCGCCCGGTCTTTCCATTGATCGACGTCCAACTCAAATTTTTTGCGTTCCTTGAGCGCGTTGGTACGCGCTTCTTTGGCCGCCGCAACAGCCGCACGCGCGCCACTCAGCTTACTGTCAGCTTCCTGAATCCGTTTGGGATAGCTGTCGATTTCAGCGCGCAACGCGCCGATGTTGTGGTCAACTCGTTGCAGCTCGATCAGGTGCGGTATTGCGGGGTGCATTGAGGCCCAATTCTAACACGGCTGCTCTCGTGAACCTCGCCTGCGCCGCGCGCGCATAGAGCCCTAGCTAGAAACGCGAGCGTCGCGGCGGATCAAGCTCCAATCAACAAAAAACCCTAGCCCAAGCGCGAACGGAATGACGCCGAAGGCCGCAGCCATCCAAGCATCAGGTTCCGCGAAGTGGGCGACAATGCCGGTCGCCGTCATGTAGCCCAGCGCGCCAGAAACCAGCAGAATGCCCCAGCGGCGCGAACGCGCTCCTTGCGAAAGCTCCGGCTCCATAGGAATTTCGACGCCACGCCCCATGGCCGCCAGACGCTCCTGGCTGCGCAGTTTGCGCACGCAGTAGTAGGTGTACATGACCCCTAGAGGAAATCCTAAAGAAAGAATCACCGCGACCAGCCCAATTGTATTGTCCATACCGGCTCCTTTTCGGAAAGTGCGACTGTAGGGAGTAGCCCAGGTTCGGGTTTGTTGTCAGAAATCACTGAATGGTACGGAGTGATTACAAGGAATGTTCCGTGAATCGAGGCCGCGATAAAAAACGGCTCCTGTCAGGAGGCTAATTGACTTCGTGAACCTGCATATTTTGATCGATAGCCAGATTAGGGTAGCGAATGGGCGAGCCAGCCGGCGCGGGTGCGTGGCGCGCAATGGCATTAAACTCCTGTGCGTTGGTACATTCCACAGAGTAACTGTAACCGTCACGCTCGGTCCTGCTCATCGCCAGTGTATTCGAAGAGATGAGTTCCGGCAGCGTTGCACAATTCCCGTTGGAGGCAACGTAGGTCCGCTCCGCTTGCGCGATTTGCAGCAGGTCGCTGCGCACACCGGTCAGGCTGATCGCTTGCGTAGGTGTGGTGCCACTGTCCGTAGTAGGCAGTTTCTTTAAATAAAAAACATACGCGCCTAACAACAACGCTGAAGAGACCAGCAAGAGGGCCAGAACTCGCATGCTTTAATTTTCATCCCGCAATGGCGCGCCTGCAAGAATTGCTTGCATCGGAATTGCTTAGGAAACAACTTATGTTTTGGTCGCAAGCGGGAATGCCAACTTTGCTAGACTGCTCTTACCGTTCGAACCCCCTTCGCGGTTATTTTCGCTGCCAATCTTCATGCTCACCATCTTGCCCGCTGTCGAAGCTCGCGTTATCGAAAAACTCCGCCAGGAGGAGCTTGAAGAGGCACGCGCGGTCCAAAGCTTGATGCTCCCCGCGGAAGTCCTTTGCGCCGGGCCAATCACTATCGCTCACGAATTTCAGCCAGTGGACATCGTAGGCGGAGACTTTGTCGATTATTTTTTATTGGATAACGGCAACGTCGGATTTTACGTCGGCGATGTTTCCGGCAAAGGCTTGCCAGCTGCGATGTACGCCGCCTTGGCAGTCGGAATTTTGCGTAGCGTGCACAAGACCGACCAGTTGCCGAGCGACATATTGTCCGCGCTCAACGCACGTTTGATGAGCCGCGGCGGGCTGCGACGCCACGCCGCAATCGTTTACGGCGTTTTTGATCCACACACTCGGGAGCTGCGCTTGTCCAACGCGGGAATGCCTGGCCCTCTTTATTTTTCCGCAATAGGTTGCAGGGTCTTGGAATTATCAGGCATCCCACCGGGTTTATTCGCGGACGCCGAATACGAGACTTTAACTTTGAAATTGGAGCCGGGGGATTCCATCCTGGTTTGCTCCGATGGAATTATCGAAGCTCAGAACGCCCGCTACGATGATTTTGGCATTGAGCGCTTGATGAGTATCTGTAACCAGGGCTCGGACGCCCCCCCAACAGAATTGTTGGCACGCATTTTTTCGGCGGTCCACAAGTTCACCGACGTGATCCGTCAGCACGATGATATGGCCGCCGTGATTTTTCACCTCGGTAGCTAGCATCGAAACTTTCCCCCATTAAGAATGACAAGCACCACAGTAATGACTCCGCAACAGCAATCCCTTTTTAAAATTGACACTTTTGGCGCTCTCCCGTAACAACGATAGGTAATCTTTGTTTCGAGGAGTGTCCCTCAAATGAAAACAAACTCCCCATATGCTTTTGCCTTGGCGCTGCTCCTTTCCTTCTGTATCGCGATTCCTGCGGATATGCTTGCTACTCCACCGGCTCCACAAGCCGCAGGTTCCCGCGCTGGCGAGGTATCTCGCGTGATCCCCGCCGTAAGTATCGCGCGTGGTTCAAAGACTTTAACCGCTTCCGCTAAGTCGGTGGTGGATTGGCAGGACCTCGTGAACACCCAGGTTAACGGCCGCGCGCGCATCGCGCTCGACGATGGCTCGGTGTTGAACGTAGGCTCGCAATCCTCCATGCACGTCGTAAAACACGACGCCGGCACGCAACAGACCGAGCTGGAGCTGACCTACGGAAAACTCCGCAGCCAGGCGCAAAAAATCGCCAAACCGGACGGCAAATTTGAGGTGCATACTCCTGCCGGTGTTGCCGGCGTGGTGGGTACTGATTTTTACGTGGCTTATGACAACAGCACCATGAACGTAATTGTTTTTGAGGGTTCGGTCCGCGTGTGCGATCTGGCGGGCCTTTGTGTGGTAGTTAAACCCGGGCAGATGACCAGCGTGCGCAGTGGTAACAACTCCGGCCCACTCCCGCCAGCTCAAGCCACTCTCGATCTGCTCACCGAGGCGGTGCAGAGTACCGACGTGGGCGGGCCTCCGGGCGTGGGCCAAGCAACCACGGTTACGGCCATCGGAAAAGGTCCGATAATTATTTTTGGAATTCTGGTAGCAATTCCAGCCATCGTGGTCCCGGTCGCCACACGGAAACCCAGGCCCACTCCGGTGGTCACTCCTCCGGTCACCAGATGCAATCCACAAGCTGTCACTGCCGCCTGTGGGTAACTTATCTTCCCGCTGGCAACCGGAACTTACCGCCGGAGCAGCACGGGTTTCGTAGTTGTTTTCGATTACTATCAAAAATCAGTCACGTCACCCAGTTACGTTAGGTCACTAACCTCGCTAATGGGTGCAACGGTCCTTGCCGCTGGCCCATCCAATACACTGCGGCCCAGCGAACCCGGTTTGTACCGTTCCCGGACGCTCGGTTACACTGAATAGTTGTTGTTCCCGTCTAATCGCTTGTGAGGCTCCCTTTGATCTTATGGATGCGTAACAAATGTATTCATGTGCTTTGTGTGCTGACTGTATTGTGTAGCGCCACTCCAGCCTTGTTTGCTGGACCTCCCGACACCCCGGCGAAGCGTTCGCCAGTGTTGGCCGCGTTGCAAGCAGAGATGGAGCGTTCCTTCAAAGCTTTAAAAGCGCAAGATCCGCCAGCCTATTTTCTCGGTTACACCGTAACGGACACCCAGCGCGCGGATGTTTCCGGTTCGAATGGCGCGTTGTTGACCAGCACCGAGAGCCGTAACCGCTGGCTGGAAGTTTCCGTGCGCACCGGCAGCTACACGCTGGACAATTCGCATAAAGTCGGTGAGCGTCAGCAATCCAATGGCGGTCCTGGCACCTCCGTGCCTGTGGATGATGATGCCGAGGTGCTGCGACGCGCCATCTGGTTGGAAACCAACAAGCAGTACGAGGCCTCTTCACAAGCGCTGATCAAGATAAAAACCGGCAAAGAAGTGAAAGTAGAAACTGCGGAAGGCAAAGCTCCCGATTTTTCGCGCGAAGAGCCTCACACCTACGTCGGCCAGCAAGTTTCCATTAATGTGGATCGCAAGCCCTGGGAAGAAAAGGTTCGCGCCTACACCAAAGCATTCCGCGATTCCACCGCAGTTATCAACTCCATCGTGACTTTCAGCGGTCAGGCACAAAACGATTACCAGGTAAACAACGAAGGCACTCAATTGCAGTTCGGCCAGATTCGTTATCGCCTTGAATTGTTCATCCAAGGTAAAGCTCCAGACGGAATGGACATCGATCGTTATTACAATTTTGACTGGGTAAATCCTTCCGAAGCTCCGGACGATAAAGCCGTATACGCGGCGGAAGCCACGATGCGTAAGGAGTTGGAAGGCCTGGTCGCCGCGCCCATTAATGATCCCAGTGTCGGGCCAGCCTTGCTTACTGGACGGGCTGCTGCCGTTTTCTTCCATGAAGTGTTCGGCCACCGCGACGAAGGCCACCGCCAGAAAGATGTAACCGAAGGCCAAACCTTCTCGAACAAAGTTGGCGAACAAATTTTGCCCAGCTTTTTGAGCATCGTGGACGACACGACCAAGAAACGCCTGGGCTCCCAGGAATTGCTGGGCTTTTATCAGTTTGATGACGAGGGCGTTCCCGCGCAGCGCGTCACCTTGGTGGATCACGGCGTGTTGAAAAACTTTGAAATGTCGCGCTCGCCCCTGGCGGACTTTCCACGTTCGAATGGTCACGGCAGACGTCAGTTAGGCGCCACTCCGGTTTCACGTCAAGGCAACCTCATCGTCGAAAGCAACAAGATGGTCAGCAACGCAGAACTGCGCGCCAAGCTGATCGAATTGATCAAAGCGCAGAACAAATCTTTCGGCTTATTGATTGATGACATAGCTGGCGGGTTCACTTTCACCGGCCGAGGCCAGCCGCAAGCTTTTCAAGTATTGCCCCTCGTGGTCTACAAAGTATTCGCGGATGGGCGGCCCGACGAACTGGTGCGCGGCGTAGATATTGTTGGCACTCCATTGGCTGCCCTGACCAAAATCGTAGCCACAGGAGACACCACGGAAGTTTTCAACGGTTACTGTGGCGCCGAATCCGGCTCTGTTCCTGTTTCCGCAGCCTCTCCCGCGATCTTGACCTCCGAACTGGAGGTGCAGAAGAAAGAAAGCTCCACGGATAGGCCCCCAATTCTACCGGCTCCGGCGCACGATACCGCTTATGCCAAGACAGGCGGACAGCTATGAAGACCGCGCGCCTGTTTTCTGGCTTGTTCGTTCTTGCTTCGATCATCACGGGCATTACGAGCTGCACGCCAGCATTCGCCTCTGCGCCGCAAGATCAAAAAGACCAAGTTCAAAAAGACAACGATCAAACTTTGCGAGCCATGCATGACGAAATGGAGCGCTCCAAGACTCGTCTGGAGCTAAAAATTCCGGGCACCGATCAACCCGTCCGCCCCTACTACGTGGAATATCGTTTGCTGGACCTGGATTTTCGCGAGATCAGCGGTGAGTTCGGCACCTTGCTGAGCAGCAATCACGCTCGCAACCGTTTCATGGATGTGGAGGCCCGTGTCGGGAATTACAAACTCGACAGCTCCAATTTTATTAGCGACGACGGCTTTCGCGGCTTCATCGGCTCGACCGGCTCTGTCGGTATTGATCGCGATTACGATTCCCTTCGTCAGGATCTCTGGATCGCCACCGATCAGGCTTTCAAGGAAGCAGTAGAAACCTATTCACGCAAACAGGCCTACCTCAGCAGCCTGGCCCGCCAGTCGGACATTAATGATTTTTCCAAAGCCGAACCGGTGCGTCTCATCGAGCCGCTGGTCATGGCCGACTGGACCAATCGCAATTGGGAGCAGGAAGTTCGAGACACTTCAGCTGCACTGCGCGCCTTCCCGCAAATTTACGAAGGTCGCGTCACCTATTACCTGGTGTACGCCACTGAATACCTGGTTACCAGCGAAGGCACCGAGATTCGCACCAATCGCAGTTTTGCCGCGATCGAGGCGGGCATGAATGCTCTGGCCGACGACGGCATGCCCATCAACCACTTTTATGCCACCTACGCGGTGCATCCGGCCGATTTGCCCGCGCCTGATGCCGTGCGCAAGAGCCTCAACGTTACTGGTAGCGAATTGATGGCCCTGCGATCTGCCCCAGCGGCACCGGACTACACCGGTCCGGTGCTTTTTGAAGCGCGGGCCGCAGCTCCGTTGCTGGCCCAGATTCTTGGCCCGAACATAAATGGCGCACGGCCTCCAGTCTCGTTCACGCCTGTGATGGAACAACTACTCAGCGGCCTCGGCGGCAAGAGTGACTGGATTACTCGCATCGGGGCACGCGTGTTGCCGGCTTCCGTGACGGTGGTCGACGATCCCAGCGCTAAGGATTTTCAGGGCACTCCACTACTTGGCTCCTATTCCGTCGACGATGAAGGCGTGCGCGCGCAAAAAGTGACCCTGGTGGAAAACGGCACACTCAAGAGCGAACTGATGTCTCGCCGCCCTGGCCCCGATTTCGACCAATCCAACGGTCATGGCCGCTCTGCCTTTCTGAGCGACGCCAAACCGACCATGAGCAATCTGTACTTCACTTCCAAAGAAACCATGTCGCCGGCGGACCTGAAAAAGAAATTCCTGGATGAATGCCGCGAACAAAAGCTGGCCTACTGCATGATCGTTCGCGAGATGGATAATCCCACCATCAGCCTGCTGCACCAGGATGATTTTCAAACCTTGCTGGCCAGCTACGGCGGCGGTGCCGGCACGGGCGACCGCCTGCCTCTGGTGGTTTATCGCGTGTACCCGGAAGACGGGCGTGAAGAGATTGTCCGCGGCGCGCGCCTCATCGGCATAAACTCCCGCGCGATTCGCAATATCGCGGGAATCGGCAACGACAATTACGTCTATAACTACATGCAGAGCCAGATAAACGGATTCGCAGGCACGGCTCTCGGCGCTTTTGGCTCCGCCCAAAACGGGTTGCCAGCCTCCATTGTCGCGCCTTCGCTACTCTTTGAAGAAGTGGAAGTCCGTGGCGCGCGGGGTGAGCCCAAGCGGTTGCCGCTGGTGGCTCCGCCTCCGATGACCGCCTCGAAATAATTTGGGCGGCCATCAGCCCTGCGCAACCAGAATTTTTGAGCTGTCAGTCATGAAAGAATTCACAAGACGCGGTTTTGTGTACGCAGCGGCGACCCTGGGCGGTTACGGGATGCTTATGGGCGTACAGCGGCTTTGTTCTTCCGCATTTGCTGATGGCGTCGAACCAACTACGAGTGCCGGACCCGTAAAAATCATAAAGTTTGCCGATGACGGCACTTCTCTGGGCGCATTAACGGCCGCAAAAGTACAAAAGACCGTCGCACAGTGGAAGTCTCAACTTACCGCTTTGCAATTCGACGTCACCCGCCGTGCCGCCACGGAATGGGCCTTCACTGGTGCGCTCGAAAGCGAACACCGCGCGGGCCTTTATCGTTGTATCGATTGCGACAACGCGCTATTTGATTCTCGCGCCAAGTTTGACTCTGGCACCGGATGGCCCAGTTTTTTTGAGCCCATCGCCAAGGAAAATGTCCGCGAACAAAAAGATATTTCTTACGGAGTAGTGCGCACGGAGGTAAGGTGCACTCTCTGCGAGGCTCACCTCGGTCATGTTTTTACCGACGGACCCCGTCCAACCGGCCTGCGTTATTGTATGAATTCCGCCGCACTGCGTTTTATCCCCCGCAAAGGTTAGCCCATCGATTCTCAGGCTTTCCTCATCTTCTAAAGCACCCTCTCCTCATCTCCTCAAGCTCTGACCATAAACCGCGTGAAGTTAGGATAGTCTAGGCAAACCTGATGGCCATTCTGCAAAACCTGGAAGTCCGGGAAAAGAAGCGTGCCGCGCTCTTAAGCGTGGGCTCGGCGGTGGTATTGCTCTCCCTTAAAACTTTCTTGGTAGCTCGCACCGGCAGCCTTGGTGTGCTGTCCGAAGCGTTACATTCCGGTCTCGATTTTCTGGCCGCCATCATCACTTATTTTTCCGTGCGTATGTCAGATGAGCCTGCTGACGAGGGTCATCCCTACGGCCACGGCAAGTTTGAAAATTTTTCAGCCTTCGTGGAAACCGCATTGCTCCTCATCACCGCGGTGTTCATCATTTACGAGGGCATCGACCGCTTGTTCTTCCACCACGTGCACATCCAACCCAGCGTTATTGCCGTGCTGATACTGCTGGTGGCTTTGTCGATCGATATAACCCGCGCGAAAGCCTTGGGCCATGTCGCTCGGAAATACCACAGCGAAGCAATAGAAGCGGACGCCCTGCATTTTTCGACCGACGTCTGGAGCACGATCGTTGTCATTGCCGGCATAGGACTCGTGTGGGCCGGCGAGACCTGGCATGTGCCCTGGCTGGTGTACGCCGACTCCATCGCCGGCCTCGCGGTCGCAGGCGTCATTCTGTGGGTCGGATCACGGCTTGGCAGGCGCACCCTCGACGCTCTTGTAGATGCCGCGCCAGAAGGGCTTCGTCAAGAAATCGCTCGCGCGGTGGGCCGCATGGAGGGCGTCCTGGATGTCGATCGCGTGCGCGTCCGTCGTGCTGGGAATCGTCATTTCGTCGATGCCACCGTGAGCGTGGCTCGCACCACAAGTCTCGAACAGGTCCACGCACTCAGCGACGCCATCGAAAAACGTATCGGCGAAATTGTACCGTCCGACGTAATGGTGCATGCGGAGCCGCGCGCGCCCCAAGGCGAGCATCTGTTCGAATCCATCCGAGCGGAGGCGCAACGACTCGGCCTGGCTATTCACGACGTCACCGCTCTGCAGCAAAGTGGCAAGCTTTTTATCGAACTGCATCTGGAGGTTGACGAAAATTTACCTCTGCGCGAGGCCCATCGTCAGGCCACTAAACTCGAGGAAGGCATTCGCGCCTTGCGTGACGCGCCCACGGAAGTGAATATTCACATCGAACCGCTAGGGACGCACATCGCTACGCCCGACGCCGGTTTGGGTGAAATGAAACTGCTGGCGGGAGCAGTGGAGCAATTTTTGAACTCGCTGCCCTCCGAATACGACGAGCTGGTAAATTGTCATGATGCCCGCGTGCGCCAGGTGGAGCACCGCATCCTGGTTTCCTGTCATTGCACCATGAGAAGCGATTTGCCCATCAACAAGATTCACGACGTCACCGGCGCTTTGGTCGACCGTGTGAAAGAACATTTTCCCCAAATACATCGCGTGACCATCCACCCCGAGCCCTTCGAAGAACGTTAGCCAGCTTCCTGAAATCGATTTTTAGCCGCTGAAGAAGTGGCTTTTGTAGCGCCCTTGCCCGCAAACACCTGTGCCGCCAGGGCCAGGAGCGCAGGAAAACACACCAACATATAACGAGGCTCGGGCGTTTCGAGCGTGGCGAGAAAGGCCGTGCGAACCACGATGTAACCCACAATCAGCGCCACTGCGACTCTCGCCGATGGTTGCCCCCACAACCGCAGCACTCCCCACGCTCCAAACAAAACATACAGCACAATTAAGAACTCAAATCCCGCTGTGACTGACTGATCCACCGGATCGTTTTCCCACGCCTCCGCCAAAGGAAATACCTGTCCCGACAACGGCAACAACTCGATACGCGGAGAGAACCACAACATAAAAGCTCGCGCCGCCGGTAGCCACACATACGTTCGTAGCGGATGGCGCGCCGTCCGCTCCTTCGCCAATTGGCCGAAACCTGCATCCTCTGCTGGCGTGAGGGTTACTTCGTCGTTATATGGCTCAAGCAATGCCGCCACCCGTTCTTTTTCCTCCGCCGTATCGAACGCTCGCGCAGGAATATCCTCCAGATTGATTGGCTGATCATTCAGCTTCCAGGCCACCAGGTAACAATCGCGGAGCCGAAATAACCAGGTTTTCTCCCAGGCCATAAAGCCAAAGGGCACCAACTCGCCAGGCAGGTTCGAATTCTTCGGTGCTAGAAGTTGCGCTTCGTGCAAGGTAATGGCGTTCCGCGTGGCCCACGGCATAAGCGGAAGTAAGCATCCAGCCGCCATGAAGGCAACGATTCGAATCATTTCGCGCCATTGGTTCAGCCGTTGGCTCGACCGTGAGTCTCGCCGAAGGAAATACCAGGCCAGCACCGCGCATGAAGTCATAAGCAACAACGGCGTTTCCGGCCTGATCAGCGTGCCGAAGCCGGCGGAAATTCCTGCGAACGCCGCGAACCATTTTTCCTTGAAATACAAATTGACCGAGCGTTCCTCCACCCAAAAAGTCGGCCCCCGCAACCGCAACAATAGGAGGCATAAAAGCAGAATCGTCAGCGTGGTAAAAAATGTGGCGACTGCTTCAGTAAGCAGAACCGCGGTGTAATTGGCGGTGAAGGGACACAGTGCCGTCAACCATAAAGTCGCCAGAAAAACCCGCCACGAGTGTGCCCGCCCGGTTGCCAGAGCCAACAGTGTCGCCGCTAAACAGCCGGCCAGTACACACGTCAGCAAATCCACGACTACCTGTGCGCTCATCACCCAAAAGCGCGCATCCGGCCCGGCCTTGCCGCTCAACCAGTAAATCACCGCGAGAAATGCCGGATACCCTGGCACCCGGATGTCCACCGGGGTAATCGCCCCATCTGCATTCATGGCGTATACGTGATATTTCAGCCAGTTCGTCGCGATCTGATCGTAAAGGATCGTGTCGCCGGAGCTGGCCGGGTATTTCAGCACGAAGAAGAAACGCAGGCACGCGCCCGCCGCAAGCGCGGTAATGGCACTGGAGAAATTTCGCCGCATGAATGAAACGCATCTTACAATAGAGCAGACGGATTCGAGCATTGCGCTCCACCATCCGAGAGCATAGATAACCCTGCCATGCCCCTGGGTCGAAAGGTTTCATGAAGGAACGCGGGCCTATCTTTTACGACGCGGAGCGTGTGCGCTGGCGGCGCACTAGACGCGTCATGGAAGTTTCCGCCGTGCTGCTCACGGTCGCGCTCACCTATTTCTTTGTGACCGTAGCCGTCAGCGTCGACCTGCCCGCGGGTTTACTCCCGGACACCAAGCCCGGTTTTCATCCCATTAAGCTAAAGACGCCCGCCAAATTGCTGCCTGTGCGTGAAGGGCGCAAGCGTCGCGTCGCCTCCATCGGATCAGTGCCGGCTAGCTACGATCCCCTGCACGCTGCATTTTTTGTAAGTTGGGATCCCAACAGCATGGCCTCGCTAAAAGGCCATTACAAAGACCTGGACTTGCTCATACCTGAGCAACTTCATTCCGTAACCGCGGATGGCGCCATCACCATCGTCGATTATGAGAATGGACAGAACACCGCCAGGGCTACTCCCGACCAGGCCATCGCCATTCTCAAAGAAGACAAGCTCCATCAATGGATGAAGTCCGTAAACGTGGAAATTCCCATGATGGGCTTGGTCAATAACTACGACGGGAGCAATTGGCACACCAAGGAAATGGCTGAAATGCTCGCCAGCCCCAACGCCAGGCATAACCTTGCGCGTGACCTGGCGGAATACGCCACCAAAGCACACCAATCCGGTATCGTCGTCGACTTTGAAGAAGTACCCGACGAAAGCCAGACGCATTTCAAAAAATTTGCCGCTGAGCTTGCCGCTGCCTTACATTCCGCGAGTCTGAAACTGATGGTGGCGCTTCCCGCTCGTGACGATGCCTACGATTACGCCTTCTTTGGCAAACAATGCGACGCCGTCGTGTTGATGAATTACGATCAGCATTGGCTGACGTCGCCGCCTGGTCCCATCGCCGGACAAGACTGGTATGTAGAAAATCTCAGGCAAATACTGGAAGTCGTACCGCGACAAAAAATCATCTCCGCCATCGGCAGCTACGCTTACGACTGGTCGCTGGCGCCCAAGAAAAAACAGGAAGTCGCCGAATCGTTGACCATTCAGGAAGCCTTGCTCCGCGCTTCTGAATCCGAAACCGCCGTGGAATTCGATCCCGTCTCTCTCAGCCCTCATTATTCCTACAATGACGATCACGACCACGTCCATCAAGTGTGGATGCTCGATGCCCTGACGGCTTACAACCAGCTGCGAGCCAATGAACGCCTGGGTGTGCAAGGTACCGCGTTGTGGCGCCTCGGTTCCGCGGATACTTCCATGTGGCCCATCTGGGATGCTACCCATCCGACCGATGCCATTCGCAACAAGATCACCGATCTTCCGCCGGGACCGGACCTGATTTTCGAAGGCGATGGTGACATCTGGCACTTCATCGATACTCCAAAACATGGCCGCCGCAGCTTTGCCTACGATCCCTCGACCGATCTCTTTACCAGCGAAAAGTACGAAGCTTATCCGATGTCCTATCACATCGATCAGCTTGGCGCGGCCAAAAAGAAATTGGCCATTACCTTTGACGACGGACCTGACACCCGTTGGACACCAAAGATTCTCGATGTGCTCAAAGCAAAAAACGTGCCCGCTACATTTTTTATTGTCGGTGTCTCCGGAAGCCAGTGGCCGGAGTTGCTCAAGCGCGAATATGCGGAAGGCCATGAGGTAGGCAACCACACCTACACGCATCCGAACTTCGACGATATTTCGCAGACCCAGTTGCGTTGGGAACTGAATTTGACGCAGCGATTAATCGAAAGCACGCTCGGCGTCAAATCCATTTTGTTCCGTCCGCCCTACGGCATCGATCACGAACCCGAATATGCCGAGGAAGTCGCACGATTACCCATCGCCCAGGATATGGGCTACGTGATCGTGGGACAAAAAATCGATCCGCACGATTGGAAGTCGCCGGGCGGTAAACAAATTCCCGCTTCCGAAATAGTCGATAACGTCCTGACCCAGGCCAACGAAGGCAACATCATCCTTTTTCACGACGGCGGCGGTGATCGCGCCCAAACCGTAGCGGCGTTGCCTCAAGTGATCGACCGCCTTCGCGCGCAAGGCTATCAGTTTGTATCCGTTCCGGATTTGCTGCACAGAACACGCGCGTCGATGATGCTTCCTCTCTCTCCCCAGGAGCGATTCGAAGCGCGCGCGGACGGATTCATTTTCAGTTTGTACCGCTGGTTCCGTGTAGGTTTCGCCACCATCTTTATTGCAGGAATAATTTTAGTAAGCGGCCGCGCGGTGGTAATCGGCATTCTGGCCTTGATAGAAAAACTTCGGCCCGATCACACCGTGATTTCCAATCCGCCGCCCGATGTGACCGTTTTGATCCCCGCCCATAACGAAGAAAGCGTAATCGTGCAGACCGTTTCTTCCGTACTGGCTACTAACACCAAAAATCTACAAATCATCGTTGTCAATGACGGTTCCATCGATCGGACCGGCGCTCTGCTCGATGAACATTTTGGCGATGACCCCCGCGTACACATCATCCATCAAGTGAACCGCGGCAAATCCGCGGCGCTCAGCCTGGCAATGTCGCAGGCACATACGAAAATCGTGGTGACCATAGACGCCGACACCGAGATCGAACCCGACGCCATCTCCAAATTACTGCGGCATTTCTCCGACCCACGCGTCGGCGCGGTGGCCGGTAACGTAAAGGTTGGTAATCGCACCCGTTGGCTTACCCGCTGGCAGGCTCTGGAATATATCACCAGCCAGAACATGGAGAAGCGCGCTTTCGATCTTCTTAATTGCATCACCGTGGTACCTGGCGCCCTCGGAGCATGGCGCACCGAAGCCATTGAAGCGGCTGGCGGGATTACCTCGGACACCGTGGCGGAAGACGCGGATCTCACCATCGCCATTCGCCGTCTCGGCTGGCGTATCAGCTACGACGAAGACGCCATCGCCTGGACCGAAGCGCCCGAAACTCCCGGCGCCCTGATTCGCCAAAGATTTCGCTGGACCTTCGGCACGCTGCAATCCTTCTGGAAGCATCGCGACACCTTGTTGCGGCCTAAATACGGCACGCTCGGCTGGATCGCCCTGCCAAATATTTTTGTGTTTCAACTGGTGCTTCCGCTCATTTCCCCGATCATCGATTTGATGTTTCTCGGCTCTCTGGCGCTATGGGGTGTCGGCCAGTTGCATATCGCGCGGTTACCGCAGCTTTGGACCACCGCCGACGTGCAGCGATCTTTGTTTTTCTTTATTGGATTTTTGCTCATCGACGTACTCACCTGTATGGTGGCCTTTGCGCTGGAACGCAAGGAGGATTGGACCCTGCTCATTCCCGTGCTCTTACAGCGCTTCTACTATCGCCAGTTAATGTATGTAGTGCTTTTCCGCTCCGTGAAGGAAGCGGTTAGCGGCCGCCCAGTGGGTTGGCGTGGCGTCGAGCCGGATTCTCCTCGCGCTCCTCGTGCTCCCGAAGCGCCCGCCAGAACAGTTCCGGCCTAGAATTCCAACCTCCCAGGGCTCATAGCTCTTTGCCACGCTGGGCCGTTACATCCATACATCTGCATTTGCACACCCGGCAGGCCAATGTGACAATACTCTTATGCCAAAAACATTAGGCTTAACCTTAAATTTATTCCTCATCGGCCTATTTGCGGCCGCCAACCTGCGTGCCCAGGACACTCCTGCGCCTGCGCCTAAACCTCAAACCACTCCGGCTCCAAAAACGCCGGGCACTACTCCGGCTAAGCCGCGCACCGCGACTGGCGCGAGAACCCCACTGACACTTAAAACCGACAAAGACAAGGCTAGCTACGCCATTGGCGTCAACATCGGCAAGCAAATGCGTAAAGATACCGTGGACGTAGATCCCGTAATTATCAGCCGTGGAATGAAAGACGCCATCGCCGGCGGCAAATTGCTTTTAACCGATGACGAAATGAAAATCGCTTTGACCAAGCTTTCGGGCGAGCTGCGCGCCAAGCAGGAGGCAGCGATGCAAAAAGCCGGAGAAGCAAACAAGAAAGCTGGCGACGATTTCCTGGCACAAAATAAAACCAAGGAAGGTGTCGTGGCCTTGCCCGATGGTCTGCAATATAAAATCTTGAAGCAAGGTACCGGGCCGAAGCCCACCGCAAGCGATTCGGTTGTTTGCAACTATCGCGGCACGCTCCTTGACGGAATCGAATTCGACAGCTCTTACAAGCGCGGCCAACCAGCCACTTTCCCCGTCAGCGGCGTGATTAAGGGATGGACAGAAGCGGTGCAGCTCATGCCCGTGGGTTCAAAATGGCAATTGTTCCTTCCGGCTGATCTCGCTTATGGAAACCGCGGCGCTGGCCCCGATATCGGTCCTAACGCCACGCTCATATTCGAAGTGGAGCTACTCTCTATCCAGAATAAAGCCGCCGCACAGGCCGCTCCTAACGCGCCCAACTCACCCAATACGCCGACTACACAAGCGCCCCCCAAATAGTTTGGGGCAGCCATTCATCGCGAGAATTGTTGTAGGATATTCCCCGCGTTACAGAGCTGTTGTTAACTCATAATATTTGGTGCCGGGGGAAACATGACCATCAGTTTTGTACTGAACGGCAAGTCGCAAACCGTTAACGTTCCCCCCGAGATGCCGCTGCTCTGGGTCTTGCGCGACACGCTAAACATGACCGGCACGAAGTTTGGGTGCGGCATGGCGCTATGCGGAGCCTGCACCGTGCATATCGACGGCGCAGCGGCGCGTTCTTGTGTGACGCCGATATCCAACGTAGCGGGCAAAAAGATCACCACCATTGAGGGACTTTCGAGCGATGGTAATCATCCCGTGCAGCAAGCCTGGATGGAAATCAACGTTCCGCAGTGTGGCTATTGCCAACCGGGACAGATCATGTCCGCCGTTGCCCTGCTTGCTAAAAAAGCGTCGCCCAGCGACGCAGAAATCGACGACGCCATGAGTGGCAACATCTGTCGCTGTGGAACCTACCAGCGCATTCGCCAGGCCATTCATCGCGCCGCAACGACGCAAAGCCAAAAGGCCTGATCCAGAAGCCTGAAGATAGGCCGGCCGTGCTGGTACGAACCGGCTAGCCTGAGTTCTGGCGATTAACGCGAAATTTTGCTATTCTGCGCAAATCATGGGTACAGGGCTGCATCCTGAAGTTAAGGAGCGGCACCGGAGGCCAACATGAGCTTCACTTCGAATACCACCGGCGCGAAGATCACCGTTCCGGATATCCAGCAGCGCAAATCCCAAGCTGCAGGCTCCCCAACAAATCCTAAGAAAATTGCTTGCCTGACTGCGTACGACTATCCGACCGCGCGCTTGCTTGATGAAGCCGGCGTGGACGTCATACTTGTCGGCGACTCGCTGGGCATGGTGGTGCTGGGATATGACAGCACGCTTCCGGTAACCGTCGACGAAATGCTGCATCACACCCGCGCAGTTCGGCGCGGCGCGCATCGCGCCCTGGTGGTTGCGGACATGCCCTATGGCAGCTACCACACTGACATGGCTGAAGCCGTGCGCAACGCCATGCGCTTCATTAAAGATGCCGGCGCCGAAGCCGTAAAAGTGGAAGGCGGCGAGCGCCGCCTGGAATTAATCGCACGATTCTCGGAAGCCGAAATCCCCGTGATGGCTCACGTTGGATTGACTCCGCAATCCGTGAATGCCTTGGGCGGCTACCACGTGCAAGGCAAAACAGCCGTCGGCGCAGAACAATTGCTGCGCGATGCTCGCGCAGTGGAAGCCGCGGGAGCCTTTGCAATTGTGTTGGAGGCCATACCGCGAGAATTAGCGGCCCAGATCACCAAAGAAGTTCGCATACCTACCATAGGCATCGGCGCGGGCCCCGATTGCGACGGGCAGATCTTGGTATTGAGCGATATGGTGGGTCTAACCTTTGGGCAAACGCCAAAATTTTCTCGCCAGTATGCGAGCGTAGGAGAAATAATTTCGGGCGCAGTGCGTGAATACTGCGAGGACGTTCGCAACGCCACGTTTCCCACGGATGCCGAGTCTTACCACACGCCGCAAAGCGGCAAAAATCGCAAAACCATCTCCATCACCGGCTAATCAGCCAGCAATAAACTGGAGGAGAAGATGTCGCCGGACGACATTCGTTTTCTTTACGATTACAACGCCTGGGCTAACCGGCGCTCGCTGGATGCCGCCGCCGCGCTGACCGCGGAACAATTTACCAAGCCGCTCGGTTCCAGCTTTTCTTCCGTGCGTGATACGCTCGCGCATATTTGGGGCGCGGAGTGGATCTGGATAGAGCGCTTCGAAGGCCGGTCGCCTGCCTCCTTGCCCGATGTAGGCCAGTTCCATGAAATTTCCGCGCTACGATCGCGCTGGCTCGAGGATGAGGCCCGCCTTAATAAGTTCGTAGCACGCGTCACGCAAGACGACTTGAGCGGTCCTCACGAATATCGCACCATGAAGTTTGGCCAATACAGCAATCCGCTGTGGCTCTCGATGCAACATCTGGTTAATCATGGAACGTATCATCGCGGGCAAATCACAACCATGCTCAGGCAATTGGGCGCCAAACCACTTTCCACCGACTTGATTCATTTTTATCGCGAGCGTTCCGCCGCCGCCAACGCCTGACCGCGCTCCCATCTCGTGGAAATCATTCGAACTGTTTCCTGGATGAAAGAATTCGCGCGCAAGCAACGCGAGGAAAATCGTATTGTCGGGCTGGTTCCCACCATGGGCGCGCTGCATGCCGGCCACTTGTCACTCATCAAGCAAGCCCGCCAGCAATGTTCTTCAGTGGTGGCCAGTATTTTTGTGAATCCCACGCAGTTCGGCCCCTCCGAGGATTTTGCGAAGTATCCTCGCACTTTGCCATCCGATACCGAAAAATTGCAGAACGCCGCTGTGGTCTGCCTGTTCCTGCCGGAAGTGAAAGACATTTATCCCCAGAACTTTTCCACTTACGTAAATGTCGAAGGTCTGAGCGACCGTCTGGAGGGCCGCTTACGGCCCGGCCACTTCCGCGGCGTCAGCACCGTGGTGTTGAAGCTTTTGCAAATCGTGCAGCCGCAATTTGCGTATTTTGGGAGGAAAGACGCGCAGCAGGCCGCCATCATTTCACGCATGGCTAAAGATCTAAATCTCGATTCAGAAATGGTAATCTGCTCCATTCAGCGCGAAGCCGACGGATTGGCCATGTCCTCGAGGAATGTTTATTTGGATAGCGGTAATCGGCAAGCTGCCACGGTGTTGCATCGCGCCTTGCAAACCGCGCAACTGCTTTTGCAAAATGGCACTAGGGACGCCCTTTCGTTGCAGTCCGCCATGCACCGGGCACTTAAGGAAGAATCCAGAGCCAAGATCGATCACGCCGAAATTGTGGATGCCGAAACCTTCGAGCCACTGACACACATCAACCGCCAGGCCTACATCCTGATCGCCGCAAAATTTGGCGAAACCCGCTTGCTGGATAACATGCTTGTTAGGTTTAGCGACAACGGCGAGCTGACCACTGAATTGTAGTGAATCCTTACCAACCCCATCACGGTTCGTCTTCCGCACCGTCTTTCCAAGTCATTCCAAAATGTGAAAATAACGATCCTGCTGCGAGATTCGCAGCGGAATCCCAAACAGTCCTGAAATCCCTTGCGAAGTAAGCACCTCCGCCTTCGGACCGTCCGCGATAATGCGCCCATCGCGAAGCAAAATTACCCGCTCTATCTCCGGAATAATCTCCGAAACGTGATGCGTGACCAGAAGAATCGCAATTCCCGATTGTGCCAACTCGCGCATCGCCGCTCGCAACTGCAACTGCGCGGCAATATCCAGTGCGTTGCTCGGCTCATCGAAAAGCAAAGCGCGTGGATCATGCACCAGTGCCCGCGCGATCAGCGTGCGCTTGGCTTCGCCCGAAGACATGCGCGCCACCGCACGACCTGCAAGGTGGGAGACCCCCATGCGTTCCAAAGCACGATCGGCAAGCATTAGTTGCGCCGGATCGGGGTGATGATGCGGGAATATCCGCGTGCTACTGAAGAATCCGGAGAGCACCACGTCCCGGCCCGTCGCCTCCGTAGTACAAGCCCCTAGAAGATCCGGCGACACAATGCCCAGCAGCGACCGCAACTCAAAAATATTCCAGCGTTCTCGCCCCAGGATCGAGATGGAGGACCCCTCTCTCGCAACCGGATAGCACTCGCGCGTAATGGTTTTGATTAACGTCGATTTCCCGCAACCATTGGGACCCAGGATGCACACGTGCTCGCCCGCCTCGATACGCAGTGAAATATCATCCAGCGCAGGGCGTGGCACCGTAGCAGTGAGGTCGTTTTGCTGCCCGGCGCCATCTGTCGTCCCACGAAAAACTGTTACGTGCCTGAGGTTAAGTAGTGGCGGGGAACTCATGCTTGGGAATTGGCTCCGTGACGGCTGCGGACTTCATTCTAGCCGACCAACCGCCCAGCACCCGTCAGAAATCCATCTACATGAAAACGGTGGGGTTACAGAACACCACGCGGACAAAAAAGTAGGAGGTGAAAGCAACAGTTTCACCTCCCGGGGTGGGGTGATGCATGACAAGCCCGGAGGGATGCAGTAGCTCACCCTGCCAGGCAAGGCTACAGCCTCATTCGCTTCTGCGGTAAACGCGTCTGGAGGCCCACCGCCCAAAGGCTTGTCGTTATTGCGTTTTTAGCATCTGCAATCAGCTATGTCAACCGCCCAAAAAGGCACTGTCGTTAGCACATGATATGTCCGGTTGAATTAGCACGCGAAATGTCCGCTTTTAGCGAGCCGCTAAGGTAGAGCTACCAGCCTGGAGGGGAGACAAATAAGACCCTGGCATGCGCCCCAAACATGGTTACACGCTGAAGATTTCGTTGATTTTTCCCGCCAGTTTAAAATCCAGCTCGCTGATACCGTCAACACTATGGGTATTCAGATCAATCACCACCTTATTCCACACGTTAAACCACTCCGGGTGGTGATTCATCGCTTCCGCCACCAGTGCCACGCGAGTCATGTTTCCAAACGCCGCCACGAAATCCTTGCATTCGAACGCGCGATGCAGCTTGCCACCTTGTAACGTCCAGCCTTGAACCCTGCTCAGTCGCTCTTTGACTTCTGTTTCAGTAAGTTTTTTTGCCGCCATCCTGTTCTCCAATGTTGAAAGTATGCGGCGATCAAACATCCGCGGCAAGCCTGCTAAGCGGATTTATGGGCTTTGACGTTGCCTGCTCTAGCGAATTCCTCTATCGTTAGGGTTTCATTTTCATACGAAATGCGCGGCGTGCCACAGCCGTCCAAAGGCCAACGACATTGAAAAAGAAAATTCGCGCCATTCAATATGGTGTCGGTCCCATCGGCGCCTCCATCGCCAGGTTAATGCGGGAAAAATTCGCCATCGAAATCATTGGCGCCATCGATACCGATCCAGCCAAGGTGGGCCGCGACCTCGGCGAAATTGTGGGCGGGAGCGATGCTCCCTGGGGCGTGAAGATTTCGGACGACGCTTCGCAGGTGCTGGTCCAGGCCGCGGACGTGGTAATTCACTCCACATCGTCGGCGCTGCCGAAGGTTATGGATCAATTGCTGGCCTGTCTGGAAGCCGAATCCTGCGTCGTATCGACGTGCGAAGAATTGTCCTATCCGTACCGCACTTATCCCGAGCTAGCCGCGCGTCTCGATACCGCGGCCAAGGAGTGGGGTGTGGCGCTAGTGGGAACAGGCGTCAATCCCGGATTTGTTCTGGACAAATTGCTGATCACCCTTGCAGCTGTCTCGCAGCGTATTGAACACGCCAGTGGACGCCGCATAGTTGATGCTGCCAAGCGCCGTGAACCCCTGCAAAAGAAAATCGGCGCAGGCATGACTTTGGACGAATTCCGCGAAAAAGCCGCGGCGGGAATTATTAAACACGTTGGCCTGCCCGAATCCGTCGCCATGGTGGCGGACAGTTTGAATCTGGACGTAAACGAAATTACCGAAACAATCGACCCTGTCGTCGCCGCCGAACGCGTCCAGACCCAATATTTAACCGTTGAGCCTGGCCAGGCTGCAGGCGTTCATCAAATCGCACGCGGCCTTTCCGATGGAAAAGAACTAATCCATCTCGAATTGCAAATGTACGTCGGCGCGAAAGAGCCCGGCGACACGGTTGCGTTGCAAGGGCATCCCAATATCAGCCTGACCATCCCGGGAGGATCGCCCGGAGACATGGCCACCGCCTCGGTCGTGGTGAATTCCATTCCGGTAATTCTCGACGCTCCAGCAGGATTGCGCACCGCTCGTGACCTACCCATTGGATTTTTCTCGCCGAATGCACGGCCGTAGGCCCATAGGCGCTAAAGACGATATCGCGCTAATAGAGTCGCTGAGGATTTAATTTCACAAACTAGCGCGCTGCACTATTTTTTCCAGAATTTCATCACCGCGGAATAGTCCAGGTCTTCCTTAGCCGCTTCTTTCACCGTGGAGTACGTTTTGAATGCAGCCTCTGTAGCCGGAAGCTCCACGTGCGTCTGCTGCGCAAGCTCCAGCGCTAGCCTCATATCTTTGTGCATCAATCGCAGCGGGAAACTTGGTGTGTAGTCGCCCTTCAACAAGTTTTGCGATTTGATGTCCAGCACCCCCGAGCGAGCCATGCTCGACTGCATAACCTCAACGAGCTTTTCTCCTTGCAAACCCGCGGCGGTCACCAGCGCAAGCGCTTCCGCGAGCGCATCCACCTCCAACGCCAGAATCAAGTTCATCGCCAGCTTGATTGTTTGACCCGCTCCGTTCGGCCCAAGATGAAACCATTTCTTCCCCAGCACCCGTAACACCGGCTCGGCTTCGCTCAGCGTCGCAGCGTCGCCTCCCACCATGAATACTAGTTCGCCCTTCTTCGCGCCCCAATCACCCCCTGTAACTGGCGCATCCAGAAAGCGCACGCCTCGTTCCCCGCACGCTGTAGCTATCTTTCGCGCAAGCGTCGGAGATACCGTGCTGGAATCCGTGTACGTGCTTCCACGCTGGAAGCCTTCCATCGCGCCGTTCTGTCCCCACAGCACCTCTTCCAGCGCCGGCGGATCGCTCACCATGGAAATCACAAATTCAGCATTCGCAGCCAGCTCACGCGGCGATCGCGCGAGTTTCGCTCCAGCGCCGACCAGCTCATCGGCACGCGACGCCGTGCGATTCCAAACCGTCAACGGAAAGCCGGCTTTCAATAAATTCATGCCCATGGGCTTGCCCATCAGCCCCAGACCAATCAGTCCCACCTTCGTTTGCGGTCCTATTACGGGATTCACCAAAAGCCTCCGCTCTATGGAAAACCATCCCCAGCGATTTTATTCACGCTCCAATTCAATTGTAGCGTACACGGATTTTCGAAGGCAGGAGGATGCAGTGGAAAGTCGCGAAATGCCCAAAAAATGAGGGAGGTGTTAAATGTTGGATCGCTGAGGTCGTGGAAAAATCACCGAAGCTCTTAACCGCTCTACGGCGGATTTTTCTTCTTCCGCTCTTTCAGGTTCCTGGTTTGCGTTGGCGGGCTGAGCGATTTCTATCGAGGAGCGCTCGGATCGAAAGGGTTTCTCCTGTGCGGCTGGCGCCTCAGATTCCGGTTTCTCCGCCAAACGCACGATACACGGATAAGGAATTTCCCAGCGAAAATGGCGGTTTTGCCCTCGCTGTTCAAGGATCTGCTCCAGGAAAATGGAGCGTCCCGTATCACCCACAAACGTCCCGGAGGCCGGCAAGAGAATATCGCCCGCGCGATATTGGACTTCCACCTGAAGGCCGAGAAAGGCTGAGTAACGGGCCATGTAGTACAGTTTCAAGCCCAGTAGTTACATGGTCAATGGTACGCAAGTCCCAGTTTTTGTACAGCTGGCTTTATTCGATTCGCAAGGGAAAAACCTAACGGCAGACTAACGCGCAAAATCTTCAATAACCGCTTCGGCGGCGCGACGCCCGCTAATCATGGCGCCGTTGATGGAAGCATTGTCGCGGTGATCTCCGCACACATAAACCCCTGGGCGCACGCGCACCGAACGTTTCGCGGGTTCCAGTGCGCCTGGGTACTGTTGTGGCTGAGCGTGCGGTATTTTGTAGCTTTTCAAAAGCCGCCAGGAACGCGCGACCACCCCAAACCAATTCTTCATTTGCGCAATGACGAACCCGCTCAACTGCGCCTCCGTGAGTTCTTGCGTCCCCAGCACGGACACCGAGATCAGATGCTTTGCTGGCGGCGCATACGACGGCGCCACCTGGCTCATCACCGCAAAATTATTCACCGGTCCAGCGCCATCTCCATTCAGCGTAAGCATCGGTTGCGGAACCGGGGCCTCTTCGGCGGCGTAATAAAAGCAGCTGACGCTGCGCGACGCTGGCTCCGCCTCTCCTACCAGATGCGCCGCTGACGGGCCGTCGGTGGCCACCACGATGGCTCGCGATCGCATGCTTTCCCCACCCGCCAGCATAATTTCATTTTCGTGCAGCGATTCCACTCGCGAGTTCAGGCGTATCCAATCAGCGCTGAATTTCTCCGCGATCTGCGACGGGATCGCTCCCATGCCCTTCGCAGGCACGCTTGTCGAGCCTTCAGACAACATCTTAAAGACAAACTCAAACATGCGGCTGGTCGTTTTCAAGTCGCCGTCCAGCAAAATCCCGCCCAGAAACGGGCGAAAAAAACGATGAATAATTTCCGGGCTGAACCCTTCGGATTTCAAAGCGTCTTTTGTCGACCGCTCCGGCCGCTTGAAAATCTCTTCAATGGACGAGCGCTTCAAACGGCTGCGCAGCCGCGCCATCCGCAATTTATCCCCCAGCGTGCCAAATTCCGAGCGCAGCGCTTCTCGCCACATGCCCGGCATCCGCCACGGATCAACAATCGGATTCATGCGTCCGGCAAACCAGGACAGTGCTCCCGGCGAAAAAGATTTAAGATCCAGTCGCGAGTAATCCAGGATATTGCGCGCTTCAGGATACGCGGTGAGCAGCACCTGAAATCCGCGGTCCAGCAAAAACCCGTCTACTTCGTCGGTGCGCACCCGGCCACCGATCCCATCTGACGCTTCCAGAATTTGAAATGCGATCCCTGCTTCGCTAAGGCGTTTCGCGCAACATAATCCAGCCAGACCCGCGCCAATAATTAACACGTCCGCACTCGTCGACATGCTTTCGGATTCCCCCTGGAGCCGAATCGCAATCAAATTGACAAAAGTGTACCTGATCCTGAGGCATCGGCGGGATTTCGCGCAAGTCGTGTCTGATGGCTACGGATTGACACCGCGGCGGCAAGGTTTGCTGGAGAAAGGATCGGTTCAGGGTGTAGTTGGAAGTTTGCGAAAAATGCTCGCACCATTTAACTAGTCGAATCTAGAAACCTACTGCTGGCCCACCGGCTTCACCGCCGCATCGGCACTATCCGGCATTTTACCCGACGTCTCAATCACCTGCTGCGCAAGGTAATTCGTGGAGCGCGCCTCATCCCGTGCGATTGCCAGGTAAGCTGCGCGCAACAATTGTTCTTTGCGATTTCGCAACGTATCCCGGATGGTTTGCTGCACCTGCGGTTCCGCAAGTCCGCGTAGTCCGGGCGACTCCCGCGTGATCAGTTTCAAAATCCGGTATCCTTCTTTTAGCTGAATAGGCTGGCTCACCTGCCCCGGTTTCAAACCCAGCACCACCTTCTTCAGCGCCGGATCAGACTGATTCAGCGCCGACTCCGGCACATAGCCCATATCCCCGCCGGTCGCCGCCGAATTCATGTCTTCCGAATAATCCATAGCCAGTTGCGCGAAATCCGCGCCGCTGTTCAACCGGTCCATCAGCATCTTCACTTTGCGCTGCGCTTCCGCCTCGTTCGTCGCATCGTCGTTCTTACGGTTGCGTGTTTGCGGTTCTTTTCGCGGAGTGACCACAATCTGAGCGATCCGGAATTGCGGCTCCGCCACATTAAATTGCGCTTTGTTGGCGTTGTAAAAGTCCGCTACATCCTGGTCAGTTATCGAAATCTTGGCTACCACTTCGCGGTTCAAAAGCTTCTGTATCGATAGCTGCCGCCGCAAATCTCGCTTCAAATCGTCCACCGACACACCGCGCTCTTTCAATTGCCGCTGAAATTCATCCTCGGTAAACGGGCTCTTCAACTCCGTGAATTTATCTTCCACCTCGCCATCGCTGGCTTCCAGGTTCAATTTCTTCGCGCGCTCAATCAGAATTTCGTTGTTGATCAGCTCATCCAGAACATTAAGCTTCAGCGATAACGCCTCTTCTTGCGAAGGCGCCTGCCCTTCCGGATTTATCCGTGTCCGGTAATATTTTTCCACTTCGTCTTTTCGAATCTCTTTGCCATTCACTACCGCCCAGACATCCGGCGAATGCTGCGCCTGCCGGTTGCAACCCGCCACGCACACCACCGCCAGCAATCCCACAAGAACGACTGGTTTTGTCATGGCCGCACGCACACGCCCGGGAACAGCGCACTTCGCGCGCACCTGAAAAACGCATCGCAACGGATTGGCAACCAAGTGAATGCTCAGGCAGCTTTCTTTACTTTGCCCGCGCGAATGCAGGCTGTGCACACGCGCATTTGCTTTCGAGCTCCAGACACTAGTGCGTGGACCCGCTTCAGATTCGGATTCCAGCGCCGCCTCCGCGTGTTATTCGCGTGGCTGATCACGTTACCGTAGTGCGGCCCTTTGCCGCATAGTTCACACTTCATCGCCATTGTTAGTCCTGCTTCTTCGGATTTCGAAAACCGATAGCCCTAGTCTAGCAGACCCGCACCCCGCCGTGAAAGCCAAGCTAACCTCAGCGCTGCCCGCATAAGCCCCCTCTAAACTCACAGTCTGCGTCGGGATACACCGTTTCACCGATGGACTTGCTAGACCCCAGTTGCAACCATCCCGTCTACAACGAGGCGCCGCATTTTCCTTGTCCAGCCTCGTTAAATTTAAAAATTTGTCCCCGGAGTTGTTGCTACACGAAATCAGACAGACCCTTAGGTACTCCGCTGGATGGCTACCAAAAGGACTGCCCCGTAACTTAAATCGCTGCTTAATTTTATGGAGGAAACATCATGGAACACCAGGCACTCAAAGAGCTCTATGTGGATGAACTCAAAGATATCTACAACGCTGAAAATCAATTGGTGAAAGCCCTTCCGAAAATGGCTAAGGCCGCCAATTCCGACGAACTTCGCACCGGCTTCGAAGAACATCTGGAGCAGACCCGCGGCCACGTGCAGCGCCTTGAGCAAATCTTCAAGGAGTTGGGCGAGAAGCCGTCCGGCAAGAAGTGCAAGGCGATGGAAGGCCTAGTCGCTGAAGGCGCGGAAACAATGGGCGAAGACTACGAAGATGACGTTATGGACGCGGCTTTGATTTCCGCAGCCCAGCGCGTCGAGCACTACGAGATCGCCGCCTACGGCACCCTCCGAACCTACGCTGAATTGCTGGGCGAAGACACCGCCGTGCAGCTCCTCGAACAAACCCTCGAAGAAGAAAAGGAAACCGACCAGAAGCTCACCGACATGGCCAGCGAGATCAACGTAAAGGCCATGGGCGAGGGCTCAGAAGAAGGCTCCTCCGAAGAAGAGGAAGAAGAGACGCCTCGCAAGAAAGCCAAGAGCGCCAGAGCGTAATTCTTATGACCGCAACCAATGGTCCTGACCAGAAGCGTCGCTTGAAGGAAACGGATATCGATCCGAGTGGCGAACTTACTTCCGATCACACCGGGGAAACCGAAGATACCGGCTCTGAAACTGGGAGCCGCACCGACAACCAACCCGCTGAAAATCGGGAGAATCCCACTCGATCCGAAAATCGCGAAAGCGGTAACCGTGACAGCGAAAACGCCCCGGCACCAGGCCACGAAGAGTAATTCGTCAAAGAAACGGATGTCGGGCTCGCATGGAAGTCCCAATCGCGGGCCCGACTTACTTTTTCTCGTAGTCTTGTTCGCTTGTAGAATTCCAAATGCCCTTAACCGAATATCGCAAAAAACGTGACTTCAAAATCTCCCCGGAACCCTCCGGAGAGAAGACCGCGCCCAAAGCGCCTAAGTCATCCTTGATTTGTGTCATACAGAAACACCGCGCTTCCCACCTCCACTACGATTTTCGCCTCGAATTTCGCGGTACCCTTCTCTCCTGGGCCGTTCCTAAAGGCCCTTCGCTTGATCCATCTATAAAACGCCTTGCCATGCATGTCGAAGATCATCCCGTCGAATACGCCAGTTTCGAGGGCGTAATTCCGGAGGGCGAATACGGTGGCGGCACCGTCATGGTGTGGGACCAAGGCACATGGGCTCCCGAAAGCCCCGACGTCGCTGCCGCGCTTGAAAAAGGCGATTTGAAATTTACTCTACACGGGAAAAAACTTAAAGGCTCCTGGGTCCTCGTTCGAACCCGCGGCTATGGCAGCAGCTCTAAAACTTCCTGGCTTTTAATTAAACATCGCGACGAGTTCGCTTCAACCAGCGTAGATGTGACTGAGGAGATGCCGCGCTCGGCCGTCTCGAATCGCCTGCTGGCCGAAATTGCCCGCGACGGTGGTGGCGATGTTGAAAAAGCCGCAACCGGCGACCCCACCATTAAATCTCCTGCGAAGACGGCAAAAGCGCCAAAAACTTCAAGGACCAGCAACTCAAAAAAAGCCCGTCAATCCACCGCTTCCAAGACGGTCGCCGCACGCACGTCCAAACGCCGAAAAGCTTCCTCCTGAGCCAAAGCTCCCGCTACTCGCCCACCGTGCCCGACCAAATTCCATTTCGTGCTCAACCGATGCTCGCCACCCTGGTGCGCGAGCCATTCCACAAGCCGGGCTGGGTATATGAAGAGAAGTACGACGGCTACCGCATCCTCGCCTACAAAGAAGGCTCGCGTGTCCGCCTCTATTCCCGCAACGCCATCGACCGCACCGAGCGCTTTTCCGAGGTTGCCACAGCCATGAGCGCCCTTCGGCCCTCTACGCTGTTGCTCGATGGCGAAGTCTCCGTCTTTGATCGCGAAGGCGTATCCCGCTTTCAACTGCTACAGAATTTAAGCGCGGGCAAATCCGTTTTCGCCGTGTTTGATTGCCTCTATAAAGATGGCCAAGATTTGCGACGTCGCCCGCTATCGGAGCGCCGCGTTGCCCTGGAAGAATCTCTCGCGCACAACAAGGCTCCCAACAAGACCCGCAATAAAGCGAGTCAGAACAATCTCCCGAATCAAATAATCGTGCCGTCGTCCCGTCTGGCTTCGGATGGCTTGGAATCCTACCGTCTCGCCATTCAACGAAAATTTGAAGGCCTGGTCGCCAAGGACCTCTCTTCGCCCTACGTCGAAGGCCGCTCCAGTTTCTGGCTCAAAGTGAAAGTCCATCAGGAAGATGAATTCGTGATCGGCGGCTTTACCGAGCCCTCCGGCTCACGCAGCCACTTCGGCGCGCTGTTGCTAGGCGCTTACGATCGCGGCAAGCTTCACTTCGTGGGAAAAGTCGGCACCGGATTCAACGAGCAAAGCCTCGGTATGCTTTTTAAAAAATTCCGTCCTCTAGTTCGCCAGCAAAGCGCTTTCGTTGATCCTCCGCGAGATCGCGACGTCACTTTTCTGTCCCCCAAACTCGTCGCCCAAATTTCCTATCAGGAATGGACCGCCGACAAAAAACTTCGCCAGCCCGTTTTTCTCGGTCTTCGTGATGACAAAAGCGCCCAGGAAGTCCGCATGCCGGAGTTCGCCGCATGAAAACGAAACAAACCAAATCTACTAAATCCATCAAATCGTCCAGGCCCGCGAAAATTTCCAAGTCTTTAAGCAGAACGTCGGCGAAAACTGAAAAGCCCTCTCTAGCAGCCCTGCCCTCCTCCAAGGCTCTCCCCATCACCGTTTCCAATCCCACTAAAGTTTTCTGGCCCGACGAGGGCTACACCAAGCTCCAGCTCATCGAATTTTACGCCGCGGTTTTTCCCAAGCTGCAGCCCTACGTGCAAGATCGCATCCTGTCTCTCGAGCGCTGCCCGGACGGCATGCGCGGCGGCTGTTTCTACCAGAAAGAAGCCCCCTCCAGCATGCCTCCCGGCACGCCTACCCAACAAATTGCCCACGTAGGCAAATCCGGCAAATCCACGAATTACGTTGTTGGTGGCTCGCTCGCCACGCAACTCGCGCTGGCTAATCTCGGTTGTATCGCCGTTCATGTCTCCGGGAGCCGCGCCTCTTCCTTGCGCAAGCCCGACTGGGTTTGTTTCGATATGGATCCCCAGTCAGGAAAATTCAGCGATGCAGCGCGGGCTGGTCTGAAACTCAAAGAAGTTCTCGACGTCTTGAAGCTCGAATCGTTCCCCAAAACTTCCGGCAGCCGCGGACTCCACGTTTTTGTTCCCATCAAGCCCGAAACCGATATGGATGAAGTCTTGTCGTTTGCGGAATCGCTGGTCACTCGCCTCTCGGCGCAATTCCCCAAAGAGCTAACCGTTGAGCATTCCATCGCCGCCCGCAAGCAACGTGTCTATCTCGATCCTTACCGCAACGGTTTTGGCCAGACGGTCGTGGCCCCATACTCCGTGAGGCGCCGACCCAAAGCTCCACTTTCAACCCCACTGGCATGGTCGGAAGTTACCCCGGCACTCGATCCATCCGAATTCAATCTTGGCAACTACGCCAAGCGCCTGAGCGCCGCCGACCCCTGGCAGGATTTTTTCAAGACTCGTCAATCTTTAACCGCCGCAATAAACGCCCTGAAAAAAATCTAACGCACTGCTCAACTTAATTTTTTGATTGATTGTTGAAGAAACGAAAAAAATAAATCGATGACCAAGCACTCCAACGCCAACGATACTGTGCCACGCCGAGCCGTCCCACTCCCTCCCATGCTTTTTCGATCTTGACGGCACGCTGGTCGACAGCGCCTATCAACACGTCCTAGCCTGGCACGACACCTTCACCGACTTGCGCATGGACATTCCCAACTGGAAAATCCACCGCCGCGTAGGCATGAGCGGTTCTTTTTTCCTACCCGGCCTTTTGCGCGAAATAGGTCACTCCACAGATCCCGCCGCCATCAAGCGCCTCGAAAAACGCCACGCGAAGTATTTCACTCGCCAAATAAAAACCATCCGCATCCTTCCGGGCACTCGCGAACTCCTGCAGCACCTCTCCAAAATTGGCCTGCCCTGGACTATCGCCACCAACGGCGAACGCGCTCAAACCGAAAAGCTCGTAAAGGGGCTGCATCTCCCCAAATCCCTGCCGATAGTCACCGGCGACGACGTCAAAAACGCCAAACCTGCTCCCGACATTTTTCTGTTCGCATCAGAAAAACTGGGTGTCTCGATAAGCGATTGCATCATCGTCGGCGACAGCCCGTGGGATTTGTTAGCTGGTCGCCGCATGAAAGCCCTCGGCGTCGGTTTACTCTGCGGCGGCTACGCGAAAGAAGAGCTTGAGCGCGCTGGCGCCCGCCTCGTCTACGACGACCCCGCCGAACTGCTCGAAAATTTAGCCGAATTAGGAATCAACGAAAACCAGTAGAAATAGGAAGAACTAAAGACTCACCCGATCCATACTGCCGGTGTGGGTGGCGGGTGCCGCACCCTTTGTGATTTTCAAAGGGTGCGGGTTTAGATTTCTGGGGCTCTCGGATTTATTTCATCGATCCGAATTATCTCTGCTCACCCAGAGTACATCTGACGGAGGGAAATTATGCCATCTAAACAAAGCGCCGCAGCACGCAAAAACATCAAGAAAGCCGCCAACGCCGCCAAGAAAAAACGCACCATCGCGCATCTTCCAAAATCGGTGCGCACCGCACTAGGCAAAAAAGGCGCCCACGCCGCAAAGCGAAGCGCTCTTAAACATCACTCCGAGCGCGGCCTCCGGTAATCGCCCTTATTCGCTGCGCTGTGGTGTGCCTCGCGATCTACGCGGAACAGCGGGCACCCGACGGGACCGGCCTATTTACCGTCAGCGCCAAATAAGCCCAACTGTTTCTCTCGCGCAACTGGTGCGCGCCCAAGCGCACGTGTTGAGACACGCGGCACTCTCTTCCGATCATCAAACACGCTGCGCCCATCCAGCGAAGCAGAGATGGCGTGCTCATGCGCCACCACCTCGCTAAAATGTGCAACCGGCCTGTACGTTTCCTCCACGTTCCGCACAAATCGTTCCAGCCGCTTAAAGCCCTCCACCTTCTCCGTATGCCCCACCTTCGCGCTATCCAATCCTCTGCGCAAAACGGCAATCGATTCGTCATACGTTTTCAACGGAACTGGGAACGGATGCCGGTCCTTCCCGCCCAACGCAAACGAAAATCGCGCCGGATCGGAAAAGCGGCTCGGTGCCCCATGCACCACTTCCGCAATCAATGCCAATGACTGCAACGTCCTGGGCCCAAGATTTTCCAGCAACAACAGAGAAGCAAAGTCTCGCAGCTCACGTTCATAGGCCACCGCCAATATCGCGCCAAGCCGTTTCAAATCCACATCCTTTGCGCGAACATCGTGGTGCCGTGGAACCGTCAGTTTCGCTGCTTCGCGCAATGTCTTTTCCGGCTCTTCGCGCACCATCCCCAGCATCGCCTTCTGTGCCGCCGCGGCCTGCGCATCTACCAGGTTCATGATCGTGCCTTGGTGCTGCCCCACAATCGCCGTGTGCGGATCACACGTAAAATCTCGCACCGTCGCGGAGTGCCAGTGATATCGTCGCGCCAAGCCATTCCCGGGATTCATCCCTTGCTGCACAACGGCCCACTCCCCGGCGTCGCTCACAATAAATGTGTGCAAATACAGTTGAAACCCGTCCGCAATCGCGTTGTTATCAATTTTTGCCGTCAAACGGCTGGTGCGCACCAACGCATCGCCCGCCAATCCCGCGGTATTTGCCACCGCAGATAATTCCGCCGGAGTCTTCCGCGATTGTTTCCCTCTCCCGCCGCAGACATGCAATCCAAGTTCATGCGCTTTCGGATTCAGCCCCCGTTTCAGCGCACCCGCCACCGAAGTGGTGATCCCCGAAGAGTGCCAATCCATCCCCATCACACTGCCAAATGCCTGGAACCAGAATGGATCGCTCAACCGCGAAAGAAATTCCCCGCTCCCGTAGTTATAAATAATATTTTCCGCAATCGCAGACCCCAATTTGGTCATGCGCTCCGCAAGCCACGGTGGCACCCGCCCACCATGCAAAGGCAAATCAGCAAATCCGGATCGTTTCATCTCAGATTTATTTTACTCCTCCATCGTCGCCACCGAGAAGCAACGCCAATATTTCAAACTACCAGTCGCGAGCCTGCTTCTTCGCCGTACGCTTCTTGTATCATTCGCGCCTCGGCTTGCGTGTGCCTATGGTATAACAGTTATACTAAGATGAGGTTCCAGTTTGATCAGCGGAAGAGCAAGTGGTTAAGGACAAAATCCGAGCGGGGGATAGGGTTTGAAGAGGCACAAGAAATCTTTTCTCATCCCTACTACCTTGACCAGCGCTCTGACATGCCGGTGCAGTACAGAGCTATCGGTTGAGTAGGAGCAAAGTTATACGCGCTCATCTTTGAAGTGCGGGAAGACAGGGAAGGAGAGTTTTACCATCTCGTGACTCTGTGGAAAGCAACGAAACAGGAGCACCAGCTTTATGAAGAACATTCGTAAACGGAAGAGGCCCGTTGCGGCAGAAACCATTGCGAGTCTCGCCGACAATGGAAAAGATGTCTCGCGTTTTTTCACGAACTCGGGCCGCATGATGGGTCCGCTCCAGCGAGTCAATGTAGACTTCGCGTCGCCGATGCTGGACGAACTGGACAACGCAGCAAAAGAACTCAACATCAGCCGCCAAGCGGTAATCAAGACTCTGATTCGACAGGCGCTTGACCAGCATTATCTGGCAACGGCACGTCAGCCTGCTGCGAAACAGCGTTAGCGCGGACATCCTCCATCCGAGGATTTCTGCCTGCTCGTGCTTATGCCCCAAGATTTTACTTCGAAAACCGGTCCTATTCGCAGGTAGAGTCTACGCTACCCACTTCATTGTCAGTTTTTTGTGCTTTTTCACGCAGTCGAGAAGGTAAAGGTCAATTAACTTCTGGTAAGGAAGTCCTGTCTCATCCGCCAGCCCCTTGAAATAATCCACGACTTCCGGACTTAAGTTGATCCCCACGGCTTGTTTCTTGTCCTTGTACGGGTTCCTGACTTCTTTCATCTTGGAAAAATCATATTGCTTCTTCATAAAATATAATCTCCTTCTTCGTTGCCTTCCTCGCGGAAATGATCCGAATCACTGCATCGGATTCCTTATAGCAGTGAACGACGATTAGAGGTCGCGCCGTATAACTCAATCCGATGAGGATAAACCGATTCTCTTCCTCCGAGTGTTCTGGATCATCGAAGAGGCGCGCATTCGGATCGCGGAAGACGCTCTGTGTTTCTTCAAACCACACCCCATGCTTGTTCCGATTGCTCCTATTTTTCCTTTCGTCCCACTAAAAACGGAGCATCTCTATATATAATCTAGATATAATATAGATTGCAAAAAAAGGCTGGGCCCGGAGGGCCTTTTCTACCGAGCCTCGGGCAAAGAAATATGGTGGACGTGACCGGGATCGAACCGGTGACCCCCTGCTTGCAAAGCAGATGGGAAAAAACACTAAAGGCTTTGTCTGGTGTCGCTTATACGGAAAACTGGCGAAATTTTCGCTCTCTCAAATGTGCCGAAGTTGTACCGAACTTTTCGGCGCCTCTGAACTTCAGAATGCAGTTTCACGCTAGATCCGCAATCGGCAATCTTCGCGATTGCACGGTCGGAGCCCTCAAAACCTCTGTCCTTCACATTACTCGCTTAATTCGCTGAGCGAATTTGACGCATTGCAATCAGTGATATATCAGGGTATCTACCGTAAGGGGTGACGACCTAGTTGGGTGCCAACCCTTGCGGAATTGACGCAAACCCCTGCCAGCTTTTCCAAATGCCACACGCCGTCTGCATGTTTCAGTAGATAACGTGTACGTTCGAAAGGAAGCCGTGCTCTCCTCGCAGATCGAGGGCACACAGTCGTCGTTTTCTGACCTCATGTTATTCGAAAGCGCCGAAACCCCGAGTGTCCCGCTAGAAGATGTTCAGGAAGTTTCAAATTACGTGGCTGCGATGAATCACGGGCTTCGCCGGCTCCGCGAGGATTTCCCGCTCTCTTTGCGGTTGATACGAGAAATTCACAAGATTCTCTTGTCCAAGGGGCGCGGCAGTCAGAAGCGTCCGGGTGAATTTCGCGAAACCCAAAACTGGATCGGAGGCACGCGGCCCGGCAACGCAGCATTTGTCCCACCCCCACCCGAGAAAATGATGGAGTGCATGGGCGCGTTCGAAAAGTTCCTGCATCGCGAGCACGGCAGTTGCGGGTCATCTACCTAACAATCAGAGTTAGCTGCGTCGAAGTCGAGAGTGACCCCGAAGTTGCCGTTACGGTGATGGTGAAACTCCCAGTCCTTGCGGTGGAACCGGACCCGCTGCTGGAACTACCACCGCCACAGGAGCCGGCCAGCAGCAGAACTGCGATGAGAAGCGCGATGACTGCAACCCGAGGAATCACCAGCCTCTCCACCGATCGCCGGCGGAGCCACCAAAGCAACATCGCGAGAGTCATCAGAAAAGATAGGCTGAGCCTCAACGCAAAATAATTTTCATATGGCATGGGCGGGAATCGCCCAGGCGGCGTGGCGCCCGACGCTGGAGTGGTCACGTTAACGAACACTGCAGCGCCCCCGTTTGCCGGAGTCAGCGGGACGGAAGGGGGCGTCGTGCTGCAGGTGCTGCCTGCGGGTCCCCCTGTGCAACTGAGAGAGACAGTACCAGCAAAGCCGCCTGCACCTCCAAGAAAAACGGTAAAGGTCGCCGTTTGCCCAGGGGTAACATTCACGACCGTAGGAGAAGTGCTGCTGTTCAGCACGAGTCCAGTGCCAGAGCCTCCTAAGTCGGTGCCCACTTGATTGCCATTGGTGTCCAAAATCAAAATATTGCCAGAGCGAATGCCAGCTGCGTGGGGTGTAAATGTAAGGTTAACCACGCAGGTTGCCTGCGCGGCCACCGACGTCCCACAATTGTTGGTCTGCGAAAATTCCGGATACGGTGTCACAGTAATCTGACTTACCCCGATCGCCGAGGATGTGAAGTTCGACAAAGTAACTGCCAGAGGACTGCTGGACTGGCCTAGCAACACGTTTGGAAAGTTGATGGGGGAGCTGGGCAACATCACCAGCTCGGCAATGCCAATTCCCGAAAGTGCGAATGATTGTGGGCTGTCGGAAGCATTATCTGTGATTAGTACGGTTCCCGTGCGCGTGCCGACTGCGGTTGGCCGGAAGGAAACACTTACTACGCAATTCTGATTGATCGGCAACACACCGATACAGTTATCTGTCTCAAAGAAGTCGCCCGTCACTGAAACGTTGGTGATCGTAAGTGGCCCGGTCCCGGAGCTAGTAATAAATGTGGCTTGCGCGTTAGATACGGACCCAACGGCATAGCCGGTGAAGAAATCTGCTGAAGGGTCGAACGTCAGCGCCGGCACGGGAATGTTGCCCTGCAGTTGCACAACCTGCGGACTGTCATAGGCGTTATCGGCCAAGCTGATTCTGCCGAGGTGATTCCCCGAAGATGCCGGGGTGAACGTAACATTGATGGTGCAGTTCGCCGCAACCGCCAGCGTTGCAGGACAGTTGTTGGTTAGCACAAATTCGCTGCCAGTCAAAGTGAAACCAGCCACGTTCAGAGTGGCGCTGCCAATATTCGTGAGTGTCACTGTGATTGGAGAACTTGTGGTGCCGATGACCTGGGCGGGAAAATTCACGGTGCTGTTGGAGAAAGAAACCATGGGAATCGATCCGGTGGGCATGCTGGTTTCCCATACGCCCCGGCCATAGGTAGAGGCACGCAATTCTTTGACGCCGGCAGCGTGAAATACCTCCAAGTGCGAGACTGGAGCACTCGGGAGCGTAGCTGGACCTACCTCAACCCAATTAGTGCCTTCATTCACACTCTGGAAGACTCCGATATCCGTACCGATATACACGATGTTTTGGAATTCCGGATCGATCGCGATCGAGTTTACCGGGACGTTGGGTAGGTCACCGGAGACTTCGGTGATTGCGTTCGGGGTGACTAGCGTGATCTGATTTCCGTAAAAGCCTTGGGTCGTGTAGTAGACCGTCTCACCCGACGGGTCTTTAGGGTCCACTGCGATCGAGGAGATGGGCGTTGAATAAGGTGTGCTCCACCGATAGCTCCATGTAACCGGACCGCCATCGGCGTTTGATGTGGTCCAGACATCTCCGGTCGACGTACCTGCCCAGATCACCTGGGAACCATTGGAAGTTATTGGTCCGCCCGCCGCTAATGCGCCGATCTGAGTTGGTTCGTTCGACGCGCACGACGTGGAATTGGCGGTATTAAAATTATTGCTTAGCGCGGTCCACCCTGCGGCGCCGGTGCTGGGTCCGCGCCAAACGCGACAGGTACCGACGAGCATCTGGGACGAGGCCTGGGGATCCAGAATGTACGGCGTGTAGAAGGGGCCGACATCTCCCGAAAGAGTTGTGCTGGTGACCACTGGAGTGAATGTCGTGGGAGTGCAATTGGTGCCGAGTGTGCAACGTTCGATGGAAATATCGGTGTGAGAGGTGAACCATTCGTTTGGCGATGAAGGATTAATGGCGTTGTAACCGCCATCACCGAGGTTAACTTCCGGCCACGCGGGGATGGCGGTGGTGCGAGCAGGGGAACCGTTGTCCTGCGTGCCTCCGAGAAGGATTTGTTCGTTGCCAGGGTCCTGGGAGAGCCACACGAACTGCGTCATGGAGCCCATGGTGGCGTTCAAATTATCGAAGGAGTTGGGAGTTGCACATGCGCCCGAGGTCAAGGAGCTGCCGTTCAAACTTCGGTAGATTCCGCCGTCGTTTCCAAAATAAACGATCTGAGGATTGCCTGAAGCAAACGCGATGGCATGCTGGTCGGGGTGCACGTGAGCTATCGATCCGACGGGAGAACAGCCGTAGACATGGGTCAGGTTCACAAACGGTTGAGTGCTGCAGGTTGGATTGGCAGAGGTTATCGAGCACTTGAACAAATTGACTGCGCCAGCATAGAGGTCCGTGCCACCGTTAGCCTCAGGAACCGCGCCCAAGACCAGATTGAAGAATCCTTGTTCAGTGCCGCAACCTTCCGTGTCGCCACAATTGGTAATTCCTGCCTCGCTTAGAGCTACCCAAGTTTGGCCGCCGTTTACTGTCTTGTAGATTCCCTGGTCTTTGCTGTTGATATCCACATACCACGCGTACATTTCGTCAGCGCCAGGCCTGATAGCCAGAGCGCCGCGGAAAATCGGGCAAGAGTTCGAAAAATATCCAGGACAGTTGGTGAGAGCGAGGCCGGTACCGGGCTGGCTGGCGAGACGGGTCCAAGTCGCTCCGTCGGGAGAAGAGTAAATCCCCTGAAAACCGACAGACGCATAGAAGAGGTGCTGTGTGGGGTTATAAACTATGGAACTCACAGACCAGGGTGCGATCAGGATTGTTCCATCGTGAAAAGTCGCAGAGGTCCAAGTTTGACCAGTGTCGGTGGAATAGTAAATCCCGAATCGACTGTCGGTGACCGTCTCAATCCGGTCGCCGAAACCAACTCCTGAAGCTCCGGCACCCGCGACGACCAGGTTCGGATTGTCGGAGCTGAAGACCACACTGCTGAACGCCAGGCCTTTAAGATCGATTGGAGGTCCATTCGGTCCATCAAAGGCTGAGCTAATCAAAGTCCACGTTGCTCCCTGATCGGTGGAGCGTAACAAACCCAGAGCGTAGTAAGAATCGATGGAAAAATCGGGTTCGCCAGTGCCGAGGATAATGAGATTGGAATTGCCTGGTTGGATCCCAACGGCTCCTACGGATAAGGTGGGTTGGCTATCTAAAAGCGGAGTCCATGTCACAGCGGAAGGTGTGGCTGCTGCCGCGTTGGTGGACCTCCAGAGTCCGCCAGTGGCGCCTCCGAGATACACGGTGTTCCCGGTGGCATCAGTGGGATCGACAAACAGAGCAGTGACTCGGCCTACTACCGGACCGTAATTGTAATCAGCTGTTGGGCTCCCAGTTAGATTGGAAAGGATGGGGCTGGGGCCGATAAGGCTCCATGTCTGGGAAGTGGTAAATGAGCCGCCGGCGGCGTGAGTCGCTGATTGGGTTATTTGTTTGTTGCTGTTGCGCGCTTTACGGCGCGCCACCATTTGCTGGTAAGCATCGTAACGAAGGGCCGCAGCTGACTTGCCTTGGACGCCCTGGCGCCCTCGTCTGAACCACTGCTCTCTTTGAATGACATTATCTCGATCGGTCTTTTCTTGGCCCTCGCGAGATTCGGAAGAGATACGTGACTGGGCTGGAGCGGATTTGCAAATCACACACAGAGTGAGGGCCACGAGAGCCAGATGGACAAACCTGCGCATGTTTTTGCCACTCCGGGTTCTTCGAATTAGCGATCGAATGCGTGTCGCAAATCCTATAACGATTCAGGGACATTGCGGCTGCGGAAGATGTTACGGTGCTCACGTAGTACATAGAAGAATTGGAACGGAAAGCAGCACAAGGGTGTTTTCAAAACGTTGAACGAAGATGCAGAGAAGAACGATGACAAGCCAGTCCGCCCGTTCGTGCTCTACGATCTCAGGCACGCGTTTCTGACAAGGCTGGGAGAATCCGGCTGCGATGTCTGGACGCTGGCCCGAATCGCGGGCATAGCAACATCAAGCAGTCTAGCCGCTACGTCCATCCATCGGATGATGCGGTGCTCGGTGCAATTTAGCGCATGGGAGGGAAATCAGGTGGGCACAAAATTGGGCACAATGCGAAAAACGCAAATCGACTGACGAGAACGCAGCTACAGCTCACGCAGTGATTTGAAAGAAGAAATATGGTGGACGTGACCGGGATCGAACCGGTGACCCCCTGCTTGCAAAGCAGGTGCTCTCCCAGCTGAGCTACACGCCCACAGTGGGAACTACCCTCATTCTAAAGCATTTCCGCTGATTCCAAAATCCGTTCCTTCGCTTTTTGATCATTACTGTACCAAAACTGTACCAAAACCCCCGTCTGCAGGGGCTGCTTGCGCCGGGCCAAGGGTCATTTCGTTGGCTCGGCGGTTGAGCTTCTCCAGGGCTTCCCGTTTCATGGCTAACTTCATCTGCGAATATTTCTTGAAGACGTCAGAGTTACCCTGTCGAAGCAGTTGGACAACCCATTCATCCGCTACACCTCCGGAGCTGAGTCGAGTGGCGAGCGCAGTTAGAGAAGCTCTCGACTACCTGCAACACGAAATCTGGCAGCGGTGGTTTACCCATATAGGCACTATTAGTCTCTAATTATAAAGAGCAGGTTAAAACACACGTAATATGAAGTCAGTCGTATGATCAGGTCAACGCCAGTATTCAAGAATAAGTAAACCGGTTCAGTGGAGAGCATGTGGGGGAAGAAACGATTTCTATGATTCTGGAAGCATCCACGATTTCTGCGACGACACTACGCGTTACGGAGATTAATTTCCGGGAAGATCCGCGTTGGGAAGAGTTCATTTCTCTTCACACGGATGCGCTCATCTACCATCATCCTAACTGGCTGTCGGCCTTGGAAGAGGAATACGGACAAAAATGTCTGTGCTTGGGATGCGAAGATTCCAAAGGCCGCC
>Ga0182024_10000684_pt1 | contig 88140 bp, 64 predicted proteins | sample P32metaG_FD_120480 | JGI IMG/M metagenome (GOLD analysis project Ga0182024, IMG submission 120480) | Permafrost microbial communities from Stordalen Mire, Sweden - P3-2 metaG (Illumina Assembly) | ecosystem: Environmental > Terrestrial > Soil > Wetlands > Permafrost | place: Sweden: Stordalen... | reverse complement strand
CCCATCGAATAGCCATCCGCGCGGTTCAGGGCGAATACTTCATGAGCAGATTCGAGAACCTCGTCACCGGAAAAACCTCGGCGCAGAGGGATGCGCGTCTTTCTACCGGACTCGTCTTCCGCTTTGGCGGGCATCCTGGTCCTCAAATGCCTGAGCTCGGACCTTTGTCGTATTCCTGCTCGGTAAACCCATCCTCGATCTATCCGGGAGATCCGGTCGCTGTGTCTGGCACGGCTTTGAACCTGGACCCGGCAAAAACCGCTGTCTATACATGGTCTGTCGATGGCGGAACAGTGGCTGGAACATCGGAAACGGGGACGATCGACACGACGAACCTCGCTGCCGGCACCTACACGCTCAAAGGGCATGTATCCGAAGGCCAGAGGCCGGACGAGAATGCCGATTGCAGCGCCTCCTATGTGGTGAGAGCGTATGAGCCGCCCACCGTCAGTTGCTCAGCTAATCCTTCCACCGTGCTTTCCGGCGACCCCTCCGCCATCACGGCAGTTGGCGTCAGCCCGCAGAACCGGCCATTGACCTACAGCTATAGCTCGACTTCCGGATCTGTGAGTGGAACAGGCTCGACAGCGACTCTGGCTACCACAGGCACCGCGCTTGGTGCGGTCTCCGTGACCTGCAGCGTCGCCGACGATAAAGGCGGCACCGCATCAGGCACCACCTCGGTAACCATCGCAGCTCCCGCCCCACCGCCGAGTCCATCTGTCAGCGAAATGTGCTCCATCAAGTTTGAGCGGGATCCTCGACGCCCGGCTCGCGTGGACAACGAAGGGAAAGCGTGCCTGGATGAAGTCGCGCTCAGCCTGCAGCATAGCTCCGACGCAACTCTGGTCCTCGTTGGGAACTCTTCAAGCACCGAACGGGGCAGCGGCAAGCTCGCGTCTGAGCGGGCGATCAACACCAAGGCCTACCTAGTGAGTGAGAAAGGCATCGACTCATCGCGGATCACGGTGTACACCGGCTCGCAGGATGGAAGAGTCGTCTCCACCGTCCTCGTTCCGGCCGGCGCAACATTCGACAGCACCGGCGATACGCCTGTGCGATAGATGGCATCGAGTCTCGCAAAAAACGCGGGTGGTTGGCTTTTCATCCTCCCGCGATCGCGCCAAGGATCAGCAGCGGCTCTTTTCCCGCTGCCACCGCGTCGGGCAGCGGCTTGTCCGGCGATTCCAGTGACCAGTCTTCTTCGCACACAAAGAAGCGGAGAAACGCGCGGCGCTGGCCGGTTTCATATTCGCGAATCGTTCCCCGCAGCATGGGATGGCGCGACTCGAGCGCATCGAGAACCGCCCGCAGCGTGACCGGCGCATTTACTTCGAGCAGCACATCGCCTTCGACATGCGCCAGGTTGCGCAGATGATACGGCAGCGCCACCCGCACCGTCGCCGCGTTCGTCTTCGCCGCATCGGTCAATGCGCAGACTCTCTCATCGCTGCCCCTCTGTTCTTTTTTCTCTGTTCTTTTTTCTCTGTTCTTTTTTCTCTGTTCTCTTTTCTCTGTTCTCTGATCTCTAATTAAGCGTCTGCACTTCAACCGAAAGGACTGCCGGAAGATCGCGCACAATTGGCGCCCAGCTATCGCCCGCGTCAGCCGATGCGTAAACCTGACCGCCTGTCGTTCCAAAATAAATGCCACAATCGTCGAGCGTGTCCACGGCCATCGCGTCGCGCAGCACATTCACATAGCAATCTTTTTCCGGCAGCCCCTTGGCCAACGGCTCCCACTCATTGCCTCCCGTGCGGCTGCGGTAAACGCGCAGCTTGCCGCCCAGCGGAAAATGCTCCGAGTCGCTCTTAATCGGCACCACGTAGATCGTCTCCGGCTCATGAGCGTGCACGTCAATCGCAAAACCGAAATCAGTGGGCAGGTTGCCGCTCACTTCGCGCCAGTTCTCGCCGGCGTCGTCGGTGCGCATCACGTCCCAGTGCTTCTGCATAAACAGCACATCCGGCCGCGAGCGGTGCATGGCCACGTGATGCACGCAATGCCCGATCTCCGCGGTTGGGTCGGGAATGTACTGGCTGCGCAGTCCCTTGTTGATCGGCTTCCATGTCGCGCCGCCATCGTTGGTGCGGAACGCTCCCGCAGCCGAGATGGCAATATAGATGCGTTTCGGATCCGTGGGATCGAGGATGATCGTGTGCAGTCCCATGCCGCCCGCGCCGGGCTGCCATTGGGGGCCCGTGCCATGCCCGCGCAGGCCGGAAAGCTCTTGCCAGTTCTCGCCGCCGTCAGTCGAGCGAAACAGCGCGGCATCTTCCACGCCGGCGTAAACCGTATCGGCATCGTTAAGCGAAGGCTCGACGTGCCATACGCGTTTGAACTCCCACGGATGCTGCGTGCCGTCGTACCACTGGTGCGTGGTCAGCGGCTTTCCCGTTTCCGGCGACGCGTCGTACACAAATCTGTTGGGCAACGCCTTCGGCGGCCCGGGAGCAGGAATCGCCTCGTTGGGCAATCCCGGCTGGTGCCAGCTCTTGCCGCCGTCATCCGATCGCTGGATCAACTGCCCGAACCAGCCGCTCGTCTGCGACACATAAATCCGGTTGGGATCAACCGGTGAGCCTTTCATGTGATAGATCTCCCAGCCGGCAAAGAACGGCCCGCTGACCGTCCAATCCTTGCGTTTGCCGTCGGAGTTCAGAATGAACGCGCCCTTGCGCGTCCCCACAAGCACTCGCACGTTGCTCATTTCGGCCTCCTGCTTACCGCTGCATTTAGTGTCTTTTCTGGCGTCGATTCAGGTATCGGAATCCAGTCTTGGGTCGCCGTTCCGCCATTTTTCCCAATTCTCCCTGCAAATTGCAAGCGAATTGCGCCCACATCGGTCTAAGCTCCTGAATAACACCGATTTGCTATTGAAATCCCTGGCTCAAACCACCAGACTTATCATGGCTGATTGTCGTTAACCTGCGCAAAGGAGAAAGTTGACCGATGCGCCTTCGAGTTCCACGGTCCTTTCTCCCAATCCCGGTCGGGCAGGCGCCAGAAGATGATTTCCCGCAAGTCGTTGCAATTGTTGGTTCTCGTTCCTATCGCTGCCGGCTCGCTTGCATTGGGCGCGGCGCGCGCACAGGCCCCCGATCGCATCCCGCGTTCGATTGATCCTGCTCAAACGCAGACCCTGGCCAACCATCATCCCATGTGGGCAGTCGCCGGCAACGACGCGGGAGCTGTCCCAGCCAATCTGCCGATCCAGAGCATGACGCTGGTCCTCGCTTGCTCTCCTCAACAGGAACAGGCGTTCGAGCAGTTGCTGCGCGATCAGCAGGACCCAGCCTCGCCTGAATATCACCACTGGCTCACGCCAAACGAAATTGGCGGGCGTTTTGGATTGTCCGAGAACGACATCGCCACGCTCACCGGCTGGCTGCAATCCCAGGGCTTGCAGGTCAGTTGGGTTGCGCCAAGCCGCGCCTTCATCGGTTTCACCGGAACGGCAGCCAACGTGGGCCGTGCCTTTCAAACCGAACTCCACTACTACACGATCAACGGCAAGCAGCGGATGTCGGTTTCATCCGATCCCATGATTCCCGCGGCACTGGCGCCCGCCATCAGCTCTATCCGTGGGCTCTTCACCATCGAAGACAGGCCATCCCATTTCGTCACGACTGCGCAATCGAGCTCACCTGACCTGACCATCTCCAGCGGCGGAGTGTCGTATCACTTCCTTGCGCCGGGCGATTTTGCGACCATCTACGATGTGCCCGCGAGCCTGACTGGCTCCGGAACTACGATCGGAATCGTCGCCGAGGCGCGCACCGACGCAGCCGACTTTACCAACTTCAAGAGCCTCACCGGCTCAACATTTACCAACCCCACCGAAGTCATTCCCACGGTCTACGGTGGCGTCGATCCAGGTCCGGCATACACCACTTCGCAGAGCTGCAGCGGTTCATGCACGTTGCTCGATGACCAGGCCGAGGCCGAACTCGATGTTGTGCGGGCGGGCACCGTGGCTCCCGGAGCAACGCTGCTCTTGGTCGCCGCCTCAAGCGCCAGCGGCGGCATCGGCGACGACGCACAGTACATTGTCCAATCCACCCCGACTCCGGCGCAGGTAATGACCATCAGCTTCGGCGCCTGCGAACTCGAGGTTGGATCACAGAGTGTAGATTTCTGGGACGGTTTGTTTAAGCAGGCCGCAGGCGAGGGGATCTCCGTCTTTGTTTCCTCAGGCGATTCCGCGGCCTCAGGCTGCGATACCGCCTTCACCACTCCACCGGCGAGCCCCAACCCAAACAGTCCGAATTACATTTGCTCCTCCAGCTACGCCACCTGCGTAGGCGGAACGGAGTTTAACGACGCGAGCAATCCCACCGTTTATTGGAATTCAAGTAATGGCATCGGCCTGAAATCGGTAATCAGCTACATTCCCGAGGGCGCCTGGAACGAGCCGCTCAATTCCAGTTCCAGTCCGCAAGTTGCCGGCACCGGCGGCGGCGTCAGCAATTTCATCCTGACTCCGAGCTGGCAAACGGGAACCGGCGTGCCCGCTGCGCGATCCGGGCGCTATACGCCCGACGTTGCGTTTTCCTCCGCGGACCACGACGGCTATTTCGCTTGTTTCGCCGCTGGCGGCGGAACCTGCGTGGATTCCGGTGGTAGCACCCCATTCTCTATTTTCTCGGGCACATCGGCAGCTGCTCCCGCGATGGCCGGTGTTGCCGCGCTGCTTGATCAGAGCCTCAGCGGATCGCAGGGCAACCTGAATCCACAAATCTACGCCATGGCGGCAAGCACTCCTGCCGCATTTCATCAGGTGTCCGTTGCCTCAAGCGGTGTTTCAAACTGCAACGTAAGCACGCCGAGCATGTGCAACAACAGCGTCGCGGGGCCAACCGGGCTCGCAGGCGGCCAGGCGGGCTTTCTATTGGGCGCAACCGGCGGCTATAGCGAGGCCACAGGATTGGGCTCACTCGACGTGACTCAGTTCATCAATAACTATTCCGCGAGCCCCAAGTTCGTGCCTACCGTTACGTTGATGGGTCCGCCGTCGGTTTCGGTGTCACAGTCGGCATCGGTATTGATCACCGTAACCGGAAATTCCACGCCTCCCACCGGCTCCGTGACGCTTTCGAGCGGCACTTACGAATCTTCATCGTCTACCCTCAACGTTCCCGGCACCAACAGCAATGGCGTATATATCGTCATTCCCAGCGGAGTACTTGCTCTCGGAACCGATACGATCACTGCAAGCTACACGTCGAATTCCACTTCCTATAACAATGCTTCAGGATCGACGACGATCATCGTCACCTCTCCGACCAAAACACCCACGGTGACTGTTACCCCGTCACCCTCCACCGTCTCAACCACGCAATCGCTTGTAGTGACTGTCGCCGTAGGCGGCGGAGCCGGCAATCCCACACCAACGGGAAGCGTCGTACTCGCCGGTGGAGGTTACACATCGGCGGCCACGGTCCTGTCCGGTGGCAGCGCTTCGATCATCGTTCCTGCTGGAGCGCTCTCGGTTGGAATTGATCCTTTGACGGCGACTTACACTCCCGACACCAACAGCTCGACGGTCTACGTAAGTGCTGCGGGTTCGGGCACCGTGAATGTAACTGCGGCTACAAAGACAAATCCCAATCTTGTCTGGAACACTCCTGCGCCGATTGCCTACGGCACGCCCCTGGGAGCCGCGCAGCTTGACGCCACGGCAGGCGTGGCCGGCACCTTTGCCTATTCTCCTGCGGCCGGAACGGTACTGACTACGGGGTCACAGGTACTTACCGTTACTTTCACCCCCACTGATTCCACTAATTACGCCACAGCAACAGCCATTGTGACGTTGACTGTGAATAAGGCCACGCCAACCATCACCTGGGCTACACCCTCTGCAATCACCTACGGAACAATGCTGAACGTTGCGCAACTTGACCCGACAGCGAATGCGGCCGGCACATTCGCGTACTCGCCGCCCGCGGGCACGCTCCTCCATGCGGGCCAGCAAGTGCTGATGGCAAGCTTCACGCCGACCGACACAACGGACTACAACGCCACATCAGCTACAGTCACGCTCACCGTCAACAAGGCCACGCCGACCATCACCTGGGCCACTCCGGCGGCTGTCCAGACTGGGACTGCGCTCACCTCTGCACAGCTGAACGCCGCGCCAAGCGTGCTCGGCACGCTGGTCTACAACCCGCCGCTCGGAACCATCATGTCCACGACCGGGAACATAACACTCTCGGCCAGCTTCACTCCGAATGACACCGTGGACTACAACGACGCCTCTGCCACGACTACGCTCACCGTGAACCCCGGGCCGCCCCCAACATTTGCAGTTACCGGAAACGCAATCACAATCGAGCCTGGCGCAACCATCGGAAATACCTCGACGATCGCGGTAACTCCATCCAATGGATTTACTGGAGCAGTTAGCCTGAGCTGCACGATCACTCCCGCTGCCGCAAACGATCCTGCGACATGTAACATCCTGCCGTCCTCAGTTACGATCAGCGGCCCGGCTACGCAAACGGCCACGCTGACTGTTTCTTCAACGGTAGCTACTGCTGTCAGCCGGCCGTTTAAGCTTTTCTGGCCGTCTGCGGGCGGGGCGACTCTCGCGCTGGCCTTTTTATTCAGGATTCCGAGAAGGCGGCGTAACTGGCTAGCGATGCTCGGCCTTTTCTGCCTGCTCATTTCGATTGCAGGCGTCGGCTGTGTCGGCGGTAACTCCGGCACTGGCTCCGGTGGCGGGGGTGGTGGAGGGGGCGGTTCGAGCAACCCCGGCACCACGGCAGGAACTTACACCATCACCATTACCGGGACTTCAGGCTCGATTGTCGAAACCAGCACAGCTGTCCTCACCGTGCAATAACTCCCACTTGATGCGAGTTACTGCCCCTTGTCGCGCACGAGCACGTCATTGCGCGGCCACTGACAAAATGTGTACCGGCCCCAGCAGGCCCGACGGCAACAACGGCGAATCGGCCTTATAAGGCGAGAAATCGGCAAACGCATATTTCTTCATCGCCCACGGCTGCTGGTCGCCAATCATGCGGTTCACCCAGAGATTGGTCACCTTAATTTCAATGTCGTTCTCGCCGGGCTTGATCGCGTCGGTAACATCGACTTTGTAAGGCGTCTTCCACAAGATGCCGAGTTCGACGCCATTCACCTTCACCGCGGCGAGCTCTCGAACATCGCCGAGATCAAGCCAGATGTGCGCGCCTTTTGTCAGATCGTCCGTCGGAATCTCGATCGTCTTTGAGTAGGTGGCCGTGCCCGAGAAATACCTCTTCCCCTCTGTCGCGAGTGGGAGCGTGCCCCAGGACATAAGACCAGAAAAGCCGGCCTCTCGGGCCACTCCTCTGCCCGGCTGAAAGCTGACGTTCCAATCGCGGTTCAGAGCCTCATCCAGGCCGTCAATCACAGTTTCGCGTACCGCAGGCAACTGCAGAGTGCTTTGTGCCGCCGGCTTGCGAAAGACCACAAAAACAGAACCGTATGGATCGAGGTGCAACGGCACCGTCGTTCGGCCGTCAGCAATGCGATACGAAACCGGCTGCGTCTCGCCGGTCGCCGGATCCCACAATTCCGGCGCTTTCCCATCCACGCGGAGGGTTACATCAACATACGTGGCGCGTCCCATACGGCTATCGACGAAATAGACGTCGCCGTCGCCGAGCTTGCGGTGCAAGAACATCAGTTTCGTATCGCCTTGCAGATCGCTATTCTCCCAATCGCGGGCCACGCCGAGACGCGAAAACACATCGTTTGCTGTCGCCCCCGCGTAGACCTTGCCTTTCCCGACCCTGCGCCCCTGCTTCTCAGCAACGGGCCCTCTTCCCCAAAGCTGATCCGCAACCCGCTGAAACTCCTTTTCATCATCCGCCAAACTCGGTGAATCTGTTGGTCTGCTGCCCACCAGTACCGCACCTTGCGCAACAAGGCTCCTGATCTGGCGTAACACCGGCAACGTCATCCGCTGGCTGCGCCCGCCCAGATAAAGAATCCGATAACTTGTGCCTCCGGGGGTTACCAGCCGACCATCCTTCACCGACAGCTCGTGCAGAATCACATCGCTGTTCACAAAATCGAAACCATATCCATCCGGCGCGTCTTCGACGCCCTTCCATCCAAAGACCGCGGTCAGCGGACCCTCCTCGCCGTAGTAATAAGCGACGTCCGCCGCGTAATGTCCCTGTTGCAGCATGTACGAGCAGCGCGCAAGATAGTTGACCCATGGTCCGGCCTCTTCGGCCCAGGTGTCATTGCGATTGAACCAAAGCCCGTATGGGCCCAGCGTCAGTCCCGGCGCCATGTCCGGCACCGGCTGATGCGTGGACTCATGAATCTCGAAGCGATTCACGCCCAGCGCAAACTCCAGGTCCGCAACTTTCTTCAGGCTGTTCGGTGAGAATGACCACGCCGGCCCACGCGAGGTCATGGACTCAGCGCCGACCAGATTCTGTCCATAGATGTGCGCCACCGACGCCGCTCCGCGCAAATCCGAGACGTAATCAATGTCCGGCCCGGGACCACCCGCCCATGTCCACATCGCTCCCATGGGAACATCCGTCTTGCTGCGCATCTCCATATCGTCGCCGAGAGACGGGCGATGATATTCGAGCGCCTCGCCGTAGTAACTCATCCCGTGGCGATGCAAATCGTCAGCAATCTCGCCGTAATGGTTTTCCGCGAGAAGCTGGCCAAGTGTCCGCCGGAAATCCCAGAGAAAACGGTCTGTATCTGCTGCGCTCTTGATAACTACGCCAGTAAGTGCCGGCAACCAAGTTCGCGCATCATAGCCGCGTCGTTGCTTGAATTCCTCAAGGATGTTATCCGTCCAGTTTTGTGGCCCTACCTCAATGCTGTCAGTAAGTAAGTATGAGATGCCGTCTTTGCCCATATTTTCCGCGCCAACTGTATCCGCATACATCTTGAGATAGCCATCTATATAGTTCTTCACGTAATCCCGATTCAGCTTGTCGACCTCAAGGCCTGTCGCCTCCGCCGGGGCCGGGCCATTTTCATGGCCGGTAAGTGAATAACCAATGCGCAGCACCATCCAATGTCCAGCCGGTGGCGTCCAATCGAGCGTTCCATCGGCCTTCATTTTTCCTGTCAGGTCGATCACATCTTGGGGCTGCACAACCGACTCCGGCGCCACTTGCGGATCGCGAATCGCGTAGAAGTCCCGCGCGTTTGCATATCCGGCGCGTTGTTCCCAATCATTCATGCGCGCGCCGCTCGCCAACACCAGTTCCGTGATCTTGTGGTCGTGGTCGGGCACGCCGGCCAGCTGCGCGGGATACACGACACGAAAATACCGCGCTGTCACTGCATCAAACGATGCCGTCAGCTGCACCAGGCTACTGAAGGGAATATCGGCGACTCTTTTAAAGCTCACGCCGTCGTCGCTCGCCTCAACGAACGACGGAACCGCGTCGCTGTCATGATCGAAAACGCTGATCGCATCGTTCAGGCTGGCCACGGTCACCGCCTGAATCGTCTGCGGATGGCCGTAATCGAACTGCACCCACGCCGCACCCGGCGCAGCGGCCGCGGGCAAATCGAGCGCCACGCTATTCACATCGCCATCGGAAAGTGCAGCCGCGTTCGCCGTCCCGCCGCTCGAAGAGACTTGGGGATTCAGCTCCGCTTGCGCCTTGTCCCCATCTGGAATCTTGTAGGCGACGACCTCGGAGTCAGCATAAAACTCAGGCGGAGTCACAATCGTTCCGTCCGGCGCGCGCCGCCCGGGAACCGCGAAGTTTTGAAACGTCCCGTCTACTTCAGGCGGATGCGCCAACTTGCCATCGAACGGCCGCCCGCCTTCAATGCGCGTCGCGCTCCACACCATCTTTTTCATGCCTTGCGCCGCGGGCACCCAGGGCCCGCCGGTCTCGCTCCAACCCGGCGAACTGGCGATGGCCACCTCCATGCCCATGCCACGCGCCGCACTCACCGCAGTTCTGAACGCCTGCTTCCACTCCGGCGTCATATAGATCAGTCGATTCGGAACCACCTGCGGCGTGTTGATCGCGCCCTCGAAGATGGTCACTCCGCCCAACCCCACGCGATGCATCCATTCGAGATCGAGCCGGATTCCCTGCTCCGAAATGTTGCCGTTCATCCAGTGCCACCACACGCGCGGCCGCGCTCCGTTGGGCGGATCGAGGAATCCTTGCAGCAGCGGATCGTCATGCGAATCCGCCGCCGTTTGCGCATCATCCGGAGCCTGCGCCCGAGCCGTGCAACTCACCAGACAAGCAGCGGACAGAGCAACGGTAAGGGCAACAGGAACAGCAGCAGCGAGACCAACACCCAGTCTCCATTTGAAACTTTTCATAAGGGACCATTGTAGATTCATTGCTTCACCAGAAGAGGCCCGCGACGAGAAGAAGTTCGCGCCATCGCTTGCCATCATTTCGCAGCATCAGCTGTCATGCTGAACAGGTAACCCGAAACCACCCCTATCCATAGAAAAAACCCAACGGGACACAAGAATCCGGCATGGTCAATTCAACTGGACCATTCTCGTTCGATCAATCTATTCGATGGGATGTAAAGGTGAGCCTAGAAGGTAAATGCCAGGCCGGCGCGCAGACTGCGCTGATCGTCCGCAAATAGAAGCAGCGAACCGTCGCTCAGAAGATATGGGCGATAGCCCTCGGCCAGCAGATTCCTCACATCGAGCAGAGCTTCCAGGCCTCCCGAACCATCGCGCGTGATGTGAATAGGCTGACTCACGCGGAGGTTCAAGTAAGGCGAGACTGCGTCCTCAGCGAAGGGTGCAATTTCAGTGACAGTGCCGTCAGGCTGCCAGCGATAGCTGGCCTTCCACCGGGTTCCGGTGCCATCGAGCGTGCCAGAGAGCGAGATTGAATACATCTGCGCGCGTCGTGGATGAGCCGCCGCGATCACCTCGGCCAGCGGAGTCGCCGTCGGCAAAGCGGACATTACCAATGCGGAACCGCTGGCATAGCTCACGCGCACGCGATTGTTTCCTGGCAGCCGGCGCGCCACGCTGGCCTGCACGCCCGCGGATGAAAATGCCGGTCCGGCAACGCGCATCAAATTGCTCGCCGGATCGAAGAGCACAGCCGCATCGGCTGTGGAACCTGTCGCGGGCCCGTTTGCCGCAAAGCGACCCAGCGCCTGAAGCACAGGATTGTAGACGCGATCGGAATAAACCAGAACGGCCAGGTCTGAAGCGTCCGTCTGCCGTTCCCAACCAATCTCCTGATGAACTCCGTGCTCGATTGCCAGCGCGGCGCCGCGCATTGACATCGCAGGCATCCACGCTGCGGTCTCGGATTCATCGCCGCTGCGATCCTGATCCTGCATCATGGTGGCCATGCGATAGCGCACCGATTTCGCGCCACTCTGCCACTCGACGTTGGCGTATGGCAGCACGGCAGTTGCTGTGCTTGGGCTATTTCCGCCCAGCCGCCCCATTACGGCCGTTGAACCCACTTCAGCATCGATGTCCGGCCCGATTTGCATCGTCTCGAAGCTGCGCACCGAGGCTGCGTCCAAGCCTTGATCTCCAGCTCCCTCAACCTCCGGCTCCACCGAGAATGCCGCAACCGACTGCACCGATCCGGCCATCCCCAAATCCTGCCTGAATCCCAGCATTGATTCCATGCTTCCATCGGAACCAGGCGCAAAATCAACGCGCGCCAGCAACTCCCGACTCTCCGCCGGCGTGTCCTCAACGGTTGTGGAGAAGCGCTCGCCACTCTCGCCGAAGGTGCCGGCCTGCCCCGTCGCCATCAGTCGAGCCTTCAACTTCGGCCTGGAGTTCGAGCCGTCAGAAACCACCACCAGCGGCCCATCCTGCAGCCAGCGCAGCAGCGGTCGGTTTGCCGCGGATCGCAGCGTCCATGCCCAGTCATCCTTTTGCCACTGAGCGGAGCGCGGCTGTGCGGGAAGCCATTGAATGACTTCGTAAAGAGTATTGAGAGTGAGATTGACGACAACTGCGCCCCGGACCCTGACATCTTCTCTCATTGAAGGCAGGAAGTAAGGCCCCATCGCCTTGAGTGCATAAGTGCCGGGAATAAGAGAGGCGATTACAAAACGGCCGGTATCGTCTGTGTAGACGCTGGCGACCACGCTCAAATTAGGGCGCAAAAGCTGGACTTCAGCGCCGATCTGCGGCACGCCGGCCGAATCGCGCACCACGCCTGACACCGACGCCGGTGCGGCTCCAAAAACTGGAGCGACCGCGACGACGAGCAGCACGGCCAAACCGGCGAGATGGGCACTTCGCTTCATCAGCAGATCTGCAACCCCACCGCGTCCCTGGCTACATTCCTTGAATCACAAACCGCGCAAGCTACCGAATTCTCTCGTTCAGCTGGCGTCTGCGCGGATTTATACCTATTCGACGACAAAAGGCGCCGATTGCGCAATCTCTTGTTTTGAGATCGCGTCATTCACACTCACTGTCACCTTATACTTACCCGGTTCAAGGCCGGCAATCGACACGGATTTCTCTACCGTCAACTGATCGCTGTGTGCATCTAAGTCTTTTGATTCCAGTTCTTTCTGTAGCATTACCGCTCCCGTGCCGTCAGTGATCTGGTAGGTAACCGTGGCAGAGTTACTCTTGGTAGCATCGTCAATACCAAGGTTATAAAACTGCATCCAGAAATTCAGTTCCTGGTTGCGTTTAAAGCTGACCGGCGTGGCCAGGCCCGTCGCCACGCGTGGCCGGATAAACATATTGCTGATAATGAAGTTGCCGCTACCGATCTGTCGCGACGAGACGGTGTTCATCTCGTCAGCCAGGATCAGTGAAGACGCCCCCAGTTTGTCGTCTTCGTAAGTTGGAACATCGAGCGCTCTTCCGAAAATTCCAATGTGATCCGGATTGTTTACATCCTTGATCGCGATATCCAGGCGGTAAAGACCAGGTTGAAGCGGAAGCGACTTCCAATAGAGCGACTTGCGATCGAGGCTCTTTTCCAGCAACTCGGCCGGCTGTTCCACTTCGACCGTGTCTTCGAAAGTCTGCACTGTCTTGTGCATGATCGTGGTCACTCTGCCCAGGATGTTCACTACACCCTTCGACACGCCGTCTTTGGTCACAAATGTAATGTCGCGGTTGCGCAACTGAATGGTGATCGGCACCAGGTCCATGCTGTCGGTGACTTTTACAAAATCGGTGCGCACATCGAATGGGAAGGGCGGGCCGCTCAGCAGCTTGTGCGTCGAGCTGAATGCATCGAGCGCGGCGTCAAGATCGCCGAACTTGACCGGCGGCGGGGCAAATATCTTTGAGGCCATCTCGATCCGATCGAACTCTTTGGACTGATCACCTGCGCCCATCGGGCCGTTGCCGAGTTGTTCCAGGCCGGTGCCCCCGAACCGATCTTCCTTGCCCTTGTGGTTCATCTCCTCATACTGCGTAAGACCAGCTCCAGGCACGTTCTTCAGCGCGTCTTTCTCGCTGCGGTCGATCGTGTAGTGGTAGTCGCCGCACTGGCAGCTATCTACGAACTCCAAATCAATGTTCTCGCCGATTCCTTCGAGGTAACGGTAGTGCCAAACCTCGAACGGGAACGTGGACGTCTCTCCGCCGCCTTCTTCCATGGGACGCTCGTACATGCCGCCCGAAGGATGGGAGTCGATTGAGTCTGCCGCACCCCACATGATGTAAATGCGACCGCGATCGGTCTTCCATCCAGGCTTCCCGGCTGCGTAGTGGTCGTTGGCATATTGAATGCGCCGGTAATGCTCTTCGCGAAACTCGTTCTCAAGGGAATCGGGATTCGGGTTGCGCCGCTGCCAGAAATTCTCGATGAACGCCTCGCGCTCCTCGTCATTGCTCAGGCTCATAAACGCCCTGCGCTCATCGTCGGTGATGATGTAGGGAACTTCCTCGTTCAGCCAGGTCTTGTAAGGTCCCTTTAATTCTTGCCGCAGCGCTTTCTGCGCCTTGTACCTGTCTTTGTCGGAAAGCTGGCGATTGAGCGGATCAGCTTGCTGGTCCTGACCGGCGGCCGGGGCCGCAGTCGTTTGAGGCTGATTTGCGGCTGAAGGCGGATCGTTTTGCTGCGCCATAAGCCCGCTCGCGGGCATCCATATGACGCCGCAACCGAGGACTGTAAAAAGAAGACGGCGGCTATTGAACATCATTGCCTTGAATACTCCTGCAATTCCTTCATTTTACAGCTACTTTACTGGTTGGGCAAGGTTCAGTACGCAGTCGTTCGCCGGTTGGACGCGCCAGCCCCTTTAACGTCAACGATTCTGCTCCGGTCAAAGGCAAAAATTCTTGCATTTCGGAGGCTTTTGAGGCTCCCCGCAAAGGCCCCCCGCCGTCCAATCGCCAGGCGGGTTTCTCGCGCCTTTCATGCGCCGGCTAACGCGCGCCAGCAAAGCAGCCCGGTATCTTCATTGGCAGAGTTTAATCTGTATTCGCAGCCGGCAAACGGTGCGCGCCTCCGGCTCGGGAACCAGGGCCTCAGGGAACCTTTGGCCGCCTTCTCGCGTACACTGAATTGAAGAAAAAAACAGGGATTTCACGCAATCATGAAGAAAATCATTCTCATTACTCTCGCTGTGCTTGTGGCCGCAGGACTCGTGGCGTTCATGGTCCTCAAGCAGCAGTCCGGCTATACCAAGGTCTATACCGCTTCCCTCACCCGCGAAGACCTTTCCACCGTTGTCAGCGGCACGGGACAGATCAAGCCCAAGAACTACGTCAATGTGGGCGCCAATGCAATGGGCCGCATCACGCACCTCTATGTGGCGGAAGGCGACAGGGTACACAAAGGTGAGATGGTCGCCACCATCGAGAATGTGCAGCAGCAAGCCAACGTCAACGGCCAGGAGGCTGCAATCGATTCCGCGAAAACCGACATTGCAGCGTACATCGCCGCGGAAAAAACTGCTCAGGCAAATCTCCAGCACGCGCAGGCCGATTTGGAACAGAAGAAACTCGACTGGGATCGCGCACAGGCTCTCTACAAAGACGGAATCGACTCCAAGCAGCAGTACGACGCCGCCAAGGCCGCCTACGATCTTGATATCGCCGACATTGCACAGGCCGAAGCGCAACTCAACCAGGCCAAGGCCAACACCGATTCGGCTCGCGGGCGCATGCACACCCAGGAAGCCGATCTAAAAGTGAATCAGGATCTATACAACCGCACTATCGCTGTCGCGCCTTTTGACGGCATCGTCACCAACGAGCCCCCTCGCGAAGGAGAGATGGTTGTCACCGGAATCCAGAACACTGAAGGCTCCACGCTGATGACCATCGCCGACATGAGCGTCGTCACCGCCGACGTCAAGGTCGACGAAACCGACATCGTGAATGTTCAACTCGGCCAGCCTGCTGAAGTGACGGTCGACGCTTTGCCGAACAAGGTTTTTAAGGGCCACGTCACCGAAGTCGGCGACCAGGCGCTGCTGCGCTCAACCGGCGTGGCCACGTCGCAATCCACTACTGGTACCGAAGAGGCTAAGGACTTCAGAGTCGTGGTCACACTCGACGGGACCTTCGATGATCTTCGTCCCGGCCTCTCCTGCACCGCAAAAATCACCACGGCGCATAAGACCAATGTGCTCGCTTTGCCCATCCAGGCACTCACCATGCACGATCCGGCCACCGACAACGCCAAGCCCGGCGACGTTCAGGCGTCAACAACCAACCCAAAGACCAATCCAATTCAGGGAGTCTTCGTCGTACACAAAGATGCGCACGGCAAGCTTCGTGCCAACTTCGTTCCCGTCACGACGGGTATCACCGGCGCAACGGACATCGAAGTGCTCTCCGGCGTAAACAACGGCGACGAAATTGTGACCGGCCCGTATAAAACTCTGCGCGACCTCAAGCAAGGCGCGTTGCTCAAGCGCGACAAATCCGTGCCGATAGTCACCACCAGCAGCTCAAGTTGATCCGCCGCCAAGCGGCTTTCGAATTAAGAATGAGGATGAATTTCAGATGGCTCTGAACAGCATCGGCATCGAGGAACTCCAGCAAACGGCGGTCGTCAACGCGAACGACGTTATCGTCGTCGAAGACCTTTGGCGCACGTACGACATGGGCTCGGAGCAGCAGGTCCAGGCCCTGCGCGGCGTCTCGCTGCGCATTCGCCGCAACGAGTATGTCGCCATCATGGGCCCATCCGGATCGGGCAAGTCCACGCTGATGAATCTGATCGGCTGCCTTGATACACCCTCAAAAGGCAAATACTGGCTCAACAACCAGCTCGTCAGCGATCTCGACGACGACCAGCTCGCGCGCATCCGCAACAAGGAAATTGGATTCGTCTTCCAGACATTCAATCTGCTCGCCCGCGCCTCTTCTCTGCACAACGTGGAGCTGCCCCTTATCTATAACGGCACCCCCGCCGCCGAGCGCATCGCGCGCGCCAAGCAGACCCTTGCCGACGTGGGCCTGGAATCGCGCATGATGCACAAACCCAATGAGCTATCTGGCGGTCAGCGCCAGCGCGTCGCCATTGCCCGAGCCCTCGTCAATAATCCGTCCATAATCCTCGCTGACGAGCCTACCGGCAACCTCGACTCCAAAACCGGCACCGAGATCATGGCCCTCTTCGATCAGCTCCACGCAAAAGGCAACACCATCGTCCTCGTCACGCACGAGGCCGATATCGCCCAGTTTGCTCATCGCGTCGTCCACATCCGCGACGGCCAGATCTTCTCCGATGAGCCTTCTGCGCGCGCCCGCTGACATTCAGTGAGTGCCGAATCGCGATTACGTGATTCCAAATAAATTTCCGCCGCTCCAGTTCCATTTCGATCGCGCTTTTCCACAGTGCCCCTTCGAACTTCTCTCGACTTTCATCAAATCGCCTTGACTTTGCGGCGAAACAGGTACAAGATTTCCACAGAATGTGAGGGAAGAGACGCAGGCGGCGGAATCAATTCCTGCTCGCTAAGCGGATGCACGGCCCAGGTTCTGGCCCCTCCTTCTTCTCCCTTCCTGATTGGCGATTTCGTGCGCCGCCGTGCGTTGCCTCTTGATCTTGCACTGCCCCATCGTGCATCGCCCGTCGCGCACTAAATTCAACCGCCTCGCGAATTGCTAGCAACCTGTATCTTTATTCGCGAATCTTAATCTCTGTTCGCCTGCGAGGATTTCCGTTCGCTGATCTTGTCCGCCGACCTGCTTCATGAGTCTCGTTCGTCGCAGGTTTCTATAGGCGCCTTGACTTGATAAGTCGGCAAGCATTGGCAGATCCTGCGCAGGATTTTGGGGAGCTTCTTCTTTCGGTCGGTTATTTACCGGTTGACGCAGCCAGATGGGTATTCCTTCTGAAATCCCGAGTATCGGGATTCCAATGCTGGGTCTCCCTTTAGAACACTAGCGAGTTGATATTGGCTATTGGCCGCGGAGGAAATCAATGGTCGTCACTTCAAAGTGCATCGGGCACCGGGTTACCGGACTTTACGTTGGCTCCTCCAACGTGCGCCGCTACTTCTCCAAACGCGCAACGCAGATTGAGCTCAAGCTCGACCACCTGCTGATCGAGTGCGGGCTGTCACCGAATTTCTGGCGCGATGACCCCGAGATTTACGATCCCCGGTTGTGCCTCTGGCTCGAATCGAAGCAGCGGAACCATGAGGGCCATGCTCAGTTCGCCATGGCGCTCATCCCCACAGGAAAAAACTCGTTCATCCTCAACCCTGCGAATAAGGAAGCCGCCGAGCCGATCTTCGACGAAATGGTAGGCGCGCAAGAAGACATTGGAAGTCTCGACTAATCGCGTGGGAGTTGCTGCGGTCCCAGCCTGACGGGATTTACTGGTTAGCTCATAGCGGATCTTTAGACGTGAGCAGCCCAATATGGTCCGCCCCCGCGCTCTTCCCGATATCCATCACCCTGGCAACGGTTGAGAAATCAAGACGGTCGTCCCCCTTTATAAACATTGCTTTGTCCGCTCGAACCGAAAAAATCGAGCTTAGGCGGCTCCCAAGTTCATCCAGGCTCGCGTCATCCTGATTGATTTTGTAGCTTGGTTGCCCGCTGCGGGCGCTCGTGATCCGCACCACTATGGGAGATTCAGGGCTCGTATTCGCCTTCACGGACCGCTGAGGCAAATCCGCGGCAAGACCGTGAGGCGCAACCGGAGCAATCACCATGAAGATGATCAACAGCACCAGCAATATGTCGATCATCGGCGTCACATTAATTTCACCCAGCATTCGACCTACGGCCTGACTAACCTGACTCGTCATCGGCGGTACCCTCCCCCGCTGCTGAGTTCGCGTAGAGCTCTCGAAGAACCTTCCGAGATTTCACGCCCATCGAAACCCCGCTCTTCGAAATTTTGGCAGCTTGTGTCTTAGACACCGCGGCGCGCCGAACTGTTCCTAACGCACTCGAATCCGATCCCACCCCGAGCTACCGATGCGTTCGCTCGAAACGCGGTCAGACGAAACACAATCAGAATTGTGGCGCCGTGGCCGGCAACGCCGCCGACTGAATGCCTTCACACACCGAGTTGTTGACGTTCAGGTTCCCTTGGCCGTCGAGAGTCACCGTCCAAACACTGTCGTAGTCGTTGTCGGGCCAGTCGGGCGCTGTTGGTGCTCCACCTTGCGGAAAATAGCTTGAGATCAGCGCATTCACCGTATGTGGGATGCTCGCGTGCTCCCAGGCCAGCAATACGCTCGAATTCGACAATCCGCCGCCGTTGAAGAAATAGCTGCTGGTTGCCGGGCCCGAGCTCCAATCGAAGCCCTCGGCCAGTCGAAACGGCAAGTTATAGGCGATTGCGTACGGTTCAACGGTCAGCGAGGGCCTGACGTACGACCAAACGGAAACTCCCGCGGCGTTCTGCGACCCCTGAATCGGCGTATCGGGGTCCACCGAATACACCTGGGTCGGGCGAATCTTACCCTCGAGCGCAAACGGAAGATCCAACGCGCGCCATTGCCCCGAGCCCACATAGTTGCCGTCGTCAAAATCACCCTGCGGATGCGCCTCTGCGTGCCGAATGATATACAAAGTTTCGTTGGTGTTGGTTCCCGCCGGAATTTGCGCTCCGCCAGCACCGCCAGTCACCGCGATGTTGAAGGGCGTCTGCTGCGTGCATGCGCCGGTTGGAACCTGCGGCAGCGTGGGGTAGGTTGCGGGCGGGTTCGCCTTGCTGTCATACGTCACCAGGCTGGCGCTTCCCGCGGGCGTGATCGAAACAACGTAAATCGCATTGGCGCCCTGATAACTCGTCGGCAGAGTCAGGTTATAACCCTTCGCCTGACTTAACCGCGCCAACAGGCTGTAAGTGGTCTCCCACGGCGCAGAGAAAACATACGAGCCCGCAGCGCCTGCAGCAAGAATGCCGCTTACCAACAATTCGTTATCGCCGCCCTGGTCTGCAAAATCCAGGCCCTGGCAATTCGCGCAGGAGTTCGATGGTGGAGAGGCATTGACCGGGTAGCCTGTGGTTGTATACGGACTGCCGTACCCAGGGTAGGTGGTGGACATTGTGACCGGTGTAAGAAGCGCGAACTGCTCAACGGTCTCCGCCGCCGCCATATCGGGGTAACTGCTCGCGGTTTGCAAATGGGTCGCCGGAGCCAGCACATAGATTCCGTTTACGCTGGTTCCCCCCACCAGCTGATGCAGGTACGTGCCCATCAGCAGCGACCGCTCTAAACCCTGGCTGGTCAGGTTTGCCGTGTTGGGATTCACATCCCCGGCAGATTGGTAAGCCAAATCCTCACTCACCACGAAGATCAAGTTGATCGGCCCGGTCTGCTGTTGCTGCTGCGGCCCAATAGAGTGCCCAGAAAAGTGATAAATCGCAAACAACACTACCGCGCCAATCACCACGGCCCATATCTTGTTCTGGCTTGTCATTCCCGTCGCCGCTGCAGTCGTTGCTGACACGGCCGCTACAGGAACCATCCCCGCTGGCGGAAAATATTGCGCAGGCGTCGCCGCCGGAGTAGTTGGAGAGGCCCCCGCTGCAGGTGTCGCTGCTGCAGCCGCAGCTGCAGCAGCCGATTCCGGCCCCGCTCCCGGCGCGCCTCGTGCCCCCGCCATCTGGTCGGCTCCGCACTTCACGCAAAAGCGCTCGTCGCTCGCTAGCTGGTTCCCGCAACTGCCGCAGAATGCCATGCCCGTATCCTGTTCGTTCCTCAACGAACACTCTACGGGAAAAAGCCGCTTACGCAAATCAAATACTGGTTGTTGTCTACCGCGCGTTGTCAGGTTCCGCCGCTCTTAAGTCCGAAAAGCAAAGGGGTCTTGATGCCATTCCAGATTTCCGGCTCGGCGAGTGACTCTGCGATTTGGTATAGGGCGCGAGAATTCCAACCGACGACGAGGGCGTTTCCAGGTATCAGCGTTGCGCAGGCGAATGGCTTCTCAATGGGTCCGAGGGAGGAAGATGCCGAAAGCCGAAGGTTGAAAGCCAGTCCAGCAGTTCCTTCGCCGGGAGTGGGCGGCTGAACAGATATCCTTGCGCAATGTCGCAGCCATTCGAGCGCAGAAATTCCAATTGCTCCGAAGTCTCCACGCCTTCTGCTACTACTTTCATGTCGAGTTCGTGCCCAATTTCGATGGTCTTCTGAACCATGACACGATCACGGTCCGATTGCAGCATATTCATGACAAACGATCGGTCTATCTTTAATTCTGAGGCGGGTATGTTCCGCAGTTGCTGCATCATCGAGTATCCGGTTCCAAAGTCGTCTATCGATAGCTGCACCTGTTTCATGCGTAACCGCGCCAGCACGTCGAGAGTATGAGTAAGATTCTGGATCAGACCGCTCTCTGTGATTTCGAGAACGATTCTGTCTGGCGATAGCCCGTGCGCAGCAATCAGGGAGGAGATGTTGTCAGGAAATTTCAGGTCATCGAGCGATGCGGCGGACACGTTGAATGCGAGCCGGGGAACAAAGCCTTTGCGATTCCCGAACGAACTCACCTCGGCAAGTCCGCGGCTTGCGACGATCCAGCCAAGCTGGTCAATGAGGCCCAGTTCCTCCAGGCGCGGGATAAAGTCGTCTGGGAAGATAAGCCCGTGCTTGGGATGCTGCCAGCGGACGAGGGCCTCCACGCCGGTCACGTTGCCAGTGAGGATGTCGATCTGCGGCTGATAGTGGAGAACGAACTCATCGCGCTGGATTGCCCCGCGCAAATCCGCATCGTCCACGGCAATGCTCGACCTGGGACGAGGGATGGGCTTCGTGATTGACTGTGCGTGTTTCTTGAGAATCTCTTCGAGGTCCGACACGCTGAAGGGCTTTTGCAGATGGCCCACGGTCGAAAGTCCGTGAGCATGAGCCAACTCCTCAGCCGTCTCAATGATTCGTTTACCCACGCCACTGATCAGAACGATGTCGGCCTTGCATCGCCGTTGGCTAAGCAGCCGCAATAACTCAACCCCGTCTATCCCCGGCATCATCAGGTCGAGCACAATCAGAGACGTTTCGGCAGTCAGAGCATCGAAAAAGGCGGTCGGGTCGGTAGTTGCAGTGCAATGCAATCCATTGGCCTCTGCCGTGGCAGAGATAAGCTCGCAGATATCGCAATCATCGTCAATTGCAAGGATGTTGATGACGGGTGTCACGAGCCCTCCATCGCGGCGCGCACAAAGGCGTCGAACTCCGCTCGTTGATAGGGCTTGTGTAACAGGGGGCCGTCGACCAGCGACATGCTGCGCTCCGCCAGCGCATTGGCTGGAAAGCCCGAGCAATAAATCACCTTGACTTGATGCAGCGACTGGCGGATTTTCTGGGCCAGCTCCACGCCGTTCATGCCGCCCGGCATGATAATGTCCGTGACGATCAGATCGATGTCCCCGTGCTGCTCCACCACTGCCAGCGCGCTGGCCGCGTCTTCGGCCTGGTAGGTCTTATAGCCCATCTCTTCCAGATACGTCTTCGCGATCTCAAGCAGATCGACTTCGTCGTCGACCACGAGCACAGTACCGTTCAGCTTGACGGGGGAAACGCTTTGCATCGCGACGGGAATCGGATACGGCACGTCTTCAGCAAGCGGAAGATAAAGCGACACAGTAGTGCCATAGCCCGGCTCACTGTAGATACGAACAATCCCGCCTGACTGCCTGGCAAAGCCGTAGACCATGGCCAGACCGAGGCCGGTTCCTTTGCCCCGCGGCTTGGTGGTGAAAAACGGCTCGAAGACATGTCCCAGAGTTTCTTTAGACATGCCGTGTCCGGTATCCGATACCGAGACGCGTGCATAACGCCCGGATTTCAGCTCACCGGTTTTGACTGGCGGATAATTCTCTTCGAGAGTAATGAGCTCCGTGGTGATGGTGAGGGTGCCACCCTTCGGCATCGCGTCACGAGCGTTGACTGCCAGATTCAGAAGCGCGCTCTCCACGCCAGCGGCGTCCACAAGCACCAGAGGCATCGAGTCGTCGAGACTGGTTACGATCTGAATTTCAGGGCCAACTGCGCGAGCCAGCTCCATCGCGTTGCCGATGCAGAGAGCCAACCTCGTAGGGGCCGGTTTCAACTCCACATTGCTCGAGAAGGCCAACAATCGACGGGTAAGGTCGGCGCCCCGTGCGGCCGCCTTTCGCGCGGTCTGTACTCGCTTCAGCGCCGCTTCGTTCTCTCGAACCAGTCGCTCCAACAGCTCCAGATTGCCGGAGATAACGGCAAGCAGATTGTTGAAGTCATGAGCAATTCCGCCGGTAAGCTGCCCGATCGCCTCCATCTTCTGGCTTTGCTGAAGCTGCCTTTCCAGCGCCCTGCGTTCGGTGATGTTGCGTGCGATCTTGGAGGCGCCGATGACGTTGCCCAGAGAGTCGCGGATGGGAGAGATGGTTAGTGAAACCTGGATGAACTGTCCATTCTTCGTCTTGCGCACAGTCTCAATGTGATCTACCGTCTCGCCACGCTTGATGCGTGCGAGGATGTCGATTTCCTCCTGCTGGCGGTCGTCCGGGAGCAAGCGCATGATGGGTTGGCCGATCATCTCGGCTGCGGTGTAGCCGAAGATCTTTTCTGCGCCGCTATTCCAGCTGATTACGATGCCCTTGTCATCCTTACCAATGATGGCGTCCTCTGAAGACTCGACAATGGAGGCCAGACGGGTCCGCGCTTCATCCATCTGCTTGCGCTGGGTTATATCGCGAAAGGTGACGATCACTTGTCCAAACTGGCCGTTCGCGCCTGGAACGGGAGCAGTAGTTACTTCCCGCATGCCAGTCTCCCCAGTCGACCTTCGGCGATAAAGAACCTCATATCCCTGAACAAACTCCCCCCGCAGGGCACGTGCCCTCGGCAATTGCTCCATCGGAAGAAGTTCTCCAGTTGGCGAGAAGACCTCAAATTGCTCTGGCACCGGTGCATTAGCATTCGCGCCTTCAGGCGCGCTGGACAAGCGAAGGGCCGCCTTATTCATGAGGAGAGTCTTCCCGTTACGATCGAGAACAAGGATGCCTTCGGTCATATTGTCGAAGATCGTTTGCAGTTGCAACTCCCTCTCTGTCAACCGCAGCGTCTGCTCTAAGAACTTGCGATTGATCGTCGACGAGAGGATGGCAAAACAAAGGACCAGCAGGGTAACCACGGCAATGCAGGCCAGGCCGATGCTGGAGACACTGACCGAATCGTGGTCTGTGATGGACGATCTTGGCATGAATTGCACCGCCGCCATGCCGACATAGTGCATCGTAGGAATTGCCAAACCCAGCAGAAGAGCACTGCCAAACTTTCGCCGTCCTCCGGAGGCCGATGTGTCCCGGAAGCGGAATGCCTGCTGCAAAGCGACAAAGGAGATGGCAATCGCCAGCACGATCGAGACCACGACCAGCCATGGTGTGTACATGCACATGGCCGGCAGACGCATAGCCTCCATGCCGATGTAATGCATAGCGGCGATGCCGCCCCCCATGAGGATGCCGCCGACGATCATGCTCCCCCGGCTCACCGTAGGCCGGCTGACTGTGAAAAGGGCCACGCCCGAGGCCAGGATGGCGGCGAAGAGCGAAAGCAGAACGGTTGGCCAGTCGTACATTACCGGGATCGGCAAGCGGAAGGCTTCCATGCCGATGTAGTGCATCGCCCAGATGCCGATGCCCATGGCAATGGCGCCACCCAACAACCATAGGAGTTGCGCGCGGCCTCGCGCTGTCGCCACCCTGCCGGCAAGGTCCAGTGAGGCATAAGCGGCAAGATAGCGATCACGACCGAAAGCATGACCAATCGATAGTCGTAGTGTCCGCTGATCAAGACCGAACTCGCCATGCACCACCTGCAGATAGAGTGCTTGCGTCCGAGAAAGACTCTCGAATCTCTACCGTTGCGGAATTCGTTCTGAAAGAAGCGTCGTTTGGGGGCCTAGAACGAATCCGACTAGCGGGCGGAAGATTCACGCACCACATACCATTAGACGACCGCACCTGCCGCATTGCGATAGCACGAATGGGTAACCGGATGGCCCACATGGAGTGTGACTTGTCTGATCTAAACGAATAAATCACCTTTGGGTACTAACTCGCTGCTTTTAAGGGGGTATTTCGAGAAGGGTTCGCCGGCGAATGCCCGTCTAGCTGAGTCGCTGACTTGCCAACTCGCCAAACCGTTCAGGTCATAGCACGATCACAGGCTCGCGAGCCTTGTATCCGGGCTTGATTGTTGAGCCAGAGAAAGCCCGATGTTGAGCCGGGCGTATTCGTTAGAATTGATCTGAGGGACGGAGAAAATTATGCAGAAGGAAGTCGCTGACGCGATCGCGGAATTGAAGGCACAGGGAATCCCAGTGACAGTTGATCCATCTGGCCGTCAGGCTGACCTATATATTGCGACCGCCCCGAACGGAGAAAAGTACCAGTTCAAGGCCGCCGGGCTGTTGGATCTCAAGGCGAAGGCCAGGCTCAACCTCGAAGGACTACAAGAGCTGCATTTCGCAAAAAAGACAATTCCGAATTTTCACAACCCCCGCGGCACTTAGAGACTGTGTGTGTAATCAGATTTCCAATATCACCGGCATAATCATCGGGCGCCGGCCTGTGCTCTTCTGGATCAGCCGCTTCAACTCCACGCGCACCCGCTCGGTCACCATGCCGTAGTCGGATTTCTGTTCTGCGCTTAAACCATCGAGCGTCTTCAAAACCGCCACGCGCGCCTGGTCCGTAATGTCCGCGCCGCCGAAGCCGCGCATCACCACTTCAGGCTCGCGCTCCACCTTGCCCGTCTTTTTGTTGATCGCCATCACCGCGAGTACCACGCCGTCCTCCGACAAAATGCGCCGGTCGCGGATGACCAGATCCTCAACCACATCGATCGACGATCCTGAGTCGATCAGGATGCGTCCCGCGGTCACCTTATCCTTCTTGCGCGCATCGTCTTTGTCCAACTCCAGCACGTCGCCGTCTTCAATCACGATTGCGTGTTCCACCGCGCCGGTCTCCATGGCGAGTTTCGCGTGTTGCCGCAGAAAACGATAATCGCCGTGAATCGGGATGAAGAACTTTGGCCGCACAAGGTTGATCATCAGCCGCATCTCTTCCTGACTGCCGTGACCGCTGACGTGAATCAGCCCATGCTGCCCGTCGTCGTAAATTACATTCGCATCGCGCCGGCTCAGGTGATCAATCACTCTGAATATCCCGTTTTCATTCCCGGGAATAATCCTTGAGCTCAGCACCACGGTATCCCCCGCATCAATGTGCGCGTGCTTGTGGTTGTCAACAGCCGCGCGGCTCAGCGCGCTCATCGGCTCGCCCTGCGTGCCGCTGATCAGCACCATCATCTGTTCCGGCGGAAAGTCGCGAATCTGCCCCGGATTGATCATCAGCCCTGGCGGAATGTCGATGTACCCCAGGTCCTGCGCAATCTCCGTGCTGTTGACCATCGACCTGCCCACAACGGCCACTTTGCGCCCATGCTTGCGCGCCAGCTCCATGGCAATGCGGATGCGATAGATCGACGACGAAAAGCAAGTGAAGAACAGCTTCCTTTTCGCCTGCGTCAGAATCTCGTCCAGCCTGGGAATTACAGCTCGCTCGCTCGGCGTGTAGCCCGGCCGCTCCACGTTGGTCGAGTCCTGAAACAGCGCCAGCACGCCGCGCTTGCCGTATTCGGCAAAGGTGTGAAGATCGAATGCCTTGTCGTCCAGCGGCGCAAGATCGATCTTGAAGTCGCCGGTATGAATGATGACTCCCACCGGCGTTTCGACCGCCAGCGCGACGCAGTCCACCAGCGAATGCGTCACGCGAATGGGCTCAATGGTGAACGGTCCAATCGTGAACTTCCGCTTCGGCTCAATCTCAATCAGCTCGATATCGTCGAGCAGCTGGTGCTCTTCCAGCTTGTCTTCCACGTAAGCCAGCGTGAACTCGGTGGCATACACCGGAACCTTCAGCTCACTCAGAATCCACGGCAGCCCGCCGATGTGGTCCTCGTGCCCGTGGGTCAACACGATGGCGCGCACATGCTTCTTGTTCTCAATCAGGTAGGTGATGTCGGGAACCACGATGTCAACTCCCAACAGCTCTGTCTCGGGAAACATCAGGCCCGCGTCGATCACAATAATGTCGTCTTCCCAGCGCACCGCCAGGCAGTTCATTCCGAACTCGCCAAGCCCGCCCAGGGGAATGATTTGCAGCTTTTTTGTTTGCATCGTCAACTATGATGCTATCACTGCGGGAGCTGAGCGAATGGGATGCTCATTCTCGCTGTGACGGCCCTCACTCTTCTGGTGTAGATTGGATTCGCTGCGCTTTCACGGCTCAGGAGAGGGATTTATGAATTCCACGAGACGCACTTTCATCAAGACTTCTGCCTCCACTGCTATTGCCGTCGGATTCCCCTCGATCGTTCCCAGTTCGGTCTTCGGCGCCACCGCGCCCTCCAACCGCATTAGCATCGGCGCCATCGGCGCTGGCCGCATCTCGCGCGGCCATGACATGCCGGGCGTCTTGCAGTTCACGGGCGTTGCTGGCCGCGACAATCGCATCGTCGCCGTTTGCGATCTGAGCGCGCAGCGCGTCGAGCTCGGCAAGCAATACGTCAACGACGCCTACACGAAGAAACTCGGCACGCCCTACACCGGCACAAGAGGCTACTCCGACTACAAAGAGCTGCTCGCGAACAAAGAAATTGACGCTGTCATGATTTCGACTCCCGACCATCAGCATGCGAGGCTGGCAGTTGCAGCAATCGCCGCCGGCAAAGATGTGTATCTGCAAAAGCCGGCGTCGCTCACCATCCGCGAAGGGCGCGTCATGGCCGATCGCGTGGCGGCCAGCGATCGCATTCTGCAGGTGGGGTCGCAGCAGCGCTCGTGGAAGCAGTTCGCGCGCGCAGTGGAACTGGTGCGCAACGGCCGCATCGGCACTGTGCAGCGGGTCGAGATCGGCCTTCCCGGCGATCCTTCCGGCGGCAATCCGCAGCCCATGCCTGTTCCAGAGGGATTCAACTACGATGCATGGCTCGGCTCTACACCCGACGTGCCTTACACCGTCGATCGCGTCATGCCACTAACGGGCTTCGACCGCCCCGGATGGCTGCGAATGGAGCAGTTCGGCGCAGGCATGATCACGGGCTGGGGTGCGCACCATGTCGATACAGCGCACTGGGGAATGGATACCGAATTGACCGGCCCCGTCGAAATCTGGGGCCACGCCGATTTCCCAACTGAAGGCCTCTGGAATGTCCACGGCCCTTTCAAAACTTATGGCCGTTATGACAATGGCATTGTGATGACCATCTCAGGCGATTTTGAAAACGGCATCAGGTGGATCGGAGACAAGGGCTGGATCTTCGTCTGCAGAGACGGCATGACTACGCCGACATCCACTGGGGCGCCGACCACTCCGATCGTTCCGCTCCGCGCCAGCGATCCCGCAATTCTCGATTCGGTGATTGGTCCCGCGGAGTATCACGTCTACACATCCGACGATCAGCATGGAAACTGGCTCGACTGCATTCACTCAAGAAAAGCGCCTGTCGCCCCGGCAGAGGTTGGCCATCGCGCCTGTTCCACTTGCCTGCTGCACTGGATCGCGATGAAGACCGATCACCATGTGTACTGGGATCCGAAGACGGAGATGATTGCCGGCGATGATATTGCCGCCAGTCTCTTGTCCCGGCACCAGCGGCATCCCTACGAAATCGCCTGACGCGCAGCCAAGCCCTGTAGGCTCAAAACTTTTTCGTCTGTCGATTTCTTTTCATTTGCTATTTTGTTTCAATTTGCGTGCTGCCCAAAGCCGGTGCGGAAGCAGATAAGTAAAGCCCGCAAATCCCTCCCATTGCGTTGAAGACGACGTAAGACCGCGATCCAATCCCGCGTCGACGACCAGATTTTTTCTGACCGCATAGGAGAGTGCCCATAGGTTTCCAACGGCATTCCCTGCTGTCAATGGCTGGGTAAAGTGCCAAAGCTCTCCAGCAACGGTGAACGGCCCCAGCGGATGAGAGATTGACAGGGTCTGGCCGAATTGCGCGCGGCGAATCCGATCATCGGTTTGTTCCGAGAAAATGCCGTTCATATCGACGTGGAATTTGCCAATATCCTGACTGAAAAGAACGAGCGTACTGCGGCGAAAGCTGCCGATGTCGGTGTCCGGCGCGGAACCTGAGTAGAGAACTCGAAAGTAGCTCACGCTGATGGTCGGCTTCAGACCCACTCCCGGCAGGACAACGGCTTGCAATCCTGCGTCAACATCGCCGGGATGATTCCCCGCTGCGGCGTCTCCCGCCGCTCCGTTTGTATACGAGTATGGCTCCGACGAGACAAGCAACTGGAGTCGGGGCGCGACGGTCAATTTCGTGACCTGGTTGATTCCCAGCTGTTTTGCGAATTCAGATGACGTGACGGCATAGAGAGCGCCGTTCTCGAACTGCAGATATCCAACCGGGGTCAAAGTAGCGGGAGTTGAAACGGTCGGGCGGCCAGGGTTCGCCTCAGGCGTTTCCGCGGCTTCCCGCTGCGAGTGAAGCTGCGCTACCAAAAACAATGCGCAGGCCGCCGCAAGAGCTTTCGAAAGGAGTCTCATCGCCTCAGGCTCCGGAATGGAGCCGAGCTGCACGTCGACGGGAATTTTTTGCTGCGCATCGCAGATTCAGGATCGCACGTTTTAACCTGCCGGTGCATTACCACCGTCTTTGCCATTCTCCTCGCGATGCCGCCGCTGGTCCGCCAGTTCGCTAGTCAGCCAGTTCGCGGCAAAGTAGGAGATTGATCCCACATTGGGAAATTAAGACCTTCGCCGCTCAAATTGCGGAGTGCTCGGAGTGACAATCATCTGACAATAAACAGACGATCCGGAGACACGACGGCGCACGCGAATCACTATCTTTGCAGTTATGCGGCATACCGGATTGCGCATCGACTTCTCGCTATTGACCCGGCTGGCACGGGCAACCCTCTGCATTCTGGCCATCGCTTGCGCTGCGCAATTTGCGGTGGCACAGGAAACGCCCCACAATACGCCATTGATCTCTGGCGGCGTCGGATTTTTCTCCAGCGGGTCTAGCGGAAGCACAGCCGTTTATCCCATCGCTGAACCGCTGATCGCCGCTCCGCTGGGTAAGTCATTTCTCGTCGAGTCGCGAGCGACCCTTTTTGAATACTTCGCGCCGAATGGTGGTGGCCAATCGGGTTACAGTCACAGTCACTTCGCGAACTTCAGCTATCTCCAGGGAGAATACCTTGCAACTCCGCATCTCACGATTGTCGGCGGCAGCTTTCTGCTTCCATTCAACACCTACAACGACCGCTTGTCGCCAATCTGGATAGCAAATTTTCAGGACGGCCCGCTCATCTCCGGTATCGGCATAGGGACTGGAACCGGCCTTGGCGGCATGCTCAGCGGCTCCGCCGTTTCCACCAGCAAGTATTCAATCAGCTACAACGCCTGGTTTTCCGCGCGCAGTGGAAACTACTATTTCAACTCCCAACGCTCCTCCGGAGGACGCGTATCCCTCTACTTGCCTGAGAGCAGGCTAGAGATCGGCGCATCCTTTGACCGGCGGTTACAGCAGCCACAGGAGAATTTCTTCGGAGCCCACGCCTGGTGGGAACCGAAGGAGACCGGCTTCCGCCTGCGCTCCGAATTCGGCCGCGGCCAGCATGCTCAGGGGTATTGGATTGAAGCTGACTGGCGTACCCTGGCATTTGGAGGACCGGAGCGTTGGACCGGGCGATTCGAGCCGGTATTCCGCATGCAGCAGACCTTCCGGATCGACAAGCTGGCCAGCGATAGTGTGCCATCAGTGAATACTGAGCGCACCGACTTCGGGCTCGACTACAACTTGCCGCATAACACCAGAATTCTCACCAGCTATGAACGCCAGTTTGCTTCTACAGGCGACGTGAACATCTGGGAGACGGGCATCGTCTATCGCTTCCTCTTCCCCACCTGGAAATGAGTATCGCCACAGGCTCGCATTTGTCGCTCTGCCGCAAGCACCACTGGCCGATGCGATGATCATCTATTTTTCAATAATCATTGAGCCGTCAGGGAATCACCTGGCGGCGCGCGATGGCCGTGAACCACAGGCTTCTTCCGCAGTCGGTGCTGTACAGCAGCGTCTTTGAGTCGCTCTCCCATCCCGGTTCAATTTCATTGCAGGGTACTTTGCCAATGCGCTTGGTCTCGCCCGTCTTTTGATTGCGAACCCATAGGTTCCACGCTCCGCGTTCAAAGTGGCTGTAGGCGAGCCACCGTCCATCGGGCGACAAAGCTGGATAGCGCGATTCGCCAAGCGCAAGCGGTTCGTTTTGGTGCGTTCCGTCTTTTAAGTAAATCTGCGCGGGCTCCTCACTGCTTACTGCCGCAAATGCATATTCTTTCTGCGAGAGAAACGAAGCTTCGAAAACGTTCAATGAGGGCGGAGTGAGTGCAATGTCGGTCGCTGAACCGGACTGAAATGCGGTTCGCATCATCAACTGCCCACGTCCATGATCGTCGCGGATAGCGCCGAGACTGCTGCCATCCGCGGAAAGCATTGGATCGCGCGCATCCTCAATCACGGCGTGATCAGGTGAATTCACATCGATGATTTCTGACAGCGGGCTCTTCGCTCGTTCCGCAATTAGGCGTTCTGAGCCGCCGGTGCCCCCGGTCCCGCTGGCGAAGGAGAGATCGTCGTCGGCAGCGCCCGCTGCTGGATCTATCCGCGACGAATTTCCCTCTTCCGTGGTCAGGTGGTATCCATCCAACGTAAAGGCGACATAGCGAACTCCCGTACCTGCCTGTTGCGGATTTGCGCTGAGATACCCCTCATGTTGCAACGGCAGCCGGTATGCGTATTCTGCCCGAACCGCGCTTTCACGAAGAAATGTAGAGCGCGTGTTGAAGACGACTGCAGCGAACATAGCGACAGCCCACGCGCATCGCGTCCAGTCTTTGAAAGCAAACCTGACCGATTCTCGAGGCCACAGCAATGCGTAGATTCCCAGAAGCACTCCGATCATCAACGGCAGCCGCGGAATATAAAACAGAATCTCGAGCCCTTGGATTTTGGCGGGAGTGGGAAACGGAAAGCCTATTCCGATATAGGCGACAACCAGCGCCGCGAGCCACCCATATTGTTTCCGCTCAAGCAAGATCGAGCTCAACAAGCACATGGGCAGTACCAACAGCACGAAGTTATAGGACGCAGGAATGGTGGAAATGGCGAGCGATGCCGTTAACATCGCCGACCACTCGAGCATGATGCGCCTCGGACTCTTGTCGTCGCCGTCGATGAGTAACACCGCCGGAGCAAGAACCAGCATTTGCAGCACAGGAAATAAGAGAGAAAAACACAGCACAGAAGAATGCCAGGGATTCGGGTTCCACAGCGGCTCAGCAAGAAACAGAACATGCAGCACGCCGGAGATGGAGGCGTTTGTCACATAGGGCGGCATTGCCTCTCCGTGCAATGCCCAGGGCAGGATTTCCAAGAGGTAAGTTCGATGCACGTTCCAGCCAAAGACCGCGATCGATAGACCCGCGGCGGCGGCTCCGCTAATGACTCCCCATGCCAATGCGCGCCACATCCGACGTTGCAGAAAAAAGACGAAAAACATCACCGGGAAAATCTTTGCAGCCGCCGCGATCGCCACCAACGCGCCGGACCATGCCTGATGATTTTTCAAGGCCGCCCAGCACGCGGCCGTCACGAGCAGCAGAAGGAGCACATAGAATTGGCCGAACTCCAGGTTCCTGTAAAACGGAAAATTCAACGCAAAGATCAGCGCGAGCCGCTGATAATTCAGCCCGGTCATCGAGCGCAACATCCAGCAAATCGGCACCACAAGCAGCAGGTTCAGTAGTATCCATAAGTGTTTCGCCGCAAGAGGCTTGAGCCCGACCAGCGGCCACAGAAATAGTGTCGAGAAGGGCGTGATGGGCACCAATCCGATCACTCGAATGGGAATTGCCCGATGATCCTTCTCTCGCTCAAGCCAGTCCCACTCATACATCCGCGAAGTGTCGTAGCCATCGTGCGCCAACTGCGCAGCTGTGTAGTAATTTGGAAAGTCCGTAACCAGGCTGTTCCATGCGCGCGGCATGGTATGCACACACATATAGAGAATCAGTAGTAGCAGAACGCCGCGTTCAGTCCAATTGACGAGCCAAGAGACGGGCCGGGACACGACGCGAGTTTGTCCGGCCGGAGTCACGCTAACGGGACTCGCCGGCTGCGAGCTTCTTACCGGCAGCGCGCCTCAAGGCATCTCGATCCGGCGCATAGCTCCGGCTCTCTTCCTGGTACTCCATTTCCGTATTAATGGCCCAGATATTGTCTTTCGCGGAGACACCGTCGAGGATATTCTCGACCGCCGTCATCGCGGTCAACATCGAGTGGTCTTGATTGTTGTATTTATGCATTCCATTGCGACCTACGAGAAATAGATTCTCGAACCCATCGGTGTAATTTCGGATCACGTCGAAGCGGCTATAACTGCCAAAGTAAGCAGGATAGGACTTGGGAACGTGGACAACGTGCGAGTCTTCTACATCTTCGGGCTTGAGAATTCCAATTTTGGAGCCCTCTTCAACAGCCAACCTTGTCATCTCTTCATCGGAAAGTTTCCAAAGAGTATCGCTCTCATTGCAGAAATATTCCAGGCCAATCCAGAATCGACCGGGCTTGCCCACCAGCCATGGGCTCCAGTTATTGAAGATCTGCAGACGTCCAACCTTCACATCGGGCTCCTGGATGTATATCCAGTTATCTTTAAGCGGCGAGTTGTCAGCCTCCGTGATCGAGAGTCTCTTGGCAAGCAGGCCGACGATAATGAAATCGCGGTATTTCAAGCCTTCGCTCACCTCTTCAACCGCCTTTGGCACTTCGTCTTTCACCGCTCGAATCAAATCGCGCACTGGCATGGTTGAAAAGAAATAATCGCCGGCGTATTTCGTCCGCTCCCCGTTCTCATTGACTCCTTCGACTGAGAGCACCTTGTTTCCATCGGCGTGAATGCGGTCAATAGTCACGCCATGATGAATCTCGCCCCCGCCTTTGAGGATTTGCGCGGCGACATGCTCCCAAAGCTGTCCCGGACCGAGCTTTGGATAGAGAAACTTCTCCACCAGCGACGTCTCCGTGTGTTTTTGAGCGATGCTGCCTGATTTGCCGTGCCCCAGAGACTGTTTCAGGTAATGAATCACCGCGCCCTTAAGCGACAAGCCCTTGATGCGTTGCGCGCCCCACTCGGCACTTATCTCGTTGCAAGGCACTCCCCACACTTTCTCGGTATACGACTTGTAGAAAGTCAAATAGAGATGCTTGCCGAATCGGTTGATCAAGAAATCCTCAAGCGTTCGCTCCTTGCGTTTCAGCAATAGCGCCGACCTCAGATAGCTGATCCCGCAACGAAGAGTCCGCAATAGGCCCAGCTTCCTCAGCGTTCCCGGGGTCACTCGAATCGGATAGTCAAAGAAGCGGCGCTGGAAATAAATTCGGCTCTTGCGCTGGCGCACCAGCATCACCAGATCTTCCGTGAGCGGGTTTGGGGATGAAGCCGTCGACGGAATATCGCGCTGCTGCCCCTGGTAGCGAAGTTGGCCGGTCTTGTCCGAGTCAGCCTCGACCGGCATGATGTCGAGCCACCAGCGCATCACTCGATCGGACTTTGAGAAGAAGCGATGGCCGCCAATATCCATCCGGTTGCCGTTGTAGGTCACTGTCCGCGACAAACCGCCTATAGACTGGCTGGCCTCGATGACGATCGGCTTGATTTCTGAATTTCGAATGAACTCCATGGCCGCGGTAAGCCCGGCAGGACCTGCACCGATGATGATCGCCGTGCCTTGCTTCACAAGGAGACCCCTCTTTCAGTTCCGAGTCGTCCGAATCCAAATACTCCTGGGCGTCGCTCACAGGCTTGCATCACGCACGTCTCGTTGACGAAGGAAGCTTTGAGCCTGGCCGGAGCTGGCGGCATGGTTTTGCAACTGAGACATCTGTGCGTAATGCCAGCGGGCCTATCGCAAATTGCCGGTGAGACGCTTCGATCAGGCAGCCATCCTGAAGTTCATAAACGCGATCGGCAAATCGATGCGCAAGCAAGCGATGCGTCGCCAGAAAGACGGCGGTTCCGGCGCGCCTGAGATTCTCAAGCACACGCCGTTCGGTCTCCTCGTCCAGTGCCGATGTTGCCTCGTCCAGCAGCAGCAGACGGCTGCCGCGCAGAATCGCTCTCGCCAGGCCCAATCTTTGCCGCTCTCCACCTGAAATCAGAACTCCGTTGTCTCCAGCGCTGGTCTCGAGCCCCAGCGGTTGCGCCGCTACGAAATCGTCAAGGCAGGCCACTGCCAGCGCGCTCATCAAATCTTCGTCGCTCTTCTCCGGCAATCCAAAAAGGAGATTGTTCCGGATGGATTCGTCCAGTAATGCGATCTCCTGAGGCACATACGCAATGCTGTTCCGATCAGCCCGCACAACCCCTGAGACAGGCTGCGAGACTCCGGCGATGAGGTTCAGGAGCGAGCTCTTGCCGATCCCTGATGCCCCATGCAACACAACAATCTCGCCCGCATGCAGCCCAAGGTTGATGTTTCGCAGAATCGGCGCCGCTCCCTTACTGAATGAAAAGCTCACCTGCTCGAGCTCCAACACCAGGCCCGGAGCTGGCAATTCCACAGGTGGCGGCAGCGTGCGATATCGGCCGCATTCCTCTAACTCGGAATCAACAATCTTCACGTTCTCGTAGGAGCTATCCATCTGCCCCGCGATCAAAGACAACTGGCTGACCAGCGGAAGCATGCGCCGGGACAGCACGAAATAAAACGCCAAAAGCGCGAGAAGACTCTGCGAGTCTCCCCGCCGCAGTTGAACAACGACAATCAAGCCCAGAAAAAGCAGCACTGTGCCTTGATCGGCGATAATGCGCCCGACCTGCGGAAGCAACAATGCCTGCCGATTGGCAACAGCGAATCGCTCCGCCTCCTTGTCGACCCGGTCGTGAAAAAAGGCCTGATTGCCATAAGCGCGAATCTCCTTCCCCGACAGAAACATGTCCGCCAGTTTCCTCTGTAATTTGCTCATTGAAATCTCGCGGTTTGAGGCAGCCGGACGAACTCTTGAGCGGATAAACAATTTATGACCGCAGTAGAACGCCGCAACCGCGCCCGCGAAAACACAAGCCGCGATTGGACTCTCATAGACAAAGGCCGTTGTCATAACTGCGATCGTGACCAAACCTGCCGCCATTTCAATGCAGCGATGATAAAAATCCGCAGCTTCGCGTGCTGTGTGGATTGTGTGGTTTGAAAGTTCGCTTCGATTCAGCTTGACGAATTGCCTCCACTGCATTTCGCCATACCCTCGCCCGAGGCGCAGCAGAAAGTCTTTATAGAGGCACTGGATATGGTGGAGCACGGAACGTGACGAAAAGATGTCGGCTAACGCTCGAATCACAACCAGGCTCGCTGCCAACAATGCCGCTTCAAGCGCCGTTTTCGGCGTCCACCAGAAGTTATGAGCGGGCGCTCGGCCCTCGAGCAGCAGGAACAGCAGGTACATTGCGGCTGCCAATGCAAGATCCAAGAAGCCGACAGCGATCCGCGCTCCGGCCAGCAGCGCAAATAGAGCGCGCTGCCGGACACCCAGAAGCCGGATGACTCTTCGCCACTCGCCTGTGATGGGAGAACGTGGCTCGTTCTCCGCATCTTCAATGGAACTCACTGATGCTCGGCTCCCTTGAACCTCAGGCTAGTCAGCGCGATCAGGGGAGTTGTCAGGCGCGGGTCGTTCAAATGTCAATGCATTGTCATTGGGATTCGCACACTCTGCCTGGTTCACTTTCTCTATTCGCTTTCTCTGGGTGAATTAAGCGCCCTCGCTGCTCAAGACAATCTGATGACAACCTTAAGACGCTGCCGTGACACACCGGGTGTGCGTGGTATTTAGGCTGTGTCCTGACGGCATAGGCGGGCGGCCGTCATAAGGCTTGTGTCATTCGGAGCCTTCACTTCCGATCCGAGATGCCACGGGTCATTAGCTCGCCGGGTCCGATTTTTGATTTTGAACAGGAGCGACGATGAAGCACTTGGCGAAAATAGTAATTGGATGCCTGGCGCTTGCAGCTGTGGCAGCCGCCAGCCAGACGAGCGGCACGCCCCAGCAAACTCAGCCTCAGACAGCTCCGCACAAAGCTCAGGCCGCGGACTCAGGTCGCGGAGAACAGGTGTTCCATCAGAACTGTTTTCGTTGCCATCAGGAGCCGGAGGGGTTTTCGCCGAGTGTATCCGGGACGATTGCCACGCATATGCGCGTGCGGGCTGGCCTTAGTGATCCGGATGTGAAAGCGCTGCTGCATTTTCTGAATCCATAATGAGTCAGAATGAGTCAGATTCAAAAACAACGGCCCACGTCGCCCCGGGTCGAAACAAAATTGTGAGAATTACGAGGATATCCGATGAAAAAGACATTTCGCTTGTTCGTTCTGTATTCAAGTTTGTTGCTGGCTTCGCTTTCCGCCCCTTCGACTCGCGCCCAGGCTGCGCCGCAGCGCATTGAGATTACGGCTCAGAAATTCTTTTTCAAGCCGGGCGAGATCACAGTAAAGGTCGGGCAACCAGTTACGCTGGTCCTGAAGAGTGTCGACGTCGGCCACGGGCTGCGCATTCGCGAAGTTGGCGTCGACATGAAGGTCAAAGCCGGCGAAACTGCAGAGGCAACATTCACTCCGACCAAGGCCGGCGACTTCGTTGGCCATTGTTCAGTGTTCTGCGGATCTGGTCACGGCTCAATGGTATTCACGTTGCACGTGGTGGCCTAGCAATGCGCAGTCTGCTTATTGCAGCCGCCGCAACTTTTCTCGGGGGTCTGGCAGGCTGCAAAGCCAGTCCTCCCGGAAAGCTTGAGACGAAGACCGCAAGCTTTGCCAAGCATCACTTCATCGGGAACAAGAAGACCAAGAATCCATTGCCCGACAACCCTGACACGTGGGCCGACGGCAAAGAGGCATTCTCTCATTACTGCGTTGCTTGCCACGGAATGGATGGTCAGAAAACCGGTGTTCCATTTGCCGATCACATTTCGCCGCCGATTCCTTCTCTCGCCTCGACCGAAGTGCAGAGCTTCACAGACGGGCAGTTGAAGTGGATCCTAGATAACGGCATCTGGCCTTCCGGCATGCCTGGCTCCAAGGGGACTCTGAGCGACGAAGAGCTCTGGTCGATCGTCGCGTACATGCGCCATCTGCCTCAGGCCGGCAGCCAGGGAATTCCGGATATGTATACGCACTGAAAACTAAGCGCTGCCTTCAAACATGGTCATGCATCAGAGCGAGCATCGTGATTCTCCGCCATCGACTATCCTGCCGTTTGCGGTGGGCTTCTACTTCGCCTTCCGCTCCTTCATCATGATTCTGGCTGTCAAATTTCTTGGATCAGATCCTCGCACCGGCACCGGACTCAGTCTCTCTATCGATTATCTTCTCCTGCTGATTACCGCCTTTTGTACATTTGGAGTAGCTCGCTACCCATTCAGACAAATGCTGCAACTGACCACCGTGCGCTGGGTGTTTGTGTTTCTCGCCTTTTCCGGCTGCAGTTTTGTTTGGACAGGCACGGCATCGTTTTCTTCCGCGATAGCTTATTGGTGCGCGATGGCTGCCGATGTTGCCATCGTGATCTTTTTGTTTCGGGCTGCGCCACTCGCTGAAATCTCGAACTCATTGATGACTGGCTACGTATGGGGCGCCTGCGCAGTGGCCGCTATCGCGTGGATCATGCCGGCGCAGGACGATCTCCGTCTCGGTGTTGAGGATCTCCTGGGACCAAATCAGATTGGCTATCTTTGCGGCTTTGCCTTCTTCTTTGCCCAATACCTGATGCGTGAACGTAAGCGGGGATTTGTTGTCCCTGGCGTGCTCCTCGCAGTCACACTTCTCCGCACCTTGAGCAAGACGACAATCGTCGCATTCCTCGTCGCTGAAGGACTTCTGCTCATCAGCGACAAATCGATCAGCCGCAAAAGCAGGGTCCTGATCACGCTCGCTACCGCAGCGGTTGTTGCTGCATGCTGGGGCCTGTTGGCTTCCTACTTTGACATCTATACCAATGCCGGCAGTCAGTCAGAGACGTTATCCGGGCGGCTTGGCATCTGGGCTTATTTCCTGGCCGAAGCTGTCCAGCAACCATGGATTGGGCACGGATTCGACTCTGCATGGATGGTGGTTCCTCCGTTTGGCCCCGACAAATTCGAGGCGGCGCACGCGCACAATGAACTCTTGCAGCAGTTCTATGCATATGGAGCGGTTGGGATCGTTATGTTCGCTGGAATCTACTTCAGCCTATATCGTCATATCCGCCGCCTGGCGAAAGGCCCGCTCCGGACATTCCTTATTGCTTTTTTGCTTTTCGTGCTAGTGCGCGGCGGCGCTGACACTGAGCGGTTTGATCTCTCGCTCCCCATGTGGGCGATTGTAATGTTAAGTCTTCTTATTGATCAGGCGTGCAAAGTACCTGACGAAACCTATGAGGCAGTAGCTACTCAGCCGATCGCATTTGGCGATGCCTCCTCACGATCCTTCGGCCTTCTATGAAGGTGCATCGGAATGACATGTAAATGACTGCCGAATACCTGCAATTGAAGGGAAGTTAGCAACGCGAGTTTGCGACTACCGCGTCACACAATACTGCTTCCCAATATAGCCCGATCGCGGAGCTTGGCCGAGATATCTCAACTTGCCGTTGAAGTCCTTTGCCGCGGTGTTCGTAAGCTGAACATCAACGATCTTCGCCGAGCCAAGTGCACTCCTGATGGCTTTTTCTGGCAGAAAATGCATTTGCATATCTCTCCGTCCAATCCCCAGCGCACGTTTGATTCGGGAGCGAACGTGAAGAACATGGCAGATTCGAATCACTTTGCCTGAGAGATTCGGCGCGGCAAAGGAATCCTGCACTCCGAATACGAGCACGCCGCCCGGCGCGAGCACTCTCACGAATTCACTCAGATATTCCTTCGCCAGGCGCGGCGGAATATGTTGCAGAACGATATTGCTATAAATGAAGGAAAAGGTCGCATCCGAAAATAGAAGCCGTGCTTCGGAATTTCGTACATACCGGCAATGGGCAAGTTTATTCAGTACCTTCGCCTTCCGGATCATGCTCTCGGAAATGTCTATCCCGACGCATGAAGCAAAATGGCGGCCGAGTGCCTGGGTGAGCCGGCCGACGCCGCACCCGAAGTCCAGGGCTGCGCCGTCCCAGTCAGGCTCGCAATTCAGTTCGGCCAAATGCCGCAACACTGTCTCGATCTCGGCATTGCCGGTCGCCATGAATTCGGCAACGTCCCATTTCCCTCCCACCTTGGTTTCGTCGGTAAGAATCGCATGGAGAGCGTCGCGCTGGGCGAGCGATTCCCAAACGGATTCCAAAGCGGCGATATCGCTCATGCATTCCTCCCCGCGAAGTCCCTGACGTCAACAAATCTCAGGAAAAAGCACTCACCTACATTAGTCCCCCATTTGAATAGTGCATGTGTCATGGGAATGTCCGGGAATTGTCAGGTTTTCGTTTGCAATAAGTTTGACCTTACGATCGCCCTGTTCGCCTCGGACGCAAGTTGAGAAGTGTTGGAATTGAACATGCCGTTCTTCGCCTCGGCATTCGATCCCGCGAGACTCAGGCCTGGGCCTGAAAGTGACCACTCTGCGATTTGAAGCAGGTGAAACCTGCCAGGCGTAAAATTGTCATAGCATTGTAATTTTGGGTTGCTTTCCCGGCATAAGCTTAGTCAAATCAGCGAAAATGATGGTGGGAGGGGCTTAAATTATGGTCAATGCAGCGGAAGTGGAAATGGAACCCCAAAACGGTCTTTTACCGTCGATGAACCTCGGAACCATCCTGATCATCGAGGATGACCCTCGCATGCAACGGACGCTGCAGAGAGCCTTTGCCCATGAGCACTATGCCACCGTGATCGCCGGAGACGGTCAGGCCGGCCTGGATTTATTTCGCAGCGAGCACCCTCTCGCCGTCGTTCTCGACCTGATTCTGCCGAGTATTTCCGGACGGGAATTATGCCGCATCTTCAAGCAGCAATCCAGCGAGACTCCAATTATTGTGCTGAGCGCGATCACTGAGGTCGCGGACAAGGTGCTGCTTCTCGAGTTAGGCGCCGATGATTACGTCACCAAGCCATTTAGCCCGCGCGAGCTGACTGCCCGGGTTCAGGCAGCTATTCGCCGCCAGCGCAAGCCGGCCGCGCAGACCACTTATCGCTTTGGCGATTGCGAAGTCGACTTCAAGAAGATGACTATTCTGCGCAACGGCAGGCCGGTTGTGCTCACAGCGCATGAGTTCAAGCTCCTGAAGTTCTTTACCGACAATGCCGAGCGCGTGCTCACTCGCGATGTCCTGCTGAATGAAGTTTGGGGATACAACTTCTATCCAACGACGCGGACCGTCGATAATCAGATACTGAAATTGCGCCAAAAACTGGAGCCGGATCCGACCAATCCGAAGCACCTGGTGACGATTTACGGCGCAGGATACAAATTTGTCCCCTGAGGATTTTCCAGATCAGTTCTCGGTGGACGGCGTCTCGACGGAAGGATCACACATGCGCGATAAGCAAGGTGTGCGAACGCATGTTCTTCTGGTCGTGGCGATGGCCGCCATCATTGCGATCGTCACGGGACTCAGTCTCCTGTTGATCCGCCATCAACTGCTGAATCAGGTTACCGACGATTTATCTCGCGATCTCGATCACTCGATGAGTGCCTTCCAAAATCTGCAAGCCGAAAGGCTAGCGACATTGGAACGCGAGAATGCCCTCCTTGCTCAATTGCCAACATTGAAAGCGCTGATGACCAGCGGAGACGATCTCACCATTCAAAATGGCGCGACGGACTTCTGGCGCCTCAGTGGAGCGGATTTGTTTGTGCTCGCCGACCCCAGCGGCCGTATCGTGGCGGCTTATACGACAAGGAACGTCACGACCGACGCAGCTCTTCGCCCTGGATTGCAGACGCTTCTGACGAATTCCGGCAAGCACTATCTCATCTACGGTGGATCGCTCTATGCCTGCGCGCTGCGCCCTCTCTACTTTGGCAGCGATCAGGAGGGCACCCTGCTTGGTTATGTCGTAAGCGGCGATTCCATGGAGCGCACGGTGCGCCAGATAAGCCAGCCAACTGGCGTTGAGGCCACTTTTCTTAGTGGGGGACAGATTCTGGCCAGCACGTTGGACACCGCCGCACAGGCGAGCCTGGCAAGACAATCCGTCTCGCTGACCGGAACCTCGCGTGCGCCCGCCACAGTGAATCTCGGCGACACACCGTTTCTTTCCGTCCGGCAGGATCTATCCGAAACTGCAACGTCGCCGTTACAGCTAGTCGTCCTGAAATCTTTTGCGCCGGCAGAGCTTTCCATCAGTCGCATTGACAGAATGGTGCTCGTCGTCGGTTTCCTCGCGCTTCTCTCCGGCACGGCTCTGATGATTGTGGTCTCGCGCCTCGTGACGGGACCACTCGAGGAGCTTTCAAGCAGCGTCCGGGCCTTTGGGCTCGGAGACATTGGGCACGATGTACCACGCTCTGGAACTCAGGAAGTACGCGAGTTAAGCACGGCCTTTTCGAGAATGCGCAGCGAGATCCAGAAAGCCAATCAGGCGGTCCTTGAGTCCGAAAGGCTGGCGACAATCGGGCGCATGGCGAGTTCGGTCTCCCACGATTTGCGCCATTATCTCGCCGCTATCTATGCGAATGCGGAATTTTTGGCTTCCGATCGATTCTCTGAAAAAGAGCGCGCCGATATCTTTGGAGAAGTCCGTTCGGCTGTGAGCGGAACAACTGAAATGATTGAGTCGCTGTTGATCTTTAGCCGCACCGGCGCCGGCATAAGACGGCAACCAGAGCTGATGGCAACGCTTCTCGAGCGGGCAACGACCTTGGTTAGAACCCATCCCGATGCCGAGGGTGTCACTTTGGCAGTGCATTATGGCGATGCAGCGGGAACCGCTGCGGCGGTAGACGGAAAACAGATTGAGCGCGCGATCTCCAATCTGCTCCTCAACGCCTGCCAATCGGCCCGCTCTATGGGATCGGCCGCCAACGTCGCGGTGACTCTTGAGGCGCAGGAGAATCAAATCCTCATCAACGTCATTGATAACGGACCCGGTGTCCCGAATAACATACGCAATAGTCTCTTTGAACCTTTTGTCAGCGAGGGCAAGCAAAAAGGAACCGGTCTCGGACTCACTCTTGCTCATTGCATCGCATTGGAGCATGGAGGAGAGGTTGTCTTGCTCAGCAGCCGTCCTGGCGAAACAATCTTTCAAATGAAAGTGGCACGTGGGATTCCGATGCACGGCCAGTCGGACGCGTCAGAGTCCGGCTATCACGAGCAGGTGATCGCAGATGAAAATGTTCGGACATAAGCGAATCCCGAGTTCGGTCAGTAGTCTCTGCGCCAGATGGCTGGGTGTGCCTCTGGTGGCACTTCTGCTCGTGCCATCGCTGCTCCTCGCCCAAACGCAGAGTGATGATCCACAAACCCTGGCCCAGCAGATCCAGCAGCTCACCGATGCCATGGCGAAGGTCCAGGCCCAACTGCAGCAGTCTCAATCGCAATTGGACGAGATGCGCAAGGAACTGAGCGAACTGCAAAGCAAGATGGCACAGAGCCAGGCGACTGCGCCGGCCCCGGCACCGGTTCCATCTTCTTCGGCTCCATCTTCTTCGATTCCATCTTCTTCGGTTCCAGGCCCCTCAGTGGCATCGTCTGCAAAGCCAGAAGGATCAAAGCGCGCAGCCATTCAGGATCTTGAGGAGCGTCAATCTGTTTTGGATTCGGAGATTGCAACCCAGGACCAAACCAAGGTCGAAAGCGAATCGAAGTATCCGGTAAAGATCTCCGGAATGGTTTTACTGAACGGCTTTGTGAACTCGAGCGGTGTCGATGTCGCTGCTAACCCTGCTTTGGCGACTGGGGGTTCCGGCAGTGCCGGAGCTTCAGTGCGTCAGACGATGCTCGGCCTCGACGCGCGCGGCCCGCATCTGTTCGGCGCGCACAGCTTTGCCGATCTCCGCATGGATTTCTTTGGCAGCTCGGCTGCCGCCACGTCCACTGCAACCTATTCGGGCTACTTCAACGCCAATGCTGGGCTGCTTCGCTTGCGTACTGCTCATGCCGGCCTCCGATGGGATCAGACCCAGATCTACTTCGCGCTCGATCGCCCCATCATTAACGGCGAAGCTCCCACCTCGCTGACAGCTGTGGCACTGCCGGCGCTCGCCTGGTCAGGGAATCTTTGGACATGGAACCCTCAGGTAGGAATCACGCAGAAATTCGGGCCAGCCGAGTCTTTCGGTGTTGAGTTGCAGGCTGCCGTCATTGACGTTGGCGACGCACCCTTGACGCCCGTCACCGCGCCTTCGGGATCATCCACCACGACGCCGCCGAACAGCGCGGAGCAAAGTTCCCGCCCGGGAATCGAAGCGCGCGTAGCCCTGCTTGGTTCGGAACAGGATGATAATCGCAGTCATTTCGGCGTGGGAGGATACTTCGCTCCGCACCTCAGCGCGCTTGGAAGCCGATACGACTCGTGGGCGGCAACTCTCGATGCACGCCTGCTTCTCCCTGCTCATCTCCAATTTTCTGGCAGTGCCTATCGCGGGCTGGCTCTCGGCGGCATGGGCGGAGGAGGGTACAAGGACTTCGCCTACAGCCCTAATCTCGTTACAGGCGGATACTACATCCGCCCCCTGGATGACGCAGGTGGGTGGGCGCAACTGAAAGAAAAGCCGAGTGAGCGCCTGGAGTTCAACGCGGCTTACGGAATGGATAACGTCTTCGCATACGATTTGCGGCGTTATGTTGTCTATAACGTCCCGATGGCTCAGTATTTTGATCTTGCCAGAAACCGCACGGTCACTGGCAATGTGATCTTCAGCCCAAGCGCCTACCTGCTGATCTCGCTCGAATATCGCCGGCTTGAAAGCGCGCCGGTCATTGGCCGTCCGGCGATCAGCAACATCATCGGCATCGGTGCGGGGTATAGATTCTGATGAAGCGGAGACTACTAAGCATGGGCCTGCTCTGCACTGTCGTTACAGCGGCGGGGCTAACCTGTGCGCAGGATCAGCCCTCACAGAGTGCATCGTATGAATTGCGCCTTCGGGTCGTCTCATCTCTCTCCGGGAGCCACCGCGCCGTGCCTGCCGTCGTCTGGCTTGAACCGCTGGAGGGAACGCCCGCGCTTCCCTTCGTGCCTCGCGACCATTACACCTTGCTGCAAAAACACCGAACCTTCATTCCGCATTTGCAGGTAATCCCGGTAGGCAGCATCGTTCAGTTTCCCAACGCTGACCCTTTCTACCACAATGTTTTTTCCCTCTTTGAGGGAAAGCGCTTTGACCTTGGTTTATATGAAGCGGGGTCGAGTAAGTCAGTCACATTTTCGCGCCAGGGTGTGTCTTATATCTTCTGCAACATCCATCCCGAGATGAGCGCCGTCGTCCTGACTCTCTCCACGCCGCTGTATGCCATTGCCGATGGCCACAACTCGTTCGTCCTTCATGGAGTTCCCGAGGGCGATTACAGGCTTCATTTCTGGATCGAAGGCGTGACCCAATCCGCTCTCGAAAGCCTCAGCAGGCCGGTGCACTTCTCGTCTCACGATCTCGATCTTGGAGCCGTCAGCGCTCCCATCGCCGGCCCCATGAACATGACCCACTCCAATAAATTCGGCAATCCCTACGATAAGGATGCGCCTCCCACGTACTAACGGACTTGCCTCTGTCTGATTGCGCCGATAAGTCTGCGGGCCGCGCCGCGATCCGCAGTGCGCCCCTCATCTTTGTGACAATCGAATGACAGCGCATTGACAACTTCGCCAGTCTCGGTCGCTACAGTTCATCTATTGAGTTAAGGGTGCGATCAAACGCGAGGTTCGCGTCTGCATTTCGCGCCGTGACTTTATAAGGCCCGGAGGCATTGGGTGTTGCAAAGCAAAGCTCTCGCGCCACGTGCGGTTGTTTGCGGTGCAGGCGGGTTCATTGGCGGTCATCTCGTCAAGGGACTTCAGAATCGCGGCGTGCGCGTCATTCGGGCAGTCGACATAAAGCCAGTCACGGAATGGTTCCAAGTGGCGGCTGGCGTCGAGAATCTTTCTATCGATTTGAGGGACAAGCAGAATTGCCTGGACGTGGTGAACGGCACGGACCACGTGTATCAACTCGCCGCTGATATGGGTGGCATGGGCTTCATCCAGAACAATAAAGCACTCTGCATGCTCAACGTCCTCACCAGCACAAACACGTTGCTCGCGGCTCAGGAATCTGGCGTCAGCAGGTTCTTTTACGCATCCTCGGCTTGCGTCTACAACGCAGAAAAACAAAGCAGCCCGGATGTGGTTGCTCTCAAAGAGTCGGACGCTTATCCCGCAATGCCCGAGGACGGCTATGGGTGGGAGAAATTGTTCAGCGAGCGGATGTGCCGCCATTTTGAAGAAGATTTCGGCATGATTTGCCGCGTTGCCCGCTACCACAATGTATACGGTCCGCATGGAACCTGGGCCGGTGGAAGAGAGAAGGCCCCTGCCGCGATCTGCCGAAAGGTGCTTGAGGCGAAAATGACGGGGAGTCATGAAATCAACATTTGGGGTGACGGCCAGCAAACGCGCAGCTTTATGTTTATCGACGATTGCATTGAGGGAACGCTAAGAATCATAAACAGTGACTTGGCCGAACCCATCAATCTCGGCTCCAGCGAACTTGTAACCATCAATCAGCTCGTCGACATCGTAGAGGAGATTGCGGGAGTTCGGCTCAAGCGAACTTATGATCTAAACGCTCCAAAAGGCGTCAACGGACGCAACAGTGATAACTCAATGATTTTGTCTCGTCTCGGCTGGGCGCCATCCACCCGGCTCCGCGACGGCTTGGAGCAAACCTATCGCTGGATCGAGAAACAGATGCATCAAGAGTCGGTCAGGCAAACTGACGTGCTGCTGGAAACAGTCCCAGGGTGAGATGCCGCCGAGGCAGCTTTCTCGTGAGAAATGAGGTTATTGCATGAAGGTCGACAAGCGATTCGCTGACATACCACGCGCCATCGAAGACATCCGCGCCGGGCGCATGGTCGTGGTCGTGGACGATGAAGACCGCGAAAATGAAGGCGATCTCACGATCGCAGCGGAAAGAATCACTTCGGAAGCAGTGAATTTCATGGCCACCCATGGCCGTGGACTTATTTGTCTTGCCATCACGCCGGAGCGCATCGATGAGCTTTGCCTTCACCCCATGACCCCGCACAACACCGCGCGTTTTGGCACCGCATTCACAGAGTCGATTGATGCGCTGGGCCGCGGAGTGACGACGGGGATTTCCGCCTCTGATCGCGCCGAGACAATTCGCTGCGCCCTTGACCCCACAACTCGCCCTTCCGATTTAGGGCGTCCCGGTCACATATTCCCTTTGCGCGCTCAGAAGGATGGAGTATTGGCGCGGCCTGGACAGACAGAAGCTGCGGTGGATCTCGCCAGGTTGGCGGGCCTAAAGCCGGCCGGCGTCATTTGCGAAATCATGAACGAAGACGGCACCATGGCGCGCGTTCCTGATCTTGTCAAGTTTTGCAAGGCGCATGGCCTCGCCATGATCACAGTCGCCGACTTGATTCGCTACCGGCTAGTTCATGATCGTTTCGCCACTCTCAGCGCCGCCGTATATCCGATGACTCTCCAAGCGGAAGAAATTCTGCTGACCTTGCAGTGACGCTGAAATCTATCGCTAGAACGAAAGTATTAACTTACTTGACTTAGAATCCTGGCGTACTTTGCCCGCATTGCCGGCGATTCCGCGACCTCGCAAAGTTCCTCCAGCTCGGCCATCGACGGTTTCAAGTTGAGAGGCAAATCCTTCCAGTAATACTTCAAATCATCCGATTGCCATCCGGAATAGACCTTTTCCCACGACTTTCCCGAATCCCCGGCAAACGCGAGGTTCGCGGGATTCAGCACCCTGCTGTAATCCTGGAATCTGCAATCGATTGAGATGCGAAGTTGTTTTGAGAGATTCGGTGCCGCCGCGTGCACTGTCAAACTGTGAAAGATCAGCACATCGCCCGCATTGATCTCCCCTCCGACCCAATCGCCCCCAATTGCTGAGCCCACTGGAATCTCCGGCACGTGAAGATTCTCATCTTCGTGGTCTTGGAAACCGAAATGATGCGAGCCGTCCATGACCTGAAGCGGGCCCACTTCAAACGGGCAATCATGAAGCGGAATCCACGCCGTGAAGCACTCCGGATCTCCACCCATGAATCGATAGTCCTGATGCGCATGAACCGTCAGGCGCTCGCAGTTCGGAAAAATCAGGCGCCCGATCGGCTTCGGGTGGATCAGGAGCCGATTGCCCACGAGCATCATCATGACTCTTTGAAGCTCTGGATGATGGGGCAATGCGTGAAAAGCAGCCAGATTAAATACCTGTTGGTACGTTTGCTTAAAACCCGGATCAGGGTCGCCGCAAGCAGCTTTAGCATCGGCAATTCGTTCCAGAGGATCGTGGCCAGGCAGCAGCCAGCCCGCGGCAGTGAGGACTTGCGTGACCTCACCGAGGACCCGAGTAATCTCTTCGCGCGGCACAACCTCGCGAACAAGGACATAACCCCTCTCCCCGACCTCGGTCTTTATTACTCCCGAAGTGAGATTGCGAGCCTGGACTTCGCAAAAAGGCTTCATTGTTTCTTCCTCCCTCGAATTGTGAATCCTTTATTTCCTGCCGATGGGGGGTCAACGGGCCCATGATGCGATTTGAAGACCGCACAAACCCGGTGCGGAACTTCAATCAAACTTCAATAAACCCGTTCACGGCGCCAATCGCGACCGCATTGCAATTACAGTAGCCGCCGCCTCGTTTGATTGTGTCCCGGCACGGTCTCCCCTTTGTCATTCGATTGTCATTCGCAGCGTGATCCGCAACCATTCGTAGCCACAATCAATCCGTGCCAAGACTAACCTGGTCTCAGTCACACTTCACCAACTCCGACCTGAACTCAACAAATCAGTGACAATCGCCTTACATCAACATGACAACGCTCGATTATCAGCCGCCTAAGCTTCAGGAGAGTCTGTTTCCCAGCCATAAAAATGCGACAGATCCCCGAAAGGTGTTGATCCATTGCCATTGCTTCTCAGCTCAACGCGCGCTCGTGAAGCAGGAGAAGATCCAGGACCGCCATTTGCGGTCTCCCTCCAGGCCAGGGCCGAGAGAACTCTGAAGACATCAGCATCAGCACCCGTCCAGTTGGGTATCCTTCGGCCGAATGCCCGTAGCCACAAGAAACTGAGTCACGTCCAGTTGATTCGCCAGAGGGTGCTGCTCACATTTTTGGACCCCCTCCCCGAGCAATGTTTGCAATGGCAGAACCTCTCGACGAGCCAGTGGCGGCATTTGCTGCGCTGGCTGGATTACAGCGGCCTGGCGTTGTACTTTTTCGATCGAATTACCGAACTGCAATTAGGCGACTTATTGCCCGAGCCGGTGTTCGCTCGTTTGCGGCAAAACCTAATCGACAACACAAAGCGCACTCGCAGCATGATTGCCGAATCGATTGCCATTCAGCAGAAGTTTCAGGCAACGTCTCTCCGCTACGCCGCCCTGAAGGGGCTCTCATTCTGGCCGAGCTCTGTTCCAAAGCAGGAGCTGCGATCTCAGTTTGATATGGATTATCTTGTGGCGGAGAAAGACGTCCAAGCTGCGCGCGGAATACTGGAGCGCGAGGGGTATCGCCTGTACGCGACCAACGGAAGAAGCTGGGAATTCAAGCGCAACGAGTTTCCTGGCATCTCTCGGATACAAATGTACAAGGACACAGGTTCGTGGGCCGTCGAATTGCACGTCGAATCCAGTGCTTCATCGAGCCCATCTCAATTGGAGCGCCTCGAATGGCGTGATCTGGACGGTTTCAGAATGCCCGTCCTATCGCCCATCGATCTGTTTCTTGGGCAAGGGCTCCACGTGTACAAACACATCTGCTCCGAATTCTCACGCGCCGCGCACCTGCTCGAATTTCGCCGCCACGTTCTCTTCCATCGCGACGACGCATTCTTCTGGAATTCCCTTCAATCGAGAGCACTCGAGAATCCTCGATCAATTGTTGGACTCGGAGTGGTTACGCTCTTGATCACACAGGCAATGGGTGAGTTTGCTCCAGAGTCGATGACCAGCTGGACGGTCGATCGTCTTCCCCGCTCCGTGCAACTGTGGGTCGAAACGTATGGCCACCGGGCGGTGCTTGGAAGTTTCCCCGGCACCAAACTCTACCTGCTGCTGCAACAGGAGATTGAAGCTTTAGGACTGTCAAGCAAGCGCTCCGTTCGGCAATCGCTGATCCCTTCCGGACTCCCTCCCCCGGTGATCCGCGCATCGCCGAACGAATCCTTTTCCACCCGCCTCGGCCGGTATCGTATGCAACTCGGTCTCATTTTCGGCCGTCTGCGTTTTCATCTGGTCGAAGGAATGCGCTTTGCATGGGAGTCGCATCGCTGGCGGCGTCAATTGAATCTGGGTGCAAGATAATGTCCACGATGCGCCCCGCGGCTCTTGCCTTCGATGCAATTGCGCCCGACTTTGACTCGCGATTTGGCGCTTGGCGTAGCGTGGCCGCTCAGCGCCGCGCCGTGCGGGCAGCCCTGCTTGGGGAGTTCCCGTCAAAAGGCAAGATTTTGGAATTGGGAGGCGGTACAGGCGAGGACGCTGCTTTCTTGGCGGAACGCGGCTTCAATGTGCTGCTGACTGACGCCTCGCCTGCCATGGTCTCGTGCGCACAGGCAAAGCTTGCGCCACTTGGTGCGCGTGCTGAAGTCGCCGCTGCGGAGGAGATGGAGAATTTCTCTCATCGCTATCTCGATGCCGGCGAGGCATTGTTTGACGGTGCCTTTTCCAACTTTGCTCCACTGAATTGTGTCATCGACCTCAAACCCGTGGCGCAAGGGCTCGCGCGGCTGCTCAAGCCAGGTGCTGCGGCAATGCTTGTGCTGTTCGGAACCTGCTGTCCCGGCGAAATGGTCACTGAGTTCCTTCGAGGCAGGCCGCATTTGGCTTTGAGGCGCTTCAGGCGAGCCGAGGCGCCCGCGAGGCTTGCCAATCAAGACTTCCAAATCGTCTATCACCGCCGCGCAGCGCTCGTGGGCGCTTTCGCGCCATGGTTCGTGTTGGAGAAGCGTTTCGGAATTGGCATTGCAGTCCCTCCAAGCGCCGCTGAGCCGTGGATCACGCAACGGCCCCGCTTGCTCGCGGCAATGGAGGCGTTCGACAGACACCTTTGCCGTCCGCTTGCCATTCTCGGCGACCACGTCATCTACCAGTTTCGACGCACTGAAACGAAGTCATAAAGCCTCGTTCGCAGCCTCACAAATTGGCCTCCAACGTGTTGCGCCTACGCTGCTTTAGTGCCGCCTCTCGCGTCTGGACAATCGAATGACGATCCCAAGACATTCTGGAGACACCGCAATGCACGCAGCGAGATAGCCTCGCCTTACGGTCTGACGATTGCCGTTTCGATGCGAATACAAAGGGAGCGGACATTGATGACGCTGAAGCAAGTCGCCGATGTGGAGTTTCCGACGCGCTGGGCGTGCTTTCGCCTGTTAGCCTTCGAGGCCGTTCATGCCAACACGAAGACTGGCACGGAGCGCCTCGAAACCGTTCTTGCCCTGATCTTTGGAGACATTCACGGCTTCCCTCCCCTGGTCCGAATTCATTCTCAATGCACGACTGGAGAAGTCTTTCACTCCCTTCGATGCGACTGTCACGACCAACTCCATCTGGCTTTGCGCGTAATTGCCGAGGAGGGCGCAGGAGTGCTGCTGTATGAACAGCAGGAGGGTCGAGGCATCGGTCTGATCGAAAAGCTGCGCGCGTACGAGCTTCAGGATCGAGGGTTCGACACAGTCGATGCAAACCTCCATCTTGGGCATGTCGTTGACTCGCGCGACTACGCAGTTCCAACTCACGTTCTCCATTTCCTGGGAGTCGGTTCGATCCGTCTGATGTCAAACAACCCCGAGAAAATAAAGGCTGTGCTCGACTCGGGAATTCAGATCATCGAGCGAGTCGGCGCTGATGTTCCCGCGACTCCGTATTCCAGCCGCTATATGTCTACCAAGCGCAACAGGCTTGGGCATCTCATCAATTCACCAACGGATTCACCTGCCAAAGAGAGTGACTCCGTTCAAGACGCGCTGTTGTCCGAGGCGCATGCCGAGGCCGCTGCCACAGGCGCGGGCGGTAACGGAGATTTCCGAGGTGGTTCTTGGCGGATATCTTAGTCACACATTCCTACCATCTCCCTTACGATCCAAAACAGCTGCGCAAAATGCAGCCATATATACCTCTCGCCACTCTCTATGCCGCCACTGCGCTGAGAGAAGCGGGAATCTCCGTCGCGGCATTTGACCCAATGCTTGAGGAGCCAACGATTCACTTCCTCGCAATTCTTGCGGCACAACAACCCAAAATCGTTGTCGTCTACGAGGATGACTTCAATTTCCTCTCGAAAATGTGCCTCACGCGCATGAGAGAAGTCGCATGCTCCATGGCAGAAGCTGCGCGAACCGTGGGCGCGGTAACCGTTGTGCACGGTTCGGACTCGACAGACAATCCTCTTCTCTTTCTTCAGAACGGCTTTGATTACGTACTCTGCGGCGAAGCAGAAAAGACTCTCGTGCAATTATGCCGATCGATTCTTCAGTCCCCAGGTACGCCCAATGCAGATACGCCCAATATCGACGGACTCGCCCGGCTCGATCGCCACGGCAACTTGATCCAAAGCTCGCAGCGCCTGGCGAAGAATCCTGATTGGGCCGCGCTTTCATCTCCGGCGCGCGACTTAATCGATTTGGAGCCGTATCGCCGCGCATGGATGAACTCTCATGGTTACTTCTCAATGAGCATGGTATCCAGCCGCGGATGCCCCTATCACTGTAACTGGTGCGCCAAACCGATCTCCGGGAATAAATTCCATCTGCGTCCGGCCGCGTCTGTTGCCGAAGAACTGCGCTTGCTCAAGACCGAGTCCGGGGCTCAGCATATCTGGTTTGGAGACGATATTTTTGCGTTGAATCAAGAGTGGATGGAGCAATTCGCAACGGAAGTGACTAAAAGAGACGCCGCGATTCCGTTCAAAATTCAGTCTCGTGCCAATCTGATGACCGAGCAGACGGTTCAGCACCTCAAGACTGCCGGATGCCACGAAGTCTGGATGGGTGTTGAGTCCGGATCGCAAACCGTGCTGGATGCGATGGACAAAGGCCTCACAATTTCTTCCGTCAGAATCGCTCGCGAACGGTTGCGAGCAGCCAGGATTCGCGCCTGTTACTTTCTCCAACTCGGCTACCCGGGGGAGACTTGGACCGAGTTGCAGGAGACGATCACCTTCGTTCGCGAAACCCGCCCTGACGACATCGGGGTGTCATTCTCATATCCACTGCCCGGCACTGCCTTTTACGAGCGCGTGCGCATTCAACTTGGACAAAAGCGCAACTGGACCGATAGCGACGATCTCTGCATCATGTTCAAGGCGGCTTACAAAACCGATTTCTATCGCGCGGTGCGCGACGCGTTGCATGCCGAGGTCGATTCATGGAACGTGCCTGCCGACGCCGGCGAAGTAAATTCGCAGGTGGCCACGCTCTGGAGCAGGGTAAATGAGCTGGAGCCGCTGAGCCGGGATGCAGATGCTTTTGTATTTCCAGATGCGCCTGCGCCTTTTGCGGCATCGGCATTCATTCCAGTCGAAGAGTTGGCATCTGTCAGGGGCGAGTAATGCGGGCAGAGACGATCGCGCGAACCCCGGCAATGGACGCTACGAAAAATGGCGAAAGTTTGATCACATCGTACTCCGGCATCCACTTGCGATGCCCTCGCTGCGGCGCGAATCTGGTCAGCCTCGCTTGTTCAAAATGCGGGCTCCGTTTGAGCGACACTGGCGGAGTCATCCATGCGCTTACGCCTGACCGGGCCGCGCACTACGCTCAGTTCATCGTCGACTATGAGCGCATACGAATTGCCGAGGGCCGCGGCAGCGCCGACGATGATTTCTATCTCGGCCTTCCCTATCGCGACCTGTCAGGCAGGAATAGTGATCAGTGGGAAATAAGAGCGCGCACATTTGACTGCTTGATTGAGCGCGTCGTAAAGCCCGATCTGCCACGCGGCGCGCGAATTTTGGATCTGGGCGCCGGAAACTGCTGGTTGAGTTTTCGCCTCGCGCTGGCTGGGTTCACGCCATGCTCCGTAGACCTTCTTACCAATGACAGCGACGGCCTCGGAGCCGCAGAACACTATCGAAGGCATTTGACTGAACTCTTTCCGCGGTTCCAGGCCGAGCTTCTGCGTCTACCGTTTCAAAGCGACCAATTCGATGCGGCCCTGTTCAATGCCTCATTCCACTACGCTGAAGATGCTGAAGCCGCATTGCGCGAGGCGCTGCGTTGCGTCAAACCCGGCGGCATCGTGATCATCTGCGATACTCCCTGGTATTCCAGTGAAGCCAGTGGCAACGCCATGGTTTCTGAACGTCGCTCGGCATTTTTGCGGCGCTATGGCACCGATTCCGCATCGATCAGGAGCATCGAATTCCTCACCAATGAGCGATTGCAACGCCTCGAGGAGCGCTTGTGGATCCGATGGAAGATTCATGCCCCGCACTATGGTCTCCGTTGGGCCATGCGTCCCTTTCTGGCGAAGATTCGCGGCAGGCGTGAGCCCGCGAAGTTTCGCATCTATTCTGCCCAGAAAGTCTAAACATGAAGGGCGATGCTCCGATCAGCGGCGATAGACAGGAAAAGACGGCCGTTATTCATGGCGCTCGTCTCGCTCTTGGGCCACTTGACACCGCATACGCCTCGGTCACAATCGCCGCAGGCCGCATTGATCGAATTCAAACTTGCGCGTCTTCCCGGAGCGCACCCGATTCCGGCACTCAGGAGATCGACCTCACGGGCTTCTTCGTTATGCCCGGGCTGATCAACGCACACGACCATCTGGGATTAGCTCTGTTCCCGCGAATGGCTGATTCACTCTACCCCAACTACATTGCCTGGGGAGAGGACATACACAATAAATTTCCCGAGGTGATTGCAAAACACCGCGCCGTTCCAATCGAAAATCGTCTCTGGTGGGGCGGAATACGGAACCTTCTTTGCGGTGTAACTTCCGTCAGCCATCACGATCCTTTCCACCGTGCCCTTCAGCGGGCGAACTTTCCCGTCCGAGTGGTACGGCAAAACGGCTGGGCTCATTCGCTGGCCCTCGGGGGTGACCTGCTCGCGGCCCGAGCCGCCACGCCCAAAGGGCGCGCCTTTGTTTTGCACGCGTGTGAAGGAGTGGACCGCGTAGCGCAAGACGAGCTTTGGGAATTAGACCATCTCGGCCTGCTCGATTCAAGCACCGTTCTTGTTCACGGCCTCGCAATCGATCGACAGGGCGTTGCTCTCATGATCGCTCGCCGCGCCTCGCTGATTGTCTGCCCGTCTTCCAATTACTTTCTCTACGGAAAGCTTCCTGACCTTGCGTTGCTGGGTGAGATTGAGCGCATGGCTCTAGGAAACGATTCTCCCGTCAGCGCCGAGGGGGATTTGCTGGATGAAATCCGGTTTGCCATCGATCGTTGCGGAATTTCTCCTGAGCGCGCCTATCGAATGGTCACCGCGATTCCGGCTCAGATTCTTTGCCTTCAAGAGGCTGAGGGCGCAATCAAGGAATCAGGCGTTGCAGACTTCATCGCTGTCCGCGATACGGGCGGCTCACCCGCGGATACGTTGCAAGCCCTCTCGACGCTTGACATCGAGTTTGTGATGATAGGGGGCCGTGTTCAGCTCGCATCTGAAACAGTCTTTGAGACGCTCCCTCATTCAGAGCGCTATGGCCTCGAGCCTTTGTCGATTGGGCCTGCGACTCGCTGGCTGCGTGCGCCGATCGCTGATCTGCTCCGAAGAACGGAAGAAGTGCTGGGTCAGAATCAGGTGCGATTGGGCGGCAGATTACTCAGCTCGCCCGCGTACGCCGAGGCGCAACATGCCCACTGACATAAAGAAGTGGCACTTCGGCGTCCTGTCCTTCACGGGCACTGGGCATCTCAACCCTCTCATCACGCTATCGCAGGAGCTGAAGTCTCGCGGGCACAAAATAACTTTCTTCGAGAAACCGAAGATTGAAGGTCGCATTCGCCAGGCCGGGCTTGAGTTTATTCCCATCGGCGCAACCAACGCTTCGGCGCGAGTCTCACCGCCGAGCAAAAACTCCGGACCACTTTCAGAAATCGCAATGCTGCACTTCAATTTGGCGCGCGTCATTCGAGACATGGAGAACTACCTTCGCGACACGCCACCCGCGCTTTCGCGGGCTGGTGTGGACGCGCTGCTCATCAACGAAATTGCGCTAACCGGCCCCACCGTGGCTCAGTTGCTCGGACTACCATATTTCATCATTTCAACTACTGTGCCTCATCATTGGGGCTGGAAAGGCTCATCGTGGCTTTCCGGTTATCGATATTCAGCTTCGCGCCTCTCCTGGCTCCAGCGCGCATTTCTTGAGGTTTCCGCGTTGCGCATGCGCGGCCCCATTCGTCGCGCACTTGAGAAATACCGGCGTCGCGCAGGCTTGGGCAAACTCCGGCAGGCAACGGCTACGTTCCCCGCTCTCGCGCACCTTACCCAACTTCCCCAGTGTCTCGATCTGCCACGCGGAGCCGTTCCCAGCAACTTCTTTTACACGTCGCCGTGGGTGTCGAGCGCCGCCAGGCCGCGCATCGCATTCCCATGGGATCGCCTCGATGGCCGCCCCATTGTCTATGCATCATTGGGAACCACGCGAAATGCCGTACCCGCCGTACTTCGCATGATTGCCCAGGCTTGCGCGGGCCTCGATGTGCAACTCGTCATTTCTCTGGGCGGCCGTTTTGCCCCCAAAGATTTTGCCGATTTGCCTGGACCGCCGCTGATGGTCGAGTTTGCTCCGCAGCTTGAGCTGCTCAAGATCGCACGGATCGTGATATCGCATGGCGGACCCAACACTGCTTTCGAAGCCCTTATGGCTGGAAAGCCAATGATCGTGATCCCCATGGCATACGATCAGCCGGCAATCGCCGCGCGCTTGGCGCGACTGCATCTTGCCAAAGTGCTTCCCATCATGCGGATCTCCGCCGCTCGAATTCGGTCAGCCGTCACCGCTCTTCTTGGCGACGCAAGTTTTGAGCAGGCGGCGGTCGCGATGCAAACCACACTTCAAGGCCTCCGCGGATCCGCCGAGGCTTCGGACATCATTGAAAATGCCCTCGCGCAATATCTTGATTGTCGGCGAGTCAACACGGCGGTAGAATTGCACGGCTCAGGCTACGATGACTTCGTGAACAACGCGACGGTTTCCCGGGGTCACAAGGTTAGAGACTCAAGAGTTTCGATCGCAGCGTCCAAGTCAAAATACTCCAGCTCATAGGTCGGCACTTCATTGAGCGCTTCTAGATTCTTTATGTTCATTGCACGAATCTGGCCTGCAGAATAGAGCTCGTCGCCTGCGCGTTCTGATGCAGTTCCGTCTGGTAGCCGAACGAGTTTGCCCAACGCAGACGGAAACCGCTTCAGATAGACAATCGAATGAACCTCAGCTTCTGGCGCACTACGCAAAACGGGAAGCTGCGCAATCGGAAGTTCGATAGAGGGCTTGCCTTCCATGCGTGGAGTTACCGCGTAGACCTCCAATTCCGGAAACAGTTGCTTTGCCGAGGGACGAAATCGCACTCGATGACTGTGGCCGATGACCCGCGGCCAATCGGCGCCGTTGATGAGATAGCTGGTGTCGTCTGAAGTGAATGTCCATCCAGCGCGCGCGCAAGCATAGGCCAGTGTCGACTTGCCGGCGCCGGTTTCGCCGCAAAGCAGGATCCCCTTGCCGTTTTTGCCCACGCACGCAGCGTGGATGTCAGTTACGACCGTCGCGCCGAGTAACAGGTACACCGTCTTCTCGAGAAAATTACTCCTGAAATAGAGCCTGTTATCCACCGCCGCCTGCGTCATCCAGGTGAAATTCGTGCCGGTCTCGAGATCTAGAAGAGCCTGATTATTGACGTCGGCGACCAGGGAGTACAGATGGTTGAACTCGCGGCGCGTCGGCTCTGGAGGACAGGCAGACCTTTCTCCGCCACTCACCCCAACGCGGATCTGCAACCGCGTGTCCTCCCTTGAAGAGCGCATGTGCCCGAAGCTCTCCGTCGCCGCAATCAGAACCTCCGGACTATTGGTCGCTATCTCAATCGAATAACCGAGGGGAAAGAAACTTCCTCGGAGAGGTAGGTTCATGTCGCATAGAAGCTCGTCCTGCGGCCTCCGAGACACCTCGCCGTCGATCGTTCCTAAACGTGCCCCAGGAATGACTTCTCTTTCCACAACTCGGATTCCTGCCATATTCATTCCGCAATCGCTTGAATTGATAGATAACAGGTTGTCACTCGATGGATGTCTGGCAACTGTATCCAGAATGTCATTAGCTGGCTGCGCGAGGCTGCCCCATATGCCATTTCACCCAACGACTAGCCGCATGGTGAGAATAATTGTTTCTTTATTTTCTAGGCGCTACACCACTCATCGTTCAGCCAACAAAGGAATGACATTTGGTTGACGAAGGCATGACACGCCAACCGGCATGGGTCTTCTACTTTCGAGACTGAAGAGCAACTCTACTATGCCGCCATCCCCAACATTCGCCGAGAGAATCAAAGCGAAGCGAATACGGCACTTTGCGGCCATTTGTTTTGCATCCGCCTGCCTGTTGGCAATTGTTTTCGCAGCCGAGCCCATAGCGCTTGGTCAGGTTACCTCGGATTCCTCATCAACACAAAGTGGCGGCCAGTCCGCATCCGATGGCGGCGCATCTGCAGCGAACTCTGGCGACAACGGAGACTCAGGAGGGCTCGGCGATTCGTTGTCCATTTCCGGAAGCGGGTTAACGCCGGCAACGCTCTCATCCGATCAGATTATCGGCATTCTGCAAAACAACCCTGATCTCCTTGCAGAGTTCAAATCCCAGCTCGCGGATCGGCTCCAGCAGCAAGGAGCTCAAATCGATGTCGATGAGATCTCCGACCAAACGCTCTTCAACCAGATCTCAACCAGCGCGCCGCTGCGCGCGAATATCACAACCGTTCTGCTTGCGCGCGGTTTTGTCACTTCTGACGATCTGCAGATGGCCCACTCGAGTGTGGCAGATGACGGCACGCCCAATTCATCGTCATCGGGGCAATCTTCGCGGTCGTCCGCTAACAGCGGAACGCAAACCGAATTCGACGATGGTTCTAGAGTCGGCAATCAAGCTCCGGGCAGCGCCACTGGGACATTCTCGTCAACTGCTCGTTCTGGCCCAGCTGGACAGAATTCACCGCGAAATCCGCGAGGGCAAGAAAAGGCAACATCATCAACCGACGTTCCTGCCGTTGTACATGAGCCCACACCGCTTGATTTGCAGTCCATGCGTGACCTCTACACGCAGATTCCAGGTGAGACCGCCCGGTTGCAACGCTTTGGCTCCGATGTTTTTGTCAATCGCGCTTTGCCCGCAACTGCGCGCGGCGTCTCCGGCGTTGATACTCCGCTCGACGTGCCAATTGGTCCCGACTATGTCCTCGGCTCCGGAGACAAGCTCGAGATCGATCTGTGGGGAGGTGTCACTCAAACCATCGTTCGCACCATTGACCGCGACGGCCGCATCCTTCTGCCCGAGGCCGGAGCGATTCAGGTTGCCGGTCTGACCCTTGGCAAGGCGCAAGACCTGACTGAGTCGTCGCTCAAGCAACAATTTCGCGACGCGCAAGTGTCAGTCACTGTCTCAGGTTTGCGCACGGTGCGCGTTTACATCGTCGGCGACGTGCAGCGGCCCGGGGGTTACGATATCAGCTCGCTTGCGACGCCGCTCAGCGCACTTTATGCGGCCGGTGGCCCAACCGCGGTCGGATCGCTTCGAACATTGCATCACTATCGCGGACAGCAGCTCGTTGAAGATGTCGATCTCTATGACTTCCTTCTTCATGGCATTCGCAATGGAAGCGCTCGCTTTGAAAGCGGCGATACTTTGCTTGTGCCGCCCGCCGGTCCCCAGGTGGCTGTTTCCGGCGCAGTAAAACGTCAGGCCATTTATGAGCTTAAGTCCGGGCAGGCAACCCTCGCGGAAGTCATCGCGGACGCCGGCGGATTTACCGCCGCAGCATCGCTCAACCACATCGGCATCGAGCGCATCGATGCCAGCGGCGAGAGAGTGACCGTAACTCCTCTTGGCAACAACGGCCAAAGTCCGCAGGCTGAGCAGGACGTCATCGCCAGCTTCGCAGTAAAAGATGGCGATCGAATTCGTGTCGAGCCCATCCTGCCCTACAGCCAGCGCGCCGTTTACCTCGTCGGTCATGTCGTGCGTCCCGGCCGCCGGGCATTTACCGACGGAATGCGGCTGAGCGATCTCCTTCACAGCTATCAGGACATGCTGCCCGAGCCGGCCGCTCATGCGGAAGTTGTCCGCCTTGTTCCGCCCGATCTACACGCCGAGACCATCGACTTCAATGTTCCGGACGTGCTGATCGGAAATACGAATCTCGATCTGAAGCCGTTCGATACCATTCGCATCTTTGGACGCTATCAGGTCGATGCGCCCGCAGTCACCATCCGCGGCGAGGTGCTGCGCCCCGGAGCGTATCCCATGTCTAGTGGGATGACCGCCGCGCAACTGGTGCGCATGGCGGGCGGCTTCAAGCGCGACGCTCTGGTTCAAAGCGCCGACCTCACTAGTTATGCAGTCGCGAGCGGGAACCAAATCGTCCAGAGCCTCTCCACCGTGCAAATTGGGCCCGCAGTCGCTGGAACCGATCCTAATGCAGACGTCGCTCTCAAGCCCGGCGACATCCTTACCGTCCACCAGATCACCAAGTGGGCCGACATAGGCGAATCGGTAACGATTTCTGGCCAGGTCAGGTTCCCCGGCAGTTATGGCTTTCAAGACGGCGAGCGCCTCAGCTCCGTTCTGCGCAGGGCGGGCGGTCTGCTGCCCACCGCCTATCCCATGGGCGCAGTGCTCGTTCGCGCGCGAGTAAGAGATCTCGAACAGAGCAGCCGCGACGAGCTCATCCGTCAAATCGAAACCAATTCAGCAGCGGCAAGGCTTTCGCCCGGCATTTCCGGTGCGGGCGGCGAAGTGCAGCTCATCAAGGAGCAGCAGGATCAAGTCATCGCCGAACTAAAAAGTCACCCGCCGACCGGGCGCATGGTGATCCACATTAGCGCTGACATCGATAGTTGGGCAAACACTCCCGCGGATATCGAGCTCCGCCGCGATGATGAGCTGACCATTCCAAAGCAACCCGGCTTCGTGCTCGTTACTGGCCAGGTCTACAACGTAACTGCTCTCACGTTCACTCCTGGCAAGTCCGCCGCGTGGTATCTCGGCCGCGCGGGAGGCGTGAATACAACCGCCAATCGCAAAGAAATATTCATCATTCGCGCCAATGGATCGGTCATTGGTCGCCACTCAGAAGGCTTCGGCAACAGTGTTCTCGCCACCAGCCTAAATCCGGGCGACGTTGTCGTCGTGCCGCAAAAGATTATTGGCGGCTCATTGTTCTGGAGAAATCTGCTCAGCACAGGCCAACTTGCGGCCTCGATTGCAATCACCGCCGGTGTGGCAGCTACCACGCTATAGAAGGAATGGGAATGACGCCGACTTTTTCCTATGCGGCTTTGGAAAACGAGAAAGGTCCCTCCGCTCCGGCGGAGCCGCGATGGGTCGTCCACGGCAGGCTGCTTTGGGCGCGTCGGACCATGCTCGCGCGCGTGATTGCGATCTCTTTGATAGTCAGCCTGGCCATCGCATTTTCTATTCCAAAAGAGTACCAGGCAACCACGAGCATCATGCCGCCCGACGAGCAGAGCTCCAGTGCCATGATGCTTGCCGCTTTGTCTTCGCATTTGGGAAGCCTTGGAGCGTTGGGCAGTCTTGCTGGCGGCCTGGGCGGACACTCCAGTTCTGATCTCTTCATCGCTCTGTTGCGCAGTAGTACCGTGAGCGGTGACTTGATTGACCGTTTCAATCTGCAGCATGTCTACCGCAATCGCTATCGCATCGATACCGCCAAACATCTCGCCCATCTTACAAAGATCACGGCAGACAAGAAAAGTGGCGTTATCACCATCGAAGTGGTGGATAAAGATCGTGAGCGCGCTCGCGAACTGGCGCAGGGCTATCTCGACGAGTTGAACCAGATTGTCACGCGAACCAATACGTCGGCCGCTCATCGCGAACGCGTGTTTATTGAGCAGCGCCTGCATTCGGTTCAGGCGGACCTCGAAGATGCTGAGATGAACCTGAGCCGATTCTCGAGCAACAACACTGCCATCGACATCAAGGAACAGACTCGCGCCATGGTAGATGCGGGCGCGCGCGTTCAAGCCGAGCTCATCGTCGAACAGTCGGGCCTCGAGTCGCTGAAGCAGATCTATGGCGACGGAAATGTGCGTGTGCGCGAGTCCGAAGCTCGCATAGCCAGCCTTCAGTCTCAACTTGCCAGCATGACCGGCTCATCAAATTCCAGCTCAGGAGAAGAGCTGCATGATGTCGCCACAAATGCAACTGACAGCACCGACAAACCGGAGCTCTATCCTCCATTGCGCCAGCTTCCGCGTCTTGGGGTTCCGTATGCTGATCTCTCCCGCCGCGTCAGAGTGCAGGAAGCGGTATTCGAGTTGCTCACCCAGCAGTACGAGACAGCTCGCATTCAGGAAGCCAAAGATGTTCCGGCTGTCAACGTGATTGATCCACCGGGATTGCCGGAAAAGAAATACTCTCCACATCGCCTATGGATCACTCTGGCGCTCACATTTTTCTCCTTCGCATTCGCATCGTCTCAGATCCTGGCGCGCCATTATTGGTCCGCCATGGCTGTCGACGACCCGCGTAAGCAATTCACAGGCGAAGTCTTTTCGGTATTGCGGCGTCGCTTCGGCTCCATCCTCCCCTTCCGAAGAGGTGCCTCATGAGAAGGCATCTTTCAAATGCCGGGTACGGCGTTTTGGACTACATTTCTTATCCGCTTGGCATGCTTCTCGTTGCGCCAATCGTTCTACACAGGCTCGGAGCGGCGGAGTACGGCCTATGGATGATTGCCACCGCCGTTATCAGCGCTGGGGCGATCATCGCTTCCGGCTGCTGCGACGCGTGCATTCAGCGCGTTGCGCATCTGCGCGGAAATGGCGACTTCACTCTGATGCCACAGACTGTTCGCAGCATGCTGGGAATCAACATCGTTCTCGGTTCAGCGCTCGCCATCGCTGTATGGATAGCTGCTCCCTATGCCGCTGGTCATATCGTCGCCTTCTCACATACTCCCTTGAAGGAATGCGTGATCTCGCTTCGAATCGCCAGCGTGTGCATTCTTGCCCGAGCCATCGAGGGCGTCGGCGTCGGCGTCCGGCGCTCCTTTGAGAACTATCGGGGCGCGGTATACATCGCTACCGCAATTCGCCTCCTCATTCTCGCGTCGGCCGCGGTGCTCGCATACTTCAGGCAAACAGTCGTCAGCATCCTCATGGCAACTGCGATCGCTTTGCTTCTGGGGGCCTGGCTGCAATTTCTCCAGCCGCGCAAGCTCTTTGGAAACGGAGTTTTATTGCCCAGCTTTCACCCCGCGGAGACCCGGGCTCTACTAGGCAAGGGCGTTTTCGCCTGGCTGCAGGCTATTGGCGGAGTCGTATTTTCGCAATTCGATCGCATCCTCCTCGGTTTCTCCCTGGGCGCGCTCGCGGTTGCACCGTATGTCCTTTGCGTGCAATTCGCACATCCCATCTATGGCCTCTCCACTTACGGCCTGAATTTCATCTTTCCGCATATTTCCTCGCGCGCCGGCACAATTTCAAGCAGCGGAATGAAGCGAATGTTGCTGAAGGCCTTCATTTGCAACTTGCTCCTCGTGGCATTTGGCGCGGGCATTTTGCTTCTTGTAGGCGACCGTCTTATTCGCGTCTGGGCTGGTCCCGCCGTCGCGCTCAGCGCTGCCCGTATTCTTCCGCCAATCGTCCTCGGATCGGCTTTGATGGGCCTCAGTGTCACCGGAACTTACGCCCTGCAGGCGCTCGGTCATTTTCGGACCGTGGCCTACATCAGCTTGGCTGGCAAAGCCTCCATGTTGCTCCTCATGGTTGACCTGTTGCACCGTCAAGGCCTCCAGGGGCTCGCGCTTTCCCGTCTCTGTTACGGCGCCGTCGCCCTGCTCGTATACCTCCCGTTGATTCGGCTCCTCAATAAAGGCAATGAGAAAGAAAGGCGGGTCTCGCTTTCGGCGACGCCTCTCGAAGCGCAGGAGGGATCGACACCATGAAGATTCTTCTAGCCGCAGCGTCGTTCGCCGCAAATATTTCGGGAATCCAACGCCATGCGTTGAGTTTGGCCCGCTGCCTTCTCCTGCGGCCGGAGGTTTCCGCGCTACATCTCGTCGTTTCCCCATGGCAAAGCGATTTTGCGCAGCTTGCCGGGCTTTGTGACGCTCGCCTCTCCACTCATATTGCCGATATCAGCCACAGCGCAATCAGCCGGAATCTCTGGTACTATCGCAGGCTCCCCGATCTGGCCGCTCAAATGCAGGCCGACATTGTTCATCTCTCTTTTCCCGTGCCGTGCAACCGCGCCGCTTTCAACTGCCCCACGGTTGTCACGCTTCACGACATGTATCCCTACGAAATACCCATGAACTTCGGTTTTCCCAAATTCATAATCAATCGCGCGATTCTTCAGCAATGCATTCGGTCCGTCGATGCGATCGCGTGCGTCTCAGACGCTACACGGAATCGGCTGAAACAATATGCGCCGGCCTCCGTATGGAAGAAGGCTGTGCGCATCTATAACTGCGTCGAGCCTGAGCCGGTTTCAGCCGCTGAGTCGCCAATCCCCAACTGGAGGGGCGAGCCGTTCCTCCTCTGCGTTGCACAGCATCGGCGAAACAAGAACATTGCCATGCTGATTCGAGCATTTGGTCGTCTGATGCGTTCTGAAGAAATCACACCTGACTTCAAGTTGGTCGTCGTTGGGATTCGCGGGCCTGAGAGCGGAAACATCCAGCGACTCGTAACTTCATCTGGTCTGAAGGGCAACGTTCATTTTCTCGAGGGCCTTACTGAACCTGCGCTGCAGTGGTGCTACCGGCACTGTGCGGCGCTTGTCGCACCATCCTTAACCGAAGGCTTTGGATTGCCCGTTGCTGAAGGCCTTCTGACTGGCTGCCCGATCATCTGCTCAGACATTCCGGCGCATCGCGAGATAGCGGACGGCTACTGTCACTTTGTCTCGCTGCGCACTTATCCCGTGGAGGCGCTTGCAGCCGCAATCACGGACACTCTTCACGAGCCTAAAAGGCAAGCCATATCGATTCCGCGGCTCTCTGCTTCAGCGCTCGCCGAGCAGTACATTGCCCTCTATCGGCGGCTCGTCACTTCTTCTGCGCTCGCCAAAAGTGCCAGAGTAGCCGCAGCGATCAACATTTCTACCTCTGAGAGCCAATCGCTATGAAACGCCCGTTTGGTTATTCAGATTCTTTCTATGAAAGGAGGTAAGTATGGCAGCGCCTGACTTTGTTGGCCCGAGTTTCTACGTGGAAACCATCGCATCTCCGCGCACGAAACCTCGAACGATTTCCGGGCGCCTGTTTAAGAGTGCGCTTTCCCATGCCGAAGCAGTCGCCGACTTGCTTACCTGCGTGGCCGGCATCTCCGCGGCTTTTTATTTTTGCTCTCATTTGCACATTGTCGCTCCTGTACAGATATCCCCGCGGCTCATCGCTGCAGTTGGCGGAATCTTTGGACTTTTCGTTGTTTTCTTGCAGTATCGCGATGCCGCTTACCGCGGCGGTGGCGGACTGCTGCAGATTCGGGAAACCGAGCGTGCTATTCGCGTGCCTGCACAAGCGGCGATTCTCTTGTGGATCGTCTGCTTGCTGCTGGGCCTGCACATCTCTGGTCTGGTGTTTCTGGCAACCATTGTTCTTGTTCCGGCTCTTTTGATTCTGCAAAAACAGATCGTCTTCGCCATTGTGAGAAGGTTGCAGCAAAGCGGCGACCAAATTGAGCGCGTCGTAGTTTATGGAGCAGGAGATATTGGAAGGGGCGTTCTTTCGGCACTCCTTCATTCGCCCAGGCTTGGATTCCAGCCAGTAGCGGTGATCGACGACAGCCCGTCACTGGCTGGCGCTTCCGTTTTGGCAATGGGCTACCGTGGACGCCCCACCATTCCCGTAAAATCCGGACCGGTGACTCCGGCGCTCCTCGAGTCCTTGCAATGCGATTTGCTCATGCTCGCAATCCCCGATCTGTCTTCCCACGAAGTAGCAGAATTCACGCGCGCTGCAGAGCAGGCCGGATCTGAAATTGCATTCCTCGCCAACTCGACGGGGCAGGAACAACGGCGGACCGAGTCGATCCACGTTGACGGTCTTCAGTTCGCGTCTTCCAAGACGTACTCCAATTCCTGGCATTACGCCATGGCCAAGCGCTTGGTGGACCTCGCGCTCTCCTCGGCCCTTCTGGTGTTGTTGGCTCCCCTGTTCATTTTGATTGCGATCCTTGTCCGTTTGGATTCGCCCGGGCCCGCGCTCTTCGTTCAAAAGCGGGTTGGATTAAACGGCGACCTCTTCAGTATGTTCAAGTTCCGCTCAATGTTCGAAGATGCGGCAAAATACGCGCCGTCCCCAACTTCATCGAGCGATCCGCGCATTACCAGGATTGGCCGTTTTCTCCGTCGCGCCAGTCTGGATGAACTGCCTCAACTCATCAACGTTTTCATGGGAACTATGTCGCTGGTAGGCCCACGGCCTGAAATGCCATTTATCGTGGAGAGCTACGATGCCCGGCAATGCCGTCGGCTTCAGGTCGTTCCCGGCATTACCGGCCTATGGCAGCTCAGCGCCGACCGCGCATTCCCGATTCATTTCAACGTCGAGTACGACCTCTACTACATCCACAACCGGACGTTTGTGATGGACGTAGCTATTCTCATTCACACCCTGATCTTTACGATTCGCGGCGGAATATGACCGAACTGATCTCCACGTCAATCGCAGATCGGAGCGACCTTTCGTCTTCCGGCTACGCAGATCTTCAACCGCAAACTCTGTCCGCATGTGATCCCCGCATCGTTCCCGACTTCGCCAACGTGCTGAGAGTAAACGTTTCAGCCGTCAATATGGATCTTGCCATCAGCCTGGCCGAACGGTGGATTGACATCGGGCATCCCGGCTACATCTGCGTCAGTGGCGTACACGGTGTAATGGAAGCGCAGAATGATCCTGAATTCCTCCACATCCTGAATGGCGCAGCGATCAACCTGCCGGACGGAATGCCCATGACCTGGGTGGGCCGTCTCCAGGGTTTTCAGCAGATGGACCGCGTCTTTGGGCCGGATTTCATGGCCGCGATCTGCCGCCTCTCCGTGGAGCGAGGCTTCCGCAATTTCTTCTACGGAGGCCAACCTGGCGTAGCAAACCTGCTGAGCGAGACACTGAGCAATCGATTTCCGGGACTGCAAGTTGTCGGCACATTTACACCTCCCTTCAGACCCCTTACTCCGCACGAAGAAGACGAAGTGGCTGCGCAAATCTTGCAATCCAGGCCGCACATCGTTTGGGTTGGTTTAAGCACACCGAAGCAGGAACGATTCATGGCTCAATATGCCAGTCGATTTCAGGTTCCGCTCATGGTTGGTGTTGGAGCAGCGTTCGATTATCACACCGGGCAAATTCGCGATTGCTCCTCATGGATCAAGAGAGCCGGTCTTCAATGGCTGCACCGGCTTATTCAGGATCCCAAGCGCCTGTGGAAGCGCTATCTGATCAACAATCCTGCATTTATCTGGCGAATCGTTCTGCAGTTTGCAGGCGTACGCACCACTTCGACCCCAAATGGAACATAGTCTGCGAAGCGATTGAGAGCCTGTTTGTTCCGACGTCAATTGGGCAACGCGATATTCGCGGTCGCGTAAATAGGCTCAAATCGTGCGGCGATTCATTCTTCCTGGCGGAGTGAGATGAGCCAGAAGGTCACGACGGCCAGATAACCAACGCCGGGAGCGTACGACCATCCGAGATACCAACCTGCATCGTGCTTGAGAAAGGCGTGAGCACGGCCAAATGTTGCTGCGAGCTGAATGAGCGAGAAGGCAGCAAAGCCGGCCGCAATGCGCATTGGATTTACAGAGCGCGCGGACTTCAGGGCTACGAAAAACGGCGCAATCATCAGGAACCATACGAAGACTTGTATGCGATCAACTGGCGTGCGAGTCGGCGTGAATCTGAGCACGAGCCAAGTGAGCCCGCCCGCAAGGCCCAGAAAGATCAGCAGAGCAACCCATCGGCGCTCAGTGGAGTTCCGCGGCTCGGCGCCGCTTTCTCGATTGATCCGCCAAATCAATTCAACCGCTACTGCCGCTTGCAGAAGAATTTCAGTGAATGCCAGCGTGCTGAACAGCGGGTTGTACACATCCGCGTCAACGCGGCCCGCCAGAACAAACAGAAGGCCGGCACGCAACGGATAAAAGCAGATGAGCGCGGCAAAGCAAGGAAATCTGCGGGCAATGCCTCTGCGAAACACCGCAACGGCAAGCGCGCATTGCAGCGCCAGGCCAGTCGCCCAGAGAGTCCTGTTGATTGTCAGGCGGGAGGGAGTCCATACCCAGTCAAGAAGGGCCAAATGCGCGGGGGCAATCTGAAATCTCCAGCGCATCAATAATCGTCTTCGTCTGGCGGCCCGCTTGGCTCTTCGTGGATGAGCGCATCTGGAGTCACCCTGGAGACAACAGCGCTATAGGGAGTCGGCTTCTGCGTGTAGTCAAAGCAGTCTGCAAATGCTTCCGATCCGGCATCACGGCCGCCCAGGCTTCCCAAGGCGAAGTTATTCTCGATAAACGCGACTAATCCGCTGACCTCGTGGAAATGATGCGAGACATATCCGCGACGCGCATAAGGCGACACAACAATGAGCGGAACACGGAAGCCGGGCCCCATTTTGTCGATTTTCGGAGGGTCGACGTGATCGTACCATCCTCCCCAATCGTCCCAGGTGATGAAGATAGCGGTGGAGTTCCAGTATTGGCTCTGGCCTATGGCATTCACGACGGACGCGACCCAGTCGGGGCCCTCAGAGCTTTTCGATCCCGGATGGTCGGAGTGCGTCCAGTCGGGAACGATCCAGGTGACCTGCGCCAGCTCACCGTGCGCGATGTCTAGCAGGATCTTGTTTTGCGGCGAGATTACATTCTGGTTCCAATCGTTGCCATACCGAATATGACGGATGGCCTGATAGGCAGAGAGGATAAAGAAGCTGTTGCCCTCACCCGGTGCGTAGTACCGCCAGGTCACTCCTTTTTCATCCAGTAGATCGGCAGCGGTTTTGTAATCGAAGCAGGGATAAACGCCCGGCAGCTCGGTTCCGTTGGGACCAATCAGCGGGTCTGTCGAGTTTGAAGCAGCGTCGCATCCCCAAACGCCGCCCGAGGGGTTTTCCGCCACATCGCCCGCTCGCGCCGCAATCATGTATTGATGTGCCGCGAAGCTGGGGCCGGTGTTGGATTGAAACATCCGGTCACCGATCGTGTAGTTCCTCGCCAGAGTCCAATAGGCTTCGTCGTCCTTTTCAGGAACGTAGGAATATGGAAGAGAACCCATTCCATTCTCCCCAAATCCGTCCATGCTGTCGTAGTGCCACGCTCTCCACCATTGCTTGTGGCTGTGGTCGGGATCGGCCTTGTCGTCCAATGCGATAGGCGTCAAGGGAACGACCATGCCGTTGCTTATGCCGCTTTGAACAGTGTCCGCACCCGGAAATCCGTTGAACAGATTATCGAAGGTGCGGTTCTCCTGCATGATGATGACGATGTGGTCGATGGGCGACCCTGCAATCGGCGAAACTGTGTCGGCGGGAACGGGCGGAGAGGGAGTCAATATAAAGGAGGCGCCGCAACCCGAGAGCGTGGCCAGGTAAACGGCGCCACACACCACGACGGCGTAAGGCCACCAGCGGCGAATTAGACCGGCCGCGGCCTTCGAACTCCCAACACGGCAATCTTCGTGCATTTTCCCCAACCCCGAATGTAACCCAAATGTAAATATAAGCCCAATTTATCGCGAAAAGGGAGTCCAAAATAAGAGAATTCTGGTGTCCAATGGGCGCTTTTGGGAGGTTACTTAAGGGGAGAATCGAATATGAAATTGAGAGTGTTGGATTTATGTCTGAGCCTTGCGCTCGGCGTTGAGATTCCGGATATGTGCGCATCAATTTCGCTCATTTCAAAGCACTTCGCTCAGCCGTGAGCCTGTTCCACGTAGCGGAACTCACCATCTCGAACAAGGGCTAGTTGTCACGCATCCTTAGCCTCGCACCAATTTAGTAGGGCGTAGTGACGCCTCTTCCGGCATTCCGGTTCTGCGGTCTTCTATACTTTCCGTATGAGTTGCATGTGTCCTTGTTGTTGTCGCTCCTTTCGGAGTTGTCCCGTGGAGTTGAGCGGCTTGGCAGGAACACAATTCTCCAACTAATCGTTCAGGGTCCCCAACTTTATCGGGATAATCATCAAGGATGGCCAGGCGCGATTCGCATCGGGCTCACCCTGTGCGTCAGCGCGGTGCAAATGGCCCAGCCTCATGAATGACGAGCGGCAAAAATTATCGATGCAAACAGAATGTGCGCAGGTCGAACTCGGCTTGTCGGTGACTGATCGGATCGGCGAGACTCCGCTCATTCGCCTGAGCAAGACCGTTGACGGCCTCGATGGAGTGGTGTTATTGGCCAAGGCCGAATGGCTGAATCCGGGCGGCAGCGTAAAAGATCGTGCCGCGTGGTCGATGGTGCGCAAGGCACAGACGGAGGGAAACTTAGGACCGGGAAAAACGCTGCTGGATGCAACCAGCGGCAATACTGGCATTGCGCTTGCCATGCTGGGCGCGGCGCAAGGGTTTCCTGTGCTGCTGGCAATGCCCTCCAACGTTTCTCCGGAGCGAAAACGCATCCTCAAGGCCTACGGAGCGCAGGTGGATTGGACCGATCCCGGCCAGGGTTCCGATGGAGCCATTCGTCGCGCACGCGAGTTGGCCGGCAACGACCCGGAGCACTTTTGCTATGTGGATCAATACTCGAACGATGCCAATTGGAAGGCTCACTATGAAGGCACCGGGCCCGAGATTTGGCGGCAGACCGAGGGTCGAGTGACTCATTTTGTCGCGGGCCTCGGGACAAGCGGCACATTCGTGGGCACCAGTCGAAAGCTCAAGGAACTGAATCCGGCCATTCAGTGCAGCAGCTTCCAGCCCGATTCGCCGTTTCACGGACTCGAAGGACTCAAATATATGGCTGCCTCGATCGTGCCGGCCATCTACGATCCGCATCTTGCCGATCGTCAATTGGCCGTAGAAACCGAAGCCGCATACGCAATGGCCAAGCAGCTTGCCCACGAGGAGGGCCTGCTGGTGGGCATATCAGCTGCGGGAGCCGTTGTCGCCTGTATGGAGATTGCCCGCGAGGAGGCGAAAAGCGGTCGAGACGCGGTGATCGTCACTGTCCTTCCGGATTCTGCAGACAGGTATTTGAGCGAGCGGTTCTGGGAGGAAGGCTGATCGTGCTGCGGGTGACGAAAGCGGTCTACGACGCGATCCGCGCGCACGGCGAGGAGACTTATCCGCACGAATGTTGCGGCGCATTGCTCGGGCGCTCGACGCCCGATGGTTGGCAGATTGAAGCGGCTGTAAAGGCGGGCAACACGCGCACCGATTCAGCACATAACCGCTATCAGATTGCCCCGGCGGAGCTGGTAAAGATCGCGCGCGAAGCACGAAAGCGAGGGCTGGACATAGGCGGGTTTTACCACTCGCATCCCGATCATACCCCGCAATGGTCGCAGACGGATTTTGCGGAGGCGCATTGGCTGGGCTGCTCTTACGTCATCACCGAGGTGGCGAACGGCAAGGCAGCGGTGACCAACTCGTTTCGGCTGCTGGGAGACACTGAGGAGAACAAGCGATTCGAGCAGGAGTCGATCGAAATCAATGAATGAATAGAATCAATGAGTGAAGAATCAGCACCTTTGAAGCTCCAAGCGAATGCTGAGAGGGATTGAGCGAAATGACGATTTTTATTCCGACGCCGTTGCGGCAATTTACCGGAGGCAAGGACGCGGTCGAGGTGAACGCCGCAACCATCGCTGCCGCGCTTGACGAGCTAACCGCGACGTATCCCGACCTGCGCAAGCATCTGTTCACCGCCGAGGGCAAGGTGCGCGCTTTTGTAAACATTTATCTGAATGACGAAGATGTACGGTATCTGCCGGAGAAGGATGCGACGAAGGTCTCGCCCACCGACACGCTTTCGATCATTCCGTCAATTGCCGGAGGATGCCCGCCCCGCGAACGCGAAGTCGGCGCCGAATCGCCGAGACGAAGTGAATCATCTATATGTCTGAGGGATCATGAATACGGCTACCCCGCCAATTGAATTGCCCGAACTGACGCAAGACGATCTCATGCGCTATTCGCGCCACCTCATCCTTCCCGAGGTCGGCGAAGAGGGTCAGCGCAAGCTGAAGGCCGCGCGCGTGCTTTGCGTCGGGACCGGCGGTCTTGGTTCGCCGCTTGCCCTCTACCTGGCAGCGGCCGGCGTTGGCACTCTGGGCCTCGTGGACTTCGACGTTGTCGACGCGAGCAATCTGCAGCGCCAGATCATCCACTCCACCGCTGATATCGGCCGCAAGAAACTCGATTCCGCCGAGGAGAAGCTCAAGGCTCTCAATCCCTCCCTCAACGTGGTAAAGCACGAAACAATGCTTTCGAGCGCAAACGCTCTCGACATTCTCAAAGACTACGATGTGGTTGCCGACGGCACCGATAATTTTCCAACGCGCTACCTGGTCAATGATGCGTGCGTGCTTCTCGGCAAGCCGAATGCCTACGGGTCGATCTTTCGTTTTGAGGGGCAGGCCAGCGTCTTCGCGGCGAAAGACGGTCCCTGCTATCGCTGTCTCTATCCTGAGCCACCACCGCCGGGTCTGGTGCCAAGCTGCGCAGAGGGTGGGGTTCTCGGCATTCTGCCCGGTCTCATTGGCGTAATTCAAGCAACCGAGGCAATCAAGCTCATCCTCGGTATCGGTGAATCTCTGATCGGCCGCCTGCTCCTCGTCGACGCGCTCAAGTTGCGCTTCCGCGAACTCAAGTTGCGCAAGAATCCCGATTGCCCAGTTTGCGGCACGCATCCGACGGTAACCAAACTCATCGACTATGAGCAGTTCTGCGGCATCAGGCCCGAAACCAAAGAGGAACAGGCAGTGAAGAATGGAATTCCACAACTCAGCGTGAAAGATCTCAAGAAGCGCATGGATGCCGGTGAGGACCTGTTCATTCTCGATGTTCGCGAACCGTTCGAATATCAAATCGCAAATATTGGCGGCAAGCTGATTCCACAGGGCGAAGTTCCGCAGCGGCTTGCGGAGATCGATCGCGACCGCGAGATCATCGTGCAGTGCAAGTCCGGCGGCCGTAGTCAGCGTATCGCGGAGTTTCTCAAGCAGTCAGGGTATCCGAAGGTTGCCAACGTGAGCGGCGGAATTATCGCCTGGTCCGATCAGATCGATCCCTCGATTCCGAAGTACTGACGCCTGGGTTGCGCTCGGCCAGATCTCGACCAACAGCAATGCCCGCTGAAATAGCGGGCTCTGACGTCAAATCTTTGGTAGCGCTACTGGGAATCGAACCCGGGTTTCTCGATGAATTTCACTTCGACGATCCCCACACGTTGGCCGCTATGGATGCGGTTCTGTACGGGGGCGATCGGAGAAAATCTGACAGTATGTTTCATGTCTTGCCCATGTCGTATCACGGACGCATCGACACGGAGCCGGTGCCTATCGATTTATGGACGATCGAATGGCAATGCCAGCGCCTCAGTGCATCGCTGGAATCGAGACGCTGATGAAAGGCAGACGACCCGAATTACCGCCCTCGATCCCTGGAGGCGTGAGGCCATTCAACACGGAATCGACATCGGCGGGTGTGCTTAAGTTAGTGGTTGGAGGTCGCTTCGCAGAATTGGGCTGGCCCCGTGGGGCCTCTTTGCTGCAAAATCCCGACTATACTGACTTCGAACCGACGAAAGGACTATCATGACCGCCATCCTCGGGGAGAAGACCCAGAGCTCAGCCCCATCGTGCGTTCTGCTTCTCCTCATCTGGGCTTTAGCGGCAGTCGCGATTCTGCCGGCGCTCTTTCATTGGCCCGCACGTCCCCAAACGGCATTAGCTTCCCTGGTCGTTAAATACTCCGCCAGGCTCGTCGCGTTGGCAATCGGCTATTTCGTGTATCGCTCCGAGTTATGGCGATTGCCCCGGCGTCAAGCCTTGGCGTTTGCGTTTCTTGTCTTGTTGCTGACGCTCGTCGTGAGCCATATCCACCGCATCAACGTAGACCAATCCTCGACCTATTTTGACGATCAATCGAATACGCAGTGGCAAATATCGGTTCAGAACCAAGTAATTCTGCTGTCCGACTCTGAATTGCCGCACTCCTATCGATTCCTTCCCAACGCGATCGTCAGATGGATGGAATTTGGCGGAGCCGGATACAATGAGGGACGGGATGCCTACCGGTTGATATTTACCGTGCCGCTGTTTTGGGCAATCTATTGCTACGCCCGCCTTTACACGGGGTACAAGGGCGCAATTATTGCACTGTTGTTGGTCGGGATTATTTTCCCAATCAGCTTTGAGGAGTATGCGGGACAATTGGCAGACCCGCTCTCGCACCTGTCGTTTGTCCTGGCCTTCATTTTCCTTGCGACGGGGCAGTTCTGGTTTTTGTTGACCACGCTCCTGCTGGGCTCTCTGGCCAAGGAAACGGTGTTGGCCATGGCAGCATACTATGTTTTGTTTCATCGCAAGGACCGGTACTACCCGGCCAAAGCAGCCCTGCTGTGCGGCGCAGCAGCAGCTTTCTATTTCGGTGTGCGTTTCGCGGTTTTGCATGGAAGCATGGACTACGCCCATGTGAGCGGCGTGTCAAGTTCCCAAATTAGCGCCAACATAAGCGACTATCACATTTGGGTGCCGCGTGTTTTGCTGACTGCCGGGAGTCTGTTTCCATTTCTCGCCCTAGGTTGGAATACTACGCCGCGGGTACTCAGACAGCTGACCCTTTTCCTTGCGCCCACTCTGTTTCTCTCCAGTTTCGCCTTCAGTTGGCTATCCGAAACGCGGAATTTCATGCCACTGGTGTTCATATTGGCAGTTGTAGCAGGGCGCTATTTCGCAGGCGATTGCACCAGCGTCGGCGAGAGCGCAACCATCCGTTGCTCGAACCTGAATGGTGAAAGCGAAGAAGGCAAGTGGGTTCCATCTTCAGGTTGCGGAAGCGGCTAACTGAGTCTTATGGCCCGTATACAATTTTGTGTACCATAAATTGCGCGAATTGCAGCTATGTTGCGCCAGAAGCTCTTTCCGATCAAAAGCAAGGTCCGCTGAAAAAGCGGGCTTTAATACCAAATCTCCGGTAGCGCTCCCCTGTGGACTCGATAAGCGGCTTATCCCCCACCGCGAAATTCTCGGTTTTTCATTTCCCGCGTCATTCCTGTTCGAACGAATAACATTTCGGAACCCTGTATCATCCTTCCGCTTGCAATCGAATCTTCCCAACGCGCCCGGGCCGACTGGCGGTGTGTTCCCGTCCCCTCCATTCCATGGACCGAGGTCCGCGAGGCAAAGGCCTCTTCCAATAGAAACAGGCAGGTAGAAAGATGCAGGCAAAGCTACGGGGCCGAATAACTTACAGGTCAAGATAAAGATTGGGCGTCGATCCGGCTGCGGCGCCCTCCTTTGCATCCAATATAGAAGGGAGATCCCCGCAGTTTGCCGACGACTATGCCATTAACTTATTTCAGGAAAAGGCATCCTATGCCGAGGGCGATGTTTACGGCTCTTTCCCTGCTCGCATGGTCTTGGGCGGTCTTGTTTTCGCAGGCGGTTACTGCGGCAGCCCAGCAGGCGCAGGCCGGGAATCCGCCTGCGATTAACGACCCAACGCGACCGGAGATCCAGCCGCCGCTGGACATCGACCGGGACCCTATCGCGTCGCCCGATCCGAATATACCCCCACCTACGGCGGCGATACCTCCCCCTGCGGCCGTTGCGCCGAATACGGCGAACGGAACGACGAATTCACCTCCGAACCAGCCCAGCGGCAATCAAATTAAAGGGAATCAAGCCACCGGCATCGAGAAGCAAGAAAATGGCATGTACATCTTGCATGCAAATGTGGATGAGGTGCTGCTGAACTGCGCAGTCATGGATGCCAAAGGGCAGCCAGTGCTTGATTTGGGCCCAGACGACTTCCGCGTCTGGGAAGATGGGGTTCAGCAGACCGTAAATGCGGCTCAACACCTCGATCTGCCCGTTTCCATGGGCATCCTTATTGACGACTCCGGCTCCATGCGCGACAAGCGCGCGACCGTAAACGCCGCCGCGTACCACCTGCTCAACGCCTCTAATTCCCAAGACGAAGCATTTGTGGTTAATTTCTCAGATCGCCCCTATCTCGACCAGGGGCTTACGACAGATCGGGTAGCGTTGAATCGCGGGATGTCGCGCTTCGATCCCGCGGGCGCCACGGCTTTGTACGATGCGGTCGCGGCCTCGGCGGACGAGTTGGCCAAGCATGGCAAGAATCGAAAGCAAGTCCTCCTCATCATTACTGACGGAGCAGACAACGCATCAAGGCTTAGCCTGGAAGAGTCAATCCGCCGCGTACAGGGCATGGCCGGCCCCGTTGTGTATTCCATCGGACTGCTCTTCGATGACGAACCCGGAGAATCGCAACAAGCCAGAGATGACTTGGAGCGGCTGTCGCGAGAAACAGGTGGCGTGGCCTACTTCGCTAGGTCGCTCGAGGATGTAAACGGCATTGCGGCCGAGGTGGCCAGGGATATTCGCGAACAGTACGTCGTGGACTACCACTCGCCTAAGCCGTTCACTCAGGGCGGCTACCGCTCGGTGCGCATCGAAGCGATTTCCGCTCGTCATGGCCCGCTGTTGGTCCGGACCAAGCGGGGATATTACCCAAAGACGGAGCAGAAAGCCCAACCGGTGCAGAGCGCCCAGCAATAAAGCGGCGCCTTGAGCGGTTGCGGCTTGAAAGGACCGTTGCAGGATAACCTGCAACGCGTGAATCTCCTTCAATCCTCCGGTTTCCGAGACTTCGCGATTCGAGCGCGAGGACCTTTCAATCAGGTCACATGCAAACTGCTCGCATCGTGGACGCTCACAGGATTGTGCGCAGGCATTTCAGATAGAGATGAGGCGGCGAGATCGTCCGTGATTCGGTGATCCGCCGCTTCCCATCGGAACCGCCTGACCGCCGATCAATCAATTCGATCAATCCAGGCAATTCAATCAATCCAGGCGGAAATCCACGTCGATGACCATCTGCACAGAGACGGAACGCCCTTCATACTCGGCAGGCCTGAATTTGTATTGCTTCACGGCCGCAATCGCCTCTTCGTCGAGTCCCATGCCGAGATGACGGACCACGCGGACGTCCTGCGGGAAGCCTTGCGAGTCGACAATGAGTTGGACTGCCACAACTCCTTGATAATTCTGACTACGCGCTTCCGCGGTAAACTGCGGCTGAACGGAATGGATGACCTCAGGCGCGCTGACTCCGCCGCCAACGCTCATTACGCCACCGCCGTAGCCGCGATCGCTCCCCGGTCCCTGGCCCGTGCCATGGCCTGAACCAATCCCTCCGAGAATGCCGAATCCACCGCCACCGGCGCTGCCGCCGCCTTGCGAAGCCATTGCCACCTGCTGCGTTTGAGGAACGCCGAGCTTAGGCATCTGAGTTTCTGGCATTCGTATGGTGACAGCCGGTTGAATCAGCAGCTTCGGAGTTTCAATTTTTGGCGGCTCCAGCGGAGTGACCGGAGTTCTCGCAACGATCTTGGGCAGCGATCCGCGGGTTGGAGCGATCAGCTGATGATCACCACCACCGCCTCCGCCTCCGCGTACTTTGGCGACCTGCATAACGGGAGGTGGTGGCGGATCGTAGAGAGTGAATTGAATGGGCGCAACGACAGCGAGGGAGGAGTCGACAACTGGTGTGTGGACAGCCATCGCAACCCACAGGAGGAGGGCGACGATGCCGACATGGACGAAAACCGAGACGATCGTGGTGCTCCGGGAACCGCGGCTGATTCGCTGATCGAGACCCACAAACATTGGAGTACTGCGCATCACGAGCGCGGCGCGGCCACGTGTCGAGATTGGCTGCGGCGCGGATTGTGGTCCCAGCTGCGGTCTGGACTGTGGCTCGGCTTGCGGCTCCTCGAAAGCATCGTGGAGGGCGGCGGTTGATGAGCGGCTGTATGGATATTCAACGCGCGCGCGAGGCGATGCATCAGCCGGGCGGCCCCAGCGTGCGGCAGGTCCCTGAAGTCTTATGATCAGATTTCCCATAAGTATTTATCCTTGGTTGCCCATCTTCCCTTGGCTCGTTCAATCGATCAGCCGGCCCGTGAATCCCAGTTCTGTTCTCATGCCGTCAGCAACGCGCCGCCAACTCACCAAACGCCTTTGTCGCTGCCGGTAAGTCTTTCCGCAGCCATGGCAGCCGTGCCAAGCAAAGGCAATAAACTCAATCGGGCGCCATTCTCTAGCTCGCCACGACCCAGCACATGCGCAAATTGAGACCCGTAGAGTCGTGCGGAATGCGGCATAATCGGGACTCGCAAAAAGCCTTTGGCGTAGTAAATCTTGTCGCCACGGAATCGCGCCGCGTCGCGCACAAAATGCGGTAAGTCGAGTGGGATACCGCGATATTTCCTCACATAGTCCGAAATAATCACCAGGTAGGTCGCGACTCCTTCCCAAATCCCCGCTGACTCAGCCAACGTGTTCAATTCCTCGTAATCGATGAGACCGGCATCGGCAATGGCGGCGTTGTCAACCATGTCGCAAAGCCGAATATTGAAATGCCGGTACATGCGTTGGAGCGTGGAGATGATGATGCGGTCAGGTATGGATGCAACCCTGAATCGATATCCGCTTAGATCAACCTTCCTTGCCCGTTCAAGCAAAGAAGAAGCCACTTCAACTTGCTCTCCGGTCTGGCCGAGGCGCCCCACATGAATTTCCACTGGTTCTGGCAGGCCCGGAAGAAGGAAATTCCATTTGTTCGCGAGATGGTCTCCCCAGCTTCGCGGCGCGATCTGGGCGCCAAAGCACTCTTCCATCAGCAGGGAAACTTCATGGGGCTGTGCGTTCGTGAAAAGATCCATATCGCTGCCAAAGTCCGGCCAGTGATCGAGGGTCTTGATCACCATGACCGCATGCCCGCGATTTTCAAACGCGGCACAAACTTCGTGCAGGCGGTAGAGCGCCGAGGCAATGCGCGCCCTCTCAGAAGAGAGCGCGCTCTCCGCCGACTGTAACCAGTCGACGCTCTGTTCGCCGCGCGTCAACGTGAGGAGCCTCTCTAACCCGCGGACAACGACATGGTTCGAATGGGCCAAAGCGAGTACATCGTCGAACTCATCGCACGAAAGCTCAGGGACCTCAGCATCCAGTGACGGCGCCGAAGGCGAAAGAGGCAAATCTCCAGCCGGCGGTTGCAGCAAGAGCCGCGAAAGATAAGTCATCGAGCCGAGCGGTGGGAATTGTGCGACGCGTGCGTTCATGGATATCTGTCCTCTGTCGATCAGGGATGGTCTTCGGGCGCGGTCGGTAGCGGTGCATTGGGCGAAGAAGGTTGCTGAGGCGGTGCTGACGGCTCGCCGGCTGCGGCGGCGCCTCGCGGCGTTAGCTCGATGGAGCCGGGCTGACCGCGGCGTTCGCGACTGTAAACATCAAGAGCGCCATCCACCTGCAGGCGGCTTTGTATTGCAACCCGGGAAAGAGCCTGTCCCTTTACCGACGGGCTGGTCGCTAACCCGACAGCAAAGCCGGCGCCATAAGCCTGGCCAGCTTTCTGATAAAAAAATTGCGCCGACTCGAGATCGCCGTCGCGTTCGGCTACATAACCGCGGTTGTTCACCGCGAATGCGTTGGTGGGATCCAGTGCGTAGGCCTGCATGAAATCGCGCTTCGCCGCGGACCAATCGTTTTCATTCGCGGCAAACACCCCCTGCTGGCTGAGCAGGGCCACTTGCATCTGACCGGAATCGCCCTCCTGGGACTGGCCTTCGAGCCGCATCGCATTGGCCGCAGCCATCTCGCTCACTGACTTTCCCTGCCACGATCGGTTCTGCGTGACAGCTACGGCGTCAGAAGCGCGAGAATTAGCGGCAGCGGTGTAATACTTCATCGCACCGCCAAGGTCACCGGTTGCCTCATCGACGGCGCCAAGGTTGTTCAGTGTGAACGGGTCGCTGGGATCGAGAGCTAAGGCTTGCTGAAGAAGACCAGTGGCTTCGAAGTTTCGGCCCTCCGAAAGCAGATTGACCGCTTCGAGGTTCAGCCGGTTCACCCGCATTGGGGCATCCTGGAGGCCAGTGAATGCCGCCTGCATCGGCTGGCCTTGAAGGCCTTTTACACTGCTCACGTCGATATTCGCATTGCTTCCCTGCTCGGCAGCCAGCTTATAGAATTTGCTCGCACGATCCAATTGCCCTTCCAACTCAGAGATGTAGCCGAGATTATTCAACGTGAAAGGGTCGGAAGGATCAAACAGATATGCCTTGTAAAACAAATTAGCCGCTTTTGCGTAGTCGTGCTTTTGAACGGCGAGGACGCCTTCCCGGTTAAGGCGTTGAACGAATGTCAGGCTGCTGTGCCTGGGAAGGGTGATAGTGATCGTGTCCCGCGCCTCCGCGACCTGAGCCCCCAGACCGAGGAGCGCGGCGATGGTCAGCGCGATTGTGCACGAGATGAAACGCATTGTTCCTCTCATACTCCCTGCGGAAATAACCGCCGGGTAGTCTGCGAGCGTTGAAAGTCAAACACCTTGTTAGATGCGAGCGGTGTACGATTGTTGCCTTTGGGGTGCGAGCTCAGGCCACCGTAGAGCCGAAAGGATCATCCATATTCAATAGACTGTTGAGACTGTTGAGATTTGCCAGGGGAGCGGTGCCCGATATGAAGAGGACCTATGCGGTGTTCATGCTGTGGGGTGCAGCGTTGGTTTTCCCGGTTGCAAGCGCCCATTCACAACAGCTTGTGAGCTCGCAACCTGCGGCTGAGCCTGACAAAGCGGCTGGGAATGACAATCTGTCCAGCGAATTGGTTTCTCTTCCGCCGCTTCCCCGCGGAAAGACCACCATCATGGGGGGACAGATACGTAATTTCGATCCAGTAAAGGATCAGTTCTCGCTTCAGATCTATGGCCAGCGGCCAATGAAGATTCTGTTCGACGAACGCACTCAGGTCTATCGCGATGGGGCAAGGATTCCGGTGCGCGACCTGGGCCCTGAAGAACACGCTTCCGTCCAGACGACTCTGGATGGCGCCAGCGTGTTCGCGGTCAGTATTCATATTCTGTCGGAATCGCCAGAGGGCGAGTGCGAAGGCCGTGTTCTCAGCTACGATCCGAGCACTGGCGAGCTGACAGTGGCTTCGCAAATGTCGCCCGCCCCGATCAAATTGTTTGTTTCGGCCAGCGCCAGCGTTGCGCGCGTTGGCGAGCCCGCGTTTACCGCGGGGCCTTCGGGGTTATCCGACCTCGTGTCAGGGAGTCTCGTCTCTGCCTCGTTTGAATCGGGCGTCGCGCACCGCAATGTCGCCACGCAGATTAAAGTCATGGCGGTGCCGGGCGCGGCATTCGCGTTCACCGGAAATATCTCCTATCTGGATATGCGTTCGGGAATCATGGTCCTTGTTGACCCGCGCGACGGAAAGAGCTACCAGATCCGCTTCGATTCCGCCCGCTTGCCGGCAAGCCAGGCTCTCCGCCCTCAGTCGAATGTGACCGTGACGGCGACGTACGATGGAACTCAATACGCGGCGAACGTAATCACATTGAACTAGTTTTTCCGGAGATATTGGCGCCGCTTGAGGGGTCTGCCGCTCTGCGATTTGCTTCGCCCAGAGCTCGCCACGCCCTAAGGAACCTTCATTCCTTCGCGACAAAACCGATTGAAAGTGAAGCGTCGAGGTCGTTAACCTGCTCTCGCGGTTTACCAGCGAGAAATGGTGAGGTTGTCGAGGTAGACGTTGCTGGAAGACCATCCGGGTGCAATGCTGTCCACCTGAAAGTTGGTGACGACAGTGGGGGCCCAGCCCAGAACAAACGCCGAAGGCACGGTGGCGTTGATTTGTTGCTGGTTTCCATCGAGCCACACCGATTGATAGGTGACATTGCCGTAGTCATCGCGAGAATAGCTGACCTGGACGTGATGCCAGGTGTTCTGAGCCCACGTTCGAGCATTGCAGGGGGCGCTGGAGTTTACCCAGTGATCGACAGGCGCGATCGGCGTGCCCGCATTTTCGGTGTAATCCCAGGTACCCGCCCAGCCATCGCATTGGAAGCCGAAGATCACGGTTTCCCCGTTCGACATCGTCTGGTTCACATCCATTTCCAGGTTGGCAATGGAGCCGGAGGAGCTATCAAGATAAACCCAGCCGTCGTAGACGAAATTGCTGGAGGTGGTGTCGTCGCCGAAGGAAGCGTAGTAGCGCTCGCCACCGTAATACGTATAAGTGGTGTAGAGCTCGAGGGCGTTGCCGCTGAGCGATGGAGAGCCGACCATTGCCATGGCGCCGGCCGCGGAGCCGTAGGTTCCGGAATCGTAAATCGAAATCCAGTCGCCGTACGCTTGAATGTTGCCGACGCTGACGGCGTTCGAAGGAACGTAGGCCCCACTTCCACCAGAGGGCGCGGCGTTGGAGCCGCCGGAAGTGGCTGAACCAGATCCGGAAACTGAGATGTTCACATCCGTGTCGCAAGCGGCTCCTGCATTGCCCCAGGACTTTACATGAAGTACATGCGCACCCGCGGCAGCGGTGACGGAAGCGGCGATCGAAGTGCCGTATACGATCGCGGTTGAGGCGCTGTCATCAAGCGAGTACCCCATGGCGCTGATGGCCTGGGAAGAGCAGGAAGAGGAGGCCGCATCAAGAGCGAAGAGCGAGGAAACCGCGGAGTTGTTTGCCGGTTCGCTCACGCTCACGCCGCCGGCCGGGGATGCGGAACCCTCAAGATTCAGCGCCACATCTGTGTCGCAGGCAGAGCCCTGATTACCCCAGGATTTTACGTGCAGCGTCTGCGCACCACTGGGCGCGGTCACGGCGCCATTCAAAGAGTTTGCGTACACAAAGGCGGTGGCGCCGCCGTCGAACGCATACCCCATCGCGGAGACGGGCTGCAATGAACACGTGACAGAGTTCGCGACGAGGGTGAAAGTCGAAGAAATGGGAGTGTCGTTGCCGGGAGACGACACTGAAACGCCATCTACCGTGACGGCCACATCTGTATCGCAGGCCGAACCCGCATTACCCCAGGCCTTGACGTGCAATGTGTGCGCACCAGCCGAGGCGGTCACCGCAGAATAGATGGAGGTGCTGTACGAGAAGGTGTTGTTGCTGCTGCTATCAAGCGAGAAGCCCATAGCGCTCACCGGTTGGCCGGAGCATGTGCCGTCACTGGCGGAAAGCGAAAACTGTGGCGCAACCACAGCCTGATTGGCTGGGTAGTTGACGGTGACCTGGGCCCGCCCGGGAAGAGAGCAAATTCCAACCATGGTGCAAATGAAGAAGAATTTCTTGAGCAAGTTCATTCGTACGTATCCCTCTCATGGGTATGGGTTTGGCTTCGGGATGCCGAACACTCTGAATCTGGCTTCACTCGCCAACAACCAATGTCGTAAGTCGCGCATCTATTTCTACAGCGGGATTTCCATGCTCCGGGCGCTTCCGGGCGACGAACGAGTGTGGCAAGTACGACCGAACGAATCTTCACAAAAACCGCCTTAGCGGGGAGTTTGCCAGCTCCCTTGGGGCGGCAAACTTTCCCACACAAATTCCCCGATGCTCTTTCGAGGATCAGTCTGTCGGGTTGAAGTTGATTCGTGGGTGGCTTGAGCTACAAGGCGGCTAGGCACCCCGTAAACTTCGTCTCAGCAACCTCTTCGCGTACAGCTCGGCGAAGCAGAGGTCTTGCACTCCACTGTGGCTAAGCCTTTTTCCAGGACTCACCTCGACAGACCATCAATTGCAGAGGAAGGAGCGTGCGCATAGTGCGGCTTTCGCATCTTCCTGATGATCCCTGTCGGGCTTCCGCAGGCAATGATTGAGCAACTACAGTTTAAGGAACTCCACCATGATACTCAATCACCCGAAAGATACAAAGGAGACAGGTCACTTTTCTCGTGCAAATCTCAAGCGATTTGCGCACAGTTGACGTCTCTTTGCGCCGTGTCAAATTAAATTGCTGCTGCCTCCCCGAATCCCCACAAAGCTGGTGCAGCGCCCGAAGGGCGAGGTCGCGGGACGCGAGCGCTGGATGCCGAAGCAATATCCTTACGTCTGGAGCGCAAGGAGCGGCGGGATGGAAGTGAACGAGGCTCAGCAAGCCAAGCAATTGCTGGGTGTGAGAACACACGATTTCCACCCAGAGGGGTTGGCGCGGGCGCGGCGGGATCTTGACCCGCGAACGCACCCGAAATGAAGGTGTTGATCTACTTCAGGCCGTAGACGTCGATCTCGCCCCGGGGATTCGCGACCGTCGTCAGGTCGGTGCCTGTCGAGATGTACACTTTTCCGTTTGCGACAACCGGCGAGCTGAATTTGATGCCGTATCCCGGCGTGTCGCCGCTGTCCGTGGCGCTGCTATAGAGCTGAGTCGGGTAATTCGACGCGTCAAACGCAACCAGTGAGGCGCTGGTTGGGGAAGCTTTGATTGCATTCTGCAGCGGATTCCCCTGGTTGATGTACCAGACAATGCCGTCACTCGTGCCATTCGCTGAAATAAAAGGGGAGGTGCCGTACGTTCCCTCGTTCTGGTAGTTCGACGTGTCGCTTTGTGCGCTCAGGGTGCTCATGAAGTCAAACTGTCTCACCCCTCCCGGCGCGGTCGTTGACGTCGGCGTCACGCCTAGATAAGCAGCACCATTGAAATAGGCTGTGGAACCAAATATTTCATACGAAGCGATATTCGCATAGTTGGTTCCCGTGCTGTCCTGGCAGCTCTGCTGGTACGTGCCGCCAGCGGTGAGGCCTGCGCCCCACACCTGTTCCTGCAGCGCCCCCGCATCTTTCGATGACTCATGCCCCAGGTTCGCGCTATCCACCAGGTACATCGTTCCTGTCTTGCCCCCGACAATCAGTGTCGTGCTGCCGGGAATCAGCAGGAGGCCCCCGGAAGCCAGGTCCGCGTCGAAGCAATCCATGAATTGGTAGATCGACGGAGTGAAATAGTCGATCGGCTGCATGGTACCGTTCGCTCCCGAGACGGGTTTCGGCCCAAACTTCAGCACCGAATCGCCCCACGCAGTTTGTCCATCCCAGGGTCCATTTCCCGTGGTGACGTACACATTCCCATCGCTATCGGCCACCGGACCAGCCCCGCCCATCCATATCCCGCCGGCGCTTGCAAAGCCGCCCTCTCCGTTCAATTTCGGGCTCGCGTTGAACACCCCGACCTGTGCAAGAGTAGAAGCCTTGTATGCCAGCAGCCATCCGCTATGGCAACCGCCGAGACCGATGTACACATTGCCGTTGGCGAGCAGCAACGCAGCGCGTTGCAGACACGATGTGTCAAGAGTTTGCACGCCGTTGACCGAGTCCGAATTCGTTGCTGCTACCGAGGCATTGATAGTCACCGGTCCGCCGAACTTCTGCGCGCCCGTGGTGACGTTGAGTGCACTAAGCCGGAATGTGCCCCCTGCTGAACTCGACCCCTCTGTCGATACCACGTACAGCGTTCCGGAAGTCGGATCGATCACCGGCGTGGAGGTGACTCCCACGTACGGTAAGATCGCCTCGTCCGCGAGCGCAGTCTCTCCGCTCTTGAGTAGCGAAACTTTCCATAACGGAGTCCCGCCTCCGCAAGTTTCAGCATCGTAAGCGTACACACTTTCATTCTCGGTGGCTATATAGAGCACGTTGTGCTTCGCGCCGTTGATTGTCTGATTGGAAAGGATCAACGGCGAGCCGTACACATAGCCATCGACCGGGCATGAAAAGAGTTTGCCAAAAGTCGCAGGAGCCACATTCGCAGGCGTCAGAATTGTTTCCTGGTCGTTTAGCCCGCTCCGATTCGTATCCACGTGAAACGTAGTGATGTTTGCCGTTCCACTCACCGTCACGGTTGCGGTGGTGCTTCCCTTCACACTGCTCAGCGTGGCTGAAATTGTCGTCGTGCCCCCGCCTTGCCCGGTGGCCAGGCCAGCCGATGAGATTGTTGCCACTGAGCTATTCGACGACCCCCAGGTGACGCTCGACGTCACATTCGCAGTCGTGCCGTTGCTGTATGTCGCAGTTGCGGTGAATTGTTGCGTGGAACCGTTGGCGAAGCTCGGCGTTGCGGGCGAAACCGAAATAGAAGTGACAGTCAAGGTCGCCGCTGTCACGTTGAGTGTCGCCGTTGCCGTAAATCCATCCGCTGCCGCTTTGATGGTTGACGTGCCGGCTGCAACGCCTGTTGCCAGTCCAGTCGAACTAACCGTGGCAGCCGTTGTATTCGACGAGGTCCAAGTAACGCCCGAAGTCAGGGCGCCCGTGGTGCCGTTGCTGTAAGTCGCGGTGGCCGTGAACTGCTGGGTCGCACCCGCCGTGATGCTCGGAGATGTGGGCGAAACCGCGATCGAGGTTACTGTCACGGCTGCCGCTGTCACCGTGAGTGACGTCGAGCCCGTGACGCCGCTCACCGACGCCGTGATAGTCGAGCTGCCGGCGGCCAAGCCCGTGGCTATGCCGGTCCCACTCATTGTGGCAAAGGCTTGATTGGAGGAGGTCCAGGTCACCGAGGTCGAGAGGTTCGCAGTCGATCCGTCGCTATAATTCCCTGTCGCCGTGAACTGTTCAGTGGCGTTGACTGCAATGCTTGGGTTTGGGGGTGTGATGGAAATTGAGTTCAGCGATTTTGTAGTAGTAGTAGTTGTGATCGAAGATCCGCAACCAGTAACTGATATCAAGGCAATAGGCAGAGCAAGAGAAGAGAGCTTAACGAGGCAGCGCAACAAATTCATATTGGCCCTGTAAGAAGATAACGAAGCCTTTCGATTTGAGGGGCTGTATCGCCACAAAATCTCCGGAGATCGGCGTTCACTAATTTCTGCTGCTATGGGGAAACACACCTCTATGTCTCATTCAGGTGCGGGAACACAGATGTGGGTTGTCCCGTGAGAACGTATTCCCGCCGATGCTGCCGCCGGTGCTTCGCGATCCCTTCGGACGAGACTTTCGGATCTGATTGGATTAGCGGAGACAGCCGCACTCAAAGCTAGGTCGAATCTCAGCTTGAAAATTTTCAAATGTCCGGTAACCCTTCCCGACCTGAAGCAGATTTCCGGTCTGTAAACCACTTCCTGACAGGGAGTTGTCGGGCCAATTCTGCCCGGAGCTACCACGACCGCTAACCGTTTCGACGACCCGGAAATCTTGTTACGTTAGTAATCGCCCTAATACAACTTTTCCGTGAAGAAAAGTAACACGCTATCGGTTACGATCGTTTTAATAAGTCGATTATTAGTAATTTTAGATAACTCACAACCCTCTGTTGTGACACCAAGGCTTGGTCGAATGTGCGGTCTGCCCAAGTTTCAGGACTGATACAAACGCAGGCGCCAAGCTACAGCACCCCATTGTCGCGTTAGACCGAAGCGGCAAAGAGAACGACGCATACGCGCCGACAGGAGTCGTGTGCGCGCAAGTAGCGAAATAGAGCATGCCAATTTTCTGCCGCGAACGATCGGTGTGAGCGCTGGCCCGATTCAGTAGGTGAGTCAATGAAGTACCGCCGTTCACAATTTCTTTTGGCGCTCTTAAGCCTCTCTTTCTTTTTTCTATCCGCTTGCTCGGCAGGACTTGTGAAGGCCGGAGCCGCGTCTGGCGGGGCCGGATCAGGCTCATCAGGCTCCGGTTCATCGGGATCAGGTTCGGGCGGTTCTGGATCGGGTTCGTCGGGAGGGTCGGGTTCATCAGGCTCAGGCTCATCAGGTTCCGGTTCGGGTTCAGGTTCCGGTTCATCAGGTTCAGGTTCATCGGGGTCGGGCTCATCGGGATCAGGTTCAGGCGGTTCTGGGTCGGGTACGTCAGGAGGGTCGGGTTCGTCAGGCTCGGGCTCCTCAGGCTCAGGTTCGGGCTCTGGTTCGGGCTCAGGTTCAGGTTCAGGTTCAGGTTCGTCAGGAGGGTCCGGATCGGCGGGCTCGGGGCCGGTCATTCCCTCTGACGCTGTTAGCGTCAGCAACATTCAGGCGCAGAGCGACTGGGTCGCTGTCGACGATCTCCAAACAGATGGCTCCGCCACCGGCGCGATGGCGATGGTTGGCACTCCTTCGCTTAGTGGCAGCGCCCTCGAGTTCGACACCACCTATACGTATTACGGCGGCGAACGCTACTACGCTTCCTTCGGCGAAGACACCACCTCCAGCAATTTCGTCTACGACGGCTGGATTTATCTCGATAGTTCCTCAGGCTCTATCGCCAACCTGGAAATGGATATGAACCAGGTAATGCCGAATGGACAAACCGTGATCTTTGGTTTTCAATGCGATGGCTGGAATCGGACCTGGGATTACACCGAGAACTCAGGTACGCCCGCCGCACCCGTT